>Ga0131853_10002145_pt1 | contig 35410 bp, 24 predicted proteins | sample TergutLab28metaG_FD_92764 | JGI IMG/M metagenome (GOLD analysis project Ga0131853, IMG submission 92764) | Labiotermes labralis P1 segment gut microbial communities from Petit-Saut dam, French Guiana - Lab288 P1 (version 2) (version 2) | ecosystem: Host-associated > Arthropoda: Insects >... | reverse complement strand
GTCCGGACACTCATCCATCCTGCCTGCACTTAACTTCCAACCAGCAGCAACTCGAGAACCAGACAGCCTATGTGGTAACCAACGCTATCGTCGTGAGCTCCTGATGATGGGCATAATGGTGCCTGAAACATGTTGAGCCTAACATAAGCATAATAAAGTAATAAGTGGCATCCAGTTGGTTTTTATTCTTCAGTTATACACACCAACAGTTGCAAAATAAATCATATGAATGAAGTCCTGAAACAGCATGCATGCAACACTCTCACACATTCCTCACATACGATGAAAATGCTGTCAGTTCATAAACGAAAAGTGAAATATTAATTCCTAGGATGTTTTTTATTCCCTAGCAATGAGATCAAGTCAACCATTTTGTACTCTCTCAATTGAACACTACATAAAATAACACAACAGCTCATGTCAGTAAAGGCACACGCTTCCCGTAACTGTTACATCAACATCAGGCCAGGATATATGAAATGACAAAATACAAACATTTCATGGATTCTCTTACAATCAAATCAGTTGGCAAAACACATGACAATACTGTGAAAACTGTTATGGCAAAAATAACTCTATACAAATTCCTGACTACGCACTAAATGTAACAATGCAATTGTATTAATAAATCAATTTATGCTGTGCGAAAGAGAAAGGATGGCATTCCAGAACACAGTGGTCATTGCTGTTGTTGCAGCAGCTGCTACTATTATTTACTACTACTACTACTACTACTACTACTACAATGGAATCCCCTTTCAAGGTGTTGTATCATTTAATGTCAGTGAAAGAGGTTTCTTTTTAAATAACGAGACATTATTTTATCTAACAATTCACCTCACTCCCCAACTCTCACCAATATTCCAATCTGCTGGTGAGTCAGGGTATCATGTTTTATTTCAGTGTCTTGCAGCTAATATTAGCTTTGATACTTACCACATTTAAAACAAATAATAAAAATGTTTTACTTCAGCTCTCAAACAAATGTCACATCTAACATGTGTTGTGTTCATTGCACACCAAAGTGAGGCATCACTACTGTCAACTGTCAGATAAAATGTTGTCCCTAGATACATATAACAATATCTACTACGCACTATTCAGATCTAAGAATACATGAATGCATAGAGAACTGTAAGAATCTTATTCAACACTATGGGATGCAACACAATAAATAAATAAGTTTACACTCAGTACTTTCACTGCAGTGTTACAATCCTGGCCTCATGTCAGATTGAGTTCCCTACTCAAACAAACTATGAATCACACATTACTTCTCTATAACAAAGAAACAATTAACTACATACACAATACAGTAGTGACAAATACAAAACATTGTGTCATAATGACACAAGACCTCATTTTCTTGTTGTAAAGAAAATTCACATGACAAAGACAGGAACACCATCAACCAGTATGCAAAGTCCCAATATCTCAGACAGTTTAAAACAAAGCCCAGATTGGAAGGCCACTAATTATTCATTCAGTGGCCTATATAATAATGCCATTTACATTACACACTTTGTAATCATATAAATAAGTTGCTACCAAACCCAGAATCTGTGAAGTCTATGATGCATAGTCTTCTTCACAGGCCACTCAAACAGTAGGATTCAAATACTACTCATATGTGCATTTTGCTGTGTGGCTCAGTGTATATACAGAGCAAGCTGATATGACCAAGAAGGCATACTGAGTGTTGAAACAATATAGTGAACAGAAACATCTATAAAATTAATTAATATGACACAACAGGGCTAAGAAAGAAGGGACAAGGGACTAATGGACATGTTTGTAAGGCAATTTACAATGCAAAAGAAGAAATTCATGTTCAAAGGAGGCAGCACATCTTTCGGGATTTTCCATTACAATCCCGCCATCACAAATGTAAAAAGTCATGACTGAAACACTGTGCAAGAAATACATTTTAAAGGCTGGCAATTACTGTAAACCCACCCTGGTCACTATCTTTATATATATATAAACCTATCAGGAACCATAAGTTCAGGCAGAATTTATATGTTGACTTCTCTAATGCAGACTTACAGACCTATAAATCATCTGTTGTCAACATTATGGTAGGTAATACAATCCCACACAATTAGGCAATATAATCCCACAACACAACAATGTTAATTCTGACCAAATGTCACGAACCCCGAACAGATTATACAGTTTATCTCATTGATTAGCATACTTACGAAATTTATTTACAGTATGGTATAACCTGTGTGCTTTATTACATTTTAAAACATTCCAGTCAATCCTTGATGTGTACCAGCCTGAATAAAATTGGGTTGGTGCACCCCTTAACATACGTTGTGGGTGAAAGATGTCATGATGTGTTACTGGCTTTGCAAAAAGCAATAATATATACACCACTGAATTATTTGCACTTTTACTAATCCATCCTCTGGGCCTGCAAAGCTTACATCTTCCTTCATTCATGTCTAACCCCCACACAAGCAAATAAAAATGCCCTTCAGCAGCAGTTCCTTCAAATTGGCACCTCTACATGAATTACATATATAAATAGCCTCATATAAACAATACTGTATGAATGGTTTTACTACAATATTAACATTAAACAAAGGATTTATATGCAAATTCATTTTGTTGTCATATAAGGACTGCACTTGCAGTTTTATTCCCAGGAAATATTTTCTGTCAGTTTAAAACAGACAGCTGAACAATCTAAATAAGAAAGGGAAAACTATAACCCATGGGTATCACATTAAACCTATGGCACCAGAAGGGTGACATAATGGAAGTTCCATACTGTAGACAAAAAATATTATACAACACCACAGAAAATTTAGTTACCATGTCCACCTTGCACCTGAGACTTGTGCACCCTGCTGTAACCACCCATGGGGGGAAATGCACCTGTCAAAATAAACGTGACCATTTGGAGTAGAAATCTTATATATGAGATGCTTCTAAAATGACAACAGGTATGCTGAGTCACTCTACACAAAAATTACTATCAGATTTTTAAACTACTGCAGGAAGACCCTGGAATATGATGACATTTCATTATTATGACCAAATGGTGAATATGCATATCCTATAAATGACACATTGCTATAGGTTCTTTACATATGCAGAAAACTTGTCATACATCTTCATATTAACTAAACTGATGTCATTTTGTATAAATAATGTCATGCTTAAGTTCCAAACCTGGCAATACCTATGCATGCCCTTCAAAAAATAACAGATTATTTTACTTCATGTGAAACAGATAATGAGATGTAATTTTATGCTGAATCTGCTTAGCACAGAGAATTTAAAAACAATGAACATTTCAGAAAATTAAAAGACGTATACTAAAAACAAATATAATACAGTGCAGTACTCTATTTGCTAATCTGAACAGCAAAGCAAAAAACCGATGCAGACATGTACACAATATGCTGCAGGTGGTGAGGTGCAAACTACACATATGGGCAGAATATATAAATAACTCAGCACTTGGAAGATTACTGTCAAAGAAGACATTCACATAAAGTGTAACAATTCTTTGCACCATGTGGAAAGAATTGTACAAACATATCCAACTCATCATATAAATCCCATGTTTCATACTTTATGAACCAATGATCATCAACCTTTATGATTTAATTCACAGTTCATTCTCACAAAATTGCAGCATACACTGGTCGCAAACACTTATTTCTAAAAACTAAATATATTACACATTTGGTAATCTTATATAGCCAATGTTTTAACTGTGCCATGGTTTACCATCCAACAGACTCCTGTTTGCATCATTTTATTTCCTAGTTGTCAATGAAAAGGAACAGAGGCCTGCTTTCACTACCTCTCTGTAATAAATGGCAGACCAAAAAAGGGAAATGAAGTGGTCCTGGGTAGCAAGGCTTTTCAATATTGCACTACTATTTAGTAACATCTTACCCACCACCCTAATCGCAGCATCTGGCTTATGTGCTGATGAGGACTACAAAAACTTGTTAGTATGATAGTCATTCACTGAGAATTCATATACTGAAGTAGCGACACCCAGACTGGGATGCTTTACATCCGTACAAAATGCACCTCAAACCTGGAAGTATTAAGTGCCTTCTTTATTCAAACTCAAGGCAGTGTCTCATGTTACAGTAGCATATATATATATATATATATATATACACCTTCTACATTGAACTGATTTGTACATTCTTTCACAACTGCACAACATGACTGAATTTTGGCCACTGATACTAACCCTATGCAACAGAACAGCTTTGTAGTCAACAAAATCATATCTACTGGGCACTACAACTCTTTCTATAGATGTAAAGTAGCCAGGGCATGAAGATAATATTTACATCTATGTAGGGTCATGAAAGCAGTCTGCCAACCTGCCTTCATGAAGTGCACTTCCTTTCCTTTTTAAAGTGTTCAATGTGGGTAGTTATCAACCATGTACCAAGCATGATAAGGGGGTTTCATTGTCTCTATTGGTTAAACACACTTGTCACAATGAATTCAGATGACTTTACAACAGAATAAACTGTGAATCAACAGTACACTATTTAAGGCTGTGAACCAATGGTGTTGGTAACACAATTAAACGTAACCTTAAGGAACATACTTAGCAATTCTTAAATAATCTCTTGTAATAAACTACAATTGTTAAGTAATCATGAACAGAAGTTTCAATCAAAACATGATAAATATCTTAGTTTACCAACAAAAAATCCAGCAACCTAAGAGAGAAGGTTAGGATTCTTTTCTTGTGAGACAAACAAATTGATATCATCAACTTATTCACGGAATGATTCTGATCAAGTGGACTTTTAAAACTGAATCAACAACTGATAAGTGGCAAAATTCAAAACTTCACCACCTGGACACCTAATACTCTCCCATATTTCTTTTATTAGTAGATTGCCCATGTAAGATGTTAATGAAATGTTTCTTCCTTTGTCATAATTTACAGATTAAACACAGGGTAATACAACATGAAGTTTTAGATGCTAATGCAACAGGAAGACAAAAATAAGTGTGACAAACCTCAAAATATTCTGCCCTTCAGCTATGACTGTTTATCAAGTACACTGATTTTGTTTCTTGAGGAAAATATTTCTTCTATCTTTATAGAACAGCCCAAACCTTTCTTTCTTTCTTTCTTTTCTTTATCCATTCTGTACCTTTATATATTTTATATACTTATTTTTCCATCCTACCATCAATGAACTCCACATATTACCCCTCACCTTTACATTAAAACAATTTCAGTCAATATTGCTAAAGGCCTTTAAAGTTCAAGAAACCATGTATTGTTATCAAATGATATCATCTGTCAAATCATATCTGAGTGGGAACAAAGATCAAATACATACATATACATGGCTTTAATATAACATGCTTTGTATTGAAGAATATCAGAATTTTCAATCTAGAACATATTTAGAAAACAAAGGCCTGTGTTTCCATTACAAGAAGTAATATCCACTAGTTCTGCTAATTTTCTGACCTGGTCAGATTTTAAATTCCGAGTTGCAGATTCCTCTGTATGCAAGCAGCAAGACAAGAACAAAGACAACACTATTTTAATAACATATCAAGGCACACATACTATCTACAGCTTTCAAAGCATCTGACTTCAATGAAACTTCCTCGGGCTAGTAGACATGGTACGTGACTGAATGATACATAAACAAATGTTTCAAGCACCATCTGTTGTTCGCATCTTCAGGGAACAGTTTCCTGATGATGAGAAACAGAGATGGTGCTTGAAGTGCTATTGTACTCACCTCTGAACCACCTGATGTAACTGCTAGCCCAAGGAAATTTTATTAATATCAAGGAACACTGCTTTTGTAATGCACAACTTCTTCCATAAATCATAAATTCTATGCTAGTTACAACTTCCTTCAGAGACTAGACACAGAGAATTGGAGAGAAGGCATCTAGTAGCCCTGACCTAGATAAATATGATGAGACTGGATATTAAGGAAAAAAAGACAGGCAATCCTTTAAAACAAGAACCCAAATCTGTAACTCATATGATACTTTTCCTTTCACACACAGAACGCCCCAGTCTATTCAACCAAGCATGTGTGTATACACACCTAACTGCATTTACTTCTTGCCTTTCTTTGTCATTCCATGCAAATGTAGGCACAGAAAGTACTCTACCATTTTTTAAGCAGTATGAGATCACCATGTTGTGTGTCTGGGTGTGTCTGTTTCAACATTAAAACCAGCTGACTAAAGTTCACAAAACTTAACACCACTAGGGGAAGATACCAGTACAATACTTTTTTAAGATCCTGCTACCAGTATTAACAGCTTGGTGGATTTGCAAACTTGAGTTGCAAGAAACATTAGTGCCAATGACCTCAGGATACTAAAAATATATATGGTAATATATCTTCAGGCCATTCTAAACTTCTTTCAAGGAAATGTTTCTGTAGAATGTAAAATAACAAAACAGTGGCCATGTTTAGTGTTCATTTCAATGGTGATAACCAACAAGCCATTGGAGCCAATATATGAAATATGGGCAGGAGGTAGTTCACGATTATACCTAAACTGTTCTGTTTGCAAACTGACAATTACAAACGTGGTAATACTGTGCAACTTTGAGGTTCTGTCCGATAAATTTAACATGTACAGAACTTGTACCTTGGGAGTAAGTTCTTCACAAATATAAAATAAAATTATAATTATGATAGATAGAAAGAGAGGTAGGTAGGTAGGTGGGAGGGTAGGTAGGTAGGTTAGGCATGTATGTATGTATGTATGTATGTATGTGTATATATATATATATATATATATATATGCATGCATGCATGCATGTAGGTAGGCAGGTGGAACTGCTCATCTGTGCAACAGGAAAGTAGGCTTTATAAGACTTGCTCAGAACTATTTAAAATGGCTGTCCTCTACAACTGTGACTACACATACAGTACAATCACCTAAGAAACAGTAAAATCACATGTTACTAATTTTTAATTTTATATTCATGCCCTGAGAATTGGCATAGGGACGAATTTGGATAAATGAAACTTAATATTTGCACCTTAAAATGTCAAAATTTGTATCACTACACCAAAAATACTTAAAACAAAAGGTTAAAGATCATATTTACAAATGAGTGGACTGAAAAAAGCAGAAAATTCTTCAATCTGTACATGGTGGTCTTCAATACAATGCAGCCAAATTGTTCATTTTAATCAACAGGTATAACACAAATTAGTAGCAGCAAAAATTTATTTTGCACAGATGATAGTCATTGGTAATATGTTAAGTTAGATGATCATATTAAATATGGCAAATGGACTACAGGCTGGACAAACCATGAATCATCATGTGACTACCAGCATGGGCAAGAAATTATTCCTTTCTCCGAAGTGTCCAGACTGGCAATGGAACCCACCTAACCTCCTACTCAGCATGTACTGGAGGCTCTTCCCCTGGTAGCAAAGTGACCATGGCATGTAGCTGACCACTCACCTCCATCTAGTGCTGGTAAAGGTACAGGTAAAGTTCATCCTATAACAGGCCATGAAGGCCCTGAGGTGGAGTATAGGCATAGCTGTATTCTTTCTTTAACCTCAGCACTACATGGGGGTGGGTGGTCAATGTTATAACCCAGCTGCTTTACCCCTGGGAAAGACCCGGTATCTACTGTATAGGAGGCTGGGTGGGCTCCAGGACTGGTATGGATAGGTGCAGAATATCTTGTCCCCACCAGGATTCTATCCCCAGACCTTCCAGCCCGTGGCAATTTGCTATACTGACTATGCTATCCTGGCCCATCCATCTGGTACTGAGGTAAAGAAAGTGGGGAGCTATACCTTCATGCTTCCATATGTCTTCAAGGCTTGCACATGTACAACTTAACTTATTTGTAATTCACTGTTTGTAACTCAGATTCTACTCATATTGTGTCAAATGACTGGATGACAGTAAATAATGAAATGGAAGGCATGCGGAAGAAATCAGTTGTGGCCAATTTTAACATAAGCCCTTTTGCTGGCATTCTACTCTTGCAGATGAGACCATTACACTCTCTCAGAACACTGGAAACCAATCACCTGGTAATGAGGCACAACATCCCAAAAGAATTGGGCATACAATTTTAAGGTACTACCATGGAATATTTTAAGGTACTACCACGGAATATTTTAAGGCACCATGGCATAATATGCATCGAGGAACTGAGATGAGCCTCACTCAGAACAGTCGGTATCCTGATCAAAATTCAGATAAGGCCCCTTCCAAATACACATCACAAGTGTTACTAATTGTGCCATCTTGCTTGGTGCAGTGATAAGAATACAAGCCATTTGTAGAGACTGACGGACAGGTCGACAAGACACATATGGTCATTTCAAACACAGAATTGATCTCAATTCAGACATCAGCATGAGAATCATACTCACTGTTTACTTATTTTTTGATTCACTTTGCAATGAAATAGTACCACGAAACAGGAGTGCTTAGACTAACTGAATATAAACGTTAACAATATAATGCAATAATATGTCCTATGCAACCATTACGTGTCAGACAAAAGACACAATATTATGATTTTATGATTACGGTATGTCAGTGGAAAAGGGTTTTCATTTGAGGGGGCATTAAAAATTACCATACTACTTAAGCATACTATTACAGCATTCGCTTGAAACAGAGGAACACCACAAAACCCATCACCACTGTCACTTCCAGACTGAGAATTTCCTGTGCAATTCTTCAATACCAATACATCATGATATCAATCATCTTTCAGGTTAGGAAATACACAAAACATAATTTTATTATTTCCCAGCCCTGTATATGCACATGTGTGCACCTGCATGCATGCACGCACCTGTGCACACACACATGCACCCACCCACACACACACACGCACGCGCGCATGCACCCACCCACCCACACACACACACACACACACACACACACATGCGTGCACACACTAGATCCCCAAAGATGGTGGGAAAACTTGTTTGTTTCTTCCATTACAAATATCACTTCCTGACTCTACAGAATTACACATATACATTTGTTCTCTTTGTGAGTGCTTAAATGATGGCCAACTCTCAATTGCCTATGAAGAAAGGGGAATTAACATGGAAAATCCCAAAGCAATTTTAAGTCAATATAAAAATCTTCATTTACAGTGTATATGAAACAAACAAGGACAGTGTAGTTTAATATTTATATATGACATTAATACATAATTTTCAGTCAAGCTAATGCAGTACCCATGTGTAAGTGGCACTCTTAATTGTACCTATTAATATGCTAGTGAGAGCAAACATTTCACTTATTTTTGCGTCAGATCTATACCTTGACTAATGTTCACTTGTTGATATAAACAAAATTTTAACTACTATTTTTGTGGTGAGTTTCTTTAAATTTACTTTAACTCATGCAGACTGCATATTGGGTTGCATCTGGAACCTAATAGGAAACCTTCTGATAAATCATGTAACTGAGACAATGAATATGTGTGCTGCCACAATAATGAGATTAAATCCTTCACCTTCTTTCACAGGCTCTGATAAAGTGAAACTGAACCATTACATTGTCACTGACTGTGTCTGCACACATTGCTCATGAATGACTAAATATCACTGTAAGGTTCATTATGTGTAGGTACCCGGTAAGGTGAAACTAATTACAACGAATAAAATAACAATTTATATTACTAAAAATCACTTTCTTAATTGCTAATTTACTTGCACTATAGCAGCTGTGATTTAAGTATAGTTACAATGGATCTATAATGATTTCCTATAAAATATATTTCTGTATTGCTGAGATGCTCATGGGAACATCAGAAAACCTCCAAATTTCATAACAAAAATTACGTTTGCAGAAATTATCTAATCGCCTTTAAGCACATAAGTCCATGACTGATGATTGTGCAGAAGAATGTAAGTGAGATGTCCTGCCTGTGAAAATGTCACATTGTTCATAAGAAATCATGAACAAGTCATGCATGTCACTCCATACACCAACAGCAGACAATAACATGAATCAGCATAGGTTCTTACATAAATTTTATGCTTCATAATGGAGGCAGAAGCAGGAACGCACAATTCAGTTAATCCACAAACAGAATGTAAACACAAATTGAAAGCATAAGCATATAACAACTTTGATAAATGACAGAAGTAAAGCAGCACACTTCATGGTATCCAAACTAGTTTGTATGCAAGATTTACACACAGATGTTAAGAACTTACAATGAAAAAGTCATGTAATTTTTAATGTGTGAGTCCAAAAATATGTTTTTTTATCTATTTATATATGGGAGTACTTAGAATTTCATACACACACACACACACACACACACACATCCTCTACACAAAAAGAACAAAATAAGGAATACATTGTATTCTGTTCTGAACTAAAAGGATACAGCCAGGCACACATGCGGTAGCACTGTACATCAGCCTTGCTGCAGGTGAGCGAGTGAGGGGCACCCAACGTCATGCCAGATGATGGATGTGTTAGTAGTAACCAAGCACCAGGATATGTCCTGCTGCACTGGGCGGGCACAGACAGGGAGGTAGAAGGTGGAGGAATGTCACAGGTAGGTAGATTCACCTGCAAGATATAATCACAAAGGAGGAAAACAAACGTATAAGTAGCCATCATCAAGAAATTAAAACAGAGAGGCCATAACTGTACAAACATTTCAGTTTAAGAAATTACATCTTCCTACAATGCCCAATGCAGAAACACAACATAAGTAAATGGACTGCAAAAAAACTCCAATCCTCCACGTGAAAGAAAAGCATATACTGCAGGGCATTATCTGCAGCTCTACTGATTTTAGAATGTTAATCCTCAGAACCTCCTATTCCTGGATATATGAGACATAACCATTACTATAACAATGTAAAGGGAGTCTTATTTTACACAATTCTTGTGTATCTGTGGTCTCATGACAAGGCATTTTGAACATACAAAACTATTATCTTTATGCTTTCCTTTCTTATTTAAAAGTAACATATATTAATATTCTTGTAAATAATTTAGTCTAAAAAATACTCATTATGTTATATAACAGTAAGTGACTGAAATCAGTCACCAGCTTCTCACTGCCAGGCCTGGATTTGGTCCCAGGGCAATCCATTTGGAATTTCTGGTGGACTAACTGGCACCAGAACAAGTGTCTGTCTCGGAGCTTTGGTTTTCCTCTGCCCTTATCATTCCACCAATGCTCCACACCCAAATGCATTCATCTACCATCAATGCGCTACAGCCTAGTTACTGGCAATGTCAATAAGTAAATCACCACCATGCATGAGACTGCACACAAAACCTTTGTAAAGCCAGTCTTACTAAGTAGTTTACCTACAACGTAATATTATTATATTCATTCAAATATGTTTACTTTTCATCTTCAAGACATGTAAAGATACTCCAGCAAAACAGCCAGTTAAAGCATCCATGAGCTACTCAGCATGAAAATGGAACTGAAAAGCACCAAATAAAACATATATCCCTTTACTAATTCATCTAACATGACATAATTTATTTTGGCAAAACACTCTGCACATTATTCATATAAAACAGATCTTGTAGATCAATATAATGCACAGGAATTATGGGCCACAGGTATGCGGACAAATTTATAACAAAAAATGTCAAAAAATGGAAATGTAAAAGCGATTGAAACAAAGAAATTAGTATTACTGTAATGACAGAATACAACATACTGTTACAGCCTGATTATCCCCATGTACAGTTTGGAACATGTGATTCTTCAGACTGTGAACCAAGAACATGTTAAATGGTGGTGAATATTTTTTGCAAACACATTTCACACAGCAGACAACACATTCAGAATTAAAAAATATTAAATATTCTTGCCCTTAAGTTCTTGTAGCCTGTGTCTAATGTGAAACTCCAGGTTTGGATTTCAGTCATTTAATATGTGAAGATGTTTGAAAGTTCAAATGAACACTGCAGTATACCATCTTCAGGGCGAATACGACATTCAGGAAAAGAAGACCAATACATAGGTCTCACAGCAGTAGTAGTGAGGCTATGCACTGAGGTAGTATCCAGTGGAAAAACCATGTGGCTAAGAGCAAAGTTTGACAAGAACACATGCAGAGTTTGTATTTCTCCCCAGTGGTCAAAGCTTTGCATGTGTGTGACTATTCTGCTGGTTTCCCTAACAATGCAGGGACAGTAAGCTGTAACATCAAAGCATCAACAGGGACACCATCGAGACAGTCATCAGCCTCCCAAAAACTCTAAACATGAAGACAGATACAAAATGAGCAAAGTCTGGCTGCACACATTCTCTTCCACCCCTTCTCAAATGGCTCCTTCCCACTGGACATTACCACATTCCCCTGGCAAAAATTTTGGAAAATAGTTTATTACCACTGTACTGAGACTTAGACAAAGAGGATATAAAACATACTTTGCTGAGTTGTCCAGAAACCATGAAATGGACAATGGGATTTCTAAGAAAACAGTAGCCGAACATGAAAAATGAGGTAATTTATAGAAAATATGAAGATGTACTAGTAAACTGTTGGTCATAAATCTTGGTGGAATACTTGGACAAAGTTACATAAATGTCACTTCATATGATTAAAGATCTGTAAAAAACACATATATGTAATGAAGAAGGAGCTACCACTGTGGCAACCCAAAGGTGAGTGGAAGTAGTCCCAAGAAAATGAGGACTGCACTCAACAAACATGATTTTAACTATGATTATAATAATGATGATGAATGACTAAAACACCTTCAATATACAATATGGATGAAAGACAGAAGCTGAACTTACAAAATATGAAATACTATCATTCATGTGCAACTCAGTTTGAGAACTTACAAAATGTCCATAATTTATTTTTAAATGATGACAAGGCAAGGTAAAAGATAAAGGTAAAGTTCACCCTACAAGAGGCCATGATGGCCCAGAGGGGGAAATGAGGTATAGCTCTACTCATTCTTTAACCTCGGCGTTAGATGGGGGTAGGTGGTCAACGCCACACCCCTGCCACTTTCTGCCCTGGAAAGAGACCCAGTACACATTGTATAGGGGGGCTAGGTCGGCCCCTGAGCTGGTCTGGACGGATGCTGATAATACACTCCCCACGGGGATTCGAGCCCTGGACCATCCAGCCAGTAAACAGTTGTTATACCAACATCCTTGAAGGAGCAATCTCTGGAAAAAAGGCTGTAGGAAGACCTTGACTATAATACTTAAAGCAAGTTGCCTGAAACACAGGAGCTGACAGTTATACAGCAATGAAAAGAATGGCCTGTAACAATTCCAGATGAAAAGCTGCCAACCAATCTAAAGAATGAAGGATAAGAAGATACCGACTATGCTTAAATGATGACAAGTGAAAATATAAGTGCTGGAAGGTATGTATCAAATTCACACATAAAAACACACAACACATGCATACATAAACATGCACACTCACTCACAACTCACACTAGCAAACATAATTTGGTGCAGAAATTAGCTTCTGAAAGCAGATCCTCAGATGTGGAATGGTACTTAACACCTATCTGATGCCATCTATGAGGAATCAGTTGAGGTGTTACATAACTAGGCCATACCTAAAACATACCGAACTTTGTCATCCAAATTCTATAACAATTTCGTGAAAAAGTCATTTTTATGCTCAATTACTGGAAATTAAATTCTGAGTATTACCCATTTACAGTCACCATAGGAATGTAAAATGAAATCCAAACAAACACCACCTCCATCTCCACCATTTCTGAATTATTACAGATATGATCACAGCACAATACTCAGAAACTTGACATGAGCAGGTTAGATGTGGCCCAGTATGGGACACAACATTGCCTTTACAGCATACTTTGCAGACTGTACTCTTCTGGGTTGACACTACGTACTGTAGTAGGCAGCAACTACAGTTTCAAATGAATATGCCACTTAAGTCTTCAAGGCCAAAAGAACTGGGACCTGGTAGATAATGGAGTAAAGGATGTAGTTATTCTATTTCCAAGGAATGTAACAAATCATAACAACGGGGAGAGAGGAGAAATATGGCTAGACTGGGGCCAACACAAACTGTGATAAGAGAAAAATTAGAAATCAGGATGCAGAATTGCATTTTTCAGGACAACAAGAATGGAAAACATTAACAAGATGTACAGAGGCAAAACTGCTTGTACCTAACTAGTAATAAATTCTGGTATACATTTCATAGTGGCATTACATATAATACGTAGTTCATGACATAGTGTGACCTAACATGAATGGGGTAACAGCCTCCAAATATGGACAGTACATTATACTGAGTATGCAGTAGCACAAATTGTAGTGACACCTGAGCTGGGCACAATACTAACAAACTTCACCAAACAAATGCCAGAAATTACAAAAACCTCATATACATTTTGGAAGTGGACAGGTTCTTTGGAATGACAAGGTGACATTTGAAGAACACATGAGAACTGTTACAGACTTCAGGAGGGACAGGGATCCTACTCTAACACATAGCTTCCTCCTATCATGGAAAAGGAATTGGTGCCAAGGATGTTACAAGCTTATATAGGACAGGCATATAAGTCTCATCTCCTAGACAGGCAACAAAGTATAATCTGTGTACAGAAAACCCAGCTAACCAAAAAGAAGTATGGACTTTGACACAGAAAAACAAACAAGGACCACAACTCAGAAATGGGATTGTTTGATAATAAGTGACTAAGAACAGCACTGGACATTCAGAGGACCATGCATCGTGACATATTCTGATAATAAAATCAACAAGATGCACTAATTTCTCAAATTTATTTTTGGAATAGAACTTTACATGTTTCGGACAGGTTTTCTGTCCATTCTCAGGAGTCTCATACTGTATACACAGCTTGCTAGCAAGCAGTCAGCATAACCTGTATGACATATACCTATTGCTGTGTATACAGTACGAGACTCCTGATGATGGATAGAAAACCTATCCGAAACATGTAAAGTTCTATTCCAAAATAAATTTGAGAAATTAGTGCATCTTGTTGGTTTTATTATAAGAATAAGAACAGCTTCCAAAAAGTTCATTAATAATTGGACACTACATTTACAGGGACGAGGGCACGATATCACAACCATAAATGTACATGACCCAACCACAGCTAACAATATAAAAGTAAGCTATAATTTTAATGAGGAATACAAATACATATTTAATCAATAAACAGATATCAAGGAACAAATTATGTAATAAAACCCTGTCTAAGATGTATGGCCTGAAGGTTGAAGAACATACAATTAAAGAAATCAAATTACCACTTGTGCTCAAGTGTTCTACAGCATACCATCCCTTAAGGACTGGAGAACTATGATTCAGCTTATTTCAACTCATCAGATTAAAAGGTGTATGAAAAATTAATTAATCTGCAAAGTTAGCAAAAGTACTTTCAAACTTTTACGAGATGCAAAGGTAAAAGGTAAAGCAGTCCCATTAAAGGCCCGGAGGGGCCCAGAGGGTTCCAGGAAGTTAAGGTTCCCAGATTTCTTGATAATGGCACAGGATGGTAGTAGGTTGTCAGCCTTATGCACCAGCCACCTTTACCCCCAGGAAATACTCCTGGTACTCATTTCTGTTAGAGGCTGAGTCGACCCCAGGGCCATAGTGCGATCGGAAGGATTTTATGTCAATGAAAAATCCAGATACCAGCTGGGATCGAACCAGCAACCTTCCGATTTGTAGTACAGCACCTTAACCACTGTGCTACCGCGGTCCCCTAGATGCAAAGGTACTGTGACTAACTGTTGACAAGGAGACTGGGTTCAGACAGTATGTACTTTGAGACAACAAAGAGTCACATTACAACATTTTCTGAGGTGGAGGTTGAGATGGTCTCCAAAATGGTGGAGATCCATTTCATACTAGCTGGAAAGACTTCACAGCAAAACTAAAAGCTTTTTATTAGCAGCAACAATTCTTGCAGAAAACATAAAATGTGTGCATTATGGTAACAATTTACACACAACACTACTTGCACGCATAACACAGCCACTTTTACTGCTGCATGCTGTGGCTGTTAGGATAAATCAATCCTAACTCAATACAGCAAAGTCTTCATGTTATGCATAATACCTACAGTGCTTTGAAAACACTAAAATATTACTCTAATATTAACCAACTTTAGACTTTTTTGACTGACAATCCACAAGTGCTATTTACCAAGCTGCATGCATGAGTATGCACATTCCTCAAGTTCCATACAGTACATTAAATGCAGATAAGTCACACTACAGCTCCAGTGCCATTTATTAGACTGGTATTTCAAGTCCATATGCTGATGAAAGTGACCAGCATCACAGTGTTCCTTGTCTGTGTGTCTGCACTCTTTACTAAATTATGAACTATTAACTAGACTTTCACAAACCTAGGTAAAGAAAATTACACCACCAATGGTTACAGTATCTTCATAATTTATAATTCCATGCCATAAAAAAATACCTTTATAGCATTCTGGAGTTGGAGCAACAACACAACCATTTAATTCATTACTGGTACAATGAAACCCTCATGAACTATGGTGCAAGTGTGATTCAAAGTAACCTTTATCACATAGCCTTACCTGTTAAACCATTTAATTATGGTGCCCAGGCTATACAGCAGGCCTTGCAAAACACAACATTCGTCGCAAACACAATGATGGAAAATACACCATAGAGAAAGAAGTGTATTACATAAAAAAATACCAGTGCCTCTCCTAAATACGTATATTCTGAATTATATGCAATTTTTCCAGTGACTGTGTGGCAGCTGCCAATCTAAGACACGTTTCTCTTCTCTAGATCACTGATGCATTGTTTTCATGAGTCAAAATACTTGGTACTTTATTGGCTGACAAGAAACTACATTAAACAAGTGTTTATACTACTGTTAAATGTAAACCCCTACTTTTTCTCACAGCACATGAATTAAACATTAATGCAACTACAACACCACGAATACACTCTATCAAATTAACCACATGCATAAACCCACACCTGGCATCTACACACCTTTACTATAGTATGAAACTGCATATCCATTACTAGGCACTTTCCTCATATAAAATCAGAACCTTGTTAACTGTAATTATACGCAATATACAAAGTTATACCAACATCTGCAAGAAGCACTCAAAAGGAAAATATGAACAAACAGCAGAGCACAGCAAACCAAAGCATGCAACACTATACATACTTATGCTGCCTTCCCATCTTCAGCTTCTTACAGTCCCAAGTTACTGTTAACAAGTAATGCTAATGTTCTCAAAGGGATGAGAAATAAAAAATCTGTGATTACAGACTAACAGCTGGGTGAATGCAGATGGAGATTATAATAGTAAAAATTATGATATTTCTTCATATAGACAGCCTTGCACTCCCTTATTTTCATGTTTTGTGTACACGCAGAGCAGAAACCACTCATCAACCATCTTACACACATCAACTGTACAATTTTTTATAAAAAACAGATCCACTTATGCAACAATTATTTTGTAAACACCCAAAACCTACACTTTGTACAACAGTGTTTCCAAAAATAGGGTAAGCACTCTGATGATAAGAACCTTATTCTGATTTTGATGTACACATGGCCTGTGAGCGGCAGATGGTACACATCACCCTCCGCCATGACACCAAGGATTGCATCCCAGCAATGAAGAAATTGGTGTCAAGTGTCTATAGCCAAGCGATGACAGCTTGTTTCACGTTGACATCTGTTGCAAATCAGTTGCCAGTCTGTTGCTTCTAAAGGCATCCAAAAAGATGGAAATTGCTGGGCACAAGATTGGGAGGGTGGTCAACAACCTGTCAGCCCTGGCAGTGTAATCACTCACAAGTCCAATGGCAGCAATATGATCTCCATGTCTTGAAACCCTGTAAGCAGCAACTACCCAGCAAGTGACTTGCAACACATGTCAACATGAAGCAAGCTGACACCCTGTGGCTAAACACTTCATGGTAGGATACAAGCCTTGGTGCCACAGAAGAACAAACACTTAAATGTCAGTGGTGATTATGTGGAGACTTGATGTGTACCATCTAATGCTAACCACATGCCATGTACACATCAAAGACAAAATAAAGTTCTCTGCACCAGTGCTAGTTACATTATCTTCTGAAAATTCATTGTAGCAACTGACGAAGGTCAAGTGTTTGAAGCATGATACACATTATATTTTGGAAATATTGCAAGTAATGCTCTTAACATATATGGAACAGATGCCTGTTTCAAAGTGTGCATGAACCACTGTGTCAAGAGCATCCCTTGTGAAAAAAAGAATGGTGTGTGCTCTGGCTACAGAGACACCCCCCTCCCAACATTTGAAGTGAAGCTGCAGTTACATTAACTGGGGACTGAGGCAGGAACCATCTCCTCACCATAAAAGGCCAGCGTGTTACAAAATGTTATACAAAGCACTGGACTTTGATAATCTTGGCAAAAGATAAGGTCTAGTGGCAGGCAGCTGTGACCCTTAGAATTCTGTGAAAGTCAGGAAATTTCTTGTGTAGCTGAGTGACCACTGGCTACCTAAGGACTCAGCTTTACAGACGTAGGAAGGTGGTTACACAGGGTATTGATAATAAAGGGGGGGTTATAGACTTTCAAGTTTTATAGTACTCACTCAATGGAGCAAAAAATTCCCAGTCAACATATGTGCAAAACCCAATGCATGCTCGGATGGGTGATTTTCAGGTTATCTGTAAAACAGATGCTCTGAGTGGTTCCCATGCATGCCAACACAACTTTTCAAATCTTATTCTCATGAGAAGAGGGCACTCTTTCAAAAATTCTTGGTTTTACTCAAATCTTCCAGTGGGTACTCACTACTCACTGCTGTAACATCTCTAAATTACTGATTGTGTCTAAATACAAGCCTTTAGGTGTCCCCACAGCCAAAATTTCAGAGAATTAAGGTCAGGGGATCACACAGGCCAATTGATTGGGTCTCCACATTCTATCTGCTGTCAACTGTAAGTCTGAACCAGGTGCTGTCTGTAATACAGTGGTGTTGCAGCAATGAGTAGAAAAAAACTGTCAGGATATTCAAGTAAAACTGGAGAATTTTTAAATAGTACACACTTCTCATGACAAGATGATTTGCAAGTTATGCTGACATACACAGAAACCACATACAGCATCTGCTGTAGAGTAACATGAAAATCACCCATATCCAAGCAGGCACAGGTTCTGGGACATACGTTGACCAGACTTTCTTGTTCATTTCAGTGATTAATGGAAACCTTTAAAGTCTGCAACACTCTGTTTTTCAACACTCAGTATAAGAACTGCATGTTCTTCAGCATATTTGTAGCACATACACTCAAGATCATATCACTGTCATACTGGTATCCACATTTCCATCCTTAGGCATGTTGTCACATTATATATACCCCTTTTCTTATTGTCACATGCAGTAAAAATATACACATTAGGTAATTATGATATATAGAGAGAGAAGGATATGTAGGCCACATAAGAAGTTTGAAGAGGCATTTAAATAAGACTGAAAATTGTGTTTAATGCTTTACCTTCTCAAAATAATGCAATACAGCACTTTTACAAAGAAACAATAAGTTTAATAGTAATAGTGTGCTAGTAGTTAACTGACTGATTGCAGAAAGTGAAGAAACATGGAAGGATTTTTTTAAAGGGAGATTTCCATTTTCTAATTCTTTCAGTTAGATCCTGCACACAGTACACAACACCAAACAATGCCAATACACACACACACCCACACACATACGCATACACACGCACAGAAGATTAGTTTACGTATCAGTTTGTTTCCACACTTCAGAATTCTGAACCCAAACGTACTAACCTACATTACAACAAATAATGCATTATCACATATCTCCAAATATCCTGATAGTAACTATTAGATTCATTCACAACTTTGAACAGATTCACAGACAGGGAATGGAACCACCAGAGAAAATGAGCTACTCACACTCATCAGATATAGCTGAGGACACTTACTTGGCTTCAGAAGACCACATGGCTCTATGTACTGCATCAAGATAAATGCCAAATTCAAACACTGAGAGCTGATTAAAGTTTTTGGCATTCAATAATACACTTCCTTTCTTTAACCCACAGGTCCACAAATTTTCCAAGAATCTTACAGCCCTCTGATATTTCTAGAAGGGTACACTGAATTTAGTTCCATTCTGACAATCCTCCAACGCCTATGACCCACTGTGAAAAATTAAGTTGCCCAGGCAACCTCACACCCAGAATCTGTGCACCCTTGCTTTAACTGTTTCCCTGCCAATATAATCACTTATTTACTGAGGAAGATTCTGCTATGTCTATCACAGTCTGATGTGCACAACCCCAGAAGACTGTTTTCCACTCTATTCTACTTCACAGATACACAGATGGATGTATACAAAATATGTTCAGAGAGAGTACATATTTTACACAATATTTGATTCTTATACTGGATAATGAGATATTAACTTTTCACAAAAGGTTTCCAAATTCTTATCCAGTCTGTGGCAACTGGTTTGTTAATAAGAAGGTAGAGTAAGTGAAATTTGAAACACTGACCCCAACCCATTTCTGATAAGGAAAAATTGTAAACTTCCAAAATAATTCATGTCATACAGTTTAAATTTGAAGCACAAGACTTAATTTGTGCTATGAATCATGAACTGCAACACAGGTTATGCTACTGACTAGTCAGGAGAAGGGTACTGCCTAAAACCATTCTGGAAGTGGTAAGAACAAAAGACCTCAACACACCAGCTGGGAATCGAAACCCATCTGTCATATCCAAAGTTTGTCAGTTTGCTCACTAAATGAATATGAAACATGTGATTGTACCTTAAGTCAGATACGTAAGGAGTGAAGCACCCTTATCACATGGAAAATCATCCATAATGTGTAGGCTGTTCCACTCACAAATTCATAAATCCACAGTAAAACTCTCTGAACCTCTGCTCTGTGAAAGCTAAATTTTGTGGGTGTGTCAGTGTTATAATATTCCAGGTTTAACACAGTTCCTAAGTCATGTACATTGATAAACTGGTCTAAAGGTTTATTGGTAAAACACTACCTGCAGCACAAAGTGTCAGGTTGCCATGATGACAACACTACACAGAGATTAACAATGCTGTTTTCCAAGAACACTTCCCAAAAGGAAATAAATCTAAACCATCAGGACAAGTTGTGGTCTGCAGCAAGCATAACTAAAGAAGAATAAGTATTATTGTCAGGGCTGTGATTCTGCTCTGTGTACAGACAGGTGTTTCGAAGGCTATCACACACACTCCCACACATACAGCAGTCATAAAGGTAATAAAAAAGGCACATTTAACATTTGAAGCCTATTGGGAACTTCCATTACAAATCTGGCTTCAAACAGAACAAAACTATGGACATTGTTTTATGATCAAACACATGTAATTGTTAACTTCCTTACAGTAAAATTTAAATACCTTTCATACCACCCCTGTATCATGTGAGAGCCTAAGTTTTAAATGCCCCCCCCCCACACCACCACAATTTAAGGGCTAAGCCCTTACAAGTGACAATCATATATCATATATATGTGCAAAAGAATTCCTGATGGTAAGTGTATTTTGGTTCAAAATTATAGCTGATGCCACTAGCATACAATATACTAGCTGCATTAAGCTTTAGATACATGAGATGACACGTTCTTGACAGTCTGAAAGATCATAATCTTTCCTTTTAACAACAAAATCTGCTCAGTTCAAAGCTTCAATTTTATTATGGCACATACTCTGGCACTTTATTCCTCTTACAAAACTATTCATGTTTTTCATTTAACAGATAAAAATACAGGCATTGGACAATTCAGTCCTTTGATCAGATTAATATGGCTATTACCACCCTTGCCTCTCCCATCCAGAATTCATGATAAAATTCTGCTGTTAGTCCTATAATTTCCTATTGGTGTAACACATCTGTTATTGCCATGAGGTCTTCAATGTCATGGAAGTCAGGTGTTATTATGATCAAGAGCAAACTGCTCTGCATAAAACCCCTACTCTCAGCATCCAGAGTAAAAGCTGTCCAGCATTTAACCCTACTGATAAATTTGCAATAACAAAGGATCTGTTACATAAATCTTAGCAAATTGTTTCTTTAGTGTTGGCATACAGGTGACTCTTGTTACACATGCTGTCATTACTATTTTTGCATATCTATATATTTCTATATCAGTATCACAAGAAGCATTGATATCCTATCCATAGCCACTGCAGAAGCTGCCGCACATGTCCAGTGAGTTGCACGAGCAGTTTCCATGGCTTACCCCACCTTTCTGACTCAGTTATGTAGGTCCCTATTCCCTCTCCAGAGTACTCATGTTCGTTTAGTGCTCCTTTGCCAGCTTATCTCCATTTTTATATGTTGGCTGGAAAGAGAAAAAGTGAATCTAAGAGAGAAAATAAGAATGTCAATGAAGACCAAGTGAAGAAAAGGAATACAGAGTTCCATGCTTTGGAAGTGACAATGGATGTTCTAATTAGTCTGACAGAGGTGAGCAAAGCACCACTACTCAAAAGCCATAGGAATGAAAGATTCAAGAGTGACAAACATTCAGGAGTGCTGGAACAATGTGTATGGGTGCTCAATCAACTACGCATCCCACACCACAATGATACTACTTACAAACCACAGTCTGAGAGGATGTCAGTCACATGGATCAACCATCAGAACCAACAAAACATACTTGTATCTGGAGCAGACATTCCAGAGAAGACAAGGAATATGCATGAAGATCTGATGCAAGATGCACAAGAACAGGCAGTTTCTGGTGCAAGGTGGGATAGTTGACCCTTAAGTGTTACGCATTCCATAAGCTGAATGGCTGGTACAGCTGCAGCTGTAGATCCTGCTAATGCTAAAATATTCCATATTTTTTTAAAGCAATAATTTTGGAACTGAAGACACAATGAAGCAGGCAATCAACCCTGATAAAACTGGTTTACTCTGGAAGAGTAAATTCACTCTTCCATATGCCATGGAGGTATATGGAAGAGTATCTCCACTCATTCTTAACCCTGACACTGGATGAATGTGAGTGGTCATCTTCATGCCCTGGCTGCTCTACCCCTAAGGAAAAAGCTCCCAGTACCCAATGAAGAGGAGGCTTGCTGGGATCTAGAGCTGGTCTGGACACTCTGGAAAAGAGAAAAATCTCTTGACTCTGCCAGAAACTGAAGCACAATTTCTCAGTGATCCAGCACATAGCCTAGTTACTACTCTGAATACCTGCAATTTCACTTCCACTGAAGAGATGTCAACACTGTGTTTAAGGCTGCCAAAGAACAGTGCATGCTGGTAATGGCAGGCAACGATTCAATGGATTACAAATCAAGGCCTCTCACGGACCCCAGACAATCCATGTGCACTCTGAAGGTATACCACAATAACCCTGCCTGGCATATGGACGATGAATGAAAAGCACTGAATGACATTAGCAATTATCAGTCAGCATTCTTCAAAGGGCTACAAGAGGAACTAAAATCCTACTGTGAAAAAATTATCACCTTCAAAGTCATATTATTCTAGGTAAAGCAACTGGACACACAAAAAATATTTCTGATCACAGTAAAAATATTTGGATGCTGTTCCCTCCCTCCAACATCATGTTACAACTCAAACCAATAGATCAAATGATTATGGCAAATTCTAAAGCCTACTACCTATGTTAAACCTTCTCCAGCTGACTGTGGAATGTGCGTAGACATACTCAGCACGAAAGAGTTCTGGTGCCACTTTGACATCAAAATTGCAGTCAGTACCACTTGTAACACCTGAGACAAACCCAATTCACACCATGTAAATGGCATGTGAAAGAAACCAGCCAAAATTTTGATCTGAAGAAAAGATGGTAGTAGTCATTACCCCCCTCCACCCTCCATCACTTCACAAGTTTCTCAAGCTTGGGTTACCCCTGGCCCATTTTCCTGTAGGTTTGTAGTTTGATGTTTATCCTTCTTTACTTTAACTTCTCACATTCAAGGGAGACAGTGATTTCTGGAGGTCAACAAAGCACACGTGAATCAATTGCCTGTATCAAAACAGCAAGATCTCAGCAACGAAGGTCTCTTGGCTCTGGAGCAGAGGTACATAGAGTTGAATCAGTCAAGTCCTGAGGAGGATCAGCCTGTGACATCCATCATGACAAAGGCCAGTTAACAAGCTTTTCAGCTAACTGACAACACCATGGCCAAGAGCATGATGAAGATTAATATTTTACAAGATCTACAAACACAAGTTGCAGACCTTGATTCAGGTTTTCATTAATAGGTATTTTCAAAGACCCCAAGCTTTAGCCTCCACTTCATTTATGTCTTTAATTTTAATTGGAGAGCCTGCCAAACTTGGGAAAGCTTCTGTTGGATTACCGCAGCCTTCACTTTCACCATCCAAGTCATCTGACAATGATGAACCAGCTGCCTAATAACTTCCCCAGCCAGCCACCATCAACAAGACACATTTATTTTGAATTTACATATATTTTAATGTCTTTATTCCTTCCATGTATTCTGTATAATTATTTACTGCTCTTACATTTTAATATATAAAAAATTTAAGTGTATTAGTGTTTAACTGAATCCTGAAAAGTCACAATTTGCATGTTTGGGAACACACTGTCTCTTGTTTTAAGCATTTTTGATATGCATGGTTATTCAGGAATGCAACCCTCATGTGTAACGAATCACCTGTACAACTTTCCTACTACAGTCTGCATTTAGCAAAATGGAGTTCGTGTGATGATAACAAACTGATGGAACATAACTACACTATTTCTTAAAATTGACCTTTAATGTTATGGATCAATCCCCTGTCAGCATAAAATGGGTTTAACACAACAATCAAAAACTGAAGCACACAAAACTATCATACTAATGTTAACACCCTGCCAATTCTAGAAGCAACTAATTTTGTAAAATGAACCATTACTGTAAAAGTATAATTTGAAATCACAGAACTGGTTCAAACTGTGTGCATATCTTATTTTTAACACTATTTGTTCAATGCTAAAAGGCTACAAAACTTTTGTACTGACAAGAAGAAAAGGCAAATATATGGGATAAACATTAAAAAAATATAAAAGAAACATAAATAATATTTATACACTACACATGATAAACACTCTTTCATTTTTACCTTACATCAGGTCTACTTCATGATTGTATAAAATTACTCAATTCTTTGGTACAGATCCAACACTTACAATGATGAAAATCAGTACACTGAGAGAAGTCACTTGGCCAAGAATAACATCACAAGTAAATTAATTTTAAAAATGCACAGTTAATGCCATTTTTGGAGAAGGAAAATGGGGAAGATATATTTCCTTCTTTCAAAAGCACTATTAACAGCGCATATTAACAAATTACTGTATGCACGATGATTTCAAAACAGTCTTAAGCAAAATTTCAATAAACATCACAAACATGTCATGAAGTACATAAAAAATATCTGAAAAAGATGGGAGATAATATGAACACAAACACTGTAATAAATAAAGGAAGGCTACTATGATATCTACTTCAAATTCAGTGCCACAACAGTGGCCAATCTAATCAAACCTCTATGCACACACATACTTTCAACCACATGTATCTAAGACCCATGACCACATTCCAAACAGATGCTATGAGAACAATAAACAATATTAATTTTAATCCTTATTTTCATAACTGTTGGCTTCTGACAATAAATATCTGCAAGTTTTCATAGTGACTAAATGCAATAAGTTCTTCTTGGGTGTTCAACTACACTGATAAAAAACAGAATAAAACTAAAATGTTTCAAAGACTACCTCTGTCTTTGAAAGCCATGCTATCACCACAAATCATCATTTGATAAGCATTAACAGAAACTGCATCATATTATTGGTACAGCTAGTGAAGCAGAAAATATCTATCCTACAAATCAATTCAAGTCAGCCTTCATCTTATTACCTACCACAGTAATAATATGACCAGTATGGCTGTTGCAACAGAAGCCGTCTTTTTGAGTTATGACACAGCCATTAAATAAACAATCTACATGGGTAAGTAAAATAAAAAACAAACATAAACAGCTACTATACATGAGACTTCAATAGACAAAACATTCTTAAGAAACTGAACAAAAACAAAGGGAAAATTCATGAACTAAAAGTTTCCAAACTACAGAGTGGTAGAGTCATTGTGTCCCTGAGCACAGGACAATACAAACTCAGCCTATGTTGCTTCATTTGCTGACACTGTGGATGTGTGTGCAGATCCTGCTAGTCACCTCTTATTACAACATGAACCTCAGATGGTCTGACATGCTTGCAAAACATATTCAGCACCATGTTCATTTGCAATAATTTTGTAAAGTAAAAAATCGTGGTCAAAAAGCAGCCATAAGTTTTGTGAAAAATATTCCATGTGAATAGCGTCATGTGAAAGAACAATATATAGTAAAAGTGGGATAAGTCTGAATGACAGGATCAATGCTGGACAAAAATAAAATATGAGAAAGTGTGGCATTTCGCTTGGATGAGGATTGGTTTACACTAAGCAGAAATGCAAACAGCCAAAACAGACAGAGGTGCTGCAAAAATCTCCATGCAATTCAAAGAGTTCCTTTCCATGGCAAGATCAGAATGAGGCATGTGGTGTGCACACCGAAAATCACAGGCCCCATATTTTGCAACACAATAAATTCTGACCAGCACATTAATTAATCCTGATACCATTTTTCTGGGAATTAACAGAAGAAAAGTGAAGTATGATCCACATTATTGAAAGAAGAAAATCTGTTAATGCAGGCAGGTCTCGTTTTATGGGATATGTTTTGCGTTATTTAGGTGTCATATGACTTGAAAATTTAAACTGTTTTTTGAATTCATGTGTTAATTTTCAGTTTAACACGATCTGGCATAGATGATCCGCAGCTGCTCTTATCTTCTGTACAAGGCTAGCAGAAAGTGACATCACCGTCACACCATCAGTCACGTGAATGGACTTATTACGTTGGTGATATAATCACACAGCCCATGTAGTTTCCTCTTCTAGATCATTGGCTTTTCTTGACAACATGACTGAGAAATATAAATCTACATCACCTAGTGCAATCCAAGTGGCAAATCTGCGAAAGATAATCAGTAGTGAAGATAAATTAGACGTAATAAGCCGACTTGAAAGAGGTGAACAAATTGTTGACACATGCCATAACGATAAACTTGCTCACAGTAGCATATGCAAATTTTGGGTAATGTTGACAGGATTAAAGAAACTGCTATGTCAGGAACTAAAGTGTTTGTGTAGCAAGACTACCACAGTCCTATCGGCATGAACTGTACCAAGACTGCAGATATGAGTCTCTTACATTTTACTGCATTAGAAATAATTAAATACATTGTACGGAAATGTATGTATACTGTATAGAATTGTGTGTATATATATGTATATTGAATATGAAGTAGTTATATACTCTACAGGTCCGTATGTCCACAAGTGGTACAGTCATACCCCATTTAGTATGAGGATGTCAATCCCCTAACCACCAAGAAATACACTGCTTCAAATGGGAATTTCGTGTTTGATTTGCATGATTTTGTCAGAAATATAACCTTGGTGTGAAATGAGACCTGCTTGCATATCAAGTCAAGAACTTTGTTATGTGCTGAGAAACATTTTCAGAAAATGAGACTTAGTCACAACTTGGAAGTCAGTACTTTCAGACTGTACTATGAAATAAGACAAGACAAACTGGAGGTGAAAAAAAGGCTAAATTCCCAACAGATGCAGGCTCTGAAGGCCATAATGCTCGCATGACAGATGCTGTGATCAGGGACACAATAAAAAATATTTCCTGGAGTATACCAATGACTGAATGAAACATGGCCTCAGTTTCTATGCAATAGAATATAGCATGACATCTGAATCTGTAAAATATCCAGTGGCTCAAAACACTCTACACACACTCAGCATTATATCCTACAGAATCTCTTCTGCAAGCCACTGCTCTCTAAGAACCAGAATAGGTCATATGCATATCAATCCTAATCTCATATCCTCTCTTCTCAACAGTCAGCAGACAATAATCACAAGGAAATCTGTCCAAAATTTCAACCAGGAACAGAACATTCCTTTTTGGATAACCACTATGTATTCATTTGCTGTGCTTCACAACATCTTCCTAACTGTAAGAACTTGATGCTGTCCTACCTTGATCCCAATGTACAAAATTGGAGCAATAGCAATGAATGTATCAAGGCCTGACTTCTAACGGTGCCCCTCTTCTTATCAATACTTCAGTCAGGACCCTTACAACCCATTACAATAAACCCGAAACCCCAGCCCACTTGCCATCACGATTGAAAGAGTTGGCCTGAATGCCTGAAGTCAGGATCGGACAGGAGACGGTATCTGCCCACCCTTCGCTCTGCAGAGTCCACTGGGTGCATGCGTGTGATGGAGAGAAGAAAATACTACAGTCAAATCCCTGTATCCCATACAGTACAAATGTCTGTTGGAAAATGTTTATAACTAATCTACATTTGAATATAACAATGGTTCTCATGAACAAGTTACATGCTTTGGAATTTACTGTCTCAAAAATAAGTAGACACAAATATTACACATCCTGTGTGAAGAATTCACAACATGGAAATAGCAGTAACTCTAATTTCATTTCCAGGAAATATGAAGGCAAGCACTGTAGTTTAAAATGCTATACAGATAAAATTAAATGTTTAAGTGCCATACCTACTACGTATGAACAGTAGCATGTCTAGAGTATTTTAAGAAACTCACCTGACTCCCACCCATCCTCCTCTTCCTCCTCTTCAGCTGTATCAGATTCACTTGAATCATTCCCTGATGACTCACTCGGCGTTTCTTGGAACTTGGGGGGCTGCCTGGTACGTGACCAGCACCGTTCCATTGGAGTAACTGAACCCAAATCCGTGGGAACTTGATGAAGAAACAAACTCACCTGGAAAAAAAACATGATTATATCACACATATAGGCAATTCACTCAGATGAACACACTGTAAAGCTGTCCAAGACACATGTGGGTGAGCAGAAGTATCGCTCCCTTTATTCTTAACCTCAACACCAAATGGAGGTCAATTGCCAGCTTCATGCCCCATGCACTTTACTCCTGGGATAGAACCCCTAAGCAAACAGGAGGCCACATGGTCCACAGTGCCATTTTCGAGAAGAAAAAAATCTTTTGTCCCAGTCAGAAAACGAACAATTCCTCAGCTGTCAAGCCTGTGGCCTAGTTCACTACAATGACTACACCAGCCTCCTCAACCTTTTATTTGGTGCAAGAAACTTTGAAAAAATTTGGTTTGCATGTAAGCAATATGAAAATTCAACATACACAGTGAACAATGAATTGATGAATGTATAATTTAGCTGTGTATCTGTCTAGACACCACACCTGTATGCAAAATATACTGACGAGAATAGGAAGCAGAAGAAAATACAATTCACAACCTAGGCTAAGGACTCACTGTTTTTAGTACAATTTTACAAAAGGAATTAATAATATAATGCATCGTCTCCAGAAACAAAAAGCTCATAAATTTCTAAAATTACATCAGTATTCTATCTTGGCTTTACCAGGGAAAGGGTTAAAAGATGTTTTCTCACTTTAAATGTCTCCAAGGCCATCATAAGCTTGAGTTGCACGCAACATGTTGCCCCCTGGCTATGGGTTCAACAGGCCAGGACTACACTACCAATAAATTGTCAAGTGTATCTACAGTTCTCAAATCAAATCCCTTAGTCCATTTTAACACAGGAGAAGTCTATAGAATAAGAATGGAGAAAGATGGTGTTATCTGATACATATACTCACAAAATAAAAGATTAAGAATTCTGACTTCAATGCCTCTTAAGTTACTGAAGAAGCAAACTGAATACGATGATTTTGCCAAACTGATGACGGCAGTCAGTTAGAAGGTTTTGTTCTGGTGCACTGTGTCACACAATACATGAAAGATGGATAACGGTGTTTTTATCTGTGGCTCTTCAATAACATAATCATCTCCCAACGAAATAATTTTTTTTACAAACACCCTCTTTGTGTCTTAAATGTACATCTACAAACTGCTACTGACAGCAATCACAGAGGCAAGAATGGTTCAGGCACATGTCAGCACAACTCAATGTTTGTTATCTGTTCTACCTATCTGGGTGTCACGAAGTGTTCCCACAGATAAAACATATAATCCTGCTGGCTTGGTATCACGATTGTTCCACCTGGGCTCCTATAATCCAACGATTGTTCCACCTGGGCTCCTACAATCCAAATAAATGTAACTCATACTTTGCTAATAGTCTTGTAACTGTTTTCGGTGACCCTGACCTAGAAAGACTTCTCAGTTTCCAAACTTCATGTCCTTTTTCCATTGTTTAGATTATTCCATCAAAACTGTACACATCCATGGTCCCATGCAACATCGCATTACATAATGACTTATTACAGTGATGAGTTGTTAACCCTCTGCCCGCATATGCACACAAGTAAGCTGGTATATTTATCTATATTTATTTTCAGAGTATTTAAATTAAGAACTTTTCCCTATCATTGCATAAGCAAATATAACAAAATCTCAGTATAACATATTTCTGTAGACTGACATATTACATTCATTCCAATAAAAAAATCAAACTAATACATTAAGTGTTCTTAGATTTCCAGGAGTCAATACATTTTGTTAAGTGAGTGCTACATTGAGTGTTTGCTGTGATATTAATGAGCATAAACACAAATGTTCATAACGTACTAATATAATGCAAGCCACAACAATATTAGACTAAGATGTCACTTCTATAGTCTGGCCCATGCAACAGTGCACCTCAGATTTCAAACACGCTTTGCTACTCACATAACCTGAGAGTATGCTAAAAGGTAAAGGTAAAGTGATCCCGTTACAGGCCCGGTGTGGCCCAGAGGGTGGGTAGAGGTATAGCTCTACTCTTACATAACCATGGCACTAGAAGGGGGTGAGTGGTCAGCAGGACGCCCTGGCCGCACTTTATCCCGGGAAAGACCCTGTACCCATTTTACAGGAGGCTGCGTGGGCCCCAGGGCCGGTCTGGATGGGTGGAAAATCTCATCCCCACTGGGATTCGATCCCGGACCATCCAACCCGTGTTCAGTCACTACACTGACTGAGCTACCCGGCCCACACCTGACAGTATGGTACTTCTGAGTATATCACAGATATATAAACAGATAACTTAAACCACTATAACACATCCAACTTCAAAGAAATGAATTTTATATTTGTTTCTGACAATGAATTTTGGAATACAGATGCATTTCATGGTACATCCAATAATTATTTAAAGGAACCAAATGCACTGAACTTTGTGTGTGTGTGTGTGTGTGTGTGTGTGTGGCGTGTGTGTGTGTGTGTATGTGGTGTGTGTGTGTGTGTGTGTGTGTGTGTGTGTGTGTGTGTGTGTGTGTGTGTGTGGTGTGTGTGTAATAACTTGAAATTTTAAAATTGAAGTTTGACAATTACATATGGGGCAGAACAGGCTAAATGGATATCATGAAAATGTTGATGACAAAGAAAGCAAGGAATGCTTGCTAGAGTCAGACCATATTGACAATGGAAGGTGCAAGATATTTTGCCTAAACTGTTGACTCTCTCAATACACGCACTTCCCACACATCAGTTTCTCAACAAATCGTGAACTTTGTATGTAGAGACACAGTATCTATCAGTGTTGCCGCTCCAGTCTCTGAATTCCTTATACATTAAGTGGCTATTTCTTTTCCTTCTACTCATATTGCATACTAAAACAATGTGTTAAAAGATTTATGCAAGACTTTACAATCACACCCAAATTTTGTGCCAAGAGTTTAAAAGTACAATTTCAAATGCATCCACTTTCAAGCAAACTTACCTTAAAATCTGAGGTGTATATCTTGTTCTGCTTATCTTTATGGGCATCATCAAGTCCCCATTTATCAATCTGTAGCATCAACATCTTCATGTTCTGCTCCAGTGATACGAGAGAACTTGTCCTGCATGAAATATCAGATGTCAGCAACAGTGCATAGGCTCTTTGTTAACATGACAGAAACACAGTGGTAACAACTGTAATCCCTGTATGTACGGTTGAGTCTTAACTTTTGTCATTAAATGGGAACAATAACACCATCATAAACATCAGAACACATTTTTAACATAAAACATCCATTTGGTTCCAAGCAATAATGGAATACAAATAATATAAAAACAAAACAACCTAAAGAAACAATAAAAAAGACTGTTTAGTTTTAATAAAATATAAACAATTTTTGGAGGAATAAATTGCATCAAATGACTGAAGGAGAGTCTCATTCTATACACCATGAAAGAAATCTATCTCAGTAAATGAAAGAGCGAGCTTGATTGAGTTTAGAAAGACATGCATAATAACAAGAGCTTGGGATAAGCCAATTCACCAGCCACATGGTCTCAACAGTTCATCAGAAGCAGTCAAGTAAGGTCCAAACAACAGTATTTATAACAATTACCACAAAAGTTAATACAATTACAGTAAAAAAGAGGTGTTTACAAGCACTCCAAATCCCTAACCTCGAGGTTCAGAAATTTTGACAAACTACTGTATCTGTCTCTGTTATGCCTTAAATAGAAACATTTCGGTTATGTACACAGAAAATATTTTAGTTTGTTCACAGGTTGCAACTGACTGTACACTATCACCAAGCACATACACAACAATACACAATGCCATATACCTAGGCTTCTGGATGGTGACAGGTGGCACACGAGACTGTTCATCACAGCTCATGGCTCGGCTAGAACGTTCAGGAGGAGGGATTGCATCCACATCTTCATTGCCGTTCACAGGGGCCTCAGGTACTTGTACTTCTTCACGAACAAAGAATGTGTTGAACCAAAAATGAAATAGCTTCTCCTGCAAAGGAAATATGAAATGATGGAAGTTTTGAAGCCATTTCACCTCATGTTTCTACCCAACAATATCTTTATTCTTTTCAAATGCTCTAAGTCCCCAGTGCTGAGGTGTTTATACCATCTGACATGTCTAGATAAGCAGCACAGTTTATGCACTACAGCACCTACACTGAACATCTTATGATTTCCTTTACCATCTAAAATGATGAAATTAAGAGTCTGTTGCGATCTGGCACTGTTTATTTTGGAATATCGGTACCAAAGTTTCAGAGAAGCAAGCTGTACCTCCATCTCCAGGGTAGAAGAGACTCTTCCAAGTTGATGCTGGAAACAGCATGTTCATCTCAAGCAATGGTACCAAATTACTAGACTACAGTGTCCCATCCCTGAAGATAGTAATCTTCAGTTATCACCATCAGAACATCATATCTCCATCTAGGATAGCTATAACACACCACGCTGGTAAACAATTCATACAAGAAAAAGAAATGCACAAAATCATGTTCCTAAAAGTTCAGAACTCATCAGTTTTAAACAAGGTTAAACCTTTCTTTTACCTTAAGTTACAAGTTTTGATTCATTCCAAATACAAGAATAGAACATTCTTCCTTCCCCCCCAAAAAAGTCCTTAGCACCATTCTTCAATAATAATATAATACATACATTATCATGTCTCAGTCAAGATTTGAATTTGGAACCAAAGAAATGAAATTAGCAACACATGTACCAAAAATGTAGTACAGATAGCAGCACTATCTAGAAATTACATTGACACTAACTTAACACAATCATAACAAATTTCTCATTCTAAATCTCTCTCATAAGATACAATGCTTAATGTAGCTCCAGCAAAATGACATTAGTTGATACGCAACAACTTCCAAATTACATTTCTTCACCCACATTTCTTTACACGGTAATTCAAAATACTTTCAATATTTTCCATTTTATTAGCCATACATACACTTGCAGTATAGCACATTTGAATTACAAAGCATGAAGTGCCAAACAGCCTTAACTCAGTGATATCATCAGGTAACTTACTCTCCGCATCATCTTGGGTTTGTTGAAGAACTCAACCTTGATATCACCTTGCAGAGATATATATTGATCCAAGCGGATGTGGAAAGAAGGAGAACCTTTCTTCACTTCATAGACTGGTGATGAGAACACCTTTGTACTTGATTCAGAGATCACTAATTGAAGACCTAAAATGCATTGCCCATGTCAAGATTTTAACTTCCAAACTGCAACTAAAGACATCTTCAAAACATGTACACAAAATAACATACAAAATTCTACTTTCCACAGAAATGCCATACATGTTCATGCAACAAATGCAAATCTACGGTGTTCAATGTACAGCGTGATTTCTCTGAGTGCCTTTCAGATTAATGAAACTTATCTGACACAGATCTGGATGCTGTTCCCATTACAATGAGCCTGCAGTAAGTCAGAGTGATACTGGAAAGGGTAAACCTATAGCCTCAACATATTACAAATGAAATTTACTTAGATTATAGGAGATAATTAAAAGACCCTCTTCATTGTTGCATGCACTTCCAGGTACATCAATGAAAACTTCAGATTCATACATAGAATAACAAATTCAATGAACTGTTCTCAGGCAGACAGCCGCATCAATATGTGAAGGTTTTCTGACATTTCAGGGACTGACTTCGTCCCCATCTGCAGGGTGTCGCTGGTGATTTGGTAGAAACATAACTGATGACTAAGTGTCCTATCATGTTCAGCATGGGCGCGGGATAGAATGTGACCCCTCTGGTTAGAGGGGGTAGTGAACAGTCACTGCACTTCACCTGGGTTGTCTACTGCTGGTTGTGGAGAGCTCTCCACAACCAGCAATCAACAGCCCAGGCCAAGTGCAATGACCTTTTGTCTCCTCCCACTAACCAGAGGGGTTGCAATCCATACCACTCCCGTGCTGAACAGAGATACACACACAACACAGGGTAGGATACCTATTCATCAGTTTTGGTTCTACCAAACCACCAGCAACACCATGAAGATGAGGACAGGGTTAGTCCCTGAAACATTGGAAAACCATCACATCTTGACACAGAAGTCTGCCTGAGAACATTTTATTGTACTGTAAAGCTTCAAGACTTTCAGTATAAAAAATTTGTTCTTGGGAAAGAGGGAAACCTTTCCTACAAATATCTTCCTTCCGCTCTTCCACACTGTGTGGATGAGCCTCATAAGCATTGTACTTTACAGATTTCAATTTTAAAAAAGTCACACAGACTCTGGTTTGGGAAGCATGATGGCCACAACCACAAACCATCCCAAAATCACTTTATAATAGTGCTTCTAAGGTTAGCCTCTCAAAAAACTGGCATGGTATCTGCTCCACAAAACTCTGTGGCCTTAGTCCACACGCGAACTATACCGACAGAGCGGCCGCCGCCGGTCGGCGAAGTTAGTGCCAACTTTTGCGGATAGAGGGGTGTCACGTGGTCAGCGCAACGGGTCCCCACAGCCATT
>Ga0131853_10002143_pt1 | contig 35418 bp, 22 predicted proteins | sample TergutLab28metaG_FD_92764 | JGI IMG/M metagenome (GOLD analysis project Ga0131853, IMG submission 92764) | Labiotermes labralis P1 segment gut microbial communities from Petit-Saut dam, French Guiana - Lab288 P1 (version 2) (version 2) | ecosystem: Host-associated > Arthropoda: Insects >... | reverse complement strand
TTCATTGAATTCGTGATAGAGGGGTTCTGCTAGCTCAGGACGTGCAGCATCGGTAAAACTCGGGCGATTTCCTTTTTCAACATTCCCATACAACGTAAACTGTGAAATCGAAAGGATCGCACCCCCAATATCTTTAACCGACAAATTCAACTTTCCCGCATCATCTTCGAAAATTCGTAAATTAGCAATCTTTTTCGCACAATACTCAGCATCGAAGCTCGTATCCGTATGCGTCATACCAACAAGTAGCATCAAACCTTTGTCAATCGCCCCAACCACTTGCCCATCAACAATTACCTTAGCATTTTTAGCTCGTTGGACAATAATTCTCATCGCCACCACTTCCTTTCCTAAACATAAAACGGCTATATAGCAAGTACCAAGTCGTCAACACAACACCACGCATTAAATTACCAAAAGCAATGCCGATCCAAATTCCATCAATCCCAAGTGCTGTTTGCGATAAGAAGAAAGCAACTAACACCCGAAGCCCATTGAAACTTATCGACACAATCGTTGGCGGCAATGTTTTGCCTAAACCATCAAAAGCGCTTGAAGAAACGCCATCCATACACTGTGCCATTTGAACAATCGCTAAAATCCGCATATAACTAACCCCCATCGCAACAATTTCTGGCTCTGTAATAAACAACCTAAAAATCGGCCCACCTGCAAAAAATATGAGCAAACCAACACCAAGTCCCCATGAAGTCATCACAATAGATGAAATAGTATAACCTTTTTTCAATCGATCAAACTGCTTTGCCCCATAATTTTGCCCAACAAACGCTCGAAAAGCAGCAGCATACCCACCACCAACTAACCACGTTAAAGCTTCTATTTGCGTTCCAACCCGTTGAGCAGCAATCGCACCAGCGCCAAAGGCAGCAACAAATCTTGCGATGATCATCGTGAAAATGGTGAATAACGCACTATTTGCTGCAACTGGAAGACTCCACGTGAAAATCTGCCGCACAATTTTTTTATCAACGACAAAAATATCTCTGAACTTAAAGTCATCAAATGGACATAATTTCGGATACTTCACCGAGAACAGCAAAAGCAAACCTGTTGTCGTATGTCCGATCGTTGACGCAATCGCAGCACCAACAATCCCCCACCCTAAACCAAAAATGAACACTGGTGTAATCAGAACGTTGAAAACCAACCCAATCGTTTTAAGATAAAATGGTAATTTGGAATTGCCAACACCGTTATAAATGCCACTGATCGCATTGTTGACAAAAAACATCGGGAGTGAAAAACCAACAATTCTGAGATAAATGGCAGCATCATGTGCCACCTGTGCTTCTCTTATTTGCAAGAGACTAATAAGTGGGTGACAAAAAATGATGGCAACCAGCCCAATGATAATACCCCAAATGATCGCAATTAAAATCGCATTTTTTCCATATTTTCGCACAGTCAACACATCACCTTTTCCAATTGATTGCGAAACCCCAATTTCCGCACCCATTTGTCCAAACAGAACAAAAGCAGCAGATAGCCATAAAAACATCCCTGCTGAACCAGCTGCTGCTACCGCATCTGCTGAAATTCTCCCAAGAAAAAACATATCGATCAAATTATAGCCCATCTGAAAAATTTGCATGCCCATAATCGGCGCAGCAATCGCGATCAATTTTTTTAGAATACTTCCTTGTGTTAAATCCGTTCCTTGACTACTCAATCTCAATCCCTACTTTCTTGCCCTTCACTGCCAATTACCCCTCTCTGCCTGCTTTATCCTTTCTGTCTGTTTTACCCACTTCAAGGCATCACCTAAGTGAGACAGCGAACCAAATACGACAATCACATCAGCCTGCTTAGTTGCCATTTCCATCGCAGACGCAAGACTCTCATGAATATACGCTTCTATATTCGCCTGCCTGATATGTTCTGCTAAATCGTCAACCTTTAACGTTCTTTGTTGATCCGGCAAAGCAATCGCATGAATTTCATTCATCACAGCTTTAACCGCTGCTAACATCTCAGCAATTTCTTTGTCTTTAAAGACGCCCATCACGCCAACGATTTGCTCACTTGGAAAGAGATCTTTTAACGTTTCTGCCAAAGCATTTGCCGCTTCTTGATTATGCGCGCCATCGACAATAATAACTGGATTTGCTTCTTGGATAATGCTCACGCGCCCAAACCAGCGCGTTGCCGCTAAGCCGGTTTTGACTTGCTCATCAGAGACATCAATTCCGAATGTTCGCAAAGATTTAATAGCTTCAATAGCTAAGATGGCATTTGTGATTTGATGCGAGCCCAATAGCTGGATGGTGATCGCATCAAGTTGTTTGTAGCTGAAAATCTGGGTAAAAGGTAAGTGTGCTTTTTGCACCACAGTACTTTCCCAATCTGGTAGATGTAAGACATTACCACCCATTTGTGCTAAAGAGGTGATTATCTTTTGAGCTTCTTGTGGGAGTTTGCCGCAAATAAGCTGGGCGCCTGGCTTGATAATGCCTGCTTTGGCGCGCGTTAAATCAGCGATGCTACTCCCAAGAAACTCCATATGATCGCGACTGACAGTAGTGAAAATACAAGCTAATGTATTGGAGATGACATTGGTTGCATCTGTTGCGCCACCCATTCCCGTCTCCATCACAACAATGTCACAACGTTGATTTTTAAAATGCAAAAGTCCAAGGGCTGTCTCAATTTCAAAAACTGAAGGCTGAGTTTTCCCTTGGCTTACCATTTTTTGGATCACTTTTTTGATCGTTGCAAGTTCGGTACAGAAATCTGCTTTTGAAATGTTGGTTCGGTTAATTTGGATACGCTCACGATAAGTTTGAACGGTTGGTGATATATAACGCCCTGTCTGGTAGCCGGAGATCTCTAAGATCGTGGAAACATAGGCGAGGACTGAGCCTTTTCCATTCGTACCAGCAATATGAATGAATTTCAAATCATCTTGGGGATTTCCAAGTTCTTGTAATAGATTTGTCATGCTTTCTAGTCCAAGTGTCATACCAGATTTGCTAGCTAGTTTGATGTAATTTCTTGCTTCTTCATAGTTCATTTGGTTCTTTCCTCTAATCATATTTGATGGCAATTCTTGTTTAGAAATCATCCACAGCATAAGTTACTGCACAAATTCGCTACTCACAATCTCTTCTAAAAAGCGACCAAATTCATATAATGCGCGCTCTATTCGGCCGGGGTGGTTTCTGATGATAAAATCCAAGCAATCATTTGGCGAATGAAGCACATCACCGATAAAAGTTTCAGGGTATGTTACCGGATGGGTGGCATAAAAGACCATGACTGGAATGCCAAATTGAGTAAATGCTAACTGATCTGATGGAAGCGTGATCGCATGTGGTTTACTGATAAATTCAGTTCCTTGTTGCGCGTTTAGTTGATCTGCAATTTCTTTGATTTGTTCTGAGTGTGCATTTTGTAAGATTTCATCAGCCACGCCGATCGCATATTCAGATGATTGTCCAATGTACCCAATCGCATACACTAGATCTGGTCCGTCCATGATCACATCCGCATTGATCATTAGGATAAGGTTGTCAATTTCTGCATCTGTCATATTGTCAACAAAGTAAAATGCGCCAATAAGCCCGACTTCTTCTGCACCAAAAAAGATATATTGAAGCGTATAATAATGGTCGACATTTCGCATCCGGTAGGCATTTTCCAAAAGTAAGACGGTTCCACTTGCGTTATCGCTAATTCCTGGGTTGGCCATCCCATCATAATGCGCCCCAATAATAATCGTTTCTTCGCTGCGACCTGGGATCGTTAAAACAACATTTTGACTCTCATACAAAAATTCAAGCCCATCATAGTATCCCGCCGACTCAAACCATTCAACCATCCAAAAAGCATCACCCCACCAAGATGAGGTCGGCGTATCAATACTAAAACTTTGCATCTCAACTTGACTTTCATCAAATCCCATTTCAAGTAACGTATCAACAATCCATTCTGCGGCTTCCAATTCACGATCTGAAAAAGCAAGTCGATTTGGCAAGTAGTCATTCATGTGCTCAAGCCACTGGACAGCTAAATACCCATGCTCACCTGCTGTAACATCAAATTCACGTGCTGTTGGTAAGGAAGATTCCTCCGTTGGTTGTTCTGCATATTCTGTTTGCTCGGTTGACTCACTTCGAACACTTTCTGTTTCTGGCTCAGAAGGATCAGTAGCTTCTCGCGTTGATAGGCAACCATTAAGCAATAATCCTGTCGATAATATCAATAGCAATAATAATTTTTTCATTCTCATTCTCCAATCCGCTTCTGCAGTGTAGCTCTATTCGCTACAACCTGCATCTTTCTAATAAATACTATTTTACCAGATTTTTCAGCTTTTTTCTATTCAATTCGGCTCATTTTTTAAAAGAAGCATAACAAAGTTACTGATATGAGCTTCGTTGCCCAATGATTTTTAATAATCAGATCCGAATTTCCTACCAAAGAATTTTTGCTTGTAACGAAAAAACTAGACATCTCAGTCTAGTCTACCTCAGCAACAACAGCTCTTCCAAGGGTTGTCCTCAGTAAGCGATAAGCTTCTGCTTGAATGAAATATTCTGTTGTGTCAATGTTATCGATGGCAACCCAAGCATGTACCATTTCCATCAAGTCATTTGATGCTTGATACCTTGCCATATGAATCAAATAAATACTTTGAGCATGGAGATATTCACAGCTGATCAAGAGTGCTAAACTTCCACCATCATAATCCCCCGATTCAATGGCCTCCCTTGCGCGTTCCACAGCTTCCTCTTCAAGCGTTCGCCCACACCCTATCATCAGTAATAACACTGGTAAAACAACAAACAACACTTTAAACATTTTCGATTGCCCCCTAACTCCATTCAAATTAATTATTTAAGCTATGATAGCACATATGCGATGTAGAAAGTGTCGGAATTTCAATCGCTTCAGCAGAAGTGACCGACAGATAAATCATCAAGCTTTGAAGAAAGGGAATTTTTAAATAAAATGTGCCAAAAAGGTGGGTATCTGTCCATTAATTTTATTTTTTTCTACAATTCTGGATAGAAATAAGCCACCCACGTTTCATAAGTATCCTGAGCCGCTCCACAAGTATCTAGTAAGTATCCAGGCTCATGTTTAAATTCACGCAATCCGCGATAATAAAAAGCTTTCATTTCATCAGTCACAATAAACGGCATAACATCATGCTTCAAACACTCTCTAAACATCATTAAACGCCCTACTCTTCCATTGCCATCTTGATATGGATGGATTTTTTCGAATTCGAAGTGAAAACTAACAATGTCTTCAAACGCAATCATTTCCTTATCATGATAGTCGGATAATAATCGCTTTATATGCATATCCACTTACTCAGGTTTACTAGTTTCCATTCCCCCGACCTCATTAGGCATTTTCTTCCAACCACCTACATTAAAATATTCCTGATGACTATCGCTTGTCCCAGCTTTTAAAATACGATGAATCTCCCACATAATTTCTTCATTTAATGGCTGCTCAATCGTATCAAGCAAATAATCGAAACAGCGGAAATGATTGCTTGTTTCAACAATATCATCAACTGGAACTCCCTGAGTATCTACGCCAATTGTCTTTGTCTCAAAAATATACCGCGTCTGATCCTCCGTTAGCTTACTCCCCTCGATACGATTACTGTTGTAACATAAATTCACTTGGGTTTTATGAAAAAGACCTCCCTTTAACCCAAATGACCGCTCCTCTAACAATTTTTCTAAAACTTTACTCATCTCGCACCTCCATTCCCCTATTACGCTCTCTACAAAATCCTTAGCAAGCCTAAAAAAGACTCCCTTGCCCCTCAGCAACAACCTGCTCCTTAAGCGCAGCTGTCGAACCATACTCCATCGTACCAAAAAATTCCATCCCAATCAAAAGCTCCACAATCGTTCCATTTGTTTTGGTACGCTTCTTAAACTCCATCACAGTCGAAAATTCCTTAATCTCACGTTCACTGACAATATACTCCGCAACCGCACCACCGAGTCCATCGATGGCTGCAAATGGGGCGATGAGGGATTGTTCGTCTTCAGTAATTTTAAAATCTGTCGCTTCTGATTCGTATAAATCTGGCAAGATAAAGTTCATACCGCGTCTTGTCATTTCTAATGCTAATTCCAAAACACTCACAAGGGCTTTTTCTTTCGGCGCAGCATCGAATCCTTTGGCGTTAATTTCGTCAATTTTATAAGCAATGGCATCTGCTCCCTCTACCATCGTTTGAATGTCGAAAATATCAGCACGTTTTGAGAAGTATGCCGCATAGTAGTGAATCGGTTTATGCACCTTAAACCATGCGATCCGAATCGCCATCAATACGTAAGCTGTCGCATGTGCTTTTGGGAACATATACTTAATCTGTCCACATGACCAAATATACCACTCAGCAATTCCTGCCTCGCGCATTACTGCAACATACTCTTCCCATTTATCAGGAACTCTACTCGGTAAGCCTTTACGCACAAACTCCATAATCTCAAACGCAAGTGCCGGCTCCATGCCCTCATATGTCAAATAAATCATTATATCATCACGACAACCAATAACATGTTGAAACTCGATCTTTCCAAATTCTGTCTTTCCATTAATTAAATCTTGCGCATTGTTTGTCCAAACATCTGTTCCATGCGAAAGACCAGAAATCTTAACAAGTTGGGCAAAGGTACGTGGTTTTGTATCTTTTAACATGGCACGCACAAATCCCGTTCCAAATTCGGGTACGCCATACGTTCCTATTTCAGATTTAATCTCAGCAGGTGTTACGCCAAGTGATTTTGTCGAGTAGAATAATTCATAAACTGCTGCATCATCAAGTGGTACTTCCGTTTGATTGATACCTGAGGAATCTTGTAATGTCTTAATCATGGTTGGATCGTCGTGTCCTAGTATATCTAATTTTAACAAATTATCCTCGAATTTATGGTAATCAAAATGCGTCGTTTTCCACGTGGCCTTTGTATCATCAGCTGGGTATTGAATTGGAGTTATATCAAAAATATCCATGTAATCTGGTACAACGATAATTCCGCCTGGGTGCTGACCACTTGAACGACGAACGCCTTCACAATTCATCGCTAAGCGTTCAATTTCTGCCCCCCGCATCGTCTTTTTCTCATCTTCAAGGAAGCCTTTTACAAAGCCAAAGGCTGTTTTAGCAGCAACTGTTCCGATGGTACCAGCTCTAAAGGCATAATTCTCACCAAATAACTCACGGCAATACAGATGCGCTTTCGCTTGATATTCACCAGAAAAGTTCAAATCAATATCAGGAACCTTATCTCCTTTAAATCCTAGAAAGACCTCGAATGGAATGTCATGTCCATCTTTATTTAATTCTGCTTGACACATAGGACAAGTTGCATCAGGTAAATCAAATCCAGATTCACTTACATCTAAAATTTCTTGTAAGTTTTTCTCGATCTCGCGAATGCCATATTCTTTTTTCTCATCCTCAGTCATCTTAAAAGAAGAAAAATGACATTCTGGGCATAGATAATGCGGCGATAATGGATTAACTTCTGTAATATCAACAAGCGTTGCAACAAAAGAGGAGCCAACTGAACCACGCGAGCCAACTAGGTAACCATTGTCTAAGGATTTCTTAACAAGTAAATGTGAAACATAGTAGATAACTGCAAATTCATTTCCAATAATACTCGTAAGTTCCTTGTCAACGCGATTGCTTACATACAGTGGCAGTGGATTTCCATAGAGCTGATGAACGCGATCATAAACCATTTTCTCAAGTAATTCTTTCACACTTTCTACACCACGGTCAGCCATAAAGGTATCTAGTGGCGCATATAAATCTCTTGTAAAAGGCTCAACGACTTCACACATATCTGCGATTTTATTCGTATTTGTTACGACAATTTGATAAGCTAATTCCTCACCTACAAACGCGAAATCTTGTAACATTTCATCTGTTGTGCGAAAATGCATCGAAGGAATATCCGTTATTTCATTTCGATTTAAAGGATGGCGACCACCGCCGACAGCTGGTGTTTTCGTATAAATGCGCCGATACAGTCGGTCTTCACGGGTCAAATGATGAACATCTCCTGTCGCAACGACGATTTTCCCAAATTCAGTACCAGTTTTGATGATTTTCTGGATCGCTTCTAAAACATATTCTTTTTGCTCTGGCCCGTTTGTCATTTCGAGATGTGCATACACCTCTGGGGGTTGTATTTCAAGATAGTCGTAAAAAGTAATGCGTTTTTGCAAAATTTCATCAGGTTTTTCCAATGCGGCTCTAAAGACTTCTCCATTCACACAAGCACTTCCAACAAGAATGTCTTCTCGATGGTCTTCAATCACACTTCGTCTCACTCTTGGCAGGCCATATAGATCATCTGTTAAGGATTTAGAAACAATTTTATAAAGATTTTTAAGTCCCAGTTTACTTGTTGAAAGAAGCGTCACATGGGTAGGAATACTTAATTTATAGCCACCGCTGCCTTCGGTTAATGTATTTAATCTATCGTGCGTCTTGACACCGAGCTTTGCCACATCATTTAGCATATTAATAAAAGCTTCTGCTGTTGCGCGAGCATCATAAATCGCACGGTGATGTTGGGTCAATTCTACATCGAAAAAGCGAGCAAGTGCCTTTAAATTGAACAACTTCATTTTACGTTTGAATTTCTCGTCGATTTTTTCATCTGTTGCATAATTCCAATAAATACCTAGATCAGCATGATACATCACGCGCGCAAGTGCTAACGTATCAATAACAGGATTGCTTGGTTTCGAGAGTCCGATTTTTTTGAAATTCTCTTCAAGATGACCCATATCGAAATCGGCATTATGAGCAACAAGAACCGCATCGCCGATCCATTCGTGAAAATCTTTCATAACTGCAGCAACATCTCGAGCCCCATCAACATCGCTTTGCTCAATACTCGTCAGCTTTGTCGTCAACGCGGATATCTTTCGATGCGGATTAACAAATTCTGAAAACTCATCAACCAAAGCACCACGGCGAACTTTTACCGCGGCAACTTCAATGATATCATCGTACGTGGTTGAAAATCCAGTCGTTTCAACGTCATAAACAATATACGTCGCAGTCGCAAGATCAATCTCTGAATCATTCCAAGCGATAAGTGGCTGATCTTCGACAAGATTTGCCTCCACACCATAGATCATTTTAATGCCGTGCTTTTTCGCCGCTGCGGCTGCATCTGGAATGGCTTGAACAACACCATGATCTGTTAACGCAAGTGCTTTGTGCCCCCACTTTGCCGCCGTGGCAATATAATCACTAATATGTGTCACGCCATCCATTGCACTCATTTTTGTATGCAAATGCAACTCAACGCGCTTAACATCTGCTGTATCCAACCGTACTTGTGACTCAGGAGAATCAATCAACTTCGCATTTTCAACCGACATCGTCACTTCTTTCTTAAAATCATCATACTTCACTTTGCCACCAACACGAACCCAATTGCCTTTGCCCAAAATCTTTGGTATATGCTCACGCATCTCATCTGTTCGCACAAACATACTTAAATACATCGAATCTGAATAGTCAGTAAACTTTGCCTCAAAAATCGTAAATTCCCGCCCATCTTTAGTGCGGATATCACGCAAGTCCGAACCAAAAATGTAGCCTTCCATCACCACATCTTTCACTTCATCATCATCGACACTAACATCATGACATAAAACTGCATCAGCAATCGGCTCTGCCCCAAACCCATCATCTTTTAGATCAGGAGCTTTCCTTCTTCCACCACTACGACGTTGATTTTTGAATTTGTCAAAATTACCATTATTGTTATTAGTAGACCCTCTATTTGTAACTGGTGCTGATTGTTCTGCAACGACTGGTTGCTCTACCACTGGAGGTGGTGTAATGTGCCCTAACCGCGCTTCCTTTTCTTGCATAAGCTGACGATCTGATTTAGCATGCGCCGTCACAATGCCACTCACGCGCTTAACTGTGAAGCCAAATCGTGCATAAGTCGACATGATTAGACTGGCATAATCGCTTTCAATTTCCGCCTTATCTTTTTCGTTAGCGACAAAAACATGTAGTTCTCCCGCTTCAAATTTACTCTCTAAAGTGAGTAACGTGCGTGCAAAAGGCATCTGTTTGCTTAGATATTCAATGATCTTTGGCAAGTATTGTTTCAACTCAATAGCTGTCGGCTGCTCAGTATATTTGATCTCATACGCTACAGCAGCAAATGAGGCGATCTTACTAAAAGTTTCCTCAAATAGATTAACAAAGAATAGCAACTGCTCAGCAGCAATGACGTACGGAAAAATAAAGGTGAGGTGCATTCGCTTATCCGCCTTAAAAATCTGTACACGTTCAATTTCTACCTGCTCGAACAAATGTTTCGCCTCATCAGGAAAGTTGATTTGAGTTAACAAGATATCCATTTCTTTTTGCATATAAAGCACCTCATCAGTTGAATTTTGACACAATAAAAAGCTACAATTTCTGTAGCTTCTATTATAGCAGATGTTCGGACAAAATTCGAGCAAAAATCATCTAAATTTTCATCTTGTCAAAATATTCTATCTCCGCCTACGTATGCTCTAAAAACTTCTTTCCCTGCAATGAACAAGTTGCCGATTTCTTTCCCGTTAATAAATGTTCCACCACCAAGCACAATGGTTACGGAGAACTGAACAATATCGTAACCAGCTCCGTTTGTCGCTCTTATGCTAAAGGTATAAATGCCTGTTGTGGTTGGGGCGCCAAAGATTTCCCCTGTGTTGGTGTTTAAGGATAGGCCTGGCGGCAACCCTGTTTCGCTACCGCTTGGGCTCATGACTTGCCATGTTATCGGGGTATCGCCTGTAGCGGTTAGTGTCACCCCATATGACGTTCCAGTTGTTCCATCAGGTAATGATGGTGTGGTTATGATCGGTGGATCGGCGATCGTCATTACAAAGGTTCTGGAATCACTGCCGTTAATATTTTCAGCAATGATAGTTAAGTTATAGATTCCTGCAACTGTTGGTGTTCCTGATAGTTCTTCACCAATTAAGAGTAATCCATCAGGTAGTGTTGAACCGCTAGCCAAGGTCCACGTTATTGGCGTATCACCTGTTGCTTCTAAAGTCAGTGAGTAAGGTTCATCTCTTGTTGCGAATAATGCCACACTAGTGGTGATAACAGGTGCACCGACAGCGCCGATTGAGATGGTGAATTGCCGAGTATCAGCATAATCAGAGCCGGTGATGTTTTCCGCTCTTACTGTAAATTTGTATACGCCTAGTGCGGTCGGTATTCCTGATAGTGTAGCGCCACTCAGTAGTATTCCAGGTGGCAATCCTGTTTCAGCGCCGGTTGGTGCAAGGATTTCCCAAGTTATTGGGGTTGTTCCTGTTGCTAGCAATGTCTGCATATAGTAAGTATCAATATTTCCGCTATTCAGAGCCAGTGTGGTGATAACAGGTCGTGCGAAAATCCTGAGTGTAAATGATTCTTCGGCATACCCACCGATATTATCTGCCCGTATCGAAAAATTATAGGTTCCATTTGCGGTGGGGTTGCCTGATAAAGTGCCTGTTACTGAATCGAAAGAAAGTCCCGGTGGCAAGTCGCCCGAAGTATGCGACCATGTAAATGGTGTAGCGCCTCCAGCGGTAAAGGTGTGTGAATAAAAAACATCTTCAATCCCATCGTCCAAATTTACGTCGATAATCGACGGTGTGGTAATCGTCAGTGTAAATTGTACAGGAATGGAGTTGCCAAAGGTATTCGTGGCAACTACGGTAAACGTATAAGTTCCAAGAATAGGGTTTAGCCAAGATACAACACCAGCGGAACTTAGCTGGATATCAGCGGTAGGTGTTGGTCCTGAGATCATTTCCCAAGTGATGGGCTGTGTTCCGCTTGCTTGCAAGACCGTACTGAATGGCCTGGATACGCCGCCCCCCAAATTGGGATTTGAAGTAATGACTGGTGGTGCACCGACGGTTATGGTAAAGGGAGCGGTGGTGCTTGTTCCGCCACCTGTGATGGTAACATTGACATTATAAGTGCCAATCGCCGATGGTGTTCCGGATAACACACCAGTCGTTGCCGCTAAGATTAGGCCTGGCGGGAAAGATGATCCTGCTTGCGGTGCCCATGACCAGGTGTAAACAAATGATTCATCAAGTCCATCTGCTTGGAATGTTAGAGGGGTGTATGGGACACTGACAATTCCATTCGGAAGCGGTGAAGGCGTAATGATGGCAAGAGCTTGTCCCGCTTCAACTGTGAAGACAACAGGAGTAGAAACGCCGACAATATTTGTCGCAACAACGGTAAAGGTAAAGCTGCCGCCTTCAACGGGTGTGCCTGAGATAATGCCTGTGTTTGCATCAAGTGACAAGCCCGTCGGCAAATCGCCGTTGGTGATAAACCAAGTGATCGGCACGGAACCTGTTGCTGTTAACTGAGCAGAATAGTTTCTACCAAGACGCGCATAACCCAACACCGTTGTCGTGATAACTGGCAGCTCGTAGACAGTCAAGGTATACAACCTATTCTCAAAGCCATAATCATTTGCCGCTTGCACTGAGAATGAATAGATCCCAGCGGCGGTAGGAATCCCAGACAACAGACCTTCTGCATCCAAACTCAATCCTGGCGGCAAATTACCACCCGTATGCCACCATACCGGCTCATCACCGTATGCGCTTAGGATAAAAGAATAGGACACGCCGACGATACCATCTGGTAAAGGCGAAAGGGTATTGATGCGGGCTGCTAACGACACGTATAGCGTAAATGTTTTTGAGACGCCACCTAGCTCATAATCATTGAATGCTGTTACGGTAATTTGACAGCTTTGGCCATCGATTGTTGGCGTTCCGGAAATCGTCGTGCCACTTAGGGACAATCCGGCTGGCAATGTCCCGCTCGTTACAGCAACCGATACGACAAGATTGCCATCAGATCCAGTGACAGTTGGTGTCCATGTATAAGGTAGATCGAGTGTTGCCCCAGGTATGTATTCATCATGAATAACAGCTGGTTCGCCCGCATTTAAGATAAACTGTTTTCTCACACGATAACCAATGCTATCTGTAACGGTAATTTCTACGGGGTATTGCCCTTCATCAAGGTTACTTATGCCAGAAATAACGCCATTGTTATCAATGAACAACCCACTATTAAGGGGAAGCCCCGATATCGTGAATACAAAAGGAGCTGTTCCGGTATCTTCTTCAAGCTCTATCACTGCTGAATAGGCTCTGCCTTTAGCCGCAAAAGGTAAAGCATCCGTTGTAATGACAGGCGGTATTGGCATTGTAATCGTTGTCGTACCGTCCCACCATCCATTAGGCGTATCATGGTTTACTCCCTGTCTAATCGCAAATAACGGTGGCTCGTTGCCCGCTCCAAAAGCTTCGGTCAGGTCAACCATTACTATGTTATCAACCCTACCGTATGTATCGTTATTACCTGAGTTTCCTGTTTGTTGCCAAATAAAACGCATATTAAGTCCTGTTACATTTGCTGTCTAGATGGTATCAATCAGATTCCATCCTGTGATATTTGGCGTTTGCAAGCCGTCAAATAATGGTGGTGGCAAAGTATCACCACGCGCAGGAACACCGACTCCGTGTACCACTGTACAACCAGTCGTGACCCCAGGTACTGTGTTTCCACGCAAGCTTACCCGCGCGCGTACATAATATTTATGCCCAGCAATGGTAGGGATGGGTGTAGTGGGGTTAAGGTAAACAAGTCCTTGGGTTTTGGTCCCCATCTGAACGCACCAAGAACCCGTTTCGCCATGAATCGGAGCGGGAGTAGTATTTGTGACACGCACGGGCAGAAGTGTACTTTGCGTTCCTTGTCTGCTCGCTTCAAAGCCACTCCAACCGTTTATATTTTGCTCAAAGGAGCCGTTGATTACAATATTAGTTAAGTCAATCGTTGCCATCATCTCACTCCTTTGCCACAAATACAAACACATTAGGATGTTCTGCAGAGTATTGTAAAGCTTCGGTTACATCTTGTGCTTCATACACTTCCACGCTAGCTACTTTGTCATTAACTTCGTTAATTGCCGCGACGATCTGTTTATTTGTCGTGGTAAGATTGAAAGTATTCCCAAGCATGACGTTTAAACCTTGCACATTGATGTCAATGATTGATCTAACCGTATCCGTTTCTGGGAAAGGATCAGCTTGGTTGACACCAAAGAACCACGTCGTACCGATGGGAATCGGGCGGAACATCGGAAGAATCACGCTACCGTCAATCGGTGATGTAATATCAACAGTCGTATGAACAATCCCATTTTCAAGATACTCAAAGCCGATATAGTAGTCATCAATAAACCAACGCGCAACTGCTGCCATAATATTCGGAGTTCCTCGCACATCCAACGCTGCATCCTCAGCTGTTGCAAAGAAATATCTGCTGTACTGATGTGGTTCGTTTAATGGCTCTTGGATATCCACATGCCAATTGTACCCCCGCGGAAGGTTTGGAGGGGCTGACTGCACCGTTGCATCAAATACGAAAATAGCATTGTACTTCAAAAGCTGGTCAAGTTCATCAATAGCCTCTTGTACATTGATTGCGTTTAAGCTCAACATTTCTGAAGTATGAGATAATTCGTTGTCATAGGGAACATCTTCGGCAACAAGCGTTATATTCTTGTACACATCCGGAAATACATTATTGACGCTTTTTACAGCCTCAGGTCCATCAGACCCTGTAGGTCCCGTTACACCATCAATCCCCGTTGGCCCTGTAGGTCCAATAGGTCCATCAGCACCAGTCACACCTCGAATTCCTTGCTCACCTTGAAAGCCTGTTGATCCTTGCGACCCTGTTGGCCCCATTTCTCCCTGATCGCCCTTTTGTCCTTGAATACCAGTTGCCCCTATCGGTCCTTGAGGACCAGGGATGCCAACAGCACCTGCAACGCCTTGCTCTCCTTGAGGACCTACAACTCCCTGCGGTCCGGGTGGTCCATGCATAACAAACAAAACCCATGGTGTTCCAATATCAGCAGGACTTAAAGTACTATTAGGCACATCAGACATATAGATGAATGTATGCATCACTGAAGAACCTTCGCTATCAAAATAAACAACATCATATTTTTGATAATCCAATATCAAATCAGACCATTCACCACGCATCACAATGTTCGCAAACTCTCCAGCAGCACCCTGTGGTCCTTGTATCCCTTGGATTCCAGATGGACCTTGTGGTCCTACTGCGCCAGTAGCGCCTTGAATGCCCTGAATCCCTTGCACACCCGGCTCTCCTTGAGGCCCATCATTACCTTGAATCCCTTGTGGACCTATTGGACCTTGCGAACCAGTCGCACCAGTTTGACCAATCACACTAGAGACATCGGCATCAATACTAATATGGGCAGAACCTTTCGTCGTTGTAATGTTAAGAACTTCAGGGGTTGCTGTCTTGAAAATAATTTCCTCACCAAGTGTAAGAGGTATGATCTCGCCTTCTAAGCCACTGACAGTAAAAAGAGGGGTTGTTGAATCCAAAACACCTGTTGGTCCAGTTGGACCGCTCTTGCCATCAGCACCCGTTGCGCCAGTTGCCCCATCTACACCTGAGGTCAAAAGGGTGTAATCAGGAGATTCCCCTGGTACTCCTGATGGGTTGTCTTTGTTAACAAGGTATAATTTTCCATTAAACTGAATCAATTGGTACAAAAAATAATTTGGCGATGACTCAGGGTCAAATTCTGTCGTAAACGAACCCCCTGTTGGTCCTGTCGAACCCGTTACACCAGTAGCGCCTGTTACGCCAGTCATCCCTGTTGCGTTATCAATTCGTTGATCCAAGCGGATGATCTCTTGATTATAGCTATCTAAACGAGATTCGTGCTGGACGAGAATAATATCAATGTTATCAAGTCGTGCACCTTGCTCTTGTACTACCGCCTCAAGCAAATTATCCACATTCAAAACAATCGATCCCTCTGTCACTTTCATGTGGATCGAATCAGGCGTATTCGTACTAAATTTAAAATCACTGCCCTTTGGCATCGGATGAACTGCTCCAGATTCTGGACAATGAATATTAAACGTATAACTGCCTTCCACTAATTCTTGTTTAACTTTCTCAACTTCTCGTTCAAGGCGTTTTATTTGTATCTGCGTCTTATTAACCACCAAATGCATAAAATCGCAATAACAACATGGACATTGATAGCAGTCACCCATCGTACTCAAAAATGTTCCACAGGTAGGACATACGATTCTTATTTCTCTCTCTCTTCTCATTCAAATTCCTCCACTCGAAAGCATCTATACATACTGTATGATAAGCTGTAGCTATAATATGACAAAACAAGCCAGAGTGATCGCATTAATCGCTATTTATGGGGATTTATACGCACTACTAGATTAGAATTGAATACACTGATTATAATGGCAAAGCCACCCGCAAGCCAGCAATAATATCTCACAATTATTTTTAGGAGGAATTTTTATGCCAGCAACAATATCAGGAATCGTTTTTAACGACCTCAATCACAATGGTATCCTTGACACAGGTGAAGTAGGCATTTCAAACGTTTATATTTATTTGGTTGGACCAGCAGGCATGATAGAAGCAGTTACAAACGCTAGCGGAAATTATTCGTTTTCAATAACTGCCGCAGGCACTTATACTGTTTATGAAACTGTCGCTCAAAATACAGCTAACCCACCAAACGTGTTTATGCAGCCACCAGGATTCACACTTTCTAATGGACCACGCAAAATCTCAATCGCTGTTACCGCAGCGAACATATCAGGAAATACGGCATTTAATAACAACAACTTTGCACACGATACGAACACCAACACCCTAACTTGCACCGCGAACTTCATCCAATTCGTTGGCAATCCAACCGAATGGGTGACAATCAACCTAGTCACTGGTACCGCAATCGATCGCGGTAACTTAAACCCGCCCCATTACATCAATGCTATCGGTTACAACCCCCTTGATGATTATATTTACGGCTACGACGATACCGTAAATGGCATTGCCCGCATAGACGCTTCTGGAAATGTCATGGTACTTGGTGAACCGGTCGGAATGCCTGTTACTGCCAATCAATACAACACTGGTTGCTTTGATGATCGAGGCTATCTCTATCTCTATTACGGTCAAAGTGCAAGATTCTACGTTGTCGATTTGCGTCCAAATTCACCAACTTATATGAAACTAGTTAACCCACTAAATGGCTATGCCGAACAAACAGCTGCTTACGGCGTAGCGCTAGTTAATGGAACACCAAACATTGCCGACTGGGTATGGCTCCCAGCAACAGCCCAAACTGGAACGGGAACCAATGGCTTCCTATACGGCATCCAAACTGGTGGTGTCATGGCTAGAGTCAACCTAGACAATGCTCACGTCATTAATATGACAACCAATGGCCCAACTTACAACAGTTCTTATGGAGCAATGTCAGTCGATGCTGCGAACAACATTTACGCTATTGCCAACCAAAACGGCAATGTCTATCGCTACATCATTAACGACATTACCACAACTGGCACCTATTTTTCCAACACCTATTACGACTCCCATAATGATGGAACCATGTGCCGAAACGCCACCCTACTTATCGACTATGGTGATGCCCCCGATACTGGTATCGGAAATGGTCCTGGTAACTACAATACCCTACTTGCTAATGATGGGCCGCGTCACCAAATCGTTCCAGGGCTCATGCTCGGCACCCAAATCACAGCGGAGGAAGATGCTTACCAAAATAGTGATGCAACTGGCGATGATTTGACCCAAAGCATTCAAGACGACGGGGTTGCAGTACCACTGCCATCCTTATCATTAAGTTCCATCGATTACACGATTGATGTGATCGCAACCAACACAACAATTCAAGCAGCTAATTTGTACGCTTGGGTCGACTTCAATCAAAACGGTCTCTTTGAAGTAAATGAAAGTCAAGTGCTCACAGTCCCAGCTAATTCAGGCACAGCAACCTACACATTGACCTTTACCATCCCAGCTGGCACAACACTTACTGCCGGCACAACATGCGCTAGATTTCGCTTGACAACAGATCATTTGACCCAAAGTACCGATGCCATCGGCCAAGATACGGCTAGCGTTGGACCAGCAGGCGATGGTGAAGTCGAAGACTATATCTTAGCCATTGAAGCTGTTGCTGATTTGCAAGTAACAAAAGTAGCGAGTGCAGATTCAGTCATTGCTAACGATGTATTGACTTACACCATCACCATTACGAACAATGGTCCAGACGCTGCCACCCTACCTTTATTAGTCGATCCGATCCCAGCACAACTTAAAAATCCAAGCTACTCCATCGATGGCGGAACCATTTGGCAAAACATCGCCCTCGGATCGTTAACGCTCCCAACCTTACAAGCGGGTGAGACATTCACCGTTCTCGCTAAAGGAACAGTCATTGTCTATGCAGACGATCCGATCATCAATACCGCTTCTATCAGTTCCATCACACGCGACCCAGATTTAAGTAACAATAGCGCAACCGTCACAACATCTACCAAAAGTGCTGCCGATCTCTCGATCGTAAAGCTCGGAAGTTCAGATACCGTTGTCACAGGAGATACATTAACTTACACGCTTTTGTTAGCCAATGCTGGACCTGAAATAGCGAACAATGTCATTGTCACTGATGTGATTCCAACAGCCCTTTCGAATCCAGAATATTCATTTAACAATGGTGCTTGGTTACCATGGACAGGAATGCTTAACGTTGGAAATTTAGCAGAAAATACCAATGCGACGCTTCAAATTCGTAGCACAGTAGATGTAACTGCTAGTGATTCAATCACTAACACAGCAACCATCAGTAGCGATACGCTAGACCCAAATCTTGATAACAATTCATCCACGCTGCAAACTAACGTAACAAAGCTCGCCGATCTTGCGATTACCAAAGAAGCTGATCAAACACTAGTCCCACTCGGCAGCCTCCTCACCTACACCCTTCAAGTAACCAATAACGGTCCTTCAACAGCTGATAATATTCAAATCACCGACCTCATTCCAGCAACCCTTGAAAATACTGAATTTTCCTTAGATAACGGTATTACTTGGCAACCATGGAACGGTAGCTATAACCTCACAAGCTTAGCTAATGGTGCGATTTATACCCTGCTCGTTCGAGGCGATGTCGATCCAACAACAACTGCTAGTATGATTTCAAATACGGCAACAGTTAGTAGCGACACCCCTGATCCCGATCTCAGTAACAACACGGCAACTGCTTTAACCGCCATTGATCAACCATCGATCCTGATCGCCGATTTAAGCATCACGAAATCAGCAAACCCACCAGTGGCAACGATTGGTGAACCATTACAATACGAGCTACTCATAACGAATCACGGACCAGATACCGCAAGCAACACCATTCTCGCGGAACATTTACCTGCGCGCCTCTTAAATCCTCAACTATCTTTTGACGGAACGAATTGGACAACCTTTACCAGCCCCATTTCTCTTGGCGATCTAGCAAGCGGTGCAAGCATAACCATTTATGTCCGTGGAATCGTTGACCCAACACTTAACCCTGACTCGCTACCTGCTATTTCTAATACCGCAACCGTCACATCTGATACGCCAGACGATGATTTGACAAACAATACCATCACCCATCTAACACCAGTAATCGCAGCCGCAGATATAGCCATCGTCAAGACATTACAAACAGACCCTTTCACACCTGGAACGACCGTTCAATACGAATTACTAGTAACGAATAACGGACCTTCAAGTTCACGAAATGTGATTGTTTCTGATACGCTTCCAGCAAGCATTATTAATGGACAATATTCACTCGATGACGGAAATACATGGCTTACATGGGCAGGCATCCTACCACTAGGAACACTCGCTGTGAACGCACAACAAAGGATTTTGATACAAGGCTTGCTCGTTCCAGCAGCAACCAACATCATCATCAATACCGCCATCATTAGCAGCATAACACCAGATCCAAACCCAGATAACAACATCTCAACAACCACGCATACACCCACACCAGCTGCCATCCTTAACGTAAGCAAAAACGCCTCAGCAAATCCAGCCATCCTTGGCAACGACCTCATTTACTCCATTTATACGCAAAACACAGGCCCATCTTACGCCTACAACGTCGTTATCACTGATGACACACCACCTGAGCTGATCGACCTTCAATACTCCATCAATGGCATTGACTGGTTTCCATGGACAGGCACTTATACATACAGCGCCATCCCCGTCGGCGGTGCTCGAACCTTACAAATCAAAGGCACAGTGACAAGCTACAATCCGGCAGGCTTGGTTAACACTGTCACTGCCGTTGGCGACAATACACCAACTGCGAAAGCAAGCGTCAGTACCCCCACTCATGCCAGTGCTGACGTCGGCATCATCAAATGGGCGAGCAGCAACCACATCATCGCTGGTAACGTCCTTGGCTTCACATTAACGATCACCAATTATGGCCCATCACCCGCCCGAAATGTGATCGCCACCGATACCATGCCAGACACGATCCAAAACGTTCAATATTCTTTAGATCAAATCAATTGGCTGCCGTGGACAAATAGCTATGACATTGGTCATCTGAATCGAAACCAAACGATCATTATTTACCTCCAAGGAACCGTCACTGCTGATGCCACAAATAAAATTATCAACACAGCCCTCATTACCTCAGCAACCAGCGATCCAAATCTTTCAAATAACTCGAATAGCTTTGAGGTCTATGTTGAAGAATTTGCCGACCTATCCATCACCAAAAGCCCAAATACCATTGCCCAACCAGGCGAAGATATGATCTATACCTTGACCATCGCTAATGCTGGACCAAGTAATGCTCAGGATGTCATCATTCAAGACGAAATCCCAGCTCATTTAGAAAATCCACAATACTCTTTAGATGATGGTGATACTTGGCTCCCATGGAGTGGCCCTTACTCGCTTGACACATTAACTGCGGGCGCAACCCAAACGATCCTCTTAAAAGGAACCCTCTCAAATGATGCGGTCAACTTTCTATCCAATACAGCAATCATCACCAGTGCAACACCAGATCCTGACCCAACTAACAATATTTCAACGAGCACCCTCCCACTTCCATCAGATAGTTGCTCGAGTGCTGATGTTACCATCACTAAAAAAGCCACTCCAACAACGATTATTCAAGGGAAATCAATCACATATAGCATTCAAGTTACTAACGATGGTCCCGATCTAGCAAAGAATGTCGTCATGACAGATATGGTTCAATCCACATTAAAAAATCCATGCTACTCGATTGATAAAGGTGCAAGCTGGAAAAATTGGACAGGTAACTTATCGCTTGGCGATTTAGAATCAGGTGCTTCAACCGACATTTTAATCAACGGCATCGTTAAAGCCTCAAATTCGATAACTAACACAGCGATCGTCATGTCAAATACTGCTGACGTTGATACGAGCAATAACATTGTAACACTTAAATTACCAGTAAAGTCACACTGTTCACGTTGCTCATGTCAACCTTGCTGCTGCACATGCGCCACTCACTACTGGGTGAAAAATACTAACTTAACTTGGTGTTAAGACAATTTCCTCACCAAAAAACCATCAGCCTCAAAGAAAATAACGTCTTTGAAGCTGATGGTTTTTCAGCGTGCAAAAAAATGCTCTAACTTAGAAGTGATCAGAAATTCGTGCTATCCCCCTAACGTAACATCTTGCTTTTGATACCACTTGATCGCATCAACAAAATGCTCATCCTGATAATCAGGCCAAAGCGCATCAACGACATAAAAATCAGAATAAACAGACTGCACTGGTAAAAAGCCAGATAAACGACGCATCCCACCCCAACGAATAATCATATCCATTCGCGAGATCGCTTTCGATTTTAGATCATTCACAACATGACCACCAGCAATACCATACAAATCCCATTTCCATCCGTAATTAACAAGAAAATTCACCCTTATCTTTGGCTCTCCCACCACATAAGGCGTTAAATATTTTCGCAACGCATCTGGGAAAAATTTGGAATCTGAATCACCAATAACTAAAACTTCTACATCACCCTCAGCAATCATCAGCTCGACTGCTTGCACACATGCTGCTTGGAAAGACTTCACTTGAGCTATTGGTCGCCTACAATTATCAACTGTGAAGCCATAAAAGGTGACTTCTGCTACGCCATATTTCTTCGCCATCCTGACTGCTTTAACACCTGGTTCTAAGCCGTAAGCATACCCTTCATTTTTAGCTCGACCATTTTTGACTGAATACCTGCGATTTCCATCAGGAATAATCCCGATATGCTTTGGAATTCTCATCTTTGCCACATCCTTTTCATCCTCTATCAGCTTATGAAAAGTTGAAGCATCATTATACGTATTCTGATCAATTGGTATATTTGTTATTGTCACCCCTTCTGCTTTAGCATAAATTGTTTGTCGTGACAATATAAGTGAGATTTTTTCGAGACCCAAGTAATATAATGTGTTGAAGGGGGCGTTTTGATGGATCGAAATCGTACGGTAAGTTTGTGTTTGATTGTAAGAAATGAAGCAACTTTTTTAGCGCGTTGTCTCGCAAGTTTCAAAGACGTTGTAAACGAGATTTGTGTCCTAGATACAGGATCTAGTGATGAGACGGTTGCCATTGCTGAAAGTTTTGGTGCTAGAGTAGATTTTTTTGAATGGAATGACAATTTTAGCGATGCACGGAATCGGAATTTGGAGATGGCAACGATGAACTGGATTATGGTCGTTGATGCTGACGAGTATTTAAGACGAGAGGATATTCCTGCTTTAAATCAAGCGTTTATGAGGTATGGTTGTGATGGTTTTGCCGTGAAGTTATTCAATTTTAGTCGCGAAGGGACACCTTATTATATTACACAACTTAGTTCACGAATTTTTAAAAACAATGGTCATTTTCGTTACGAAGGCATTATTTTTGAGCAATTGATAAGTGAGGATTCAGTCGCCAAATTCGAGACTATTGAAGTGGCTTTTTATCATACAGGTCACTTACGTAACCAACGCACATTGAAAGGAAAAAGTAAACGCAATTTGATACTTTTGAAGAAATCGTTTGAAGAAGAAGGACTAGGCATGTTTCAGCTTTATCATTTAGCGAATGAAATCAGCCATGATCCAGAAAAACGACAGGAGACGCTTGAGCTTTATCAGCAACTTTATGATGAAGAAAACTTTAAAACCGATTTTGCACCGAAATTAGTTATGTTTCGATTGTTAGCCTTGATTCGCGAAGGATTTTTAGACGAATCGTTAGCAGCCATTGAGCATGGGTTAATTCTTTTTCCTGATTTCACAGATTTAATGTACCAGCGTGGAATTATTGAGCGAAAAAAAGGACTGATTTTGAAATCAATCCAGAGCTTTAAAATGTGTTTATCAATGGGCAAACCGCGTTCAGAGCTTGAATTTTCGAATGTTTCCTATGCTTATGGTCCGATGTATCATTTAGCAGAGCTGATGCACGATCAAGAATATTTTGAGCAAGCTTTTACTAATTATCAAGAATGTTGGCTACTTGACAATTCCAAAGATCAGCTATTGTCTCCGATATTTGATTGCCTGATTGGGATGAAAGTCGAGCGTGAAGAAATCGTGCTGATCATGAAACGTTTCTTCAACTTGCATAATGATTTAAATCGGGTCTCTTATGTGAATCTTTTGCTAGAAAAAGCATTTTATCAAGAAGCGACTGATTTTTTAACAAATGATGGTGCTTTGCAAGCAGAGGAAAAACAGCGACAACTATTGGAAAAAGCACTAGCAGGATTGACTACTTCATGATCCCGTTGAAGTGTATCGTCGCACGCCAAATCGCCAAAATCCATAGCACGGAATTAGAAACAGTAAAGCAAGCAGTGGCGTGAACATATACAATGGGTTTTCTTCAATACCAAGCAGATATAACAATGGATAATATTGAATTAACGCCAACGGGATGATATAAGTTAAAAATTTGAGGATTCCTTCGCCATAAATCGAATACGGATAGCTTCCAAATTCGCATCCCCCATCTGTTAAAACGTTCATAAATTCGATCCCTTCTATCGTGAAAATGGAAACGGCAGCATAAATGAGGAATAGCCCGATAAAGACAAACATGCCGCAAATGACCATCAGTATCAAAGTTAGTATCTTATCCCATGTCCAAAGGATACCGCTCGTTGGAATCGCATAACTAAAGACTAAAATAGCTTGCGTTAAACGTCCCAATCTTGAAAATTCAACTTTTCCAGCTAATATTTGAAAAACGATGCCTCGCGGTCGAACGAGTGCCCGATCAAACTCACCATTTGAAATCATGAGCGGAAACTGATCAAATCCACGTGCAAAACACTCCGCCAGCGAAAAAGCCATCAAGACTGTTGCGAAGCATAATAAAACTTCTTGGAGGGTGAAATGATCAACACTGTGGAATCTATTCATCATAAAATATAAGCCCAAATGTACTGTAAAAGATCCGAGAAATTGTCCCATTATCGTGAGGAAGAATGAGGTTTTATACTGCATTTGACTTTTCAAATGAACAGCGATATATTTCGCATATAAATTCATGTTAGCCTCCTTGAACAACAACTTTTTTAAGTGTGCTTCGCATCCATGCTTTGCCAATGATGAGTAGCACAACTAACCAAAAGACTTGTAATAGTATCCCATATAATGCACTAGTACCAGTTATATTTCCACTATAGATTCTAAGCGGCATATTTTGCATCGCTGCAAAAGGCAGAAGTTCCGCTACTTGTCTGAACCCATTTGGAAAAAATGGCAATGGAACGACTTGACCAGCCATAAAATCAGCGAAAACTGCAAAGATAATCCTCACCCCAATTGGTGACATGGTGTAAAAAGTGGCAATATAAATAAGCATTCCAAATGCGACCACAACTCCAAGCGCAAGGATAGAAGAAAGCAGGAAAAGGAAAAAATGCATGGCATTAGCAGGTAATACCAATCGATAAGGTGCTGGAAGGATGAAACCGATGAAAAGAATCGGTAAGCAACGTAAAACAGCTCTTGCCACTCGACTTGCGACACATTGACAAAACCATTTATTATATAGATCCATCGGTCTGGCAAGTTCATAAGCGATCCCACCACTTGTGATGGCTGAAAAGATATCTGCTTCAAAAAACCAAGTCACAAATAACATGATAAAAGCTTGTTGAATCCAGATATAAGACACTAATTCAGAGACTTCCATTGGAAAAACAGTAGGGTTTGTTCTATAAAATGCCAAATACATGGAAATGAACATAAAGCCAAAGGCAAACTGTGTGATGATACCCGCAATCGCTGCTACGCGATATTGGATGCCGTTTATAAAACGCATTTTTATAAGTGACAAGTAAAGACTCATATTTTATATTCCTCATAAAGTGCAGCAACCAATTCCTCAGCAGTAATACTAGAAACTGAAACATCGGTAAGTTCGGTTTGTGTAGAAAGGTGGGAAATAGCATCAGAAACAGATGAAATTGATGGTTCAAGCATGAGCACAAGCCGCCCTTCTTTTGCCTCAGCAAGTATCATCCCTTCACAAACTTCAGGTGCATTTCCATTGTATTCAATCACAAGTGTTTTACGCTCTGAGGAGCGTTTTTTCAATTCTGAGAGGTTGCCATCAAGTAAGATCCGCCCTTTGCCAATTAATAGAATTCGCTGCGTCAACGCTTCGATATCTTGCATATCGTGTGTTGTTAAAATAACAGTTGTGCCGTGTTTGGCATTCAATTGCTTGATAAATTGGCGCACAGCGATTTTTGATACCGCATCAAGCCCGATCGTCGGCTCGTCTAGAAACAGAATTTTGGGATTGTGCAAAAGTGATGCTGCGATTTCACAACGCATCCGTTGACCGAGACTTAAATTACGCGTCGGCGTTCTCAACAATTCATTCAGATCAAGAATCGCGGACAATTCCTCTAGATTATTCGAATACATCTTCTCGTCTACTTTATAAATATCGCGGATCAACTCAAAGCTGTCAATGACTGGAACATCCCACCAAAGCTGACTTCGCTGACCAAATACAACCCCGATATCGCGAACATGATGGGTGCGTTCCTTCCATGGTGTACGCCCATTAATCGTACATATACCAGCCTCTGGCGTCAAAATACCACACATGATTTTAATCGTTGTGCTTTTGCCAGCGCCATTGGGTCCAATATAGCCAACCATTTCACCTTCTTTTATCCTAAAGCTGATATCAGACAATGCATGCACAAGTTCGTGCTCACGCGAAAAAAGCGCCTTAACAGCATGTCCGAATCCGGCTTGCCGCTTGGCGACGCGAAAAGTTTTATTGATATTTTCAAGTGTTATCATAATCCTATCCTCATGTATTTATATTGATTTTATTTTTTAAGCGAATTGATAGTATACATGATTGCTAGTGGCGCGTCAAGGCTTTTTTTATATTTTTTAAACTACTCAAAAATAAATTTGCACCAACAGGGTGTGTAGCTAAAATGACCAACTAATCACACAACTCAACTTCTAATAAATTTTTGCATTTTCAATACCTAACCTACTTTAATATTAAAAAACTGACACTTGTGGTATCTAATTAACAGCCAGCTTGTCAGTTTCCTCTAATACTAAATTTCTATGGCAGATTCTTCATGTGGCCATAGACCATGTCCTCTTTTTTTTGCAACCATTACCCAAGAAATGTCATTCTTCATCTTTTCCTCTTCTTCTCGTTCACGACACATAAGATCAATGCCAGCATATACTTCTTTTAATTCTTTAAGAAAATCTTTGTTTTTCATCACCCATCACCTCAATCTTGATCAATTAAATAATCTGCAATTAATTTTTTCGTCGTCTCAGTATCAAAATACAAATTTCTTCCAGCTGAAATTTTAGCACCGTATCTATTCATATAATAATTCCGCAATGCATCTTTTGGTTCAAAGAAGAAAAAACCATCATTTCCACATTCCAAAGAATCTCTACCAACATATGCCAGAAGTTTCCCAGCAGTAGTGCCTCCTCTATAATCTAAAACAACTTAGGTAATTGCGAAAATTAAGTTTACTATTTCAGAAAACGACCTAATTTCACAGAAAAATCAGATTTTGAGTCGATTTTCAGTCCAAAAGTTATCTAAAACAACTCAATTCAGTCCAAAAATCAATATTTGAGTCGATTTCTCTCTTAAAAGGTATCTAAAACGACCCAAACGAGTATAAAATTCGGGTTTTGAGTTGTTTTGGTGTAAGCTGACTAATTTCGCAATTGCCTACTAAAACAACTTCAATCAACCACATTTTATGAGCTCCAACTTCTTTTTGAAACTCCACTAATCCCCTAATCTCTCCGTCATTAACTAAAATAATAGTCTTAGCTTTAGGTGAGGATTTTAAAGACCAGTCAAAATTAACTTTTCCTTGTTTCGTTAGTTCTTTTAATGACGACAAATTATCATCCATCATTGTTATAAAAGGCATTTCTAACACTCCCATCTAGCATCTCATTCATATTTGTCGTTAATGTTCTATTTTATTATTATAGCCCATTTATCCGTTTTTTTCAAGTAAGATCACTGGATTGATGTGATTAAACATTATTCAAATTTCATTGAATTTTGGATTTATTATTTGTTCAAAAACTGCTTTTCAATTATACCATTCCGATTGCACCCTATACATCTGTGCATACTCACCACCATATTCTACAAGCTCATCATGGTCTCCGATTTCAACAATTTCACCCTCATGCATCACGATGATCCGCTCTGCTATTTTCGCCGAACCTAAACGATGCGTAATGACTATCGCTGTTTTATCCCGTGCAATTTCGACGAATTTGTTGTAGATGGCACTTTCTTCAAGTGGGTCAATCGCTGCGGTTGGTTCATCCAAGACGATCGTGTGCGAGTTCCGGTAAAATCCGCGTGCAATCGCCACTCTTTGCCACTGACCACCTGATAATTCCACGCCATCAAAATCCCTTGAAAGCATCGTATCAAGCCCCTTCGGAAACACATCTTTATTATCCCAATCAACATTGTTTTCATCAAGCATCCGTTCGATTTTCACTTGATCACTTTCTCCATCAAAATTTGCTATCGCTACATTTTCACGCAGATTAAGTGCATAATGTTGATACTTTTGAAAGACACCTGATACATTTTTGAATAGCGAGCTGTAACTTGCATCATTAGTATCATACCCATCTATTTTAACAATTCCAGCAGTTGGTTTATAGAGTCCCGTTAGTAATTTGACAAGCGTCGTTTTTCCTGAACCGTTTTCACCAACGATAGCAATTGTTTCACCAGGATTTATCGTAAGATTAATATTTTTAAGTGAATCCTCAGCTGCATTCGGATATCTAAAACTTACATTTTGTAGGCTTATCACACCATTTTTACTTATTTCAACATCAGGTCTGTTATCTGAAGAAATAGCAATAAAACGTAAGAAATTACGAATTTGTCCGAAATTTTTCGCAATGTCACCGATATGCCAGGTAATAATTTCCTCCATCATAGCAAACATCATTCTAATCCCGCTAAATACTGCTGCAAATGCCCCAACACTTATATCGCCATTTAACAGATATCTTACAAGCAAAAATAATATTCCACCATAGCCTAAAAGTGACAATATATTGAAACCTAAATCAACCAATGCGCTTTTTTTCTGTGCTTGCCAAATCACTTTGTTTAAGCTATTCATCGATTGCATAAGTAAATTTTTAAAATATTTAAAAGACCCTAGTAGTCGTGTTTCTTTAAAAAAGCTTTTTCCTGAGGCCGCTTCGCTAAACGCATCAAACTCACGTCTAATTGGAACAGATTGATCTTCAAGTTGAGCAAACAAAGTCGAACGCAAAATTTGTGAAATGACCACAGGCACAAACACGAACATCAAGCTCAAAAGTAACATGGGTTGAAGTGCGAATAGGTAAAATCCCATAAATATAAAATAAGGTAGGTAAAATGTGAAAATACTTGTTGTCGTATCATGAAAACTTATCGCTGCCTCCAAGCCATTGCGCGCTTTTGTGATATCATCAAGTCGCTTCGGATCTTCATATTCAATCGGATCAATGACAGCGGATTTTTTATTTATCTCACGCTGCATATACCCTATTATTCTTGAACGTTCGACATTTCCCATATGATTAACTACTGCGACTAAAATATTATTTGCTACTTTAACAGCTAAGAACAAAATCAATGTAATCATAACATGTCGCAAAGCCGAACCATCCGCAAACATCGCTGCTTGATAAACTGTATCTAAAAAAAATTGCGTTACTAAAACATTTAAACCGAATGAGACACCAAAGCAAATACCCATAAATTTACGAAAAAGATAGTAACTTTTGTTAGATCTAAAACATATGGGATAAATTTTTTTGAACATATAAAACATGTTAATTGGATCTTTTTCTTCCTTCTCACGTCGATGTTTACATTGCATACGCTTCTTCCTCTCTCTTTATTCCTATCCGATCATCTCTGTACCATTCAGCTTGACTTTCAAACATCTGTATATACAAGCTACCTTTTTGCATAAGCTCGTCAAATGTACCCTGCTCTGCTACCCTACCCTCAGAGATGACTACAATTTCATCTGCTAACTTTGTTGAACCAAGCCGATGACTGATAAATACAGTTATACCTTGCCTTTCACGCTGTTGGTTATAATTAATTATCTCACTAAACTGTTTATAAACGAGACTCTCGCTTACTGGATCAAGCGCAGACGTTGGCTCATCTAAGATTTTAAGCGGTGCTGGGTTAACGATCATTCGAGCAAGCGCAATTCTTTGCCACTGACCACCAGATAAATCTACACCATCTTCTTTAACTTTCGTTATCAGCGTTTCATATTTTTTCGGCAAATTTTCAACAACATCTGCTAACCCAATCACATTTACAGCATTTTCTACCTGTTCGCGATCCTTTATGTTCAAAACATGACCAACTGCGATATTATCAGAAAAATTGAGTGGATAGCGGCAAAAATCTTGATAAACAACAGCAGCAAGTGCTTTTATTTCAGCCTGCGAATATTCGCGTAAATCTCGCCCATTTATTAAAATTTCTCCCTCATAATCATCATATAATTTAGTCAAAATTTTTGTAAGTGTTGTTTTTCCCGCACCATTTATCCCGACAATTGCATAATGCTTGCCTGCCTTTAATTCTAAACTAAAATCCTTTAATATATACGGTTCTGCATCTGGGTATTTAAAGCTCACATTTTTAAACTCTATTTTTTCAAGTACAGGTACAACAGCGTCCGGTAAGCAATCCGCATCTTCATCTTCCTCAAATTGAGCAAAATCATTCAAATCTTTCAAAAATTCAAATTTATACTTAAAATCCCTAATCATGCCACTTACTCGCCAATGAAGTTGCTCGCTAACATTCAAAACTGCATTAACAAGCGCAGCAAACATACCAATTGAAAGCGCAACCTCACCTGACATATTCGGAAAAATAGCAGCTAGAATTAATACAGCTATGACAACTGAGCCACTCACAAATGGTAAAACTGACATTAACCTATTTTTTATCCAGAATTGTTTTTGAAGACTAAAACTCATAAGATGAGCCTTTTCATACTCATTTCTAAAATTTTCATTTATTTTCTTCGTGTACCCGTAAGTATAACGTTCTTCCACAGTTTCGCGTCCTGTTAAAATCTCGCTAAAATATTCGACTTTTCTGTTTATTTTGGTTAATTCCTTTTCATTATCGTACTGCTTTTTCCCGAATAAATACGATATAACAAATGATGGTAACGATGCCACAGCGAAAATGAGCGGCGTCCACCATAACTGTATCCCTAGGACAAGCATAAAGCCTCCTATTAACGCGATACTATGAATTGTATTTGAAACAGTATCAAAAAATTCTGCGACCCAACGCTCATCAAATTCCGCTCGCTTAATAATATCCAAGCTTTCTTGATTTTCATAATACTTAAATTTGAGCTTCGCTTTTTTATCGGCAAGTTCCGAAACAAGAACCACTCTTAGTTTATTCATTGCTAGTATGTCAACTAAGTTACCTATAACCCCTGTTAAATATTCATATAAGCTCAACACGATAAGTAGTACTAGTGGCATATATACCGCATTTAATTGTGATCGATCTACAACTGCCGCAATTGCTGAATCGATAAACATCGCTGTTATAAAAATGGTAAGTGTAGGAGTCACTGCATTAACAATCGTCATCAAAACTTTATAAGCAACTGCCAGTGGCGCGGATTTGAAATATAAAAAGATCATTGTTATGTAACTAATTTTTCCCTTAGTGAATAGCATCTTTTTCCTCCGATTTTATCATCAGTTTAGTATATTTTCAAATGATTAGCCGACCCTGATGTAGCAGAAAAATAAGCTGGTCTTTGGATGATCTCTTTTGTGAAGAATAAAAAGGGAATAAATGAATAACGTGCGTTAAACGAATAGATGGTCATCATTTTGTCATCAAGCTCGAGTTCCTCTGCATTAAGAAAATTATACTTGATGAGCAAAACGACTACTTCCTGTGCCTTGTCCTCCGTTATATTGAGATTTTCCATCAAAAGTTTCTCGGTAAATTTACTATTTTCTCTTTTATACAGGAATAAAAGGGCATTCAAACAATCAATATCGCTCAAAACGGCAAATAATTCTTGGTACGCCTCAGTAGGCAAAATTAGCTTTGAATAATCTGTCGGCTTGCGCATTAAAAAGGCATATTGCTCGTTTTCTGCTAGAGATAACAATGAAAGTCCATCTTTATTTTCATCATTAATTAATGAATAATGTCCCTGCTCATCATTTTTATCAGTATTCATCTGTTCTATCGTCATACTGTTACTCGGCATCATACCTAGCATCGCTTTCTGAGCTGTCCAAAATAAATTAAACCATGCTTTATATATCTTATCTTTGTCTAAAGACGCTACATATTCTGCAACAATCATCTCGATGTTATCAAAGGTAACAATATCTCTTCCAAACAACTTATCTGTCGTAATTCCAAAAAAATCAGCAATCGCAGGAATTAATTCTATATCAGGCATACCCCCACTCCCACTCTCCCATTTAGATACTGCTTGAGATGATACTCCAACTGCTTCGCCAAGAGCTTCTTGCGTCAATTTGCGCTCCTTTCGCAATTCTTTTATTACTTTACCAACCGTTTCACTCAACATATGCAATTCCTCTTTTCTAATGATTTGTTTTACTATGATGACATTATATTGCAAACAATAGTTAAAATCAATGGAGGTGTTTTTGCATATTGAAACTAACAGTTACACGACATTAAAAAACACAACCATCTTTTTCACAAATAGCGAAATCAAGTTGTGTGTATACTAGAAATTGTTAATGATAGCAATCTCCCCACTTTCAATAGCTAAAATACCATCATTCAAAAATCGCTAAAAATTCAAAAATGGCTCGACTAAAATCCTCATCTTGATAAGGTGTTTGAATATATTGATCATAAACGACAAAATGCCAGTTGCCAAGTCGTGTAAAAGGATGGACATCTATCCCGACTTCACGTGCCCGCTCGTATAAATTTTCAAAATGCGAAAAGGGAACTTGCCAATCTTCAGTGGAATGCATGAGCAAGAGTGGTTGATCCGACAAGGATTCTAAGGCACGAATAGGGGTTCGATTAATTTCGTCAAATCCGAAGCGAAGACCTAGCTGCAACCACATAAAAGGGCGTGTTAAGTGACCAATAAATCTTGGCAAACCAACCATTGGCATATTATCTACATAAACATCAGTAAAGGTCGTAAAGGCTGAAATAGCAATCACACCATCAATTCGAGGCACCTCAGAACCCGCAACTAGCACTGCCGAACCACCTGCTGATGTCCCCATTGTAATAATTGGCAAATCTCCAGCTCGGTCATCGTCATCTAAAAAATTAACACCCGCTTCCACATCCAACCATTCCGTCATCGCAAGTCCAATGGTCTCCCCTTCACTCAAACTTCGCGCTCGCTTTTCAATCAAAAGACTATCCCAGCCATTTTGCGCTAACATCTGAGCATAACCAAAAAAAGCCGTCACTGAGGGATATTGAATGCCCGACACAATCACCACTGTTCCGAGAGGTTCATCCACAGCAAAAGTTCTCCAAGCTGCAAGATTCAAACCATCTTGTGTCGTTAGCGTTAGCTGCTCCGAACGGGTACCAAAACTTAAAGCATCAAATTGGGGCTGCACATAACGTTGGTTCAGAAATAAACTTAAAGCATACCACGGAATAGCGATTAGAATAAGCAAGACAACGACAAGCATGAAGCAACATTTCTTAATCCATTTTCTTCTTCTATCAGTCATAATTAATCTCCACCAAACACAAGCCCTGTGCAGGTGCTGACGCCAAATTACTAGGCTTACGCTGCAAATTCAACAAACCTTCTACATAGTCAACATCCTCAACACCCATTCCCACATCAACTAACGCTTTCACAATAAGCCGCACCATATTGTACAAAAAACCATCTGCATTAATGCGAATTAATACTTCTTGCTCCCGCTCTAAAATATCCAAAAAGTGAATCGTTCGCACACTCCCATCTGTTGTTGCTTTTGCCGATTTAAAAGTAACAAAATCATGCTCTCCAATCAAACATCGACTAGCTTCCTGCATTTTCCTTATATTCAACTCTCGCCCAACATACCAAGCATAATTACGCGCTCTCACATCAAAATCGCGGCGAATCACATATTCATAAGTTTTATTTACCACTGCATAGCGACAATGAAAATCCGAATCAACATGCTCAAAATCTACCACAACAATATCCTTTGGCAACAACTCATTGAGTTGCCCTCGCACTTTACCCACCACCAATTTCTCACCCACATCAAACATCACTTTCTGGCACAAAGCATGCACTTTCGAATCCGTTCTCGATGCCTCTGTCGTCTTAATCACCACACCGAAGTAGCGCTGCAAAGTCACTTCCAACACATTCTGCACCGTATTCTTATGCTTCTGCTTTGCATAACCACCATACTTTGAACCATCATAAGCAACCGTCATCAAATACCGGAGATTTCTTGCTTCTTTATCCCGACTCTCACGAATTGCCCGCTTCGCCTCAAGTGCTTTTCTTTTTTTCTCTTTTACTGTACTTGTCAAATTGCTCATCAAAATCACTCCAACTATTGATAAAACTCTCATCAAAATTCTCTAGCTTCGTCTCATAATATCACTCCGTTATCAATACTTGAATCCGTTCAAAAAGACTCGGATGTGTCGAACGGAAAATTCGCACTAATCTTGGTGGATTTACTTCATTCAAAGATGTCCTAGCTAGTGTTTCAAATAAATCAATGCCGCCCTTGACATCGTTTGTCATTTCCAAAGCAAAAACATCTGCTCGAACTTCGATCCGCCTTGATATCAAATTAGTCACAGGACTTACAGCAAATAAAAGCATCCATACGGTCAATAAAGCAATCGGAATTCGTTTCAAACTCTCTCTATCAGCCTTGTCCACTTTATCAATGACCTTATAAACAATAAATAAACCACCAAAAGCAAATACAATTGCTACAACAATACCGCGATAAATATCCCTGTAGACGTAGTGCGCAATCTCATGAGCCATTAAAAACATGACGGCATCATCGCTTAACTGCTCCAAAGTTGTATCCCATAAAACAATCCGTGCTGTCGGCCCTACTCCCGTAACATAACCATTAATCGTATTGGTTTTATCAGACATCTCAACGACAAATACACGACTCGTCGATACACCAGCCTCGCGAGCCATACTAAGAATTCTCGCTTCGAGTGCAACATTTTCTAGCGGTTGAAATTCATGATATAAAGGGTCGATAAAAATCGGCTGAATGAGCATGAAAAAGAAAGCAAAAGGAATAAAAGCAAGCCATGTTACAAACCACCAGCGCCGAGGAAACTTTTTGATGATCAATAACACGATATGAATCATCATCATTACCAAGCCAAAGTCGACGAGAAAATCAATCCCTCTATTTCGCACCCAATGAATGAGTGTCATGGTTGATGTCCCATAAAAACGGGCTAATTGGTAGCTAATAAATCTGAATGGAAGCATCGCCAGAAAAGTAAATGTTGCAAATACGAAATAGTAAACACTCACTTGTAACCAACGACTCCTCAGACGTGACTTCACGGCATCTTCAATATGGTCACTGATGCCACTACAAATAAAATAACCAATGACTAACCATTCAAATGGCGTAGACAAAAAGAAGATTAAATGACGTGTCCTGGCAAAAACAACACTGGTTGCGATAGCACTCGTTGACATAAATGTTACTGGATCAGCCGCTGTGCCAATATAGGCTGTTGGAATACCTACTGGTGCTAAATGAAATAAATAAAACCACACCACAAGTCCGTAAACAACATAAACCAGTGCCACGATCTTC
>Ga0131853_10002142_pt1 | contig 35430 bp, 17 predicted proteins | sample TergutLab28metaG_FD_92764 | JGI IMG/M metagenome (GOLD analysis project Ga0131853, IMG submission 92764) | Labiotermes labralis P1 segment gut microbial communities from Petit-Saut dam, French Guiana - Lab288 P1 (version 2) (version 2) | ecosystem: Host-associated > Arthropoda: Insects >... | reverse complement strand
CTTAAGAATGTTATATGTATTAATGCTTTGAGAGGGATATACTTTGCAAACTTTCACTCACATTTGAGATATGGCATTCTTTTTTGGGGAAGTGACTCACAAGGTATAAAAGTTTTTAAAATGAAAAAGAAGGTTGCGAGGTTAATCTGTAATGTTAAAAAAAGGACGTCATGTAGAGAGTTGTTCAAGAAACTGAATATACTGCCAGTGCCATGCGTTTATATAAAGGAAATGGTACATTACATTAAAATAAATAGTAAAGGGTTTAAACAAAATCTGGCCATACATGAGTATGAGACACGACATAGATCCGATCTTCAAACACATTTTTGTAGAACTGATATTTTAAAAAAAAAGCGTAACCAATTTGGTGACAAAATTATATAATAAGCTTCCAAATTATATAAAAAATCTGGAGAATTTAAAATTTTTTAAGAAACAACTTAAAGCCTCCTTGATTTTAAGCTTTCGCCGTGTCCTGTATGTAATATGTTTTCTTTTGGGTAATTCCCCGGCGTCACAATGCTAATAGCCGACGTTTCGGAACCCTCTATCAGTTCCGTAGGGTTCCGAAACGTCAGCTATTAGCATTGTGACGCCGGGGAATTACCCAAAAGAAAACATATTACAACTTAAAGCCGTTTTATTACAATACACCTTTTATCCAGTGGACGAGTACTTATCACACGTGCAGGATACAAATTTTTAATAACTTAACCTATAAGATCAGGAATGTAGCAGATTAACCAAAAATCCTTGTTATTGAGCCATATTTGCTGTCCGGCCGAAGTTTTGTTGTTTAAGACTGGGATTGATTGGTGGTGTATGAGATTTTTTATTAGTTATTTTAAATAATTTTATTACAATATATTGTTGTGCCGGACTGGATTGTGTGTTGAGATTATTGTATTGGTACACCATATGTATAATTACTTTGTGTTTGTTACAATTTGAGATTTTGTAATTATACATTAATTTTATAGTGGGTAGTGTGATTGTATCTTGTATTTATATATCGTAATCTTGTAATGTGGAGTATGATTGTTACAGTATGAGACTTTGTATGTATATACAGCAGTTACACATTATACGGTGGACAAGTCCAATGCTACATATGTAACAATACAGACAATAAAAGAAATTGAAATTGAGAAGACAAGTATTATCTTAGAACACAGAAGTGTTTTACTATGGAAGATGCACCAACACCTTGAAAGACTTACTAAATATTTGTAAGATATAAACTAAAAACAGTGCCTAATGTGATGTAATAGTAATATACATGTTATATGGTATGAGAGTCATTTTGGCTGGAACAAGAGCCTTATTCAAAATAGTTGCCAACACATTTGAACAGCAATATGTGATGCTGTGTAAGGTAAGAGTCCAGGAGGTTTCCATGAATACAGTAGTTGCTGCTTAAAATCACATGATGATATCACTAAATCTGTACAAGAAAAGAGCAGACCATATCCTGTATGTGGTAGACTACATGTTTAGGATGAAGGCAAAAAATTCTGGTGCATATTGGTTTAGTGACATTTATTGGAAACATAGATTGGAGCATAAATGTGCCAAGCAAACATGCAAGTGATGCAAGGTAGGGTGTTAGTTAATCTCTTTGTGCATGTGTTTGTAAATGTGTGCTTAAAACCTTGGCCTTGCTAGTGTTGTTGAGAGCTATTAACGTAATAAAACAGAAAGCCTGATTTCAGGCTTCCCCACAATGTTGATGAGAACTCTGCTGTTTTGGACTGTTACCCAGTGTGTGGTGTTAGAATTACCACTACAGATAGCATAATAGCCCAGCAGTACACAGTCTCAAAAAGTCTGTATTTTCTGTTACTGAAATCAAATCTGAAGTCCTGATGTGTGTGGACTACATGTTATTTTTTGTCTTCAAATGTGAAAGCCTACGATCATGTGTTCAGTGTTTGTACTGTTTTTCCTTTATACTTGTATTTGTTTGTGTACTTTGTATTGTGGTTCTGGTACTGGGACTTTGTGTGCCTCTTTTCTGTTGCCAACCCTGAGGCACAAAATGGTATCAGTTGTAATGAAGTGAGAGGTCTTATTGAGGAGTAAGAATATTTTTTATGCTTACATTACTACTGTCATGATAATATATTTCTTTTGATGATGACGGCTGTCATGCGGAGGGGTGAATAAGCCTTTGTAAAATGTTAGATACATTACATTATAATGTGTAGTTCTGAGCTAGATTTACAAACTGAAACCTCAAAGTGTAACCTTGGTGGATTAATATTTTGTTTTGTTTTCAGTGGATTAATTTTTTTGTTTTGCTTGTTCATGTATCTTGGGTCCCTGTCACTGAAGTAAAACCACACAGCCAAATCTTGATGGAATAGGTGTTTTTGTTTGACATGAGTTTCTGTGAGAGACTGAAAACCTAATATTGGTGGAAATAATTTTTTTTTGTTTATTTGAATTTAAGTTGCAAAAAATGAAACTGTGGGGGGCCTACCTTGGTGGGTTAAATCTGCTAGTTCTGTGTACAGTGGTTATCTATTACAAAAGTGACACACCACAGCCCACATCATTGGATTTTTTTTTCAGCTTCAGTTTCTGTCAGATAAAATATCAGATCTGTAACATGTTGGTAATGTGAAGGCTAGCTTTTGCTGGAGTACAGTATTTGTTTTAAATGTTTGTTGGGGATTGTTAATTGAGTTTCTGTGAGTGAAATGAAACCTGAATGGATCCCCACCATATGTGTACTTTGGATACGTATGTTTCAAATGAAGCCTCACATTCTTTCCTTAAAGTAATCAATTTTTTCTTTGACTTGAGTTGGTGAGAATAAAATAAGACCTTAAATCCTGTGATAGGCTGTAAGGCTATCCTTGCTTAAATAAGAGAGGACAACCTTGGTGAAATACAGCTCTTGTTTAAAATATAAGCTGGCAAGCATAAATTGAATATTTAGGTGTATTCACAAAATTGTGAAAAGCAGCTATTACTAATTGAATAAAGAGAGACCAACTTGATGTCACTTGCTTTTTTATTTCATTATTTAATGCTCAACATGTTCCGGATGTTAATACATCCATCCTCAGGAGCTTGTGACTTATTTGTTGAGTTATTTCATGGCTTCAGCCTGCATCCGGATACCACACCACCCCAACCAAACCACAACGTAACACCAACACACATCGAACCAGAGCAATACAACCCATGAAATAACTCAACAAATAAGTCACAAGCTCATGAGGATGGATGTATTAACATCCGAAACATGTTGAGAATTAAATAATGAAATAAAAAAGCAAGTGACATCAAGTTGGTCTCTCTTTATTCAACTATCAAGATGATGCACGGTCCAATAAACATAAGATTCAGCAACTATTACCTTTGACATGTCTGTCCATCTGCATGGAACAACTTGGCTCCCACCTGGACATATTTTAATGAAAATCGATATTTGAGTATTTTTGGAAAATATGTCGAGAAAATTCAAGTTTGATTAAAATATAACAGAATAACATGTACTTGACTTGAAAACTTATGTACATTTATGATAATACTTTGCTGAATTCTACTTAGAATGAGAAATGTTTCAGACAAAAGTTACTGATAAAATCAGAACACATTTGTGTTCAAAATTATGTTGTTTATGAGACAATGTGGAAAAATACAGTAGAACCAAACAGGAAACAGATGACCAATATGATAAGATGCATGCACCTTGGATGCTGGATGACTGCTACAGACACACACACACACACAGAATATTTAATACTTACTGCTTTTCCATGGCAACAGGGGGTACACAAACACATCTGTATGTTACATTTAAAAGTACATTTTCTTCTTGTCACTGAAATGAAGCCTCGAATCGTAATGTAGATGATTTTAATGTTTTTTTAGTATTTTCCTTCATGTTTCTTGGGTTCGATGACTTGAGACTGTGAAACTGTGTTGTTTTGGCAAGTGTTGTTTGGTGTGGTCCCAAATGTGGAGGACATGAAAATAATTGAAGACAGCTACATAGGTATATGCTATATTTACTGTTTTCAATGAATCATGCAAGTAGGTCTTATTTGTTTAGCAATTATGCTCCTCATAACTACTTTATAAATCAAATTTGCATTTTATAAGGTAGGAAAGAATTATTTATACACATTGGACAAACTTGTTGATGAGTTTGACAAGAAAAGTATGATGTTCTGCAATGGAAAGTGGTGGATCAAGCTTACTGTATTTTGAATGTTCAGGTTGGGATGGCCATGTGCCATCCTTCTTTTCCTTGAATGGTCCTTTAATCCCAACAAATTTTGTGTAAATGTGTATGCTGTACAAATTTAGTCTTTGCATAATGGTTGTGTTGTCGAACATTCAGGTTGTCTGGGATTTTACATTGCATTGACTGGCAAATAGTTCTGACATTTTGTAGGATTATAATGCCTTCATCTGCAAGGTGTTCTTGGCTTTGAAGATGAAGGTACTGCAGTCCTGAAAAATGCTGGTAACCAGCTTCGTGTTAACCTGATGCCATGTCGTAGAAGACTGGAATCCTCAAGTTAGTTGTTGTTTTTATGGGATACAGATGATAGGAGGCATTGTGAAGCACTTTCAGAACTTCAGAGATATGAAGGAATAATGCCTTCTTGTATGTGGTGCTGTGTTATTGGGTCAGAGATTTGCAACATTTCAAAGGATTGTAGTGTGTTTATCTTCACTTTAAGCTGTCCAAGTTCAGTCTTCGTGGACTGTGTGATGTGTGAAGATGATGACATCATGATATTCAAAATGTCAGAACAGCTCACCCAATGATACAGCTTCACATAACAGAAGACCATGATGCCCAGTGGCACTGATATGAGAACTTCAAATCTCATATTGGTAGATGTATTTTGTGATAGATTGGAACACAAAAATCTGATGTTTAATTTAGTGTCAGAGCTGTAAGATATACTATATTTACCTGAATGCAAGAGGACTGTAATCTAAGATGACCCTCCCTCCCCCCCAATCCAAAAGCACATCTTTGAAGGGAAAATGTATTTATCCAAATCTAAGACACCCCCAAAAAATCAAATACCTGCAGAGAAAAAATATTTTACTATTTCACACACTTAGTACAGAAAGCAATTCAGATTCTGTGTTATGCCATATTCTGTCTACCTTTACCAATCAGTGTCACTGTCTCCATCCTCACAATTAGTGCCTTCATCTCCCTCACACTCAGTCCTAACATTCCCATCCTCTTTTCTGCCATTCCACATTACACTGTCATCAGTCTCATCCATTGCATTCGATACATGGCACTTCTTAAATCCCTTCACACTTACTTCTAGTGAGATGCGCTGCCATGCCATTATGATCCATGCTGACTGAGTAATAGATTCTTATTTCTTGGTTTATAAACTTACTTGAACCCAAGAAGATTGACAGTTTTCTCCAGAGATGGTTGTAGTAGTGTTATGAATTTAAATACATGTTTTCTGCATTTTTGTGTTGTGTCTGGTCTGATCAGTCTGGGTTCATAGCTCTTTTTATGGCTTTTAATTTGTGGATTGGTCCAGGTTTTTTTTTTTTTTGAGTCTTTTAGTTAATTTTTAATTTTTCAATAACCATTTTCCTGATACTGTTTCTGTTGTGCCCAGTGATTGAGAATAACAGAGTCTAAATGTCCACCAGGTTAAGTACATTTTTGCCTGAAAATGGGAACAGAGTCAGCTTCTGAAACATGCAAAGTAACTAAGCAACTGACAAAGTCCCAAAAAAAAGAAGATTGTGTTAGTTAACTTCTGTCATGCCGTGTTCGCTCTTTTGGATTTCTCGACCCTTGAAACTGGGACTGATAGATGGCGCTGAAACATCGGTGCAGAGTTACCCCTCTGTGCTTCATAACATCTCATAAGAGCATAGGTCTCATGTGATTTGGTGATGCAGGCCTTGGTTTGGCTGCGCATGGTCCAGTTTGGCACGGTCCCTATCATTGTGTGCGGACTTAAGACATCCTCACATATGTAAACACCAAATTTAAAGGAAAAACCTCATCTTGCTTCCGAGTAAATATGATGATGATAATGCTGTTTCAGATTGGTCAAGTTTTTATGTTTGGTGTCAAGTTTATTTTATGCACTCCTTGTTTTGGGTTTCAGAATGGCTTTTTTAGTTCTTAACTTTTAATGCCCAGCATTTATATCTGATATGTAAGAAAAATGAAGTAGCTATAATTGGGTAAATTGATGTGAATGCCATTGGTGAAAAGAAACAGATTCATTTATTAGCACTAATAATGATGTAATAGTACAAAGGAGAGCACGTAATTAATTTGTTTAAATTAGTCAAGATTTAAGGTATGTAATTTGAAAGTAACACACCATTTACCAGAAGTGAAATAAATATTGTTTACTTAAGAGTGCTGATCTGAAGTTCTCAGGCTTCTTATGTTTGAACCCATACGATGTAACTCACTTGCAGATCATGTGAAGCACTCAGGCTGGTTACAGAAACCTGTTATCCAGGATAGATGAACAAATTTTTTAGCAGTTGAGTATTTGTGAAAGTTCTTGTAATATTTTTGTAATTCTAAACTCAGTCTAGTTCACTGCAATTCTTGACTTCCTTAACTGCGTGCAATCATTGCACCACTACAAATTTTAATTTACTGAGTACTGTCTAGGCATCCCAACACAAGCAGACATATTTCTCTTTGGGGGTAATCTGAAGTCACACATTGCTGTCCCTTCATTTTTTTCCCCTCATTTGAAATATGTAGAATCTAGGCTAATTGAAATAATTTCTTTCTGAAGTCATCATCATCATCTTCCTCCATGGATTAGGTTGTTTCACCTGTTCTGGCTTCAACGCATTGCCATCATTTCCTGGGGCGTTCACGATCTCTTCTTCCTCAAGGTTTGTAGTTGAGGGCGTGTTTCGGGAGTCTGGTGTTGTCCGTTCTTTCAAGGTGGTTGATCCAGTTTTGTTTGTATTTGAGTCTCACCTCTTGTATTCCAGAGATCTCTAGTTCTTTTCTTATGACTTCACTTCTTATTTTATCCGGTCTTGTGTGTCCCGTAACACTTCTCACAAAGCGCATCTCTGCAGCTTCTAGGCGAGTCATGTCTCTCTTCATGGTTACCCATGTTTTGCTGCCATAGAGTAGTGATGGTCTAGCTACAAATTTATAACATTTCATTTGGTTATCTGTATGGGCTTTCTTTAAGTGTTTCCTGATAGTGCCGTATATTCCTTGGAATCTATTTTTTTTTGTCAAAGTCTGGTTCACCTTATAAACTCAGTTCACATCCCAAATAATTAAATTGTCTCACTAATATTGATCCGTCTATTTCTATTTTAGAACGCACTAAGTGTTTTCCTTTAAAAGCCATAATCTTTGTTTGTAAATATTTTGAGGTATTTCTGAAGTCCAAATGCAAAATAATATTCCCACACTTGTGTGAATTTTTGTGCTAAGCATTCTTCACCTAACTTTTATGGATGTATAAACAAACAGTACTGAATGTCAAGTTATGTCACCGAATGAATAGTTCTCAGTTTTTTTAAATCGTTGGGAACTGCTCATCTCGTGACACAACATAACATTCCATATGATCTCAATCTTCAGCACCCATGCTGTGAGAACCTCAAATTTTGTACCATACTGTATGATATTTCGGACTTCTTCTATGTTGTAGTGGAAGTCGTTATTCTTCAGGGTTGTTACACTGCGTTGGTAGTGTAAACCAATGTTTCGGGACAACCTGTCAGTCCAATCTGCAAGGGATGGCCAAGCTATTTTACCGTGGAAGAAGCGATCGATAGGGTGTTTAAAAAATTGGACAAACAAATACCACCCAATGCTGCTTAACAATGCAGATGAGCGAAGACCTTAAAATCTTATTTTTAAAATGGACGTAGTGTAATAACTTTTTAAGGAATGCATTTGCACTGTACTTGTTGTTTTAAGTATTGAATTTGCACTGCTGTTTTAAGAATTGAATTTGCACTGTGTTGTTGTTTTTCCAGATATTTGAATCAGCAGCATATTAAGAAGCAGCAGTTAACAGAAGCAGAGATAATATATGGTCCTCTTGGGCCAGATGCTCAAGAACAGATGGAAATTGGAGAATTAGGTTTGTGAAGTAAACAGTTTTTGATGTAGAAGACTTAAGTCTTCTGGGACTTTGTGCTGCTTTGACTGTTAAATAGTTATTGATATTTCAAATGAGTATTTACTTCATCTCCAGGATGTTGCAGTTCAAGAAGAGTGACTGTTCTTGGCCTGCTGGATGCCAAAGATAAAGGCACTGATATCCTTCAAAACATTTGTCAGTATTTACCAACTGAAATGGCATAATTTCTCAGAAGGCTTGAATCATCAGTAACATTGCTGCGATAATTGCAGATCCCGCAGTATTGTTTTCTATTGACAGAATCCCTCTGTTTACTTATATGTACACTCTTTACATCTGTTTTCATCGTTAATGATCATCTTCAAGTTCGTCACTTAATTACAGCGTATATGTAAAATCATGTACAGAAATTTGTGTTCTGAAGTTAATGTTTAAAAAAGTTGTAATATATGTTGTGCTGATACAGTGGTTTTGTTTAGATAGGAAGATAATATAAAAATGGATCTTAGAGATATATGGTATGGAAATGTTCATAAGATTTATTTGATTTACCATCAGTGATGGGCTCCTGGATTCCATAAGAAAATAGGAAATTTGTTGAATTTTGTTGTTTTCCAAAAAAGAATTCTGTTGTTTGTAGTTGTGATGGCTGTGGCCCAGAAGGTAGTTTTCTTCCAGGCAAGGGCACTTTGCCACTTTGTTCAGTCTGGCTGTGGGGACCACACGTCCTAAGATCCAGTGGGAACAGGGACCCTTTTCCCTAGGGGAAGTGGCCAGAATATGAAATTGTGAAATTGGTTACATGCCTCTGTAAAGTGCCAAGAAAAGTAATTTTAAGCTATTCCTATGATCCACCTATAGGCCTTCATGGTGTGGTACCTAGATGGGGAAACCAGTTCTTTTGTGCCTTCACCTATCTTGTCTTTGGTTTTACAGTTAATTTGCTTCAGTTTGTAGTTACAGGAACATATGAATTACATAAATATTTTCCTGACATATTTTTTCTTTCTTGCATGCCAGAGCTTGTATTGTTACATAATATACACATCTGTGTGCCTATTCAGAGATGAATATCTAACAGCTTACTCTGGGGCAGGTTTTGATAGTTTTATTTCCTTATTCTCATTGTAGGATTGCAAATCTGGAAGAAGAACATGGTGGAACCATTGAAAGAGAATTTAGTTAATTTACTCTTGGAAGGAATCCATCATGACCGCCTAGGTGAAGCAAGCGTAAATGCTACTAATGTTATTCGTGGTGTAATTGACTCGTTTGTTAGTGTTGAGGAGTACAAAAGGAAGGGGAAACTGGAGGTAAGTAGTTTCACATTTTGATTACTGTTTATAAAGAACATGAGTCTCCATTCAGGTTGGTTGATGGGCATTTGCATTCTGTAAGGACTAAACTGGAGTCCATGATAATATCCATGGTACACCAAGTTTCTCATCACAGTGGGTCCACAGTGTCTATAAAGTAAGCTAGAAACATGAAGTTCAGAGTGTGTGATTATGGCAGCCTGAAAATAGTGCTTCATATTTGTGTATTTTTCCAGGCAGTTTCTTAATTTTCCTGCTTTTTATAATTGAAGATAACTTGCTTGATTTAGGTCCCTTATGGAGTGCAATACCATACGTGTATTTTTGACAAGTTTTCACATTTTTTATGAACACCAATAGTGTGGAATAAGTGTATTGTATTTTCTGTTGGTGGAGTGTGATCTAAGAATTATGTAAGATGGTGAAATAAACTATAGTTATTAAAAAAAAAATGGTAAAATGCCTCATTAGTGTAGTTCAACATATTTTGAATACTTACACTTTTTATGTATCAAACATTTAGGTTCCTTACAGCAAAATCTGTGATCATTAAGAAATTTAGGACTCGGGCTACATAAACTCCCTGATGTAGCCTCTTCTCCTTTTATTCACATACACCTGTTGTGTCATATTTTCACTGAAAAGTGTCTGCAAACATTTAATTCATCCTTCTGCCTTGTTTCCTATGTGCACATACAGTGTCATCTGCAGACTCTGGTGGATCATTTCACCACTTCAGTACTTACATATGTGTATTGTTGCTTATTCTTATTGCATGTGTCCTTGATTTCTTGTATGCTGTTGGATATTGTTAGTGAGAGTTTTGTCTTTTTGTATTAGTGTTAGAATATATCTATACTTATATGACCATAGTTAATTTGTGTACTTGCTGTGATATACTGGTTTCAGTAGAGCCTGACCCTTTTTCATGAGGTAAGAGTCTTGTAAATGACTCGGTAAGAATGCAAAGAACCCTTCCTTACCCCAGTGGCAATTTGTATTGACATACATTGTTCCAAATTTTATTGATTTATGTGTAGCGGAGTTTTAGACATGTATTGCTGTGAATCATTAATATTCTCAGCCTTCGGAGTTAGAACACACAAAAGTCACCATGATTATTATATTAAAAACTTTCATTTGATAAGACTTGAAGCCATGGTAACTAAAAGTATTTGCTCATTCTATTTTTTATTTTATATTTATTGTTTTCTATGGTGTGTTGCTCAACAATTTAATTATCAAGCTTTGTGAAATGACTTCATGTTTTATCAGTTTTTTTTTTTCCAATTGACATTACACATATGTGTGTGAGATGCTGATAAATAGTTTTAATTTACTGGTTTGAAAGACAGTTTTAAATTGTACATTAATATTGAATATTAATATTCCATTCCACATACTGTTTTTGCTGTACTCACTGCATGCAATAGTGCCATTTATTGTATTATTTTCATATGCTGCCAGTGTGATATGCTCCAGAATTTTGGCATATTTGAGTGCGATAATTTAGAATAATGAATGAACTGTGACTTACAAATCAAAGTATACATTTTTTTTTAAATGAGCTTTCATTAGTATCTTCACAGGTGTGCATCCAAACTGTAATTCAGCTATTGGCATGTGCATTCCAGCTTTTGTATTTTGGCAAATTTTGACACATTCTTGTGCTTAAGAGATAAACCACAAGAAAAGTGCATAACTTCGAAAGTCACGGTCATAAAATAGATTGAACGTATGTGGTATATATAGTTGTTACACAGGTTGCAATGTTTAGATTTCATTGTAGTCAAAATTTGTGGTAAATGGATTAGGAGAAAGTTGAATTTTATCGTAAAATATGTTTATATTTCATATATGTAATGGGTTCATGAATAGCATTTTGGTGTATTTATCATTTTTTATACATGAAGTGTTGTTAATGAAGTTTATTGTACTGATTTTTGTAGCTGTATCAGGAAATATTTGAGGCACCTTTTCTACAAGCAACTGGTGAGTACTATAAGCGTGAAGCGAGTAAATTGCTGCAGGAATGCGATATAAGTCAATACATGGAACGAGTTATCCAACGACTAGAGGAAGAGACGCATCGGAGCCACAAGTTCCTACATTCTAGGTACTTTACCTTTAAAGTTACCATGAGATATTCATTTCACGCATATACAAGAAACGTTTGTATTTGTTTTGAATTGGACAATGTCTCTGTGACTGTGTACCGTGTCTGACATCTGTGTGGTCGATTGATAATTAGTGAAACTGGCAGTGTTGTATTAATCTGATGGTCCCCCCCCCAAGAAGGTAGTTGAAATTCTGACTTACATTTGCAGTAAGAATAATAGTTATATTGTCTGAAGGGTTATGACCATTTGTCCATTAGATCCCCCACCCAGGGTAGGGGCCATGCATACATTTGTTTGATGTACCAGATCTTATAATACAGTGTGTATCTTTGTGTCCCTGTGAGCATAGCATCTGTTACAGGTGTTAACAGAATGTAGGACCATCACTTCTGAGTTTCAGATTTTGTCCCTTCTACTGTGTTTTCTTCTTCCCGCTATGCAGTATGGTGGGTTTTAAAGTAGAAGTATCATCTTGCTGAAGTTCATTTGCATGTATATTATGTATGATACTGTATACAAAATTGGCAAGATTTTCCACATCCATCCAGACCAGCTCTGAGGCCCATCCAGCCCCCTATACAATGGGTACCAGGTCTTTCCCAGGGGTAAAGCGGCCGGGGCGTAGCATTGACCACTCACCCCCAACTAGTGCTGAGGTTAAAGAAAAAGTAGAGATATACCTCTTCTCCTCTGGGCCGTCATGGCCTGTTCTTGGGTGACTGTATCTTTACCTTTACTGTGTACAAAATTCTGAGTTGCATTACCATTTCTTATGGTATGTGCATTTTGGGTGTTGTAAGCTTTGTCAAATGTTGATTTGTACTGACAGACAGTTACATATGCTTGGTTTCCATACTTACTGTAATTCTCATTTTCCTTTTCTCAGTTCATTTGATAAAGTAAGAGCACGCTGTGAACAGCATATGGTGGCAGACCACTTGACTATTTTACATGGTGAATGTAAGACAATGGTTCATGAGGAGAGACGGAAAGATCTGTCCAATATATACCCGTTGCTCCGGTCAGTGAAAGATGGCATTGGTATACTCATATCAGAGCTTCTTGAACATATAAAGGCACAAGGACTGGAGACTGTGAGGGGTCTTAAAGGAGAAAATGTGAGTAAAGAAATATGTAAATAGTAAATTCAGGTCTACAGGAAAGTTGTGCCTTGTTGATTGGTAGTTACCAACACATTTGGAAGGATCATAGTGAAAAAAGTCTTCTTGGACTGTTGACCTAGGAATTAAGAAAGTATGATTTTTCAGAACATAGGTAAATCTTCAACATTCAAGACAGCATAACTTCTTAGAAGACTTAAATCCTTAGCACCACCTTAAAAATTCCGGATCTTGCACTTGACAGGATGTTTGAAAGCAGGAACCAGTCCTGTTGATTTGTTTCATGAATCCAGTATGATCTTTCTTTGTGGAGCCTTTTTTAGATGTGTTCGCAAAATTGCAAAAACTGACAGCTTCGTTGCATGTTTGTTTGTGCGTCCACATGCAACATCTCTGCTCCCACTGGATGGATTTTCACTAAATTTGACATTTGATGATTTTTTTGAAAATGTGTTAAGAAAATACAGGTTTGTTTAAAATCTGGCAAGAATAACAGGTACTTTACTAGAAGATCTATACACGTATGATAGTATCTTACTGAATACTTCTTAGAATGAGAAATGTTTTGACACAAAAGTTTTAGAGAAAATTAAAACACACATTTTTTGGTCAATACATATTTTTTAAATAGTGCCATGCATGAGATATTGTGAAAAAATAGGGTAGAGCCTGACAGGTCACAAATGACAATATTATGGCACATGTGCTTTACATGCCAGATAAGTAAGGCAAGAATACAGACACACACCCAGAATTTTTAGTACTTACTGCTTTTCCACAGCAACAGTAGTTACGCGGTTGTGACTTAGTGTTACATTACATGTACACTGCCTCTCTTGTTTTTGTGTCATTTGTGTCCTTCCTGACTGAATGTACCATTAACACATAGCATCTGAATAATCAGTTCAGTGCAGTGGGACCCAAAGTGTGATTTTCAGATCCCAAGGGATTCGCAACTACTTCCTGGGTGATTCATGGTTATGCTTCTCTAATGGCTATGTAAGATTTTACTTACACTTTAATTAAAAGGAATAATGTTTTGTTAAAAATAATTTCAGAACTTCTTTATTTGGTGAGTTCTTTATTTTGTGTGGCCTTTAGAATATCTAATTAAGAAAATCCCTTTACCCACAAAGTGAACAACAGTTAGTTTAATTAAGGTCAAATAATGCAGTGCATTGTTACGCATGATTCAGGTATGTATTTGTAGCTATCTAAAATCAGTTCTGAGCTATAAATTTTTAATTTTGGATACCTGTTATCCATACTCTCTCTACTTTTGTGAGCAAGGATGTGAGGATCCGTGGTTATTTTTCAAAGCTAAACAGGGTCTGCAAGCAAAAAAAGGTTGGCAAACAGTGGTTTAGTGATTTTTCACATGTGCCAATTCAGAGTAGCCCATTTCATTGCCATGCTGCACAATCTTCTGCGATGTTAATGGCTCAGTCAGATTTCTGTTCCACAGGCTTGCTATTTGATTGTGATGCAGTCAGTTTCAAATGTTTATTGTTACAGTAGAATATTTGTGTGTTATGACTTGTTTGTGGTCAGGTTGTTAAGCAACTGGACAGATTGTATTTTGAGAACTTCCTATCATGTGTTATCATAATTCTGCTGGTGGACTGCTTAAGATAAATTCCCTAATTTTTAGAGTAATAAGTGGTAGATTCAGTTCATTGCAAATAATGTAGGGACATTATTTTACTGAAAACTGTTACTGTTCACTGATCATCAGTAGTATTAACTTAAAAACTTGGATGTGCATTAAACAACCTGTTTGTTACTTGAGATGTGTGTCTGCAGGCTGAAGGGAAAAATTTCCAGCACGTTCCCTAAATATGATGAATAGAAACCTAATGTTAACTGCAGTACATTGAAGTAAAATGCATTGACCCCAGCCCTAGCTTATTGCATATTTGAGTAGCATCATTTGGCTGTCTGCCGTCTGCTGAATGGTGTGAGTGAAGTGGTGATGTGAGTATGCAGATAAAGTAGTGTCTGCATATATCATTTTAATGTCATTACAGCCACCAATCATTGTAGAAAGACTGCAAGCTCTATTCCAAGTAAAAGTTCTACAAATGGTTTATATTATCTGTGGCAGCTGTACCCCCAAGATAAGTAGTCACTGTTGGATTCTACTCATATTTTCTTTTGAACTAATTAGACAGCAGGTAAACACTGAAATTCAGTACAGATGTCTGCATAAAGAAAGAAAGAAACAAACAAACAAATGACCATCGAACACACACATGGGGATGCATAATTTTAACAGTGTCTTCATATTCATAAGTTAAAAGAATCTGGCATAATGGAAGACCTGTACTGTGACTCACATTCTGAGGAAGAATTTGGTGGCAGGCACATTTCATCAAAATACAGCCAGCAGAGACAATGATGAAATGGACCAACGAGCAAGTTTGTGCTGTGCACCATGTATCCAGTTAGTGGGAGAACAAAGTGAATTGAACAGCAACTCTGCCTCATTTAGATGAAGAACTGTGACCACTATTTTAATGTTCTTCGAATAAAATTTTTTACTGTTTTAGAGGAAACGAATGCTGCTGAATGGGTTTCTGTGGTGATAACAAACTAGATCTCTAATGTGGAGTTGTCCAGTTTGTATCTCTTGTGGGACGCAGTCTATTCTGACAGGATTCTTTGGTGGTTTTTCCTTGTCGCTGTTGGTAAATGTGGGCTTAATTCTTGATTAGGTAATGACTGCTTCATTCCATCTCCTTTCCAGTTTATCATCCCCCGTTACCCTGTCATTCAATGGTATAAATAAATAAATACTTAATGGTAAATAAGTGAATAAATAAATTAGTTCATTAACCTGTAGCCTACAGTTTTTAAATGCCATGTTTGTGCTGCAGCTGAAGCACTATTCTGTTTGAGTGGCCATGCTGGACAGTATTTCCGCTGTCAGACGAAAAATGACATTTAATGGGACTTCACTGTCCTGTTTGCCCATTAGAGGTTAATTGACAAGCTACTTGTTCAAGAACTGGCAGCTTGTTCCTCAGCTGTGCGAGATGTGAAAATGGAGGGAATGATTCTTTTCGTATTTCTTACTATTCAGATGTGTCGTGGTGACTGAGTAACTGTTAGGAATTACTGTTTCATGGGTTTAGGTTGGCTGAGGCAGTAACACTTGCGTCTTGCACCTGTTCACTCTCTCTGCATGAAGTTTCTTTTTTGTGGGAGATAGCCTATCACATAGAAATGTGGAGCAGGCTATTTTCCAGTAACCCACAGCTAGGTATGGAGTCATCATGCATGTTGAAGTAAAAAAGTCAAAATTGGCATAGCTGTTCAGCTGAAGTAGAATTACATGTCTGGGAACTGGAGCGTTTATATTTTGAGTGTGGCAGCACGCAGTTTGTGCGATTGCTGATATGATAGTTAATACTGGTCTATTGGATATGTATTTGAAGTACCAGTACCTTACTGTATTTTACTTTATTGTGCTGTATGGTCTGTTATTCCTACAGGTTCATATTCAGTTTGTTGAGAGTATGTTGGCCGTTCACAAAAAGTACAAGGAATTAATTCAGGACGTTTTTAGTGGTGATCAAAACTTCATAGGTGCACTTGACAAGGCCTGTAGTTCAGTTGTTAATCATCGACCCAACCCAAAAATGGCCTGCAGGTCACCTGAAATGGTGGGTATTTTATTTAATAACAACAAAAATTTGTGCTGTTCAAAGCTACTAGAATTGAGTCCTGTGTGCTTGAATGAATGACATTGTGATGTAATTGTGTACCGTAATTAGATCTGTGTGAAAGTACAAAGTTGAGTGCTTCTGTACAATACTTGTTTAATTAATTGCACATATAATTATAAATACCTGTTTGTTATTTCATAATTTTCATCCTATAGTTCTTCACTTGTATGGAATATGTACAATGTTAAATTTGAGTGCCTTTGATTTAGAACAGCCTGATGCCTTGTATAACTTAAAATGTGCTTTTCACAGCTTGCAAAATACTGTGATTCGCTGCTGAAGAAATCTTCAAAAGGTATCTCTGAGAATGAAATAGATGACAGACTAGCTCAAAGTATAACCATCTTCAAATACATTGATGATAAAGATGTATTCCAGAAGTTTTATGCCCGTATGTTGGCCAAGAGACTAATACATTCTCAAAGTCAATCGATGGACGCAGAGGAGGCCATGATAAATCGACTGAAGGTATGATCAGTTAATACGTAAACACATTTGTTATGTAACACAACATAATTTTGATTAAAGCATGAACATAACATGATATGGCCTCATACAGCTTCTGTAGAATCCTGTGTAATTAAATTATATACAGTTACATTTTGAAACCATGTTGTGGCATTTATTATTATGAGATATCCTGATAGTAATATGCCAACTGCCACTGTGACACTGCATGTAATAGTATGAACAGATTTAATTACAACATGTACACAGACATGCATACTACTTTTCAACATAATCACCACTCGTATAAAAGCATTTGTGTCAGTGGGAAAGAAGCTTATTAGAGCTCTTTGTGTAAAAATCCACATACACTGTATGAGGCAAGTGATCATACTTGCAGCCAAATAGAGGCCCAACTCCACCCCATATGTGATGCAGTCAATGCTGCAACTCAATGGGCAGACTGGGGGAAGGTTTTCGAAGAAGAAGACAGGATGTCTTGACCTCAGTGTCATCCATGACAGCGTAACACTCCACAAAACCCATATGACCAAACAGTGGTTCATGCAGTGTGGATGGGAAGTGTTGCAGAATGCATCACACAGTTCAGACCCTGTAACCTACACTTCAATTTTTTGGACGTCATGAATTTACAGAGAGGTGGTGATGGTGTTTTAAGAGTAGCGTTCACAATTATGTATGCACTGGTTTGTGGTAATATAAGTTCCTCATGCTAGCTGTTGCATGTAATGTTATGGTGGCAGTTAATACCTTATTTTCAGAACATCCTTCATACACTGGAGCCCCTGAGGATGGCATGTAATAAATGCTGTACTGTGTGGGCTGTTATGTATAGTACTGTATAGAAACTGGGTTATTCTTTTTTGTTCTTTTGTATTTGAATATTTTTTTTGCCATGATGAATATGTCATTTGTAAGATACTATTTTCTGTCTAGGTGCTGCGTTTATCTCAGTCAGTGTAGAAGTGCTGTGTTTATCTCACTCAGTGTAGAAGCTAGGCTACAGGCCGGATGTCTGTGGAATTGGTTAGTCTCCTGACAGGAGAAAATTTCTTTTCTTTTGCAAAATATCCAGACTGGTTTAGGGCCATTCAGCCTCCTTTCCAGTGGTTGCAGGCAGCTGTTTCCCCAGACAAAGCATCCCAAAATATGGCGCAAACCACTAAACATCCATCATGCCATAGTTGAGAACGCATGGAACTGCCCATCCACTTCCCAGTGCTTCTTTGTGGCTTGGCACTTAATTATGGACAGGGACATCTTGACATTAACCATGTACTAAACTAAATGATACATCACAACTAAAAGTATAAAATATTCAATTTAAATGCAACTCTTCATTTCTCAAGGAAATCAGCTACATGTTTTGGCTAATATATGTGGCCATCATTGGACTGATTACGAAAATAAAAACGTAAAATTCATGGCTGAGTAGGTTTGAGATATGTGTCTTAAGATTATAAATGCTGGTTGTCCTGGCATCCATTATTGCAAGAACGTAAACAGAAAGTTTGAGATCCCAAACTTATGCAGCTATGGATTTTTCCTTTTTTGTTTTCATAATCAGCCTGTTACATATTTGAGCGAAAATATGTAGCCAGTTTCGTTGAGAAATAAATAGTTGTGTTGACAGTGAATATTTTTCCCATTTAATTGTACTGTCAACACAATATGGATGAATCATCTTAACTCACACATCACCTGCAGTTGGTGTTCTTGATTTGCATTGTAATATTGTTGATAGTGATAATTAGCAAGTAATAAATACTGATAATGGTATGAGTGAGAAAATTTTTGTTACTGTCAGTATACCATTAGTTTACAAACAGAAGTAAAGGTAAAGCAGTCCCATTATAGGCCTAAACAGGCCCAGAGGGTTCAGGAAGTTAAGGTCCCCAGATTTCGTGACAACGGCACAGGATGGTGGTAGGTTGTCAGCTTTACGCACCGGCCGCCTTTACCCCCAGGAAATGCTCCTGGTACTCATTTATGTTAGAGGCTGAGTTGACCCCAGGGCCATAGTGCGATTGGAAGGATTTAAGCAGTAATAATAGATTTTAGCGACTAGCAGAAAATTATGTACAGGACACCTGCTGCTCTGTAGAAGGTTGTACTTTAGTGTTAACAAGCAGGTGGTTGTGTGAATGTAAGTGGTACTAAATATTCATTGCTGAATATTCCTCTGCGCGTCTATCCTTAAGTCTTTCAGGTATGTGGAATAATTTAGAAGTTGCAGTTTCAATTATTCGGCAAAAGGTGTAATGGAACTATGTATAATTTAGCAACAAGGTAGCAAGTAGCCACCCAACCAGCCCTCAAAGGTGTTAACATATACATAAAATGAAATTAATATCTAGACAAACTTAGGTTGTGTATCACATAAGTTTCTGTATTTTTTTTTAATGTGGGGGGGGGGGTACCCGGTTTTCTAAGATAGGCACATGCCAGTGGCAAAGGTTTCACTTTTCTTCCATTCTAAGCAACTCTTTTTTTTTTGTGTGTGTGTGTCCACTCCTTAAGTATCTTGTCATCAAAATATTCCTGGTTTGTTCCTTGATCTGCCCTGTGATTGGTTGATATCTTTATTAACGTTATTGAAGGAATCGTATTTGTGCCTATGCTGCTGAGTGTTTGGGGACCGCGGTAGCATGGTGGTTAACGCGTTATGCTACAAATCGGAAGGTCGCTGGTTCGATTCCAGATGGTGTCATCGGAATTTTTCATTGCCATAAAATCCTTCCGATCGCACTACGGCCCTGGGGTGGACTCAGCCTGTAACAGAATTGAGTACCAGGAGTATTTCCTTGGGGTAAAAACGGCCAGTGCATAAGGCTGACAACCTTACCACCATCCTGGGGCCATTGTCACGTAATCTGGGAACCTTAACTTCCTGGAACCCTCTGGGCACCTCGGGCCTGTAATGGGACTGCTTTACCTTTTACCTGCTGAGTATTTAATTTGGCTAACTTTGTACACCTTTTGGTAATGCTGTTATTTCAGATTTTATCTTTAGTTTGTGTATGCTTGTTGCATAATGCTCTTCAGAAACCTCTTTCCTACTGCTTTTAGTCTGCAGACACATCTGTATATAAATTTTGACGTTTTGCTGACCGTTCATCTCAGTATATTTATCTTAGTAATTAACCAACTTGATGCACAAAATTTTGTTTTACAGTAAGTTTTATTTCATGCCTCTACATGTTTCAAGCACCATGTGCTCATCATCAGGAGGTCAAAATTGTATTATACAGCATACGGTATCATCACACCTATAGGTGTAATGATACCAGAGGCTGTGTAATACAATTTTTACCTCCTGATGATGAGCACATGTGCTCGAAACATGTAGAGGCATGAAATAAAACTTATTGGTGAAACAAAATTTTGTGCATCAAGTTGGTTAATTACTAAGATAAACATCTGTATATAGTTAATTAAGTGCAACAGATTTTAGGCAAATTCACAAAATTGCAGAATACCACTGTTAGCTTTGTGTCTGTCTCTCTCTCTGTCCATCTGGCTGTCTGCATGGCACAACTGGGCTCCCACTGGATAGATTTTCGTGGAACTGAGATGATGTGAAAAAATACTTTACAGGTGGACAGGCTTCAGATGACTGTATGGTGCCTGCACGTTGCATGCTGGATACCTAAGGCTACAAATACACACTCAGCATATGTATTAATTACTGCTTTTCCACTGCAACAATGGTTCCACGAGCGTCCCTCATTGGTATATTATACGTACATTGTCTGTCTTGTTAAGACCAAATTATAATAATCATCACTTTGTTAAACCTCTGAGTAGATTAATTGCACTGCAGGCAGTGAGGCATTGCAATGAATGAGTGGACTTGATTAGAAATTATCAAAGTTTTATTTATTCACCAACTGATGCACTAGTGAGTTGTCTTAAAAAAAATATTAAAATTTACATTAACCCTTATCCTGCTAACGTGGAGAATATGGTGAGCTCCTAATAATGGCAGCAGATGGCAGATGGGAGTTAATTTGGCATTTAAAGGGTTAAAATGTCTCTGACGTGTTTCGGTGTTACAGTTACACCATCATCATGGAGCGCATTAATTCATGCTTACTAAAGTTACAGTTGTTAAAATAGTCCATTAAAATACATCGATGTGTGGTGTGGCTGCACATATTAAGTCCTTATTGGTGTATGTGTGTTGCATTGTTCGGCAGTAGTAGTATGCATCGTCAGCACCACTGTGTTAACCACACACCTATGTATTTTAATGGACTCTTTTAACAACTGTTACTTTAGTAAACACAAATTAATGCACTCCCTGATGATGGTGTTACTATAACACTGAAACATGTCGGAGCTGTTTTAACCTTTTGGCGCCGGAATTATTTTTTTAATTTTAGCACATCCTGTATATAAAATGTGAATAATACATGAACCAAATACATTAGAATTATGAAACAAACTGCATTTTGAAGAGAAAAGCTCAGAGAGTATATACCATGTTTAAAATATTCAGTACCTATATTTGTTGAATAAATATAGAAAATGGAACTTCAGAGGTTAGCGGTGCGGTACGACCACTATAGTTGACATTAGGCGTCAAAAGGTTAATGTAAATTTTAATATTGTTCTTTAAGACAACTCACTAGTGCATCAGTTGGGGCATAAATAAAACTTTGATAATATGAAGATGCACGGTACGAATGTGAATATTTATTAGAAAAGTTTTGAGTGTAGTAGATGTTTACTATTTGCTTTAGAGGAATTACTACTTTTAATGCATTCTTGTGTTTTTTCTGTTTAGCAAGCATGTGGATATGAGTTCACAAATAAATTACACCGGATGTTTACTGACATGTCTGTGTCTTCTGATCTCAACAATAAGTTCAGCAACTTCCTCAAAATGGACAATATAGACCTAGGAATCAGTTTCTCAATATATATTCTTCAGGTATGAAATTTGGCAATACACAACACATGTTTCTTGTTTTTATCTTTTTTAAAAATAACTGGTAAATTTTATGTCACCATCTGAAATTGTTACATGACTTAATAATGGGTACAAAGGTTGCAGTGTTTATTTCAGATTTTGTTCATATTTTTAATGTTGCCTTTGCAGTTTGAACAGTTTTAGAGTGAATCTTAATTGGACCTTGCATCATTTTGATAGTTGAAGAATAAAAGACCAACTTGATGTCACTTGCTATTTTATTTCACTTCTTATGTGCTCAACATGTTTCGCACATTAATATATCCATCATCTGGAGCTTGCGACTATTCTGTTGAATTACCACATTCATCGTATTGTTGGTTCGATGTGTGTTGGAATTTCGGTGTGGTTGGGTTGGAGTGGTATCCGTGTTGCAGGCTGAAGCCTGAAAGTGAAATAAAATAGCAAGTGACATCAAGTTGGTCTTTTATTCTTCAACAGTTTTAGAGTGATTTTTTCTGAAAATATTGCCCTTGGGGAATCATGGTTTCATTGCTGTCATAACGCTTAAAAATGATGAACCTAATTTTGTCTCTCAAATTTCAGACTCCTTAGTTTCTGTTATCTTATTTAGATATACAACATGATGCCTAATATATGAAACTTTCTGTAGATCTGTGAGTAGTTACATATATCAAGAAATAGTTAACTGTCTGCGCTCAAGTCTTTCATTGTATGAAACTCAGTTCTGTCCATGCCACTTGATTAGAACAACATCCATGATGGCAGGAAGTTCTTTTCCACATTCACTGTATTTAAGTATTCATAGTGCTTACACTATTGACCATGAAGTTGTATTTGATATTTGTATTTTCTCTTCAAGGCTGGAGCATGGCCACTGGGGCAGAATTCAGTAACACCGTTTGCCGTACCACAGGAACTTGAAAAGTCTGTACAAATGGTACTGTATTGCAATGGTGATGTGTTTCATGTGTTTGAAATTACCTTAATTACCTGAATGCAAGATGACTCTAATTTAAGACGACACCCCCCTCCTTCCAAAAAAAAAACGCGTCCGCGAAGGGAAAATGTGTTTGTCTAAATCCAAAGTGACTGCCCAATAATAAAATGTCTGCAAAGAAAAAATATTTTGCTTTCAATTTCGTTTGTTTAATACACAATATATGTCAGATTCCAACTGCCTTTACCTATCAGTGTCACTTTCTCCATCTTCACAGTCAGTGCCTTCATCTCCATCACACTCACTACTAACATTCCCATCCTCTTCACAGTCTTTCCACAACATCTCATAATCAGTTCCATCCACTGCACTGGCTGTACAGCATTTCTTAAAATGCTTCACAATCACTTCTGGTGAGATGCACTGCCATGCCATTATGATCCACACTGACTATGCAATAGACTCTTATTTCTTGGTTTATAAGCTTGCTTGAATCCATGAAGATTCACAGTTTATTCCACAGATGGTATTAGTGATGTTAAGAATTTTAAATACATGTGTTCTGGATTTTTTTGTTGTGTCTATAATCTGATCAGTCTGGGTTCATGGCGCTTTGTATGGTTTTAAATTTTTGGATTGGTCGAGATTTTATATTTGAGTCTTGTAGTGCATTTTTAATATTTCAGTAGTAATTTTCTTGTTACTACCCTTGGACTAGATCTGTTCGTAGGTACATATCTTAACAAGTTCACTGTATGATGCGCAGTGACTGAGAAATTTTGATTGTGAGGTTCCACCAGGTTAGGTGCTTCTTTCCCAGGAGACAGAAATGGAGCTGGCTTCAAAATTTGCTTCTTTAATTTTGAGGTGTGCCATCCCTGTTGTGTTTTTAAACTATAAGGTGAGGTAAATTCAGTCAAAAACACAACTGTGAATATATGGCTAAATGATGGTGTTTATTAGCAATATAAAACTACATGTTTCTGTCTATAGTAGCCATCTTCAGGTTTTGACAAGTTTCTTGTTATAAGAGTTATATATAATATGCATAAACCGCGTGGCAATGTTGAGATCTCATCATTATTATAATCTGCGTGCGTTTGTTACACTAAGTTTGGTGGGATCCCACCAAACTTAGCTTAACAAACGCACGCAAATGATGATGATGAGATTTCAACATTGCCACGCGGTTTATGCATATTATATATAACTCTTATAACAAGAAACTTGTCAAAACCTGAAGATGGCTACTATAGGCTGAAACATGTAGTTTTCTATTGCTAATAAACACCATCATTTAGCCATGTATTCATAGTTGTGTTTTTGACTGAATTTACCTCACCTTATATGCTTCTCTAAAAAATATGATGAATGAAGTCCAAAAAAAAAGAAGATTGTGTCAGTTAACTTTAGTCATGCTGTGTTATCTCTTTTGTCTGCACATGGCTTTTGGCGATGCAGGCCTTGATTTTGCTCCGCATGTTCCGGTTTAGAGCAGTCCCATTCTGCGCAGTCAGGTGTGGCACCTTATACATGAATTTAAGACAGCCTCACATATTTAGGCACCAAATTTAAAAAAAAATCTTTGTCTTGCATTCCAGTAAATATGGTGTAGTGAAATGGAAAAGTTGAAGCTGCAGTGATGCTGTTTAGTAATGAAATGATTTGGATAAGAGAAATAGCTGTTCTTTAGCTTGGATGTTTAACCACAATGAACATACTAACAACACACAATACTCTGTCTTATGCATAGACACTTAATTATATAGGATGAATTATGCCTGTTTGTTTTCATTAAATACCCTAAGAACAGGACCTATGGAATTAGAGTATATATTTATCTGTTTTTATGCAAGCATTAGAGTTTTTCCTTGTTCACAATTCCAGAATAGTGTTAAAAGTTGTTAAGCACTGCTTGTGACATGCCATTGCACAGGTGTTTCATCACCCTCCATATAATTGCCCAGTGTGATTTTTTGTGCTTAAAAAATTTTAAATTATCGAGAAGAAATAAAGGGAAATTCAGTAAAAAAAATTGTGATTTTTTTTTTTAAAGTTCACAATCTCTGTTCTGGGCAGACACTGTGATTACTTGCCCCAGGCACCAAAAAGCATACCTGTGCCACTGTTCCTCGTAGTAATATGTAGCCATATTTTCCTAACCTGGGTTTAAGTACAAAAGTTATGCACTTAAAAACGGTAGTTGCAGTTTTTATGCATTACAGCTTTCAGGTACAAATAATTGGTTACAGAACACAAAAGTGACATTAGTAAATGTGGTGGGTAGTTAAGGATTCAGGTTTTTTAGTTTTTAACAAGATTATTGATGCTGTACATTTTGAAGGAATGTACTGGTTTCATTTTAAAGGCCCAAGGACCTTGATCCTTGGAGACGAAGGCAGTACATTCCTTCAGTAATCCTGCTACTGAGCATAAGAACGCAGACGACCGGAGTCCTCAATGTCAGGGCTGTGGACACCAAACTTCTTGAATAGCGTTAAGTTGATGGTGTGGTCAGAAGATGAAAGAACATTATGACATGGATTTTATTTTTCTGAAATAATGTTGTTAAAAATATTGTTCATACTTTTCTTTTCACATTTTCACTCTTGGTTTCGTACTGCATCCAGAAACTCTTATCACATCCTTTGATTATATTAAGAAAGTTTTGATGCATAAAATGATACTGTCATTTTGTGTATGTCTGCATGTTTAATCTCTGAAAAGTTTATCAGATTACAGTGAAATTTGAAATTTGGAATTTGGAATCCTCACAGTTTGAAGTTGTTGGACAAATGTAATTTTGGTTCAGAATGGTACAGTATAGCTCCCACGTTATGTGAAGTTTAAATTACACTCTGCTGCTTTTCCCCAAGCGTGAACAATCGTGCAAAAAATATGTTTCTAATATATAGTGTGGCTCTTACTGCAATACATACAGCTTGGCTCTTACTGCAATACATACAGCTTGGCTCTTACTGCAATACATACAGCTTACATTTTTTGACTTTGTCCAATGTGATTAGTGTTTAGCAAGTACAAGTAATAATAATAATTTCTGAATGAGGAATGTGATTATCTTTGCAGCATTTTATTTTTATCTGAGATAAATGAACAAGAATGCCATTAGTGTATCCAAAATTTCAAAGAGCACATGAAAATTTACTGTCATAAAATGTATGAGTGTAAAACATGAAGTTCAATAAAAATGGAGTTTGTAAGAGTGTTTGAATGTATGTGTTTGATATTAATTATTAATATGTATTAATATTTTGTGTGTTTTAACAATAAATATTATTTTGTTCTCTTGCAGTTTGAGAATTTTTATCGTAATCACTTCAGTGGAAGAAAACTCACGTGGTTACACCATTTATGTCAAGGTATGAGGAATGTGTAAAAAATGTAACTGCACACTTCCATACTCTGGTTACATTACGTGAAGAATTGACATGAATTTTGGATTACAGCCGAACTGAAACTTAGTTACCTAAAGAAGCCCTACCAGATCACGATGCAGACGTTTCAGATGGCCATTTTGCTTCTGTTTGAGAAGACTGATTCTCTCACCTGCAAGGAAGTACAAGAAACTCTGCAACTGAACTCAGAGCAGTTTGGCAAACATCTCGCATCATTAATAGAATCCAAAATCCTCCTAGCCGATACAGAGGTAATTAATTTGCTTTCTGTTTCATTGTATTACAGCAAGTCACAAGAGTTATTTTATTTTATTTTAGTTACATGTATTACTTCCCTGAATGGAAAATTATTTTTGCAATACTGGCTAACACACAGCTGACAGTGTTTAAAATGGAGTATTTTGCTTAGTCAAACAGCATTGTATATATAATCAAACTAAATGAAGGATGTACTGTATGTTATTTACCAACAGCAGTGAAATGTCTCCAAGATCATAAAATTGAAGGACTGATCAGAAAGGTAAATCAGTCCCATTACAGGCCTGGACAGGCCCAGAGGGTTCCAGGAAGTTAAGGTTCCTAGATTTCGTGACAACAGCACAGGATGGTGGTAGGTTGTCATCCTTACGCACTGGATGCCTTTACCCCCAGGAAATTCTCCTCGTACTCATTTCTGATAGAGGCTGAGTCGACCCCAGGGCCGTAGTGCGATCGGAAGGACTTTGTGTCAATGAAAAATCCACTGAAACCAGCTGGGATCGAACCAGCGATCTTCCGATTTGTAGCACAGCACCTTAACCACTGTGCTAACTGATCGGAAAGACCAAAGATGTAATAGAGTAGGGGGAGAGTAAATATTGAAGGGGAAGTGGAATGTATAGGAGGACAAGGTATAATTTAACTGACTTTGTTCAGAGATGAATTGCTTGGTGGAAATGTCAGTGCATGATGTTTTTACAATTTTCTGCTCTCTGTAAAGTGAAGACTTCTTTTATTTTCTAACCATTGATTTTGTGACTGTAGCTGTAAATTAGAATGTGCATCACAAACTTGTGTATTCTTTGATACCTAACATGTTCACTGCCGTTACTATATTTGTGTGTTCCATCTATTGGGCTGAGACATGTTCCATGTTGGCTCTGTTGTGAATGGTCACAGCTGTTTGAGTGTTGCATTGTCACAGACATTTGTGAGTGTTGCAGTAACAGATGCACTGCCTTGAAGCTTGGATGCAATCAGAGGAAACACAGCAGGGAGACATGAACATATCACAGCATAAGAAGATAGTAATGATATAGGTTAAAGTGTCTGCAGGTGACACTAGTGTCTGCTTAGGCAGTTAGCATGTTGCAAATAGGTGATAAATTGGGAGCAATGTGAAGTTGATTGTTCCCTGTTTTGAGTTATTCTTGAGATAGTGGTCTGAATGTGCTGATCTCAACCATGAGAAATGGCATGATAGCCAGTATTTGACTGAAATTCAGACTGGGTACCACACAGATGTGAGTGGAAGGCATTGCACTGTGATGATATGCATGACCATGGGTACTGTTAAACCATGACCTGATACTTCTGTTACTCATTTTAAATGAAAGACTGTTTGTGTCTAAAATAATAGTTGACTTGTTTAAATGAGTGGAATGTAGAGGTTGAGATGAGATTGTTGTGTAAGAAACATATATATATATGTATATATATATATATATACAGGGGAGAGTCAAATGAAAACCTTAAAAGTGCGATAAAAATTCGAACCACAGCTCGATTGTCTTGTAAGTTGACAACAATGATACTGATGGTTTGAAGAGTGGCCGACAGGTGGCAATACGATACTACATAAAAAAATGAAGTCATTGTGTAACTTTTGTGTTCAATAAATTATGAGATAAAACATATTTAAGGGTTTCATGTGACTCACCCTCGCAGTTATGTATAATATAAAACCATGCAGGTACCTATTACGTAATTGATTGCCATACAATTTTCCATGGCCTCTTTCATCAGTCATTTCTCATTCTTTGAGCAAATAGGGTGTTAATTTCATCAATTTGAATCCTGCCAGCTGGTTGTTTGATATTTTTGATGCTCAACTTCGCTACATACTTGACAAAGAATAGCAATGCTCAGTTGTCTATTTTCCTTGAGCATGTACCTAACAGAGAACATTGTAACTATGGTGTGACTCACTCATGCTAAGGCTCTTATATGTAGGCAGAACTGTGTTAAAAAAGTGTCACCGAATAAGGCAAACTGTTCTGCACATTGGCTACCACTCAGAGAATACAGTACTTATTTAAGTTCTAATGGGGAAGAAGCCTATAAAAGATGAAAATTATAGGTATTTGTCAAAGTAAATGTAGGCTGTATTTAAGCATGCAGTTGTGCATTAGCAATTCATCGTGAACTCTGTTATAATAAAAATGGCTTGTGTCTATCAGATTTGACATGAAGCATTTTCTTTATTGGTTTGAGGAAGAAAATTCTGTTCCAGGTAAAGACAGGTTAGGGAACTTAATGTATACAGAATTTTTGTTCATGTAGTAAGTTCTACACAAAGATAAAACAATGGTAATAAACCAACAGGTATGTGGAACAGTGATTCCAGCAGTAGGAAAGCAGGTGTTAAGTTCTGCATACCAGACGGTCATCTACACAGAGTGACATAAACCAGGTGTCACATTGATACGATAATTCTCCTGATGATGGACACATGGCTGCCCAAAACATGTAGAGAATAGAAATAAACATACAATAAAAGATTGTGTGTGCATTTGGTTATATACAAGGATCATACCAGGATGCATGGTCAACAAAACATAAAATTCTGCTTGATACTCCATTTTCATATTGCAGATGTTGTTTATGGATGCTGAGTGTGCTTGAGTGTTTGTTATTTATTTATTTTATTTTATTTTATTTTTTTTTTTTTGTGTGTGTTCTAGACACAGACTCCTGAAACAGTGTTAACACTGAACTTAGAATACAGCAATAAACGGACAAAGTTCCGGATCACAGCAGCTGTGCAGCGTGAGAGTCCTCAGGAAGTTGAACAGACATTGTCTTCTGTGGATGAGGACAGGAAGTTGTATCTACAAGCAGCCATTGTCAGAGTAATGAAAAGTAGGAAACTTATGCGGCACACTGCACTCATTCAGGAGGTGTGTATATGTTTTAGTGGCTGTTGCTTTGCTACTGTTAGTATATTATCTTGGCACCTTGCACCCTTGAATAGGCTGTTCACTTTATTTCTTAAGAAATAAAAATACCAATGTATTTGGGTGCACTGAAGTGTATATGTTGGGGTAAGAGTGTCCATGATGTAGTTTCCTGAAATTGAATGTGATTTTCTTTATCTATTTCTGATAGTTTTTTTGTTTTCCATACTCTTACATCTTGCCACTAGTAGATTTTTTTTGTATAATACAGAATTTATCTCTTGCAGAAAATCCCCTACCACACTTCAGTAATACCACTTTGTATATATTCACTGAGCATTTCTTTCGTTTCAGAAAACAAACATAATGTTTTTTTTTCTTCAGTATTACCCATCACAATTTTTCTCCTTTTTTAAAATATATGTTTTAAGTTTGTGTTATCTATGAAATATAATAAACACATGCCTGCACTAGTTACTGATGTGTATTACTTCACATTTTACTGTCTATTATTCAGCAAGTGTGGTGGTGTGTGCGTACGTGAAAGGACAAGAGATTGACAGATTAAGGTGGCACTGGGAATTGCCAAACTTGTATTACATAGTCTGTGCACTTTCGCCAACATCATTGTGAATAAACCACACACTGGAGAACCTCATCTCCAACCATTAGCACACTGCTGCCACCCTTGTCTGGAATAAACAGCACTGTGTTGCTGACAGCCACATATAAGCCACACAACCCAGTCTTTTGGTGCATTAATTTTTGTTTAAGAAAGGATGGTAGCAATGTTGCTGTTGTTGTTTAAATAAATTTTAATTTGATGAGATAAATATTCTGTAAGAGGATAAGAGAAAATATAGCATTTATCTAGGTCAGGGTTTACAGACACAGAATTCACTTCATACAAATATCATTATGTAGGAGATTTACTACTGAAATTATTTACAATTTAATCTCATTTTATTCTGTTCATAAGCACTTTTTCTGGATAGTTTTATGTGATGCGAGGATGTTTTCGTACTGGGAAGTTACTGAACAGTTCACATGACATTATATCCCTGAAAACTTGAGTTTCTATCAACTTGCTGTATCACTGTACAGGAATATTAAAAAAGGAGTATGTACATGACAGATTCATAGAAATTGGAGTTATATTTATGGTCTGTTGATGGGACATACACTTGTCAACAGAAAATCTGTGAGAGGTCCCTTTGAACACTTCACGAACATAACCCAAGCTCAGTAAGTTAGATGGCAGAGAACAGTTAGGTATTCCGTGTCCTTGTGGTATTGTTGCAAGTATATCCCTGGTAACTAATGTATACCATCTCGGAATGTTTGTTGGTGTCGGTGGTGCAATTGTAGCAACATTCAGATAGGCCCACATTCTTACATTGTTAGGTGTGTTGACTTCTGAAGCAAGGAGCACCATATGTCAGATTTTACCTATGGTTATGTTTTTGATTTGATGTCCATAAGCTGCACTAGAAGGCTTCCCATGCACATTGCACTGTTTTGTTCGGTGGCATACAGTCGCTTTTCTTTGCAGTTACAGCATTTGTTTCCACACTGCTCACACGAGATGTACATTGACATACATTATGCTGGTTCTTCCCTTTAGTGCTATGACTGAATTTGTCTTTGCAAACTGCATAACAAAAAATGCCTTCTGCGCAGAAGTCATCTACACATCTCATGTGTCCCTGACCGTTGGGAAGGGAATTAATTTCGATAGGGATTTAAACGTAAATTCCATATTGTTACATCGGAGTACACTGTCACATGCATATTTACCATATCATGAACATCTGGCAGTGTTTATTTCTTTTGACCTGCCCTGGATTTTTTGAACATATTTAATTAAAAATATACTTCATTTTCTTGTTTCCCCATGTTTTTGACAAACAAGGAATTGCATCAGTACAATGTTTACTGTACCTATGGTCTTAATCCTTTGTCTGTTTGATACAGAAGTCTTAATTTTGTATTTTTCTGATTCCAACATGTGCCAGCACACCAGTGGTATTTAATAACATGTAAAGCAACAGTCCGTTATTTAATTTTCAGAACCTTTACTTAGTGGGTAGTGAGTGTTGAATTGACTCAGGCAGTCTTAGAATCTGTGATAAACACAGTATAACATGTGGAATATAATTATGAAAGTAGTCGATATATTCGTTACTTTCAAGAGAAGAGAATTGTTGCAGAATGTGTTGACCCCTTTGCTTTCTATACTCAAGTTAAATTTTGTTCCTTTAAATGTTAATGTTAAAGGCATTGTCATCATACAAAAACTGAAGTTATTTTGGTCACTGCTGCTCTTTGAGGAAAGTAAGTTTTGCGTTGGAGAGTAATTTTTCTGATGATGCTGTTAATGGGAAATGGTGAAAATTTGTTGTGTTGTTTCCAGGTACTAAGCCAGTCAAGAGTGTCATTTGCCCCATCTATCAGCATGATCAAGAAATGTATTGAGGCTTTAATTGACAAGCAGTACATCGAGCGAGCACAAAACTCTACCGATGAATATAGCTATATTGCGTAATGGTCAGTGACTGACACAGACAAATGGGACATTATTGCACATGACCATAACAGTGGCCAACACTGTGACTTTGCTTCATCTTCTTATAATTGCAGTCAGCATCCTGTAGCAGAGAGGAAGGAAAGTGGGGAAGCAGTGTTGACTTTACAAAAAACAAATACTTTGTTGGACATCATTCATTCTGTACACAGTAATAAATAACTTGCATGTTTTAGAACACTGACACAGGTTGATGGTGGCTCTTGTTATGGTGGTGTAATGAGAGTCTTTTTTTCCCAAAAGGTGTCTTATCAGGCTGTATACTTTCTTCATGCCTTATTGATAGCAGTAACTGTCGTCAGTTTTATCTTTTCATATTCCAGTTCCTCTTGCAGGGTTTCCAGATCATCTTAAAAGTGTGTACCACTCCTCCAAAAATTAGTTTTTCTCTCATCCTTTATCCCACATATTCCTGCAATTGTTCTGCCTCCGGCTGTAGGTACCAGCATTTTTGTAGGCAGTAGACTTCTTAAATGTCAAAATTAACTTTTAATGGAAAGAAATTTTACAGACTTGGACAGATTATTCTCTCTTCTCTGTTCATTTCCTTCAGCAAGAATCACATTTCATGACAGGCTATGGTGATGATTATGATATTGATGGTGATGATAGGAATGGTAGTAATGCAACTGTAATACTAAAGGTAAACATATTTTTAAACAGAGTTTGACGTTCTAGATGACAGTTAAGTCACATTTGAGCCGTGTAAGTAGTGTTCATAATTTACGGATATGTAAGGCCAGCACAGCCAGATCCAGTGAATCTAAAAATACAGTGTGCATGCAGTTTCTTTAAATTTTCATTTCAGAAGCTCACACAACAATAAAACTGAGTGTAGTCAAAGATATACAAGAAATTCAATCAAACACAACCATATTTATTTAGTTAAAATTGTTTATGTAATTTGTTCAAAGTCAGCTGCATGTTTCAACCATATATGGTCTTCATCAAGCTGAAAACAGGAATAAAATTAGTACACCGTTGCATTTAGGATTGATATCTCAGTGCTTTATATATGTATGAGGCTTATTCAGAAAGTAAGTACCATTTCACTGTTAAAAAAAAAAATTGAGTAAGGTTTCATATAAAATTTTATTGTTATCAGATTCTACATTCTTCAAACTATTTTTCCACATATTTGCCACCATTATTGAGGCACTTATCGTAGCGAGGCACAAGTTTTTGTATACCCTCCTTATAGAATGCAGCTGCCTGCGATGTTAGCCACTTCTGCACAGCATCTTTCAGGTCGTCATCGTCGTCAAATCGCTTGCCCAGGAACTTCTTTAAGTGTAGGAAGAGGTGATAATCACTTGGCACAAAATAAGGGCTTTACTGGGGGGTGGTCCAATTGTTCCCACTTAAACGAGGTGATGAGGTCTTGAGTCTGAGCAGCAGAGTGCAGCCGAGCGTTATCGTGAAGCAAAAGAATGGTGGCGCTCAGCATTCCATGCCTTTTGTTTTGAATTGTGTGCCTCAGCTTCTTCAGCCTTTCACACTAAACAGCAGTGTTTATTGTTGTGCCTTGGGGCAAAAATTCTACCAACAGAACACCTTGTCTGTCCCAGAATACTGTGCACATGATCTTCCTTGTTAAAAACGTCTGCTTTAACTTTTTCCTTTTCGGCGAGCCAGTATGCTTCCAGTGCAAGGACTGCTGTTTTGATTCAGGTGTGATATGGGACACCCATGTCTTGTCTCCTGTCACAATGTGGCTCAACATGCCGTCTCCTTCCTTGTGATAGCACATCAGAAATGTCAAAGCACATGCAACACACTGTTTTTTGTGCTCCTCTGTGAGCATCTTGGGCACCCATTGTGCACACACTTTCCGATAACCCAAATCACTACTGCCATTGTCATACAGTAGAGTCCTTGAATTCTGAGGAAAGTGCAGGGACAGATCAGAAATTGTGAAACGTCTGTCGTCACGCACTCTTTCATTAACCATATGCAACAAATCATCATTCACCAAAGATGGATGCCCACTTCGCACCTCATTATGCACATTCTCTCATCCTTCATTGAACATCCGAACCAATTTCCTAACCATGCCATCACTCATTGCATTTTCACCGTACACTTGACAGATCTGGTGATGAATCTCACTTGGTAGCACATTCCTGGTGTTCAAAAAACAAATCACAGACCGTATTTCACAGTCAGCAGCCCCTTCAATTGTCTTAAACATGTTTCACGCACAGGAACAAACATAAACATAACAGAAATTGCATGAAATGGCGTCTGTGGCTTCTCAATTGATAGAGGAAGTCACTGCACATGTGCAAAGTGACAGTCTCGAGGATGCGCGAGAGATATGCGCGGACGGTACTTACTTTCTTACTTTCAAAATAACCTATGTATTACGAGGGTCGTACTGAAAGTCATAAGCAACAATTTTTTGTAAAGTAACATGCTTTATTATTGACAAACCAAATACACCACCTTAATCTACAGACCTTTCTTTATTTTTCCACATAATCGCAACTTCTTTGTACACATTTCTTCCAGCGTTCTGCGAGTTTGAAAATTCCCCTTCTGTAAAATTCCATTCCAGCCATCCGAAGACACTGACGCACTGCTTTCTGAATTGCCTCCATTGTCTCATAACGTTGTCTGCGCAGCTGATCCTTCACAAATCCAAAAAGATGCTAGTCAGAGGGTGCCAGATCAGGGCTATAGGAGGGGTGTGGAAGAACTTTCCACCCCATCTTTGCAGTTGCTTCGGATGTGAGGTGAGTGGCGTGGGGGCGACCGTTGTCATGCTGGATGATGATGTTTCGTCCCGGACGTTTATCGCGCATTACACGATGGAGCTTGTGCAGTGTCTGGGCATATCGAGCAGCAGTGATGGTTTGCCCAGGTTCCAGGAATTCGGCCGAAATCAACCCCTCTGCATCCCAGAAGACTGTGCCCATCACCTTTGCAGCTGATGGCACTGTCTTTGCCTTCTTCTTTGATGGAGAATGCAAATGGCGCCATTCCATACTCTGCCATTTCGTTCAGGCTCGAAATGGTGAAACCAGCTTTCGTCACCTGTCACAATACGGAGCAAAAAATCATAGCCTTCGTGTCGATATCTCTGCAGCAGTTCTGAGGTGATGGCTTTTCGCTGACCTTTGTGGTCTTTGGTCAATAAGCGCGGGACCCAACGAGCACAAACTTTCCTATAGCCTAAGCTTCCAATCATCTCCTGTACTGCATTGTGCCCTAATCCAAGTGTTCGGGCTATTGTGTCCACAGTCACACGCCTGTCATCTTGAATGATCTCATCCACTCTCTCCTTGTTGCGTTCAGTTGAGGTTGTTCGAGGGCCACCACTCCAAGGCTGATCTTGGATGCTCATGTTCCCATTTTTAAAATGTTTCACCCATCTTCGAACACTGCTTGCACCCATGCACACACTTCCATAAGCACACTGAAGTCTCTGGTGAATTTCTGCAGCAGGGATTTCCTCTTTAACGAGAAATTCGATGACAGCACGCTGGCGAAACGACATATCGTTGTCGGCCATTTTGTTAGGAGTGATACTGGTCACGTG
>Ga0131853_10002139_pt1 | contig 35465 bp, 15 predicted proteins | sample TergutLab28metaG_FD_92764 | JGI IMG/M metagenome (GOLD analysis project Ga0131853, IMG submission 92764) | Labiotermes labralis P1 segment gut microbial communities from Petit-Saut dam, French Guiana - Lab288 P1 (version 2) (version 2) | ecosystem: Host-associated > Arthropoda: Insects >... | reverse complement strand
CACTTGAAGCGGAAGCAAATGCCAGACCGATGTTTTAAAAACACCTTTTACGGTAAATATACAAATTTAACGAATAGATGAGGCAAGATAAACAATTTTATTACTAAATTACTTGCACCTACATATTTCGGCTACATTTCGTAACCATCCTCTGGAAGCTATGTTATTGAAAGGCATATACAGCGTTGTCACTTAGCAACGTGACAGATTCCTCTGTATATTGTAGCTCCCTGAATGTAGCTACGGATTTTAGTCGAAACATGTAAGACAACTTTTATAAATCAAATATTGGTGCAAGTATTTTGGTAATAAACTTGTTTATATGTGACGATACCGACCCCATTGACCGCGCGATCAAAGGCGTGGTTCTGCGGCGGCTCGCCTACTGAGATTGCGGGTTCGATTCCTTCCGGGAACAAGGATGTCTGTCTCCGGTGAGTGTTGTGATTTTCAGGCTGATCACTCGTCCAGAGGAGTCCAACCAAGTGTGGCGTGACTTAACTATGTGTGGTCGTGAAGCCTCGACAATGAGGAGACCCTGGCCCAATAGGCAAAGTTGCGCCGTGGGAAAAAAATTTGTAACTGCACGGAAGTTGCAATATGCTTCCCCTTTATCGAAACCCAACCGATGTGTAACAGACATTACGTTTATAAACTCTGATTCTATGGATTTTTGCATCAAGGTACGTTGGGGTGCATTGCCAGTGTTTCTAAAAGCAGGATCAGCGTTGACACCTATTTCCCAACATCTGTCTTCGTATATGAAACTGGATGTCCTGTGGTTAGAGTAATGTCTGTTCAAGCAGAGTACTAGTATAAATTACTGTAGCGAGATATGCTTTGAGTGACAGACTGAAATGTGTGTGGACAACAGTTTACTGTGTGATCTGATTTGCAGAGGTAGGATTGTTGTGAACGTAATCCGTGATGCATGAACTGTTGTAACCACTTAAGTGGAGGCAATTAACGTCCGTAGTACATCTGTCGATATCTTGCACTAGAGATAGTTGTCCTAAAGGCTTACAGTATTAGTAGTGCTGTAACATATGAAATCCCAAGTTTCTGTGATCATGATACGTTGAAGATCATCACATTTTCTATAAAAGAATTTTCAAAATACTTGGAAGACAATGAGCCGTAGTAAGCTGTAATTTAGGAGTGACATGTCTTTAGACGCCTTTTTAAAACATCCACAAACCTTTTCCATTTGGATTACTGTCTGTTGGGCTTCGCTTAAAAATATACTGATCTCTTCTAAGCGGAACACTTTTGTTTCTCTTCTGGATTTTGTTTTATTGCACATTAACGTAGAGCTGTTCTATTGTCACGGTTTCGCTCTATGTCTTCGATCCAATTTAACTCTCAGATCTTTGAAGAGAATACTCGAAATAAATATTGACCAAAAACTTAAATGTAAATTCTGTCCATCTTCATAAACATTTTAGGGAGATATTCCCAGCAGTGTGTTTCCTTCGAGCACCTTCTTGTCCCTATTTATTAACACAATAAAACTTGCGACAATTTTAGGATAACAGTAACTCTAAAATATTAATGCGTTATCATTCATGTTTCACATTACAGAAATTTATTAATGATTTGAACAAAAGGGCTACAGATTACTGTGTATTGTTACATACGCCTTATTAGCAGTCAAAGTAATTTTCGTTGCGAATATGAACGCAAGATGGCAGCAGTAGACAGCACTGGGAAATTGTTTCGGTCGGTTCTGCAGTGCTAATATCTGCCTCAAAAATTCATAGAGTACTTAGTGGTAGCAACAATGTTACTGCATGTTATTATTGTTCAGCGACGCTCACGCTGCCTATGGATGAGTGAACGTGAATAAGGATCGCTGGTACCTTAATATAAAACTAAACGACTTTCCGTATTTCTTAAATTTGTTAAACTTATACGTTTTGAAGAAATTCATTTTAAATTGAGGCAAAAATATGAACTTATTCATAAATTGTTGCTATGAGGTACTTGCTGTGGACCTGATATTTTTATAGAGGACGGTATCAAGTTTCCATGTACTTTAAAATTCCACAACAACGCTCGTAAATCTTTAAATCCAAATTTTTACTATGTGTATCACTTTTCCGAGCATTGGAAGACTCGTCATTTTGCCAGCACATTATATTCACGCGTTTCTTACGGCCATTACAACAAATAACATTATTTCTCGAAGAGAATTAACTGATTTGTCTTTATAAATTTGGCGCATTGTGTTTAATGTGACATAAGAAATGAAGTATGTGATGTTCACATTAACTTCAGAATAGAAAATTTTCAACAAATCAAACATTTAATACCCTTCACAAACAACAAGCGTATCTATTGTTTTACAACTTTTAGCCCATTTTTAGGAATATAATATTCTTCTGACAAGTCTTTTGTGATCACAAATGCAAGTTCCTTGGTCCGTTGGTCACAAGTGGGATTTCATTCCTTATGCTTGACTCACCTCTTCACAAGATGCGTACGTTACCAGAACGCCACGACATTTTTCTTTTACTCATAATTCATTGAGTTTACGTAGCTTCTTGTTTTCTTTTTTCTTTACGTCGTAGTACGATGTTGTTAGAGCAGAAAACAAACAGACGTGTTTTGTTTAAGTAATAATGTTGCATTCAGAGTAGGTTACAATTCCAATACCAAAACAGAAGCGAGTCAACTTAGTTACGCTCATACATAATAACTACGAATAAAAAATTGTTCTCAAAGAATACATTACTGCCTTTTATATTCTGATGCATCCCAGTGTGTTTTTCTATATTAAAAACAACCAAAATTCACCATCCAACACAACACTTTAATGTCATAAAACAGACTGCTACATATTTCGGTTCGCATTAACAATCATCAGGCACTTCCACTCTAACAGATTGCTTGCTAAAATCTACTAATGTTTTTTTTTTCTCATTGTTGTAATAAGAAGTGTCTGATGTTGGTTCTTGCGAACTGAAACATGTATCACAGTGTTTATGTCATTAAAATGTTTTGTTGGAAGGTGCGTCTCGTCTGTTTGTAAATACTGCCTGCTTGAATTCCTAAAAGATGCAACTAACCCCGCAGCTGTGTGATATCGCAGTAGCCCAAGAATTAAGGGAAAAATAACGTAATGTGCCTTCTTAGTTTACAATTATTATCACCAAGTTTTGTACTGGATTATTATATGTATAATCCATAAAATAAATTCCATGCAAAGTCTAGGAAGAAAATGTTTTTTTTTCCTGCACAAAATAGCACTGGGTTTAAAATCCACGTGTGAAACTGTTAATAAACATCTGAGTACCGGAATTACTTAAGCTCAAAATAGAAGGAAACAGAGAACACTCCGTCAATTGGTCCATGAACAAGTATAGATTATTATTGATAATAACTCAGTTAAATTCAGTGATTTTTTATTATTGGGCTGGCAGAAAAGTACAAATGTCAGCTACTAAGATAGCGCAATATGCAAGTGTTACACAAATACATAAAAACAAACCGAAACAATCAAAAGACAAATAACGACTTTATGTAAATCAAGTGCTCTCTCAGCAGCCCCTATAATTCCATTCAAGTACATTAAGCTTCTGCTTAAGAACTAGCCTCTTCAGCAACCATAAACAGTTTGAATAACAAATCATCAGAAGCACATTAACTCACAAAGTATAATAAAAGCTAACTGTTAAATAAAATGGAAAATTTGGCCAGTAAGTACGAGAGGTAAGTGGCAAAATAATACAGCCTGTAAATCTTATGTATATTGGACCGTGCATCATTGTGATAGTTGAAGAATAAGAGACCAACTTGATGTCACTAGGTATTAAGTTTTATTTCACTTCTTCTATGCTCATCATGTTTCGGACATTAATCCATCATCAGGAGCCTGCGACTTTTCTATTGCATCACCACATTGGTCGTGTGTTCTGTAAAGATGGAGGTTTTTACCAGAACAGACAACACCAACAGAAACAAGCGTACCAACTGCAACAAAGCGACTAAACACATCACACCAAGCATTTACCTCTATATATTATAATTTACACTAACGTTAAAAACCTCCATCTTTACAGAACACACGACCAATGTGATGATACAATAGAAAAGTCGCAGGCTTCTGATGATGGATGTATTAATGTCCGAAACATGTCGAGCATAGAAGAAGTGAAATAAAACTTAATAACTAGTGACATCAAGTTGGTCTCTTATTCTTCAATACAGACTGTGTTTTAAGAAATGCGGGGTTTCATAAAAATGTCAGCATCACTGCACACCAGATTATCATCCGGAACGCATCCACGGAACGACAGTTTAGGAACTTCACCATATGTTCCTTTACCTAATAAGTAACGGAACAGATGGGCAAGTTTTTAAACCTGGGAGTAACAACTCGAATACTTGTAACAGCCGAACACGACAGGTAACTTCATAAACCCGAACAAACAGTAATAAAAGCAGCGTATCAAATTGTGCCTTCCATCATGCAAGGTACTGTACGTAGCTTTAAGCAGTAAAGAGAAATACCGTACCTTACATGATCTTGGGCACATGATTTTGACTTATGGCTATGAGCTTCCTTAACATGTGTTCCAGGTGTTGGGCGTCATTCATTACATACTAATGAGGAACTCTCGAGTTTATTTATAAATAATATTAGTCACTAATATCAACAAGCAAAAGGGAGTAGAGAAGGAAAATGCAGTACTCCGAGTTACGACCCAAATATATGTGGATTAAGAGAAAATGTAGTTCGGAAAAGTTAGCATTACTAGGTACTTGGTGGTGTCCGTACGGGTCATACAAAATGTCGTATTGCATAAACGTAAAACAGAAAATTTGTTTTACTAGTAAAAGTAATAACACTGATTTTCATACATTTATTTTGATGAAGTTAGCGGGACATCAGCTTTGTTAGAATTCGGTACCAGACTGCAGCATATTACAATGCTTATCACAGTTTATAGCACCAAAGGTTTGGAGCTAATAATAAGTATTTAGAGGATTAAGCTAGATGCATATTGTATCAATAAGTATAGGAAAGGCAGGGGCTTACGGAACGGAGCCTTGTGTGACACTCGCAAGGTCTTCGAAATGTGACGTAAAAATTTCTAAACCATATACTGTAGCTTGCCGACTGGTGAGGTACCTGCAAGACCTGTTGACATAACCATCAGAGAGTCCAGACACACGCACTTTGTACAATAGAATGTGGCTCAAGGTCGAATGCACAACGAAGTTCAGAATGAGTAGCATCAACTTGACCGTGAGAACAGTACGAAGGAGACATAAGGAAAAGATAAGTTACCAGACTGTTTCTTATGGATTTCAGTTTTATGAAACCGTGTTGACTAGATTTAAATTTACGCCTAAAGTAATGTGATATACGGGCATATACAGATTTATTAAGGAGAAAAGGTCGGTATTTTTGGAGGTGATAATATCTGTCATTTCAATAAAAAAGTTCTTATGAACATGTGTCTACTTCTGAATGGATAGAGCTGTTTGAATATCCAAAGCTAACTCCACTATATATTTTCTCTTTTTATGTGTTTTGATGAACAACGACATTTACACAAGGAAGGTAGATTCACGAGACGAATTACTTCCTCGAATTTTTGGCGCTGCTATCTGTGTGAATATCAAATCAGACGAAAATCGCGCGATCTTCGCACATGAGTTACAAATTGCATTGAGGATGGCAGTGAAATCTGGGAAACTTCATTGTGAAATATAATAAATTTATTATTTCTTTGTTACAGGCTTGTCATTCAATTATGGAATTACAGTGAAAATAAGGTTAAAAGTAATTTCGCTTTCTTTATTGCCATTTACACGCATTAGTACATTCACAGAGCTCTATCACGGTAACCATTCAGAATTAGACACGTATGCATATGAATATTTTCTTTCACAATGACCGGTACTACCATTCCCCAAAATATTGAACTTTCCTGCTGAAGCATCCTGTGTAACAAATTCAAAAACCGTACTGGAATTATTTTTTTTCTATGGCGCTGCGGCCTAACGCGGTTAATGGCCTGCACACTTTTGTGGTTTTTAGATCATACACAATGACTCACCACAGTCGGTAAGACTTTCTTAGACCAGTTATCAGTTCGTCGCAGAGGCCTCTACCTGACAAAACAGCACTCACAATAGACAAACACTCATGCTCCAGGCGGGATTCGAACCCACAATCTCAGCAGCCGAGCGGCCGCAGACCTACACCTTAGACCGCGCGGCCACTGAGACTGGCATTCAAAAAGATATGTAGGTCTGTAATTACTAACGGAAGGAAAATAACCTTTTATCAAGAAAGACAAAATTGCCGCTTGCTTCCATTGCTATGGAAATAGTTGCCGTAAGGGGCTAAAATGGAAAATGAGTTTCTGTAATGGATCATCCCTTCATAATAAAGCCTTGTATACCATCAGAACCAACAGTCGTACAAAACCTAATGCTTTTAATTCCATTCAAAATGTCCAAGTCCGAAATGGGAGGAAAATAAAGAAAAGCACTGGAAAAAGCACTGGATATTGAACCAGTGTAAAAAATCACCACCCCCCCTCCCCACAAAACATTATTATAAACAGACTGGAACTGTTTTACAAAAGCTTCTACTGCATCGACATTTTATGAGTATCATTGGCATCGAGATGGGGGGGAGGGAAGAGAATTTTTTTTTCCCCTGAATGGAGATACCTACCTCCAAAATTTGGTTGGTTATGATTTTAGATCATAGTCTATAATATTGAACAATTTAAGTGTTACACTTGATTGTAACTCTAACAAACTTAAGATAATTGGAAAATTTGCTATAATACTCAATATTACTTCTCCCGAATCGCCTATGAAAGATTACTTTATACTACTACTACTACTACTACTACTACTACTACTAATAATAATAATAATAATAACAATAATTGTAGAGGTGGTGGTTGTGGTGGTAATAGTAATAGCAGCAGCAGTAATAGTAGCACTGCTATTAGTAGTAACAAAAAACTTCCGATCACTTTCATGCAGATCATTAACTAACTGTTTTTAACCAGAGATGCATTTTGTCCGTTGGAAGTAGCATCAGACTATTTAAATACCATCTGAAGGAACTTCTTCCATTAGAGGATCAGTAAGTTCATTACATACGTTATGTCATGTCATCATAACAACAACAACAACAACCAGAACGAAGATAATGTTGTTGCACTCTCAGTGATTTAACTAATACCTAAGAAATATGTTAACCAAGGTATACAAAATGCGTCATTTTGAATGCGAATGCGGTAGACTGCGGGTCACTGTAGCTTCCAGCACCACAGAACGATACGCTGTAGCTCCTTTGAACGTGAGCGTACCCCAGTCATTACAAATGTCACAGGAACACGGTCATGTCTATATTAAATATTGCTGAGACACGAATGGACGTGTGACATCAGGAGGCTATTACCACAATAGCGCTGCCACTTGCGTTTGAAAGGTTACATACCGAACATCACAGCTGAGTGCTTAGCACTGCTGCTATGTTTGGTCATGGGCCCGGAGAGCAACTGTCCTGACTGAGGCTTCTAACACTTTCAGTTAGAAAAAAAATACATCTGATCAATTAACTCCAGGATGCAAAGTCTTCCTTGAAAATTTGTCAGTCTGTTATTTGGTCAAGAAAGTATTCGCTTTATGTAGGAAAAGATTTAGATATTATTTCTGGGCTTAAAAAATTGCCTTTGGAAATCTTCTAAACTAACCAAATCCATTTCGCCCCTCAGCATTCTACTAATCTAAGACCAAATTAAATAATATCTTACAAAATACGGAATGATAAGGAAACCAAATAAATAATTACATGAAGCAGAACCGTCCTTGAGGATGTACGACTGTGTTTCACTTGGCTAATTAATAATATAGTATGGGCACCAAAAGTTCTTCTATGTTTTCACAAGAACAGTTCTCCCGATTTACAAATACACTTTAGTTTTTGTTCTTGTTTACGTCTTTGTATTCTAAGTAACTTTCTTCTTTCCTTCTAACCCACTAATACAGCAATTTCCCTTAATTTGTACACGCGCCGCCCATCTCATACTCCATGGTTATATTATTCTAATAGTAGGTATACTTTTGAGAATACAAATTATTAGGCTCGTTTTTATAAGGATAACCATAAAACGGATTACAAAAATGTAAAAAAAAAATAGATTGGATTGAATTGGCTAGAGATTTCCTTTAACTGTGTGAGAATGTTTGAGTTTGATACCCCAACTGAGGATCTGACAACTGTTCACAGAAGTGTGCTATGTGGGGGGTGCCGTCTGCATTTGATTTCTATTTCCTAACCTGTCATAACCAGAATCGTGACGATTTACGAAGTTCTAGTGATAGCATTTGGATCCAACTACCCAGAGAGTTTAGCAGAAGTCAGATGTCAGTAACTGCATTTCCTGGTCACTCTGCAAAGTGCCATTCCTTCGCAGAGCCTGGGTGCCAGAGGCATGTTGAGAACCGACTCACAGCAAGTAAGCTTCATTATTTGACGTTTCAGCATAATATATATCTCATGGGCCCGTTTGGTTTCACCGTGACCAGTAGCGCAATGAGCACTGGCAGTATGTCAATTTTAGTTACGTAATCCATTGTTTATTGCCCAGATAACAAGGATCATATTCAATGGGATTAGTAAATATGCGCGTTACGTTGCTCTACAGAGGAATGTGACCCAAATCATATCACTTGAATTAAATGTAATTAAGGAATCCATATTGAATTACTGCTCTGTTTTTTGCTTCAGTCTGATGTCATTGTACACTATAACCAGTGTGCCGAACCTTCGTCATAAACCCAGACAAACTAGGCGTTACTATATAATCTGTATATGCCTGCGTATAAATATTTGTAATCGCATAAATTTAACTTTTGAATTTATAATTTGAAGGTTAAGTTTGATAAGTAAGGAAGGTTTCAGATGTGTCATTTTATAGAAGCCTACTCTTTCGTAAGTTAACAGCCTCATGTCCTTGTTCCATTACAATATGGGCCTAACTTTCTTTCCTTCGTTGTTGATAACAATGTTTATAAATGTTCTATTTTTAAATTATTTAAACAAAAAATATTAGTTACATGTACTTGTAAAGGCCTATTTTATGCCTTTCATAATATCTTATATTATAAATTAATCAAAGATCAAAATTAAGTATTTCTTAATTACAAATTTTGTTGTTTTGCTCCATTCAGACCATACTGAGTTAACTGAGCCTTAAAAGTACTTGTAAATTACTGCGGAAATTAATTAACAGAGAGTGAACAAAGAAACCCCAATATTAACCTTTTAAAGCCTATTCTGTACTTGATTCACCAAAAGGTTCTGCTTTCTGCCCACACTGTATTTACGTGTTTTGTATTTATCTGGGAACAAGCAGCGACTTGTGCCACTTACAGCATAAACTGGTTGGTTTTTATAACCGAGATGAAAAGTGTTTACAGCGCGGTACGGACTGGGGCTTTAAATAGAGCGGTCTGCGCTTCGTCTGTAAAGGGTTAATTTAAATAAAATAATTTACGCTTCGTCTCTAAAGGTTTATACACAGTATAGTAAATGAACATGAAAATTTCCAGGAAAAATTTACGAAAAACTCCCTGCTGCTTATTATAGGCCCATAATTTAATCGACTTAAGTAATACGAAAGGAAAAGCGAAAATTATGAAGCCCTTCGTAAGGTAATTGTTGCAGTTACTTCTAGATTATTACATGCTCTTCAGCACTTTGTACTCGAACACCGTAAATTCTGTTATGATGAGAAACTAACTTTCATATATGTAGAAACTATGTATAGAATTGTAGTGTTTTTGGAACGGACAGGTCAGTACCCTCCGAAATGAATGTTAGGCCTATAAAGTATCCCCTTAAGACTGTGTGCTATAAACTGTAGCATAAATGCGACTAATTCGAAAGAAGAGAATCGTGTTTGAGAAACTAATATTTTTCCAATTATGCAAGACATTGCCGGTTTTTATAATCTGTGCTCACAAGCACAGCTACACCAGCTCCTGAAGTTCAGTACTCTGTGAAATATTCAGTAAGATATTCCTTCTTTTATAGTAAACAATTTTCAGGCCCACCCAACGTCCAAACAGCGTTACAGCCCCTTGTTGGCTGTTCGGAACTGATTACTGAGTACATTTCTCTATACCTATAGGCCTTTACACATCCTCATCCCGAGGATACGCAATGCCCTGGGTACCAGACGTTTAGGTTTACCAGTCGATAGAATATTTTAAGTACAAATCCGTAACATTTAATCTTTGGAACCGTCAAAGGCACTATGATATAACTGATATCACTGTTGACATATGTTCTCCGATTTCATTATCAGAAATAATTCTCTGCACTTTCCATTCATCAGATTCTTATATTGCGAGCGTTGTTCCGATCGCAATGCACACCACAGCAAAACGCGACCAAGAGTGTACACTGGAAATGTTTAACAGTATGTTGGTAATACATTCACTTCCTCATGCCATGCAGAGCTACAGTGCCCCTACGTGTTTGGAATCGGCTTATAGGATTTCAGTGCAGAAAAACTGTTGTTTTAGCTGTGGGATGATTTTTGAGTAAATCCGTTATCTGCAGTCGTGCTAGTAGTTTTGCTACGACACTTGCGGATGGTGAAAGTGTGATCCTGAATCCCCACTGTATACAAGAGGAACATGAGGTTGACACGTCACGCAGTTCTATTGTAGTGTTATAAACAACCCAAAGGAAATGTAATTCCGTGGAAGAGACTTCTTCTTCAGAAATTAGCAAGATATCAGCTAGTCGAATAATGCCATGCATTGCTTTTGCAACTCAAAAATTCCTTACTCTGTTCACCCTGAGAACTCGTTATTTGTCTCATTCCTGAGCCAGAATAATCCAATTTACATTCTTTCATCGTATTTATTTTATATTTAATTCTTTTTAATTTTTTTATCTAGTCCTAAGTACCGTAAATGATCTTATGCTTCAGGTTTTACCACCAAACTTATATACTGATTTCACTTCCCGCCCATTTGTGCTGCATGCGCAGCCAACCTCATCCTCCTTGGAAACTAAAGGGGCGTTAAGTGCTTCTGACAAAAACAGCTTTCAGTTCCTGTCGACTTGTTTATCGCTTAAACGTAAGACGCAAATTAGAATAGCGACGGTAAGTCACGAAAAATCCTGTCCGCACAAAATAATGGCCATATAATGCGGGATTTTACATATAGTTATACCACAAAGACAAGCATTTGCGTAGAGCTTCAGTTTCCAACACATGCGCAGCAATGGATGTCGTTGTCATCGCTGAAGATTGTGGGGGTTTCATGTGTTAATAATATGGGAGGTTCTTCTCTGCCGCATGTTGCTGTAGCCTTATGCTTTGTGTTCATTGTAACCTACAGTCACGTAACGTTAATCGAGCTCTGAATGTCGCGGAGAAACGATATCACTCCTGCTTCCTATCCAGGAGAAACTGGGTTCGGATTTCGGCCCAGAGATCGGCTATCCAGACTGATTGTTTTCTTGCTTTTTTCTTAGTCCCTCCAGGACCACTGAGGAATAATACCTCAAATTAAAGCACTACCGCTGTGTAGTGTGTGTTATCGACTCCCTTGTTAAACAAAGCATAAAAAATTATTCAATCGGGCAATTTTTGTGCTTGGCAGTAAACTATTATTGGATCAGTGCCATGGCTAAGGGGAAAAAAGGAAATATAACGTCACATTAATTTCTTCGAACGTGTAAGACAGAGGTAGCATATTACTGTAAAATGTAAGTAACCACAAGGTTTCACAACCAAGGAAACCACAATCACATCACTCATCGGTATGCAGCTACTGAACTTCTGTTACGTCTCCTTCTACTTTGCAAAGAATTACATTCCACTGACCAGTACTTGCTTCGTTCTGTCTTCTGTGCTTGTTTATGTTTTAAAAAGAATCCGATATACAGATATTCTGTTAGTGCAATAGTAACATTTTGTTTCCTTCACTTTTCAAGAGCGTTTATTAATGATTACTTATATGTCGTTCGTATTCCCGAAGGTGTGATTGGAATTTTTCATTGACATAATCCTTCCGGCCGCAATGTGGCTATGGGTTTGACTAAGCCTCTAACAGAAATGAGTACCAGGAAAATTTCCTGAGGGGTAAAGGCAGCCGGTGCGTAGGGCTGACAACCTTACCACCTTTATGTGTCGATTATCTTGAAATCTAGGAGCCTCAACCTCGTGGAATCCTCAGGGACTCTTCAGGCCTGAATGAGATTGCTTTACCTTTATACGTCCTATATGAAGTGTAGTATTGCCTGTTGTACAATTTTAGGTGTCAGGGTATTATTCATAAGCATATTACAGAAATAAGGCATTAGAATTTGGTCGGAGTTTATCTGCCTCAGGATAGATTCCTGTGGGGGGTTCTTGCGGAATCGGTAATGTGTCTTTACGTTCAATAAATGACGAGGAAATTCTTACATCTCCTTTTACTTCTTTTATCAAAAGGATTCACCGAACCAAGTACCTGATACAGTAGTCACCTTGCTTCGCATTGGTGAGTTCCGGTTTGAAATGTCCGTCCAGAGTTCGTTTCTAGTCGCGTTCGAAAAACTGCCAAAACATCTATTAGCTTCGTCATGTCCGTCTGTCTGTCCTGCGTGGAATAACTCAACTCCAACTGGACTGCTTTCAATGAAATTTTATATTGGTATTTTTCGAAAATATGTCTAGAAAATTCAAGTTTTATTAAGGTCTGATAGGAATAATGGGTACTTTACATGAAAACCGATGTACATTTGTGATAGTATCTCGATGAGTTATTCATAAAATCAGAAATGTTTCGGAAAAACTTGTAGAGAAAATCAAAACACGCCCTTTATGCACAAAAACGCCTTTCTGAAAATCGTGTTTTTATGAGATAATGTGGAAAAATATGGTACAGACAGACAGGCTACAGATGACGATATAATGCTGCGCTTGCGCTTTGTGTGCATCGTACCTAAGGCTACAAACACAGGTTCAGAATATGTAATATTATTGCTGTTCCCTACAACAACTGTTACACAAAGGCACCTCAATTTTGCGTTATACTTACATTACCTCTAAAGTTATAATATAAATATATATGATATAGTCGTACACAACTTTATATTTTATTTGATTATATTAAGCTATATTTCAGTTGCACGTTTCGGCATAATTACAAGGCCGTCTTCAGGCTGATCTTTGAGTAAGTGGAGTCTACAATGGATAATGCCTTCAATCTATGAGATGTCGTATAACAAGAGCGGTTAAAAATAATTACGTTATGTCGTATATAACTTAGGATTAAAATTCAAATGTGATAATTTTTTGTACAATAGGTATTAAAAACAGAAAGATTGAAGTTGACGGGGTGGTTGTGGGGGTATACAGTGGTTGGGATTCATCCTTATTAAATATGAGGGTGAAATTTTTCTTGACAAATTATCCTCTGTATGATTTCTTATTAAGAGGTGGTGGAGAAGTTTCTCTTGAAAGACGAAATATCTTCCTTACGCCGCTGTCAAATTGCTGTAGAATTGGTTGCATTCAGTCAGAAGTAGTTTGTAGTCATATATCTCTGTGCAATAATGTTCTTGTTTGAAGAGAAAAGTAGTAGGATAGGTTCACATAGAATATTACTTTGCATCTAGAATATCACTAGACGTTTTACTTTGCAATTTCTGTTGTATAAAATAATTATCACATTTGAATTTTAATCCTAAGTTTTTATATGATATATTTGTTTTTAGCCAATTTTGTAATACATCTCTTAGATTGAAGGCATTTTCAACAGTACACTCCACTTACTCAAAGCTCAGCTTGAAGATGGCCTTGTAATTAGGCCGAAACATGTAGCTGAAATATAACCCAAAATAATCAAATAAAATACAAAGTAGTGTACGACTATATAATTTATATTAGTATTATAATTTTAGCGTTTCAACACAACAGGGATGTCTCACTTAAAAATTACATTTCTTCTCTTGTTCTAAATAAACTTCTGCTCGATTTTCCTTAGCTTCCTCGTGCACATGCCAGATTAGACCAAGAATGCTGCCTTCCACATCCTCCCCATCACTTATTAGTCCATCAGCTTACATTCAAAGTTTGTAACTTGAACTGTTTAAAGCTTCATTAAAGAAGCCAACCGTAGATACAGTTTCCCAAAGTGCGGTCGGCGATGATCCGTCACCTTCACTCAGGTGGTGCGCGGATCATTCACGTCAGTTGCGTTATATCATTAAAACTAATTAATTCCACTTGTATTGTTTCCATTCTTTACTGTATTTTGAATTGTGTTATCCCAATTACTATACTTCAGCATCTAGGACAGTGTTATAGTTGTTAAACAACAGCCAGAATAATTTTCAGTGTTCCGTCAAAAATCTTAGCAGTTTTCAGATGGCGAGGGAACGAAAGTTGTGGGAATTGTTGCCGAGGGATCGTGGGCAGGATATATTTGCGGTTGAATACGGCCTTTTCACTCGGGAATAGCAATTACCTTAATGTCAGTATAGGGCCATACCCGACCCCATAGAACGAAGTTTCTGCTGAGAAGCCAATAATTCCTGAATTAGGTAAGAATTTCCTCGAAAGTTACAAACAGGAGGTTCATTACCGTGTTTGCAAGAGGCCGCCATTTGTCTGTACCTGTTCTCATCTTATTTCTTTAACCCTTGAAAGATAACAAGCGTCTGTTTTATATAAATAATTAGAGCGCAGTAAACACTCTCCACCTGGTCACTTTTTATTTATCAACAATTGTTGCACTCTTTTTTGTAACTTTTTGTAACTCCTTGTCTAGGCCATCTTCAGGGAGTTCTTCACTGTTTTTGCAACACGTCAAACTGAAACAAACCATTATTGATTCTAAGATCACAATTTTTACACATTCAAACTGTGATCTTAGAACGAGTAATTGTTTGTGTCAGTTCGACGTGTTGCAAAAACTGCCAAGAACTCCACGAAGACGGTGTGGACAAAAGCTGAAACGCGTCGGAGCTAAAAGTAATTAGCTTACAAAAAAAGTGTGCATTAGTTATGACGTGAAACATGATGCACGGTGTATACAGCGTCAGAATAATCTTCACCTCAAAAACTACAAAACGAGTCTGTTAATGTTGTATATCATAGGTTGAAAGTTGCTGTTTGTTCTGAGATTCGTAAAAAGCACATAAAAGCAATGTGATCACCATGTAACATCTTTGATTGTTAAACGTGGTGATACTAACGTAACATCTATGTTTTAAAATGGTAAATCCCATTTTAATATTATCATCCGATTTATTTCTAGTAGTCTTCTTCAAGCCTAAGCACGAAACCACGCTACAGCACATATTTTCTCTTCCATGCGTGCCAGATGTCCCGCCCACCTCATTTTATCATCGACTATTCCATGCAATAAACAATACACCCGGTTTGTAATTGATATGCATAGGTGTTACACAGATGATGGAAAAATCGATGGTTAACAAGAGCAAAACGGTTCTGCGACCAGAGTTATTTTAAAAAATGACATAACACTTTGTGCTCGGCGTAGATTTTTTTGTAACATTGCTATTTTGTTTTGTTTTATTTTGTGTATAGCACCCAATCACGAGCTGTGACTGACCGACTTTGCACAGCACACCGCTCACGAGCAGAGGAGACGAGCTGAGCCACACAAAAGAGGATCTACGCTCTTGTAATCTTATTTTCTCAGAAGCTGAACGTCAGTTTGCAGGATCAGGGTCATCGTGCATGCAGGCCATTCCAACAGACCACAGCATGATCAGACTGCAACACTTCTACTACACCGGCCAATACATCGAGAGACACAAGAACAGACCTACCTCTGGCAACGAACAGCAACCAACATGCATTGCATTAGCAGGAAATTTGATCCTGAGTATTTTCCATTAATTATCTCCAAAGCATAAAATTATTCTTGAAAACTGGTATTTACACACCTAATAAGAAATAGCGCGCTGGAATTTAGGTTCTCACAGCGGTGCTGCGGTTGGTTCAGGTCTACTAGGATGTGACGTGGTGCCCTCGAAATGTCAGGAACCACTGCTCCATATACACAGCATCATATCCTATAAGCACGGACTTCTAGGAATTTGCTGATTTTAAAGAACAAAAACATTCATTATTACATTTCCAAAATCCCTCCCTTAGAGCCTACAGGAAGCCAGTTAATCGCATTATCAGTCACATTACTCACTCGAAGGTTTATAGTAATATCACAATACCTTCTACGTTCAGGTTTTCCAAGTGGCTTTGACCTTGAAAACTCCTAAATCGGATTCAATGTGCATTTCTTTACTCCCTATGCGTGCTACGCATTTTGCCCAACTTATTTTTTTTTGTGGGGGGAGGGGGACGTTTAATGACCTCAGCAATAAAGAACGAAGAGTATAAATCATGAAGCTCCCAATTTCGTAATTTTATGAGTACTTCTTATGTTTCCTGTTCTCTTACTTCCAGAGGTTTTACCCATATTTATCACCTTCAACCTGTGTCACTTTCGGTTATGTATGTCCTGTTGCATGCGTAGACAGGACAGAGTATCTGTCCAAATTTCAGAAAGGATTATATGTTTAACCAAGTCAACCATTCCTATTTTATATATTAAATACATGGAGAACCCCCCCCCCCCCGAAACACAGTGGTGTGGATTTGAGGAAACTGGCGACAGTAAATTATGCTCGAATATGTCGGGGTTTCAACAATATTAATTATAAGGCTGTGGTTTTGTGTTCTGTGACTCCTTGTGGCTTCTTAACTATTTACGAAAGTTTTGGAGAAACTTACCGCATGGAAGTTAAGGGAATAATTGCAAATGAAAATAAACGGTTTCTTAGAAATGTTAGTAATCACTTGAGACACTGAAAAGCGTCACGACACGAATATAATTCTTAAGCGTATTCGCTGCGAAAAATTCATATCACACATTTACGAGCTTTACTTTCCAGCAGAAATACGTTGCCTAGGAAAAAGACAATACAAATTAAAAACCAAACTCTAAAAGTTACCTGCAAATTTGTTGCAGAATATTTAGAATTTGTTAAAATTGTGTCAGCTTGGTTTAAAGTGTCTTGACACTTGTTTTTTATTGACCACTAACATGCTGTAAATCACTCAGTTGTGACTTGCGACCTCTTCCGCTACCGCAGTCCCGGTCACGGTCAAGTGACCAGAAGCCTTTTCGCCATCACCCCCGGTTATAGAGACAGCTACACTGAAACAGACAGCGGTTAATTCTTTGACTAACAAATGAAGATCAAACAGCAGACGAACTACAATCAAGCTGTCAGCAAACTCGAATCCTCAGCACTACTCCCGGGTTGTTTTCTAATCAACAGTGATTTCAGTTTCACCAGACAGGTGTATCACAGCTAGTTTTCTAGCCGTAAGCATATATTTTGTATTGTTGTAAATTTGAAATATGAACCATTTCCATTAGGAAGCGAAGTGTTAGTATTGTTGTGTGTCTTCATTATATAAACACGTGAATACAGGTCGCTTCATTCGCATTTTGTCCTGTCACTGATAACCGACAGCATTAGCCAGGTACAAATAAAAAGCCTCGAGAACTCATGACGTAGGCCAAAATGGTAATTTTATTATTATTATTATAATACGATATGTATGTCTCCTGTCACAGGCATTTCTTCCTGGTACTTCTGTGAACCAGCGGTGATCCCCACCGCTCAGGCTTCAAGCTTCACATTGCAGTACTTTCCGTATTATGTGTGATGTTCCAAGTATAGCTGTCTGTTGTGGTGAATCTATCGAGTGTTTTCCTGGTATAGTTTTCAAATTTTTCTTTAAGCTTCTCGTTACTATTCCAGTGGCTCCAATTATTACTGGTACAATCGTACATTTCAGGTTCCACATTCGTTGTATGTCTATACACAAACTCTTGTATTTTAACTTCTTTATTATTATTATTATTATGTTTGGAATTCCCATGCGTCTACTATCTTCCTTGTTTTCCTATACCAAATCAGGTATGAGAGTGACAAACGTAGAATAAATTTCTATTCCTGAAGCATAACATTTCCCTACTATCCTGATAAAATTAACAGGAATGAATTGTTTAACGTCCGCTCGAAAGCTTGCACACTTGGCTTTCACCACTCACTCCCAGCAGTACCCATTTTGTAGCTCTAAATAATTTTTCCTCTTCCTTGCTTCTGTAATTCCCCACGCCTAATCCATACTCCTACACTATTTAATGGGGTTCCAGGATTTGTTTGAAATAACACCACACCTTTCGATTTATTTTTGCACTTCGTAAGACGCAATTTTCCCTTTTACGATGACCCTCAAAATTTTGCAGGTTTTATTCCAAATTCTGGAGATGTAAATATTGTGTGGATTGCCGAAATGTGGTGTGTAAGGAAACGCCGAACGCCTGTTTTTTTTTTTACTGCGAAGCTACGTTCATGTCTAAATACTGTATATTCATGTATGTAGGCCTATGCATTATTCAAAATAGACACACCAGTGAACAGGAAGACCCAGCAAATGGGGTACTTAATACGCCGTCCTTTTTATACTTTGTGTGTTTTCAGGCTTCCGCCTCAAAGTAGATAAGATCTGTGCTCTTCTGGGATATTACGCGGCTTATAGTGGTAATTCCTTACCGACGTTTCGGAGCAACATATTGGTTCTGTCTTTAAAGGTTAAGAAATCTTAGAAGAATGACCTTTTTTTTCGTGGGTTTCTTGACCCTTGAAGATGGGACCGATAGGTTGTCCCGAAACGTCGGTAAGGAATTACCACTATAAAATGCTTATATCCCAGAAAACCACAAACCTTCTCCTTTATATATGTGCATATTATTCAACAATCACTTTGTAAACAAATAAACATAAGTAGATCTTAGTAGTGAGAGTGTTAGTCTCAGTTTTCCAAGAACACGTACCTCATTCTGCATTGCGTTTTTCTTCAGTGCAAAAGGCAAACAGAACGTGCGCCAAGAATGACGTTGGCCCTTGGCAGCGCTGCCCAACCGACCGACCACCGACAGGCCCTAATCTTACGGTTAGACATGGTTTCTTGTGTTTTAATTAAAATGCCATAGTGGGTTTCGAAGCCTTCTATTATGATACTCTGCTATCCGAAATTTACAGAACAAACGCTGTAACAAATACAATATTACAGCCCCCCTCCCTAATATCCTTGCTGTTTTTACGAGGAAACCACAGGATATAGTTAGATCCCAGACTTGTGAACAATAACAGAGCAGATATAATTACGTAACCAAACTAACAGTGGTATGCCTTTAGGGTTTGTGGGGAAAATATACCTATTTTTAATTCTCTTCTTTAAAATAATAACAGGGAATAGTTTTGGGCACAGATTTGCAGCCCCATAATGAGAACAGTGTGGGGTTTGGGGTGTGGTGTGTGGTGTGTGGTGTATGTGGTGTTAGAATAGTCGGGTGGGAGTCACTGAAGCTCTTAAAGATTTAGAGGATTCAGTTGCATACTCGGGCGTAGGATGTCTCAGAATCCCAAGGCTAGTCCTTTCCAAACAAACTTGTTTAACAAAGCGAGCCCAAGGGCTATAACCCTTCTCGCTTTTTAATCAAAACCTTCTGGAGCGTAAAGTCTTTTCACAATTAACTTTCATGTTAATTTTCACTTTTAGATTATAATTATATTCGATGCTCAGTCTGAAATCTCATTAAGAGGAAATGCATAAAGCAGAATCTGATGATCTAAGCAACTTGTTCTGTAATAAATAAAGCTAATTTTTGCCAATTTGTGTCTTTATTAATTAGTACGTTCGTCGTCTTTTCTGTTACACTACAATGGCGGCATGCAACCGAAGAGAAAATAACTTTTGATAATCACGAGTTCTATAGTCCTATAATATGAGAAACATCGCAAAGCACAGTAGCTACATACCGCTTGGTGCAGTCCTGTTCTTTACTGTATTCGTAAAACTACCTTAATAATTTTCATATTAAATTTCTTGCATCTTTGAACAAGTTATTTACTTTGATGCATAAGACTGCTCAGGGTTACTCATTCCTTATCACGGGAAACACGAAATATTCATCTACTAATCTCCTTATAAATTTATACAACTTCGACTGCTTAAAGTAAATATTTTATTTAAAATTACCGTATCGCTTCCACTTTGTGATTCAGAGCACGATCTCCTAGCTACTTCACAAAGCGATTTTCAATTTGACCGAATTATCCAATCTCCTCACGTCTCTCGTGCATTTTTAACCGGCCACACAGTGTGCGTCGTCTCTCGTTCCATTTGAGGAAGATGCAGCCCGGGTAACTTCGTAGTACTTTTTATCGAATAAGCTGACAGGGTCCGAAGGAATGCCCTACCATGTTATGTGATATCAGGTTTTTGGTACAAACTTTTACGATCACGAAGAATAACTTCTTATAAATACGCGAGTTTTGACGTTTTCACAGGAACGCTGATGACCAATCAAACCGTTTAGGTCGTTATGGCGTGTCGACTGAAAAAAATATTACCGCTGTTTCGAAAGAGCGCGCTGTGTCCATCTGTAAACACTAGCAGTCGTCCACTTGCATATTGGACTGCTCTGTCCTGCAGATGGAGCTGAACGCAGTTTGAAACGTCGTGACCTAATCTCTGAAGACTTCCACATTCTTCCATGTTCTTGGTCCCACTCCAGCGTCGTATTCAGGGCGCTGCCTCACCACAGAGTCACATATATTTCATCCGTCTTGTTGGTGCTCGGAAAAAATAAATCATGTGTCGTTATCTGCCTTTCCAGGGTATTATGCAGCGAGTAGTGGTAATTCCTTACCGATGTTTCGGACCGAATATGGGACCGACACGTTGTCCCGAAACGTCGGTAACGAATTACCACTACTCGCTACACAATACCCCAGAAGAAGGCAGTTTTCATCTACTTCGCGATGGAAGCCTGAAATCGCACTTTGACGCAATCATATACCTATTTTGTATTCTGAGGTGGAATTTTTGGTGTCATTCTGTTTGTTCAGCCACTCTTATCCTTACTTAACAATGTCAGCATAACGTCTTCTTAGTTCGGAGGAAATAAAAACAAACCGTGTTTTCAACTTTCTGTGTCAGTGTCCTTATTCATTACCAGAATGTTAACATTTTACTTTCAAATGGAATATTGTAATTCTTTGCCGTGTTGTTAGAAACTAATTACAGCCACGAACATGGATATTCATTTTGAGAGTGTTCAGACGTTCTTTACAAAAAAAAAGTGTTATGTGGAGACAACGTCCGTTCGTCCGTCTGTCTGTGACGTAGTATCGGCAGCTGATCCATTTCTCTGATTTTGATCAATTTCGATATAGCAGTTCTTCACCACAAGCTGTCGAGCAAGGCCGAGTTTCGTGAATATTGGCACTTTGAGAGTCGTACTTACTTGAAGGCGTAAATGAATTTACATCTGTACTTTGCTTATTTCTTGCCTATTCGGGAGAAATCGCTGTAGATCTGCACGTAATGTTGTTGAGCAGCTGTCACTGTCGTGGATGTCGATGTAATTAAAGCCACGATTTGTTTTAAAGCCATACATACAGTTTTTCCGCATTTCTTAAATTTGTTGCCTAATTTAGACAAAATTTGGTACTGGAGATGTCCGAAACAACTTACTGGAATATACTGGCAGTAACGAAAACTAGCACAGTGGAAAACTGGGGGCCTAAATGAATTTCTAGCCAACATTCCAAATTAATTTTTCGATTTTAATGAAAGTAGACATAAGAGATCAGCATACATTGCTGTTGCATTTGTGAGTTTCTTGAAAATCTGCACGCGGAAGACCAGCCCTTTTCTTACGCGTTTTTATGAAATTACAGTTTTTTGTGTACCGTGAAACCATATATTTACAAAACAAAACCTTAACAAATTATGCGAACTACGTTGCAGATTATACTAAACGCAATTTTTTTTTTAGATATATGTTATCAAATGTAATTAAGACAACTGGCATTATTCGTTAGATTATTATGGATTATAATCAGTCACGGATGAAAATTTGAAGTCAAATTTTATTTGGTTCTTGATTGGAATATTATTTTACTTAACCATTGTTTGTCCGGGATAGCGTAGCCTATATAGCGACTGGCTATGTACTGGAGGGTCTGGAGTTCGAATGCTCAGTGCTGGTGATTTTTTTCGGACTCATCCAGACCAGCACCGAAGCCCACGCAATCCCCTGTAAAATGGGTACCTATCTCTTTCCCGGTGATACGGCTGGGGAGTGGCGCCGACCACCCACCCCCTTCTAGCGCCCCTATGGACATGCTTGGCATATAACGGGACAGCTGTAACTTTAATCATTTTTCTGTTGAAGAAGAGTACAGTGAGTACAGTGATTCAGCTACGGGCTTGACATCCGGAGAATTGTAGTTCGAGTCTCGGCAAGAGCAGGTTGCTTGTCTCTTCTCCAAAGTGTTCAGATCAGATAGGAAACCCACACATGTCTTGTATTTAGTTGGTAGCGGGATCTGTTTTATGGAAATAAAGCGGCAGGGGATGGAAGCTGACCTCCCCTCCGTCCAGTGCCAATGTTAAGAAGTATTACAGTCTTAGAACAGCCCTACTCACCACAGTATGTCTTCGCGGCCTGCAGAAAGATAAATGTACCTTTTTTCCCCATTCTTCTCTAGCCTTATTTAATTCATCTACCGCAGACGGTATGCAATCATAACAATCAACAGCTTCGTTAATTAAGACACTTCATGTCTCCGTTCCTCCCTATTCAATTGAAACCTCGCGGCATATCAGGTGGAAACCTCTGCTCTTAGGTTTATTCGCAAAATTGCGAAAAGCGACTATTAGTTTTGTCATATCTCCATATCCCAAATCTGCCCGTTCGTCTGTGTGTATGGAACAGTTCGGGTCCCCTGGACAGACTTTCTTGAAATTTGGTATTTGAGTGTTTTTCGAAAATCGGTCCAGAAAGTTTAACTTTATTACAATCTGAGAACAATAAAGGGTGCTTTACAAGATGGCTTATGTACACTCATGACAGTATCTCACAGTATTCTGCTGAGAGTGAGAAATGTTTCGGACAAAACTTGCAGACAAAATTTAAAAAAAAACAATTTCATTTTCAATAACTTTTTTTGAATGTCGTAACTTTTCTGTGATAATGTGGAAAAATATGGTAGAGCTAGACAGGCCACGGGTGAAAATAGTACTGTGCATGCGCATTGCATGCTGGATAACTATGGCTGCAGACACACACTCAGAATATGTAATGCCTTTGCTTTTTGACGGCAACATTGGTTGTGCGAAAGCGCCACACTGTTACTTTATACGTATATTTCCTGCCTTGTCAAACCTGTTTCTACATTGCAATGTCGTTACAGGGAGGCTGTGAACACCTCAGACCCAAACCATCATTCGATCCCTTTGTTTTACGGTGGGATTGACGCGCTTTGAACCTACATCTGCAGTCGCATTCAACGTGAAGACCTTTCGCGCTGTAAATCACGCCCTGAAATTTTTGTTTCTTACTTGCACTGTATTTACAATCAGCCTTCAAACTTTGGTATGTGATACGAACAATTCCACTACTATTCCTGTACGACTGCATATTTATTAATTATGGATGATGGAAATTTTTTAAGGTCGTTATTTCTCGTTGCTTGTCAACCGTTTCAAATTTGTACCCTAGCCCAAACCATCGTGCAGCTGACAGCGAGTCAGCCTGTTTATATCGAGACACCCTGCTCTAAGGGGCGTCGTCGTGTGTCCGTTGTCTTGGACTTTGTCAGGCGCACATGCCAACGCGATTATTTTGTGGCAAATAACAAAACGAAATTACCTATTTGGGATATTAGTTCTAAGGTCGTGAGTTGAGGTGTTTTTAAATCTTCTATCTACTATCTTCTAGCTGCCGCAAGAAGTGCCGCTTGTACGGGGCGGTAACGTCCAGCGTCCAAGACACTGCATTCAGACTATCTTCCCACTTATGTCTAATTGTCCAAAGCCGTTGTTCTCTTAAAACTTTCTGATTAAATACTGTATACTAATTTTCCCAAGTAATACTACCTTATTATTTCCACCTTCTTTCCAGTTCTTCCTTCATTGTCATTATGCCTATAACCATTCGACCCATAACAGAACATCTCACAAGTCTGTCGTAACTTCAGGAGGTTATCACTGCTATCACTCGAAATGAAAAATATTGTAGTAACCTTGGTGAAATTTTGAACTGTGGCTGCTGGACAATTAACGTCCTTTATATGGCATGAACACTTTTATTGACAAGAAAAAGAAATATCACTTCATGGTACAATGCTAACAATTATCCCCTTGCAAGCCACGAAGTCATATGAGAGGAGCGACGTGTTCACTTGAGCTGCATGTCAATTTTACGGCCCCGTTGGCTTTACATCCCTGTAACGCTCCTCTGGTACCCACTGAATTGGCAGTTCTAGCGGCGCAGTATCGATCTGGACAGTTTGTACAAGAGGCAAATCTCTTGTCCCTTCCGGGACACTAACAACGATTCTTCAGTTGTCCGTTCCACAGCCTAGTAGCTATGCCGACTAGGCTACAATGGCTCTGAAATCTTATGGTTTATACGTAGATAAATGACTTAGCTTTGTATGAAGTATAGTGAACGAGGCAGACAGTGCACTTATAACGTAATATAGAGGCGCGTTCTTGAAACAAATGTTGCAGTGTCAAAGCAATTATGTGTTTTATATTATGAGTGTGTCCTTGTAGCATTAGCTATCCAGCAAACAATGCGCATGCGTCATATTGTCACCTATGGCCTGGCTGTTTGGCTGTACCATATTTTTTTTCTCATTATGCCATAAACGGCACGATTTTCGAAAAAAAAATAGATATTGAATATAAAATGTGTGTTTTGATTTTCTCTACAACTTTTTTCTGAAACATTTTTCATTCTAAGAATAAACTGAGCGAGTTATAATCAAAAATATTTATTAGTCTTCATGTAATATACGCGTTATTCTTGTCCGACTATAATGAAACTTGAATTTTCCCGACATATTTGCGAAAAAGACTCAAATATCTAATTCTATGAAAATTCGTCCAGTGGAATGGAGTTGTTCCATGTGGATAAACGGACGGACCGGCAGACGTGACAAAGCTAATAGTCACTTTTCGAAACTTTGCGAATGCTTCTAAAAACTGATATTCGATGACACCAGAATTAAGGCACGAATTCATATTAATTGCTACTCTTTTAGTGTCCAAATATGTGACACATTTCACCATACGACTAAAAGGTTTATTTCGCGTTCCCTTCCTCTCATATTAAAAGAAGGAAACCCCAAAGTCGATAGTGAGACTCGGTACAAGCATTCGTTTGCCTAATCTCTACTGGAAGGAAGTCATCTACAAACCTCACACCGTGCAATTCATAACAGTTGACCTGAATATTAAACAGGGTGATAAACGGCGCAGTTTTGTAACCAAGTGACAGGTATATGGGCTATGTATAAAGGTATCGGTATAAAGCCTATGTTCCTTTACGTAATTGACATTCATAGTTATACGGATTATTAGACACGCAGTACAATCTATTCATGTTTTGTTCTAGGAATGAAGGCCGCTGTTTGACTTTGTGAACAGTGGAGACTATCGCTACTACCGATGTGTGCAGGTCGTCGTTTCTACGTATCGACGAAATGTGAGTAGAATCTTGGTTACCACTATAATAGAAGGACTGACACCCACACAAAATCTTATATGCACACCGATGACAAATTTTATTTTCCACTCAATGCCTGAAAAAAAACAGTATTATTTAATTAACGTTAAAAATGTTGGATTTGTAAATGAAACGATATATAATTAAAAGGTAAACTAACATGTCTATGTTAATTTCATCTGTGATTTGAATTGTCAAAGATGAATTTAAACGAATTATGCGTTGAATGAGTGGCTGTCATTCCGTGTAAATTGGACGCTTTGTTTGGTTGCTGTTCGTACGGAGTTATTGTTCCTGTTTAATGGAGAATGAAGCTTTGTTAAAACAATCATCAAGCGTCGATTCACAGTTGTCCAATTTGTTTCGTATTTTAAGAGTCCTTTGGTCGATTTTCGAATATTTAATTCTTTCAAATTATTGGTCATTTACTGCCGCATTTCATCATTATTTGCCCAGTGATAGTTACACAATTCGTCCGTAGAGTATTTAATTTTTCCGTGTATTATTAATAATTTGGAAAGTTTCCAGCTCATTGTTTTGTCTTTGCAAAACAACGGTTGATCCTTCTTCTTTTTATTGCCATAATGATTAAGGTGTCGGATGGGTGCCGGTTCATCGTCAGCGTAATAAATAACTAACAATTATTTACGTTTATAAAGAGGCGTACCATCATATCAGCGCAGCGATTCGATTTCGATGATCTCTATTAATATTAAGACCATATTCTAAAATTCTGTTTTATAAAGACCGAGATTTTGGGGTTTTATTTTACATTGGCTTCGTAAGTGAAAGTTCTTCCTTTTCTCTATATGGAACCATTTACACTCATATTATCTGCCACAGCATCCTTTGTTTCTGACATACGGCAAGTGCAGTAGAAATGAGAAATGTGTAACGCATTTTAATCTGGAATGTCATTGGGGTAGGCTGTCTGAGACACTTTGGTTTAAATGGTAGCGCAACAATGGGAAAGATCTGGAAGAAAAATGTTGTGACAGGGATTACTGTGTTTAAGTCATTCAGGATTAAGTAGAATGCCAGGCTGTTGTGAGTACTGTGATGGACTTGCATGTATAATAGAAGCTCGAAAGTCCAATAACGAGAAGAAGAGTACAAGGATTTAACTTTTCAAGGTCAAAGATTCTGCGATATTGCTTCGTGTTGCGTGCTGTTTGCATTTGCAGAAATTAGTGCAGTATATACACACTGATAACAGAGGCAGAAAGCCTCTCCGAAAATTTGGCAACTATTTGCTAGTGAACAACTTCATATCCCAGAAATAATAATGTTATAAAACGTCACATACAGAGCGTAATGAAATAGCATGTTTTAACGTAACCAGTAAGACGAGTATTGAGCTCTTTATTCTAATTACTTGTACTTTTGTTATCAAAAATGTCTGTGCTGTTGCTGTAGAATTTTCTCCAGATTCACAGGGAAAATATAAACGTAAGCTGACATGTGACGTTCAGGTGACCGTGCATCGTGATAAATTCTTATAATAAAGCCGACTAGATGCACTAATTTCTCAAGTTTATTTTTCGAATAAAACTCTACATGTTTCGGACAGTTCCTCTGTCCGAAACATGTAGAGTTTTATTCGAAAAATAAACTTGAGAAATTAATGCATCTAGTTGGTTTTATTATAAGAATGTAAGCTGACATATTTTTTAGATAGTTGGTCATACATTGCAGGAGCTGAGGTACCCGAGACTGTATTTGCCATGAATGGATTGACACAGAGTTATTGCTCCTCTCTCTTATTAAACAAATATCGACTAAAAATCAAGGTTTAAACAAAAAAACCTATTCGAAAAAGTAGAAGTAACTCAAAAAGTACTCTGTTTCATGATTGAGGTACTGACTGACTTTTTTTTTAGTTCCTTGAAACTGAGGCCATGAACAACAATAATTCGTTTTCTGTAAACGGCCTGTTGCCGTGCATCCAAAGATGTTTTTTGAATACAGCACCTCTAATTTTCTTCAAATATCTGGGAACCATTAATGTTGTCCTTGCCTACAACCACAAGACGTGGAAATACAATTTTCATTCTCGAGATGAAGGAGCTCATTCCTTCTCACTCCTTCAGTAATCATTAGATGAGACTGAAACAAAATTTGATACCTTCTTGTGTTCGGTGCAACTAGCACTAACTACAGGTTGCGTATGAGAAAATATATTTTGAAAAAGCCGTTTTATTCACTCATAATGCCAAATATTTTTCAGCATTGCCATGTTTGTAATTATACAATAACGTAAACAAGTGATTGTCTAGGCAGGATTATTATGCTGCTAAATAAGTTTTAAGTTCAATTATTGTGTCATATTAGGAAATATTCGAAACCAAATTTTCGTAAACCCTTCAGTTGCAGTACACTGTAACCACGGAAGTGTCTTCATTCCCCGCTTTTTAATATACTTTTTCTCCTGCATGTTACGTTATGAAGCTGGGATCCTCAGTCGGTATTGCGACTAGGCTGGGGGTTAGAGGACAGACGAATCGAGGTTAGATTCCCGGGTGGAGCAAAGATTTTTCTCTTCTCCGAAGTGTTCTTCACAGCCTCTCTGAAGTCAACGCGCCACCTGTTTAATGGATATTAATAGCTTATACCCTGATTGTAGTACAACAGGGATGTGAACCCGACCACTCTCCTACATCTAGTACCGCCATTAACAATGAATGGAGCTGTAGTTTTACGCCCCCCTTATGCCATTATGGAACCTATAGGGATCTCAGCAGTACGTGGAGGTCCAGGCCGCTTTATTCCCAGAGCGGTGTGCACGTTTTGGGTTAGATAAAAAATCCCTCGCCCTTTCCAGAGTCGAACGAAAGTTTTTCAGTCATCCACTTCCAAGCCCATTCCCTGCACCGCTGAGCTATCTGGCTCCTCATATTTTCAGACTTCGTCCACACCGAAAGGATTTCCGGACAAAATGGATCGGTGTTTGTATGAAGTATCCATTCATAGTATGCAAAGAATTTCACTTGGTTAAAATTTTAATAAATATTTTGTGTACTGTGTTTCTGTGTTCTCATATCTTCATCTATTCTGGTATTCTGTGAGGTAAGAATGGCATATTTTATCCTCTTCCTGCATCCTTTCATGTTTCCTTTCGTGGTAGACGTTTGACACAATGTGGGAATTTCATGATAAGTAGTAACAAAAGTATGGACGGTTGGAAGTCTGCAGCTTTTCCAGACATCTAGCGGAATTTTACTGGGGGGTTTTCCCTCGCTGTTAAAACTGCCGGAGCGTTAATCTGAATTCTTCCCTCCGTGTAGTATAGAAGTACACAGTAACTAATTTTTTTCGTGAACCCTGTTTCATTGAGTACTAATTAGGCTTAATTTTAAATCAAGTTTCCATATTTCTTATAACAGAGTAGCGTCCCAAGATATCGTTCACTGCATGCTGTTGTGGCACAGTCCAAAAATTTCCCATTCCGAGTTAATGCGATTGAGCTCAGAAACACGACTGTATCCGACAGTAAGGTCATCTAGCGGGTATGTTTCAACTAACAAGTGTTCCGGTATTGTCACATATACCTGTTACTTTCTGAGCTCAATCGTTGTATTAACTCCAAATGGGCAACTTTTGGATTGTGCCACTCTTGCATTCAGTGAGCGATATGATGGTACATTACGTAAGAGATATGCAGGAAAGTAAGTTCTGTTTCCATATAGTGTTACTCGTCCTCAGATGGGAAGGTATTAAACGCACGGTGACATAGTAACCATTATGACTGTGGCATTTTCCTTTAAAACTACCCTACGTGCTTACTCTAAAGAAAGGCTTTTAGGTTGATATCGAATCTTTTACCCATTTGTTACTGCAAATGAAACGTGCTGAGTTTTATTCGATTTCTGAATCTGTAGGACAGTTTGTGAAGACAGCGCAAATTGAATTCTGTCGAATTATATTTATTAAACTTAACCTGATGTTTGAGAATTAGTAGCTGCTATGGAATACAAAGCAAGCAAATTTACCTTAGAAAAGTATATGGCATAGAAGGGGTTAAAAGATTGGAATCTGAGGGAGTAAAACACGGGATGAATACTTAAAAACAACTGCGCATTGTTACGCTGTGGTGTTTTAGCTTTCATTTCCTTGTTGGTCTTGGCCAAGAGACTGTGCTTTGGTTAAAGTGACACCTGCGTAAGAGGAAGGTGCTTTCGTTCTATTTCTTTTTTGTTTATATATATAAACAATATATATATTTTGTCTATATATAAACAATATATATATATGCCTGTTCTTTTCTTGCGCCGGCAGTGTGTGTGACAGTAACTGTGTGTTGCCTCGAGCAGCAGTGGTTGGCGGTGTGTAGCTGGAGAAGCAGTGGTTGTATTGTAGTGATGACGAACCCCACAATACAGAGATAAGAACTAAATACAGTCCACTCATATCAGCAATAATCACACAATACCTTTTTTTTTTGTAAAATCAGGAAATAATGCTTAAAGTAATCATCGAACAGTTACTTCGTTATATGATGCAGCACGTGGTCTTGTTTCTTTCAGGAAGAGTTTCTATCCAATATAACTTAGGGTTTATGGAATACCCGTCTATCAGGCGCATGCAGGGTATTGTAGAATGAGAATCTTTTATTTGCGTCTCAGACCTGGACAATGGTCGTAGCATCTCGCTTGCTTCGTCTAACGACGATATTCTGCTGTAAACTTAATCTTCCCACTCGTACAATATAACTCTGTGTCGTGTGACTGGATTTAAACTGAGAACAGCAATAAATTGCTTCTTGTTTGCTACTGCTGTGACTTATTACGTCGCCGTGCCCAAGTGATGAAAATCCTGTCGCTGTGTTTGCACCTCTTCCTACTCATCACCGCCAACCACAACCCCTTCTCCAGGAAGACGTACTTACGGATAAGTACACAGGCGTCTGCATAATTTGAAATACGTGGCATTAAGTACGAGAATTGTAATGTGGAGTCAAATATTGTACTTAAATATTCATATTCGACGATACCACGGCTAGCTGAGTGATACTGATGCACTTGAATGAGTTAAAAACATATAGAGTCGAATAATAGGAAATACAACGCTGTTGTGTTTTGTTTTTCGGAGGAGGTCTGGTCGGAATGTAGACCACGTCTGTGAATGTACTGACAGAAATGTATGCTGATTTTCCTAAGTTTATCCTGCCAGCTGTCGAGAGAGTTTCTCGACTTGACCATTATCGCTTCCTTCCAAATTCTGTACAGTTCAGCAGCTGTCTTACCATTCGGGACCAATTTATCGATTGCGCTGTCAAATAAACCGGACACAAGTAGACAGGAAGAAAATGAAGAGTAATATTACGAAATTTAAAATACTGTTGTATGTGGCCTGTAGCCACCTGACATTTGCACTAATTTTGCAATACAGTTTTGGTGTGACCAGTAGCAAAGTGACACTGAATCTGATTTAAAAGTACGGTTGTATATGGCCCGAAGCAACATGACATATGCACTAATTTTGAAAATGCATTTGTAGTGTGGCCTGTAACAACATGACATTTACACTAATTTAGAAGTGCTGTTGTATGTGACCTGTAACAACGTGACACTTGCACTGACTTGAAAATACATTTGTAGTGTGGTCTGTAACAGTGTGAGGTTTGTACAAATTTTCGTCATTTCGCTCAACGGTTACCGTAAAGTGACACACTCATGTGTATGACAATGCATTTTTCGAACACCACAACACAACCTTTCTCACAAATGTTTTGCACAAGAAGATCGCTACAGAAGCGTGTCGATGCCGACCAGCACCGTCATTAGGATCAACATGGTCTTCTATATTTTTACGTTTGCATGTGTTAACTGGTCTGTAGGTTACTGCAATCAGGTGGTCGTTCCTGTTCATCGCCGTCGTTATGATTTCTTGATTATAATTTTAGATCCTAATATGAGTATGATGTCATAAGGATGTTTTTTTCTTTAAATAAGTAGAGTTAGGTCGGCTAAAAATAGTTTTAGTTTTCGCCTTTTATCCCCAGATAGGTTTCAGAGTGATTTGGGTCTGTGGACAAGTCGCTGCCCTTGAAGTATTGGTACATAGTGAAAAAGATATTGTTAACAAAGCACTTAACAATAAAGATATTACGAGCAGCAAATTTTAAAATGTGAACGATAGATAACTGAATGTTATCTGAGGCGACAGTCACGCCGTCTTCGGAAAGCACCCTGTTCTTCACGGTAATGTTGAACAGTGCCTGTAGCCAAAAGCGAGCCTACGGTGAGAGTATACAGACAAGATCTGAGGTCGCGTCACGTATGGAATGTTCCATAATACATTTAACTGAAATTATGTCCAACTAATTTGGGCTCTGCTCTTGTGTGCCGATCCCAGTGGCCGCGTAGTCTCAGGTTTGGGTCTGCGGCCGCTCGCTTACTGCGATTGTGTGTCAGAATGCCGTGGGGGCCATGAAGGTCTATCTCTTTGATCTTTGAGTGTTGACAATTAGAGTTCTGTGTGGTGGGTTGATCACTAATCAATTGGAGACCTACCGAGTGTGGTGTGTATGAGTGTGATCGGGGAACCTCGTACAGGAGACCTTTGTCCACTGGGACTGTCAAGCCATGAGAAAAATTTATGCTGTGTAATGTGATGATAGTAAATTGTGATAATTTGAAAATGACGTAAAATTAAGCAAAGAGAGTGGAGGAAGTACGAATATTCAAAATTCGAAATTTATCAAACTGCGGTAGGCATGCCAGTACTTGTAGGCGAACCATTGATTACTCGTACATGGTCTTCATAACAAATCGCGAGATGTATGAGAATTAAAAATTTAAAAATTAATTAAGACAAATGTCAAATACATTTGTTACTAAGCAGTATTGCTGTCAACATTATTTCCTGCTGTCAGCAAATCTTCCCATTTTCAACTTCCTTATTTAAACAGAAAGGATACTGGTAGTGCATTGCAAATTTTTAAATTTTATTGGGTGGTACGCCAAAGAAAATCTTGATAACCCCCGGTCTACTGCACTGCAGTGTTTGTCTTAAGGGGTTGTAGTGACTGAGATCACGAGACCTCGCAGAATATTAGGCCAAGTGAGATAGAGTAAACACTGACTGGCTAGAAATTTCAACATGCGACATGACCTCTGATGCAGTAACCTTTTTCCTGAAGGCGGATCCTTAAATCGGAATTAGAATTTTTAATCTTATAGCGGTCACTCGTACGTGGAAAGCAGGTAGGTATAGAGTTTCGACCACAGTATTAATCTCGGAACTTTGTAACTGTAAGGGTGAAGTCAAGGTCACTTTAAATTAGGACGTAATAGACTTTGGTACCGGCAGTGGGAGTTAACCGCATAAGGATCACAAGACGATGACTGGAAATGTTAATGATTAATGTGTTTAGGCAGGCATAGCTAGTTCTCTTCTAACGAGGAGACGGTCTGCGAGAGGTGTCGTTATGAAAATAACATCATGGGCGCCGTCAAAGAGGGGACGGGAGAGTTTAAATAATGCTTATAAATTTCTAGGTCATACCGTATAACGGTGTATTGTATGGATCCTATTGCGGAAGCTCTTAAAAAATTTCCTTCACGAAACTTGGTATTATTGTTTTTTTTTAATATATATTTGTAGTTCCGTGCATCGTAATTCTAGCTTGAAGAAATCCTACGAGTTGCGACAGTATGCAGATATTTATTTACTGCTAAATTACTCTACATGTTTCGGGCGTCCATCGCGCCCGTCATCAGGAGTACATAAACTGTAGTTGCAGCCTCTGGTACAGATCATACTATCTGGGAAGCAAGCTTCCTCAAACGTCGTCACGTTTGAGGAAGCTTGCTTCCCAGATAGTACGATCTGTACCAGAGGCTGCAACTACAGTTTTGTGTACTCCTAATGATGGGCGCGATGGACGCCCCAAACATGTAGAGTAATTTAGCAGTAAATAAATATCTGCATACTGTTGCATCTTGTTGGATTTCTTCAACTTTGGTATTATTGGTTAATAGGTTATAAGCAGTAGGAAGGAGGAATTGGTGTTCGACACTCAAGCAGAGAAAGAGAATTCTACCATCTCCGAAGCTTCCAGTAAATCTGTGGGTTCTGCCTGCCACCTTTTCGATGATTAGCGACGTTTTGTATTCGGAGTGTTTTGCTTACGTTCCTCTGCGTGTATTTGTGACCTAGTACTTAGTTAAGCACAGGGACGAGTAAATAGCCCCTTTGCTTTTAATATTTTCAAAAATCAAGAGGAACAGATCAGATGTGTGGCTTGCCACCCAAAGGGACCATGTTCTGAAAGGTAATCAAGTGTTCCGTTCCGAAACGAAGCAGATTGACTCATTGACGAATGAAATTGTTACAATTTCTTTCTTTAATTTAATTTTAAATGTTGAGTTCGGAATCAAACCGTTTTACATTCTAGGCTAGTAGGCCTTGGTGAATCATAAGGATCGCGCCCGATAATAGTTGCGAAATAAATAAAAAAACTGTTACACTGTTTTGGAGTGAAATTCGGTGATTCTAACTCGACGGTTTCAGGAAATTAGTGTATCTACTGAGCCCCTCATATAATAAGTTTTTCCGTCCTTGCGCGTACAAAAAATTGAATTTTATTCAAAATACATTCGTGAAATTTTACAGGGAAACGTTTCTTGAAAAATCTGAAATAGAGACTGTGGTAGGTTAGATCAGGCAGTTTTAACGAACACTTTTCTTCAAGATCTGACAAAGTGTATAATCTGCACGTATGTGACACCATACTGGTCTGTTTGTGAATGTAACTGAAGGTAATACCGTATTACTTCGAATGTAAGACGCCCTCTAATTTAAGACACAGCCGACTTCTAACAAGGAATTTTCAGGAAAAAAAAATTGGTTGATAAGTACGAAGGTGTAATTAAGTTTTAAACAAAATTTATTAACGAGTTGCATTCAAGAATTTTATGTGCGAGTCGACAATTTTTGCAGGCAAATATATTTCACTCTACCTTAAATTTACTGCTCTTTTAACGAAACCACTTTTTCTTTGTTCTTCGAGGAAAATTACGTTTTCGAGACTTCGGAAGAGTGAAAATAATACCTAGAATTTAAGATGCGCCCTAATTTTCAGTGCGGAAAAATGTAAAAAAAAAGTGTGTCTTAACTTTGAAGTAATAAGGTATATACTGTACGTTTAAAAATCCTGTTACATACTTTGAATCTGGACGTAATCGGTAAATCTCAGTTGAGAAATCATTTCAGTGTATATTGCAGGCCTTTGCAAACAATGTCATTATGTTCTTATACGTATTGGACCGTGCATCATCTTGATACTTGAATAAAGGTAGACCAACTTGATGTCACTTATTTTATTATGCCAATTTACTGCTCAACATGTTTCGGATGTTAATACACCCATCTTCAGGACTGCGACTACTTGGTGTGTTATTGCATAGGTTGTATTGTGCTGGTTTGAGGCGTGTTGGTGTTATGTAGCGGATTGGCTGTTGGTGCTGTGGTATCGGAGTGCAGGCTGAACCACTATTCAAATGTCATTCAGATTCACGTATATAGATACTTGATTTATGAAGGTTTCCCAGGCTCTTGAATTTGCCACTTGATGTTTCTGCTCCTTTTGAAAGTCAGGTTAGATTATCATTAGTGTGTATAATAACTGTAGAAAACAATGAAGGTGGTCATTTGACAGCAAACAAGACACTGTTAATCCCGCAAATGTTAAATGAGTTATTCATTCATAACACCACGTGTCAAATGTGAATTCGTGGGTATTGTGAAAAAATAATTAGGTACAGGAGACATTTTCCTGGTTG
>Ga0131853_10002138_pt1 | contig 35494 bp, 19 predicted proteins | sample TergutLab28metaG_FD_92764 | JGI IMG/M metagenome (GOLD analysis project Ga0131853, IMG submission 92764) | Labiotermes labralis P1 segment gut microbial communities from Petit-Saut dam, French Guiana - Lab288 P1 (version 2) (version 2) | ecosystem: Host-associated > Arthropoda: Insects >... | reverse complement strand
GATGATGTCCAGTGACTGAACACATATCCGGTTCTGGTTCCCGCAAAGATGGTCATGGTGCTTGCGCCATTTTCGCCGATACCAAATACTTCGCTTGGTGTACCCGCTTGGTATACCACTGTTCCCGCTATACTTTGATCCGCATTGGCGCTCAGTGGGCCCGCCACTGCTTGATGGGCCATGGTTACCGTATAGCCTACGACTACAAAGGTTAAGTTTACGGATCCCAGTACAACCGGGGTTCCGTTTGCCGCTAAGCGGTAGATTTCCACTGCGGTCGTATGCGTACCCGGATCAAGTCCAAGTACCGGTCTGACTCTAATTTGTCTGGATGCATTGGCCGGAATGCTGCCGCCTGTGATAACCAGGTTAGGCACCGGACCCGCTGTCGTGTCAAACTCAAAGTCTGTGGCATTGGTTAATCTGGCTCTTACGCCGTCTATTTGAGTGGTCAAGTTATTGTTGCTTACGGTTACGGTGGTTCTGTGACTCAGGTTAACACGGTTTTGACCGTAGCCAAACGGTGCTTGACCTAAGCTGTCTGGGAATGCGACGACATCCAACTCTCCGCCGCCGCCTGAGCTGACATCATCCCACTCAAATGTGAGGATGACATTTACGCCCGGCATACGGAAGAAGTATCTCGGTCTTTCGTTAGAAAGTGGCATGATTCCGCCATCGGTAATGACACGGAAGTTGCTGTCATTTGTCTCGCCCAGTGCTGTGTAACTGGTAAACAGCTCAAACGGTGCGCCTGGTGACGTACTGTGTGAATCGTACACTAAGCTTGCCGCTAAACGTTCGCTAATCGCTACTAATTCGCCTGCCATAAATGTACCGCCGTATGTCCAGTCTGACGCTTGTGTTCCGTCTATATAGTTGATGATTTGTAACGTCAAACCGCTTACACGTGTCCAATGTGCAACTAAGTCTACATTGTTTGGTGGCATCGTAAAGCTAAAGTTTGCGTTATTTGGTGACGTTAAAGTAATACCTGTTGCTGTCCAATGGCTAAATGTAAACCCTGGTCTTGTACCTGCCGTTACTGACACGTTGTCAAATGTGTCTACGCCGCCGGATACTGTTTGACCATCTACCGGACTGGTTTCCCAGCTAAACAGTGTTGGATCGTTGCTTACAGTTAACATAAAGTCTGCAAGTACCCAGTTGGCTGTGGCTACCACATGCTCACCCGGTGCGTTAAATTGTGTTGTCGATGTTGGGATCGGTGGGGTTGCAAGGGTTTCAAATGTCCAGTTTACGAAGGTATAACCGATTCTTGTACCATGGACCAAAGTAACGCCTGCGCCTACTCTGTAGTATCCATGGCCGCTGTAACCTGTGACAGGGTTAGCCGCTAAACTTGCGGTTGGGCTGTGAGCGATGGTCACTCGTACCACTACTTCAAACCTTACGGTAAATGAAGCCACATCCACTCCGTCTGCTCTCAATGTAATTGTCGCTTGATGGAGTCCTGCCGGTAAGCCTATTGCCGGTGCTACTTGCAATGTTTCTACTAAGCCCGGTCCGATCGGTCCAACGATAGCCGGATTTTGCAGTACAAAGTCATTACTGCTTACATGGGCTGTCAGTTGTGGAACGGTGGCATGAGCATGAGGATTCCTTACTCTTGCAAGTTGAGTATTTGGAGCGATTTGAGCCGATGTATAGCCCAATACGTTCCAACCTAAATCTAAATCGTCTAACAGAAGGGTTCCTTGGCCATCATCGGTTGTTTGATCTCCCGGTGTTGTCGGTGGGTTTGGTAATACCGGTGTTGGCCCTCTCGGATCGCTTCCCGTCGGAGGTAGAACTTGTACTACGGTGCTGATATGTCTCCAATTGGCCGTTAACTCTACATTTGCCGCTACCATCGCAAAGTTTGTATCACGTTGTGTCGCACTTGCAAATGTAACGGAGCCCGGTCCTACAGCCGTTGTCCATTCGTGGAACAGATGGGCTGTGCGCTCGCCGGCGGTAATCGCTATCTGGCTTTCGATACCAAATTGCGGGCCTGTTACTGCATTTGGATATCCAGGGGTTCCTGAAGATACAGTAATCGTTTGACCGGTCGCTACCGGTAATCCAGTTGGTTGGTTAGTGATTGTTATGGTAAAGCCTTGTACTTCAAATGTTACGGTAACGGTTTCTACGACCACTTGATTGGCACCGTCTACACGGAATACTTCTACTTCTCCCGTATAAGTACCCGGGGTTAAGCCCAGTACCGGCACGACTTCAAAGGTTGCGGTATTTACCGCGCCGCCGCCTGTATTGGCTGCAATCGTGCCCAGGTCAAGACTTGCGGACCCTGCACCGGCGTTGCCTGTCGGCCTCACTGTAAAGTGCGGTCCTGCTGTGGTTCCCGTACCGGTGCTTGCGGTTGCGGCTACACGTACGCCCATTTGTGGTGTGGCTTCCGTTGTATGATTATTGGTTACGGTTACTGTTTGATTATGATCTGCGTTGACAATCGCTTGGGTATAACCAAATGGTGCCAAGCCCAGATTTACCGGATCCGGCGTTACGGTAATAATACCGCCATCCAGTGGTACCCAGTTTGCTGTAACCGTTACATTTTGCGGGTTATCGCCCATGTTAAAGGTGGTATCCCTACTGCTTGCGCTTGCAAATGTCACTGTCGGTGACGAGGTCCAGCCGCTAAATAAATATCCGGCTCTGGTTCCCGCGTCGATTGTCATGACACTGCCGATACCAAAGTGAGTTGATGTTGCCGGTGATACCGGATAACCCAATGTACCGGTGATACTTTGATTTGCTGTCGCCGGCAATGTACCGCTTGGTCCTTGATGGGCCATGGTCACTGTAAAGCCTTGGACTACAAATGTTACTGTGGTTGATGCAAGTACCGATCCGGGTGTTCCGTTCGCTTCCAAACGATAGATTTCTATCGTTGTGGTATGGGTACCCGGTGTAAGACCTACGAGTGGTCTTACTTGGAACTGGCCAAACCCAGGTGCTGCAGGGATTGTGCCAAATGCCGGTACGGCTCCAAATCCTGCTGTGTTTAACGCAAACAGGGTTGGATCGGTGACTCTGGCGCGTACGCCGGTGACCGCTGTACTCACCGTATTGGTTACTGTCACTACGCTGGTGTGCTGGGCATCTACCCGTGCCTGTGTGTAGTTTAACGGTGCTGTGCCTACATTGGCAGGCGCTGCGTTTATTGTAAAGGCAGGGGTTGGATCGGTCAGATCCGTCCATTCAAATGTAATGATTACATTTGAATCAGGCATACGGAAGAAGTATTCCGGCCTTGCACTGAGCGGTGTAAACAATGAACCGTCTGTAATATCGTAGAAGTCTCCACGTGGCACACCAAGTAATGTATGGTCGTTTACCAGGGTAAACGGCGCTCCCGGTGAGGAGGTCTGTATGTGGATATTATTGTAGATAAAATCTGCCATGACTCTGTCGCTGATAGCGATCGGCTCACCGGCATGGAATCTTCCCGCAGGCTGTCCGCTATAGACGAAGTCTGCCATCATTACACCGTTTACACGGTTTCTGATTGTGACTGTCAGGTTGCCAATGCGGGTCCAATGCGCTGTTAAAGTCACATTTTGTGCAGGCATATTAAAGCTAAAGTCTGCAGCATTTGGGTTAGTTAATGTAATACCCGTTGCTGACCAATGGCTAAATGTAAATCCTGGTCTTGTACCTGCCACTACATCCACGTTTGTAAATGTGGTGCGGCCTCCCGATGTGGTTTGATTCAATATCGGAGAAGTTTCCCAGCTGTACAATACCGGATTATTCACGATATTTAATGTGAAGTCTGCATCTACCCAGTTGGCTGTGGCCACTACATTTACCGACGGTGCGTTAAACGCTGCCGTTGGTGTGGATGTTGTTGAGATTGCTGCGGTATTAAAGGTCCATTGATGGAATACATAGCTGCTTCTGCTGCCGTGGGTCAGGCTTACTGCATTGCCCGGCAGGAAGTATCCTTGACCGGTATAGCCTGTCACAACACTCGCCGGATATGAAGCCGGGTCATGAGCGATTGCTACGCTTACTCTGATTTGGAACCTTACTTCAAATGTGTATACTGTCACGGCGCCGTCACTTAAAGATACGGTGACTGTGTGTTCTCCTACCGGCAAAGTGCCTACGGGGAATACATCAAAGTCTGCGTGACCGTTTACTGCAATTGGGCCGATGCTTGATACGGATGTATTAAACAGCGGACTGCTTACGGCTACATTAAGGGATCCGATTTCTCGGCCGATTGCATCGTTGATTACCCTTACGGTTCTTCTGTTGGTGGTATCCGCTCCCGTTCTATCCAACACATTCCATCCCAGATCCAGACGATCCAAGTTGTTTTGAGCTGTCAAGTTATCACCGATGGTTGCCGGTGCGGTCGCTTGTAAGACCGGTGCCGGACCCGGGCCTTGAGTTAAGGCTGTCGGATGCGGTACAACTCTCATGTTTTGCGGATCGCTTAAGCTACGCCAGTTGGCTGTGGCAATGACATTGGCCGCGATCATGTTAAATGTTGTTGTATTAGCGGAGGCAGTGGCAAAGGAGACTTGGTTAAGTCCTGTGCCGGATGTCCAGTTATAGAAGACATATCCCGGTCTGCTTCCCGCGGTGACTGTAATGACACTGTGGATTCCGTATAATACCTGGCCGGAGCCTGACGGTGTATAGGAATTGGTGCCCGATAACGCTTGACCGGTAATGGTGTTGCCTGAATCAACCGGCATATTTTGGCGCGTTACCGTAAAGCCTTCCACTTCGAAGGTTACATTGATCGTGCTTACCACCACTTGATTTGCACCGTCTACACGGAATACTTCCAGTACGCCTGTGTATGTGCCCGGTGTTAAGCCCAGGCCTGATGCGACTACCGGTATTACTTCAAAGGTTGCGGTGCTTGCAGCATTAATGGTTCCCAAATCAAGGCTTGCTGTACCTGCACCTAAGTTACCGGTTGGCCGCACTGTAAAGTGTGGCCCCGCCGCAGTACCTGAACCGGTATTGGCTGTTGTGGCTACACGCACACCCATTTGTGGTGATGCCTGTGTTGTATGGGTATTGGATACTGTAATGGTTTGTCTGTGATCGCTGTTTACGATCGCTTGAGTATAGCCAAATGGCGCTACGCCCAAGTTAGCAGGCCCACCGGTCACTACAATTGCATCACCGATCGGTGTCCAATTGGCTGTAACCGTTACATTTTGTGGGCTGGTACCCATATTAAATGTAGTTTCGCTGCTGCTTGCGTTGCCAAAAGTGACTGATGGCGACGCTGTCCAGCTGCTAAAGAAATATCCCGGTCTGGTTCCTGCATTAATGGTTACTACACTGCCAATACCAAACTGAGTTGGTGTCACTGCCGGATGACCCAGTGTACCTGTAATACTTTGATTTAATGTGGCAGGCAATGTTCCGCTTGGGCCTTGGTGAGCCATGGTTACTGTATAGCCTGTAACCACAAAGCTTACCGTTACCGATGCGATAACCGCACCCGGAGTGACTCCGTTTGCTTCAAAGCGGAAGATTTCTACTACTGTCGTATGGGTGCCCGGAGCCAGCCCTACTCTTGGCATGACTTGGAATTGGCCCATACCCAGTGCAGGTATCGTACCAAAGGCACCTACACCGCCAAAACCTGCTGTATTTAATTCAAATAATAATGGATCCTGTACCCGCGCTTGCAGGCCTGTCACCGCTTCATTTAATGTATTGTTTACTGTGACTACGCCTCTGAGACTTGCGTCTCTGTGGGCTTCGGTATAGTTAAATGATGCGGATGGGATTGTTGGGCCTGTCATTGTTAATGAACCGCGCAGATCATCCCAATTAAATGTAATGATTACATCTGCGTCCGGCATACGGAAGAAGTATCCCGGTCTGTTGTTTCCGGACAACGGCATGATTGATCCGTCTGTAATCAGATGGAAAGTACCGCCCGGTTGGACTGCAGCCGCAGTAGTCGCCAGCGTAAACGGCGACCCTGGGCTTGTGCTAAATCCGTTGTATACGAAATTGGCTGTGACACGGTCGCTGATCTCGATCAGATCTCCCGGTCTAAACTGTGTTCCGTATGTCCAGTTTGCTTGATAGGTGGAACCGACTCTGTTACGGATGGTTACGGAACGGTTTGCTGCTGCTTGCGACCAGTTTGCTGTGACGGTCACATTTTGCGCAGGCATTACAAATGTTCTGTCGTTTCCGTTTGTTGTATAAGTGATTCCTGACGGAATGGTCCATCCGGTAAATGTATAACCAGGTCGTGTTCCCGGTGTGATGGTTACATTTTGTCCTGTGGCTTGGGTTGGGTTAGACGGTGTCTGTCCCGCTACCGGTGTGGTTTCCCATGCGGCCAGTGTCGGATTGTTTGCTACGGTCAATGAATGAGCCGCCGCTACTACGCGGAATACTACGGCAAATGTGCCTACATATGCAGTGCCGTTACGCACTTCTACATTTACTGTATGGGTACCCACGCCTAATCCCGGTTGTGGAGCCATCGGTATCGTCAATGTACCGCCGCCCGGTATTGCATTGGTGGTATGGGTTACGCCACCACCCGGATAGAAGTTAATTGGGCTACCTACACCACCGGATACCGTTAAGGTCAGTGGGCCTATTGCTCCGTTGTTTGCTGTATTGTTTATTAAAATAGCATTGCCTACATGGCTGCTTCTCAGGTATACGGTATGGATACCGGTACCTAAGTCTAAGTCATTTAATCTTAAATTGATGCCGTCATCGTCTTCAATACCTACATTAATGCTAACGAAGTTTGCGATGACTTCTGCATTTGCACTTGGAGTAAATGTGACACTGTAATTTGCCGCTACTCCTCTGTTTGCTGTGGTTGTGTAAGCGGTTGGTGTGATTGCGGTATTAGGCGCTGCCGCTTCTTGTACTGTCCAGCTGACCAAAGAATATCCCGGTCTTGGCGCAATGGCTACGGTGACAGGCACACCATGTAACACCGGTGTCGGTGTTATGGTTGCCCCGGCATATGCCGTCCGCGCTGCGCCGTTTACAGTTGCAAATACATTGACAGTGATTTGGCTGCGTACAAAGTTTGCCACGATGGATGTATCGGCGGCTACGTCCAACCTAAAGGTTGTATCCGCTGTGTTGTTATTGCCAAACACACCGTCGGTTGCTGTTTGTACGGTCCATATTGGATTTGCAAAACCATGTCCGGCAAGGGTTCCTGCTTGGATGCTTCTGGTTTGTCCAACATGCATTTGGAAAGTTTCTACATAATTATTGATTGCTGCGTGAGGCGCTACGGCCGGAGCTCTTCTATAGAATCTTACATCATATAGATATGGTAAGCCCGGGCCTCTGTCACTACCCCATACGGCTACCATTTCCGTATCACCGGCGGCTTTGGTAAAGGATGTTACATATGGCAGCGGACCTGTATTACCGGCCGCTATAAAGGCATCAACCGACGCTCTGGTGGCCCAGCCCAAGTGGCTCCAGCCAACGACTGTACCGGCATTACGGGTACCCATATTGACTGTCGAACCAACAACTATATTTGCCTCGGCATTAGCCAAACCTCTTGCGGTAAACGGTGGTACCAACGGCCATGTAACGCCTGCTTGACCCGAAGGCCCAACGGTAGTAGGGAAGTCGGTAAGGAACAGTCTGCCGGCGTTGCGTCTGCCGATATATCCATCGCTACCCCACAGTGCAAACACTTGGAAGGCAGGCTCCGCTCCCGGCGGTGGTATCAGCCATGCAAAGGAATTTTGGGTCGATAACACAGGGACTACATCGTCGATATGCACGGTCCCGTCATTTGGTACATTTGGATTAGTGGTCCAGCCTAAGAACTGCCACTCATCGGTTGCATTACCCGCTACAAGAGTCGTTGTCAGCCCCACTTGAACTTGATGGGTTTGCGGCGCTCTTGCCGTATGAGCAGGTGTACCGGTTAATTGCGCCGTGACACTTGCAGGGTTATCAAAGACACTGAGGGTCCGGTTTTGGGCCTCAAAATCTGCATACAATGTGATATCTCTGTTAACCAGCAGCCTAAACTGCGCCAAAGATACGATTGGTGGTGCCGGCGGCGGTGGTGATGATACCGGTGGATGTGTAGACGGTGCTCCGTCTACGGCAATGGTACCTTCGCCTGCCGCTTGTAAAGTAAAGCCGTGGAAGATAAAGCCTTGGGGGATTGGCCCGGAGTTAATTAATCTCGTAGGCTCAGTGGCCGCCGCGTCGGCTCTCTTTTGTATTGTTCCAATAATGCCTTCCGGCCCGGGTACCGGTGTCCATACGCCGCCGACTAAGTTACGGCGTCTGATGGTTACGGTACGTTGAGGCAGGGTAGGCGTTCCGGAGTAGCTACATCCCCATACGGCTGTTATTGTGCGGGTTAGGGCGTTGTTTACCAACCCTCCGCCGCCAGGATAATTAATCGCTTCGGTACCGACACTTTGCGTATGAGCAAATCCGCCTACCGGCCAATTAATGGTGGTGTTTGGCGGTGCCTGTACTATCCAATTAATCGTGTTAAAGTTTGTTTGATCGGTGATGGTATCGTATGTCCAACCTAAAAACTCATATTCGGTAGATGTGCCGGAGAACAGGTTAAAGGCATCGCCAAATTGACGTGGTCCTGTTAAGCCAGCTACCGGTGACGCTCCAATGATCGGAGCCTGCCCCGTAGGAGCTGCATCTGCCGGGAAGTTTACGATACGCAAATTATAATTATTGATCTGCCACTGTGCATATACAGTAAATTGTCCTGTAAATGCAGGGGTGGCATCTTCAGATATTGTCAATGATCCTGTAAATACTGTACCGGGATTATCTGAGGTTGGATTTTGTAATGTGTTCCAACCCATAAAGGTATGACCTTCTCTGCTGACTTGTGGAGCAGAAGATGAACCAAAAACTCCGGTGCTTGGCATACCTATAACAGGCCCTGTTGTATTAGGTGCCCGTCCGTTAGTATCCATCGTCCTGCCGTCCAATACCCAGCGTACCGGGTTTGGCGCGCCAGCTGTTCCGCCACTGTATACGCCACCATTTACATTAAAGGTGACTGTGGCTTCCCATTGGGCAAAGATTTCCATTTGCTCTTCGGCAAAAGAGTTTCTGTCAAAGCGCACACCGCTGCCATCGTGAACTGTGTTCCATTCGTTAAATCTCCAGTTGTTGCCACGCGTTGGATTTTGCGGCGGCAGTGCATCGTTTAACGGACGGCCGATAGTAGCATATATACGGCTGTCTACCGGCAATCCTGTGTTTGGATTGACAGGTAATGCCGCGTTCATGGCATTGGCACGCATATCTATCGCCACATTCCATGTAGCAAATACGGTTAATGGATTATATACTCTAAAGTTAGCGTCAAAGTCCATACCGCTGCCGTCAGGCGCAGTATTCCAGCTTATAAATTCTCTACCCGGCCAACTTGGGTCTTCGGGTATACCTTCCCAATCACCATTGCCTAGGTAATTGGTTGCACCTAAAGCTTGGCCGCTCATAAATTGTCTTGTTCTATGATGCTCCGGTATTACGGCCGGTGGAGCAAATCCTGAGAGGAATTGCACACCTGTACCCCATATTCCAAAAACGGTAAGGGTATTACCGGCGACGCTTCCGCCGTCAATAGCCATTTGTCTGGTTATTGGCGTATTACCGGCAACCCATTGTCCGGCCCATACTCCCGGGGCAATCTCATGATCCGGATGACCAAACCAGCGATTGGTATGCCAGCCCATAAATGAATAATCATCTTGGGACATAAACCCTAGCAAGGATGTTGAGTCAAACATATTGGGCCCGTTCCAGGTTGCATTACCCCAGTTTGGCAAGCCGGTAGGCTGCCCTGCCGGAGATACAGGGTTAGGGAAGTTTTGTATCGCAGTTCTAAGTGTGTATGGATATAGATGGTCGTTAAGGATTGTTCGTCCCGGTGCAGCCTGTCTCGTATTAGCGGTAAAAGCCACCTGAGGGGCTACACTTCTATATCTTTGTACATTTGGATCAAACGTTACCGTTATGTTTCCAACCCATTGGGCATAAACGGTAATATCTTCGGTTAAAGTTATTCCTCCCCATTGGGCACTATTGCTACCCCATCTCATGGTGCCACTACCGTCAGGCTCTGTGTTCCATCCACGGAAGACGTATCCCGTTCTCGCTGGTATAGATACACCACTGCCGGTCCAAGGGCCACCAATGGCACTCCAAGATTGACTGTCAGACCAACCGGGTATCGTGCTACGTGTTGCATGTATTCCGGATCCCGCCGGACTTCCGACAGCACCGGGGAAGTTAAGCATAAAGGTTGCCGTCACATATTCGGCAGGCACCCAACGGGCATAAGCTGTTATGCCGCTTGGGTCGTTAACGATAGTACCCGTACTAATTCCGGTGCCAGCAATCATGGGAGCCCTGACTATAGTTGGTGTCACAGGTGTCGCCCACCAGCCAAAAAACCAATAGCCGGGCCGCACTGGATTACCTGGCCATGGACCTACACGTTGTGCAGCCGTAGTCAAATCCCAAGAAGAATTCAATGTAATACCACTGACCTGTCTGCTGTTATACGGAGCAGTTGCCCATGCACCACCATCAGGATCAAATGTAATTGATGTTTGATCTTCCGCTGTCCAACGTGCCCAAAGGGTCGGTCTGGCGCCAACACCTGTTCCAACCATCGGAAGATCATATATAAACTCATCTAAACTTGTTACCTGTCGTATTGCAGGGTCATTAAGCGGAAGACTTGCATGGGTCCACCATCCAAGGAATTCATATCCCGCTCTTGTCGGTGCCGGCAGTGCGGTAACGATAGCCGGTGGAAGAGGGCCATTAGGCCATACAGTAGTGTGCCAAGCCGAAACACCGGTACCCATATTGCGCGCATATCTTAAATACGGTTCAAAAAGATCGGTTTGAGGTACATGCCAAATGGCAGTGTTACCGTCACCGGGATTGTGATTTCTGTTGAAATTTACCATATATGTCCAAAATGCATATACATCAAAATCATCAGTACCAACCCGATTATCTGCCAGACGCATGATATTATTAGCATCTGTACCATTATTAGTAAAAGCCATGGCGGCAGTTAGGTGCAATACATTGTTATAACCGGTATGATTCCGGCTTCTTGCAAACATTGCGCTATTCAATGATCCCGGCGCATTTTGCAACGGACCATTTGGTCGCGTATACCAGCCAACAAATGAAGGCTGCATACCATTAGCATTTGGTCTTGCTGCCGGTGAGGTAGGTTCCGGCCCTGTTTGCGGCCGTTGTACACCTTGGTTAAGCCTATTAATTTCCGCTATAAAAGGTCCGCTTCTCCATGCTTCCCAAAGGGTTCCATTTTCCCTCACTTGACGAGTTTCGCCTTGGGCTGCAGGTATTGCTCCACCCATTGGATTAAACGTAACGGTAATCGGAGGATTAAGTCTCCAGGCCGCCTCAACAGTCTTAGTTCTGGTAATAGGCGTTGTTGCGGTATATTCCCGTACATCCGGATTATGATTAGGTCCGCATGAGCCGCCGGAGCCATCAAAGTGACCCGGTTGGCCCGGGATTGGGTTAACCACCCAGCAGTAACACGGACGTCCAAAGGTTGTGTCAAACCAACCTAAGAAATAACGACCGGGGAAAACAGGGATGTCAGGCCATACAATATTTGGTGCACCTGTATGCAAATTAGTACCCACATACAATGGATTTTGTAAATCTCCAATTTGGACATTACGTATCACCCAGTTTGTGCTGACATCCATACCGCCTGTACCAAGATTTGGCGCGGCATTTAATGGTATACCACCGCCGGTAAAGGTCACCCTATAACCCCATATGGCATAAAGGTTTCTAAAGGAACCGTCCACTCCCGGACGGTGTGGTACGTTCATTGCTTGAGGGTTACCCCATTCTTGCGCAAAGTTGATACCTGTACCATCCGGCCGCGTATTCCAGCTTAAGAAAGTGAGTCCGCCACCGGGGGCAAAAGTCGCTGTTGGTATATTGGCAGGTAAAACAGCAAGGTTAGCGCCTACGCGATTTACCGAAGCAAAACTTGTAAATGGAAATTCTGCTGCCGGGTCTCCGGGGACATTAGCGATAAAGTTTACGATATATCCCCACATACCGTACAGGGTTCTGATGTTACCGGCACCTTGAGGGTGATGCAGGGTAATTGCCGCTCCCGCTGTAAAATGTTGACCGGAGCCGTCCGGCTCTGTATTCCAGCCCACAAGCCTTAAACCGCCAGGGAGCTCTGCAGGGACGGTAACCAACGCATTTGCATTTGTCAAATTTGCCGCAGTGACCGTAATGTTAGTACCGCTTCTGTTTGCAGCCCTATGAGTACTGCCGACAGCCATTGTTGCTGTATGACCGGCTGGAGGATTGGCATCAAAATTAATCCTATAACCCCATTGGGCGTATAGGTTTACTGAATTACGGCCCGGTAAATGAGCAATATTCATTGCTTGAGCATTTGCATGTAGAAAAGAGGTACCGCTACCATCCGGGCTTGTATTCCAGCTAACTATAGCCAAACCATTCGGATGGAAATCCGCAGGTACAGCCGGACGATTTCCAGCTACGCCCAAAACTTGAATAGTGGTGGCATTGGTACGGTTAGCCACTCTATACTGTTCGCCCACAGGAAATTGAAGATCATGTCCCGGTATATTCGGTACAAAATTAACTCTATAACCCCACATAGCGTATAAGGTCATTACTTGACCTGTGCCTCTCGGATGTAGCAAACTTTGATTTGAACCATGGATAGCGAAAATATTTACACCTGATCCATCTGCCTCCGTGTTCCAACCCTGTAAAGTAAAACCGCTTGGGTGAGTAGGGAACATAGTTGCAGGCGGTAGACCAGTGGCTGCTCCGGTCCATGGAATCGTGAGAAAGTTACCGCTACGAGTGACAAACCTGTGAAAATCACCATCTCCTATAACGAGGCTCGGGTCTTCCGGTATATTTGCGTCAAAATTTATTCTATAATTCCATACGCCGTAAAGGTTTCTGGTATTACCGGCGTTTGCAGGATGAGGAACATTAGCTTGATTAGGGAGCCAATTACTAGGACCTGTGCCATCTGGTTCGATATTCCAACCTTGTAGAACTAAGCCATATGGATTTGCCGGGATTAAATCTCTCATTGCCTGCAATTGCACGGCAGAAACAACGAGATTATCACTATTATTACCGACGCCGCGCTCAACTGTAAGATAACGATCGCTTGCCGGTATTTCAATACCTGGAACACCTTGCATATTAGCTACAAAATTGATTGTATAAGTCCCATCGCTCCACATACCATAAAGATTTAGTGGTGCGCCTTCGCTGACCGTGCGCGGGATATTGGCGTTAGCGTTAGCAGCAAAAGTAATACCGCTACCGTCAGGCTCCGTATTCCAGCCTGTAAATACCAAATCTACTCCTTGTGGAAGCGTAGGGAATACAGTCGGCATATTGGCCTGTAAAATACGAACATTATCTATATGATTGTTGACATCCGTAGCACTTGTGCCGCGGAGAGCTATACGAAACTCACTTTCAGGAGGCATGGCAATACCCGCATTACCAGGTACATTGGCTACAAAGTTTACTCTATAGCCCCATACACCATACAAATTAACTGCTGTACCGCTACCTAAAGTGAAAGGAATATTTGCTTGCCCGGTTAGAGGGATTGCAGTTCCCGTACCTTGACTATTCGTATTCCACCCTACCAAAACTTGACCATTTTGGCTTGCCGGAGGGAATACAGTAGGCATTTCGCCGTCAAAAACTCTCACTTGAGCCCGGTTATTGCCGGTTACGTTGGAAGTTCCGCGGTGAGCGGATCTTGACTCCTGGCCCGGAGGCATTGTAACGGAACTATCTACAGGATCATTAGCTATAAAGTTTACTGTATACGCAGGACCCCATATTGCATAAAGGCGTCTAATTGGGCCGGAGGTACCTATGGGGTGAGCGACATTAACTGCATGAACTCCATCGCCTGGAATAAAGGTATCCGTACCGTCAGCTGCTCTATTCCATCCTCTAAACACTAAACCTTGAGGATGTGGAGGAAATTCTGTCGGCATTTGACCGGCAGGAATTTGGATGTTATTTGTAGTGGTTACACGATTAACAATAACATGCCTATGGCCCACGGGCATTTGAACATTTTCATGTCCAGGAACACCAATATTGGCTATAAAATCTACTCGATAGCCCCACATGGCATACATATTTCTAATCTGTCCACCTGAACCAAACGGATGGGCAAGGGAAATAGTACCGGTAGTCGTAAGAAGCACATTGGTATTGGCAGCACCAGTACCAATAGGCGCTACATTCCAACCTACTAAAGACAAACCATCGGGATGCGCCGGAAGCTCAGCTATAGGCGGGAAAGAGGTATGCGGTATTGTGATAGTAGTGGCGTTGGTACGTGAAGCAGCCAATCGCTGTCTATACTGGATAGGTACAAGCAGATTTTCATGCCCCGGGATATTCATATTAAAGTTTACGAAATAACCCCACATTGCATAAATAGTAGTAACAGGAGCGCTTGCAGGTACATTAATAGTGCCTGCTGTGGCGAGTATATTCTCGCCGCTACCATCCGGTCTTGTATTCCAACCGGTTAGTATTAAATCGTACGGATGCGCAGGAAGTGCACTTGCCGGTGGCCGCATAGCCGCCGTAATTGCAACATTAACCCCAGACCTGGTTGCCTGTACGTTAGTAAATTCCGCAGGCATCTGAAGATTTGGATGACCCGGAATATTGAGATCAAAGCTTACTCTGTCGCTTCCCCATATGGCATAAAGATTTATCTCGCTTGCGCTGCCATGGGGATGATTATTAATCGTAAGAGCACCTGTAAGAGTAGCAGCAAAATTCTGACCGGAACCATCCGGAGCTGTGTTCCAACTTACTATTGTAAAGCCGTCCGGATGGTTGGTTGGAAGTGCCGCTGCAAGCGGCCTTTGTGCAGCCGGAAGGGTGAGATTATTAAAGTTGGCACCGGTGAGGCGTGTAGCCCATCCCGGAGTATTATTCCAAGGAGTCGCCAATGTAACTTGCGAGTGGCCCCCAGGGGTATTGAGTACAAAATTCACTCTGTAATTCCACATACCATAAATGGTCACATCTCGACCACTGCCGGGAGCATGTGGAATATTGATGCTACTGCCAACAGTAACATTTGTACCACTGCCATCCGGCTGAGTATCCCATCTTGTTATCGTATTACCGCCGGAATACGTCGGTAGTGTCGTCGGCAACAAGTCCCACACTACTTGAATTTGAGTGGCACTGACACGTGGTGCTTGTCTATATCGTTGGCTTGCTATTATTTCAATGTTAGAATCCCACGGGTTATTGGCTTCAAAAGTTAACCTATAACTCCATACACCGTAAAGTGTCCTCGGTGTAGTGTCACCAACAGGATGTACAAGATTAATCGCCGCATTATTAAAGACAGTGCCAGTACCATTAGGTTCTGTACTCCAACCTGTCAAAATCAAACCATCCGGATGGGATGACGGAGCAGGTGGACGATCCGCATGCGCAATAGTAATTTGGGTCGGGGTGCCAACATTGCGGTTAGCAGAGCGTGTGGTTGTTCCAAAATCCACACCGCCCGGAGCGTTAAATACAAAATTTACGGTATAACCGCCCGGAGACCATACACCATAAAGTGTTCTCTCCATGGTTCCTACAGGATTAGGAAGGTTAAGCGTAGCGTCTCTTGCAAAAGTAGTACCGGAGCCGTCAGGAGCCGTATTCCAACCTACTAAAGTATAACCGGTCGCCGGTGGCCATGCATTTGGCATACTCGCAGCCGGAATCTGGATATTGGCATTGGTAAAAGACGCACGACCAACGACCACAGACCTTCTGGCCACAGGTATTTGAAGTGTTGGATCCGTTGGATGATTCAGTTCAAAATTAACCCTGTAACCCCACATGGCATAAAGGTTACGTTCAGCACCATAATGCATAGGGTGAGGGATATTTTCTTGAGCAACACTATCCGGATTGATATTTAAACCGCTACCATCCGGCCGAGTGTTCCAACTTCTTAAAATCAAACCCTCCGGATGCGTTGGGAATGAAAGCCTAGGCGGCATAGTTCCCGCAGTAATAATGATGTTATTGACATGATCAGCATTATCCGTAGAGCTATGTCCTCTGCGAACAGTCCTAAACTGATGCGCCGGCGGCATAACAATATGCTCATGCCCCGGAATATTGGTTACAAAATTAACTCTATAACCCCACATAGCGTAAAGATTAATGGTATGACCACTACCCGCCGGATGCACAACAGCGATCTGGAGGGTAGGACTGGTTAATCTAAAAGAAGTTCCACTGCCATCGGGAGCCGTATTCCAACCAACGATCCTTAAACCTTCGGGACCGCCAGCCGGTGTTTGAGTCGGCACATCCTGGGCTCTGATAATGATACTGTTGGCAGGACTATTAACACCCGAACCGGTGCCGCGGCTTGCCATCGCAAAATCTTGACCCGGAGGCATAACTATACCGGCGTTACCCGGAGCGTTGGCAATAAAGTTTACTCTATATCCCCACATAGCGTACAGGTTTCTGGTTAAACCGCTGCCTTGTGGATGAGGTATATTCAATTGAGAAGTCAAACTAAAGTTAATACCGCTACCATCCGGCTGAGTATTCCAACCTACAATCCTAAAGTTACCGGGATGGTTAGGGAATACCGTCGGAAGGTTATTAGCCAGCACGATAATATTATTAACATTATTTGTATTGGTAAAGCTGGTACCACGATGCGCCGGTCTGGAAGCTGACGCCGGAGGCATCACTATCCCTTCATTACCTGCGCCGGGGGCGTTAGCAATAAAGTTTACCGTATAAGTGGATAGAGGCATAATACCCCAGTAAGCATATACAATCGTGGTTTCCGTAATGATGGTGTTTTCGTCAAACACTTGACCGCTACCGTCAGGCTCTGTATTCCAGCCCATAAATACATAGGTATCCGGATTAGCGGCTATTGGATCCGCAGGCATATTTTCTTCGCCTAAGGCAACGCCATATCCTACCTCTACAACATAAGTATCGGTAGAAACCACAGACACACTTGGACGGTCATCATCTGTTGACAAAAGAACGCTAAACAAAGCCGGATTAACAGGAATATTACTGAAAGAAACAGTCGATGCAACTTCCATCATTCCGCCGTTTGCGTCAAATATAACGACCAGCCAATAAGGTATCCAAACAGCATATAAGGTATGATCTAAATCGGTAGTTACCACAGTATCCGGTCTTACACGCATACCGCCGTCAGGCTCGGTAAACCAACCAAACAGAACATAATTTCCATTTTCAGGTTCTACGATGTCAGCAAAAGCTTCTGCGTAAGTTTCGCCAAATGTAACATAAGCATACTGAATTTCGGGAGTACCTGCGTTGCCGTTAAATGTTACTCGAATGGCAAGGTCTTCTCGCTCTTCTTCCCATACTGCGTATAGGGAATTGCTTATATCGTAGTTATTCAAAAGGTGGGTGCCGGGGATACTGTTATCTCCGGACCAGCGAATATTTGTATAACGCGCTAAAGCCTCGTCCATACCATATTCTTCGGCATAGTCAAAGGCTCCCTGTGTTGCGGTATTGTCATAAAATACTGCACTTGCGTGAATGGTCAGGCTACCGCGGTCATCTTCCGCAACCCATACAGCACCACCATCTTGGGCCGTATTGCCTGCGATGGTGCCGCCTTGCATGTTAAATGTACCGCCGTTTACCAGCACAGCACCACCGCGCGTTGCGGTATTATCCCTAATCGCGCCCCCATGTAGTGCAAAGGTTCCGTCCAGTACTTGCACAGCACTGCTGCCAAAACCGCTTATGGTCAGATTATTATCAATCCGAGCTCTATCGGTCACTCCTTGGTTGTCAACGCCTATATTGAGTTCCCCAAAAACTCTAAACGCAGAAAAACCAGCCCCATAGGCACCTAATGTCCTGGAGCTTCCGTCTGTTACCAGATTTACGGTTATATTTCTCGGGATATCAATAGCATGTTCAAAATCAAAGCTTGCGCCAATAACGATTGTAGTTTCATCGCCTTGAGCATAGCTTGCGATCGCATCTCTTAACTCGCCAAAAGTCATCACCAGATGATATGCGGGTTCGTCTTCCTCTTCTTCCTCTATAACTTCTTCTTCTCTAGGAAGGATGACATAAACAATCCTCTCTCTATAGAACAATTGCATAGAGTGATGATGAACCGCACCATAAGTGACATAAAAACGATTATAAGGATATTCGGCGTTGATATTAAACTCACCGTCATCAACGACAAAAATCGGAGTTAAGATCGGATCGCCATACTGGTCAACCGCGCTTACTCCTTCTAACAAATCGTATGCTTCACCTCTTATGATATAGAGATGGTCATAATCGTCATCAAGATCTTCCGCAAAAGTGAATACGATGTAGTGATCTACAAAAGTGAATTCATGATCTTCGTCGAATTCTATTTCGTCTGTCTCATCGCCTTCGATTTCGTCATCGTTGGCATCATCGTCTTCACCTTCGGTTTCATCACCGTCAGCCTCGTCGTCTTCACCTTCGGTGATCTCATCGTCAGCTTCGTCGCCTTCGCCTTCGATTTCATCACCTTCGGCAAGTTCGTCTTCGCCTTCGGTTTCATCGTCAGCGTCATCTTCTCCATCCGGATCTTCGGCATCATCGCCGTAAATCCCTATGTAGTCGTTTTCACTGTCACCGTCAGCCGGATCGTCGTCTGCTTCATCTGAAGCATCAGCATCTCCGTCGTCAGCTGCAGCTTCATCAGCCGCTTCTTCAGCTTGTCCCGTATCGGTGTCCGCAGAAGCGGTGTAGGTTTCAGCAGGTGCGCTGTCCTCTCCCACCTGATAGGTACCGTCAAGAGCATACGTCATTGTCGCTACCAAAATGGCGATAGCAATAAACAATGAAGTAAAGCGCTTTACCCGACGGCTGAAGATTGTGTTTTGCCTGGTTCTTGTTGTCCTGGCTCTACTTGCGTTCTTCATTTAATTACTCCTTCTTTTTCAAGGCTCTTGTATTGAACCCTTTTGGTTTTAGTTTTTTCCAAACTATATTGGTAGTACATATATTGTCTTTAAGCTTAATGAAACTCATTACTTACTAACTATATTATGCGACAAGTTTCAGCATTTGTAAAGTCCTTTACCGCTTTTGTTGTCGATTATTGCCATGTTTAATTTTCAGATGTATTCACTTTCAAATCAGCGCAAAATCTATCCTGTCTTTGAGGCTGAATCATTATTCTTTAACCTAAGCCGAATAACGTTCATCGGCATGAAAGACAATGTCAATGTCCTCGCAACTTTTCTGATCATATCTGCGCTTCACCTATAGATCGCACATCCACTTAATGCTGAATACTTGCCAGATAGCCGCATTCGCCCAGCTTCGTTGTCAATTGTCATCAATTTTCAACATTGTTGTCGACGCGCCTTCCGACATTTATTGCTCAATTCGCTGGTATTTTCAGGCGTTTTTTCCCAATAACAACCCTAGCGTAATTGGTACTCGCCATTATAAGTAAGTTCACAAAAAAAGTCAACACTAATCAATTAATTATTTTTGCTGTATCATCCAACTATTGCCTGTTGAATGTCACTATGTGTTGTGCAATTTCACATCATTAAATTATAAAGCATGAACCAAGCTTGTGCATACAGTTGATGTTTGCATTTTCACGTAGAATTTGACATATTGCGTCATCCTTGAGTTTATGCGGCAAACGTCAATCGACATAAACCCTCGCTGTTGTCGACAACCAATTTCGGGTTTAATTTTACAGTTGTGTGTCAACGGAATTGACAATCACCTTGGAATGATATGGTATTCGCATTTCAATGCGAGGTGGGTTCATATTAAGGTGTCAGTTAAGGATGTCAGTCAAAAGGTTTATTAACAGGCCTTTTTAAAGAGGTTTTTTCTAAGAGTCAACTTCGGTTGTTAGGAGATTTAGGAGGGCAGAATATGTGTGTATATTATTGAAGAAAAAGTTGTTGCCCAGAAACGGTTGTTGGTCTTAATTTTTTTGAATCGTTTGCGCAAACCGAATTTCCCCCTCCGACAACCCCTTGTGTTTACAGGTTTTTCGACGGGTTCATGGTTGAAGCAGCGATGGTTTTCGGAGGGTGTATTAATGGTTTACGGCAGGCATGTTTTGCAGTTATAAAGGCAAAAGAAGCGGCAACCAACTGAGATTAGTCTGTATTTAAGGAATTCTATAGTTTGCAGACTCCACATTGTTGTCAGCAGCATATTGACGATATTTAAGGGTGATTTTAAATATTGGGTAGCATTAAATGTAAAAGACACCCGCCATTTTTTATGACAGGTGTCTTCTTTAGGTTTATTGTTGTTGTACTTATTGTAGCGTTATTTCCGGCATTGTTTGCAACGATATTATCATCTACGGCATATAACGTATATCAAATTGGAATACTGCCGCCGGGTTAGCGTTTAGCGATTGGCCGATAACCAAGCGTACATATTGCGCAGTAATAGTGTTGCCAAATGGATACGTTGAGATAGCTGCCGGTGTGGCGGTACCTGAATGCAGTACGTTCCAGGTGACTCCATCGTTAGAATATTTAAGTTGATAATTTTGAATTCTATTACCGTTTTGGTAGATACGTATTTGGTTGAAATTTTTTGCTTCGTTAAATCTGGCGGTGAGATATCCGCTGCCTGGGTTTGCCGGACGCCAGGGGTTAGCTGTTGTAATATTGTCATTTGTAAAGTGTGGAGCCGTGTTAACCGGATGGAATGACGAGGAGGCTGTCATTGTGGCGTAGTGGTGGGTTAGGTTTTTGTTGGGGTCGGGAGTGTTGCCTTGGGTTGCTGGTTCCCATATAGCGGTGAACATCAGTGCGTGACCTTGGTGATAGCTGGCCCAACACACGTTACATGGCCACCAACTAAATAAGCTACAATGTAGATGCAGTTGCATCAAATCCTCAGCACTTAACATCAAGCCTGGGCATCTCCCTCTACATTTGTTCCAATACCAACCAACAAAAGTGTAATTGTCACGACTCGGGGCCGCAATGCCAATCTGATCACCCCAACCATTCAATGTCGGCATATGGTCTCCTAAAATAGTATCAGGACGCCAACCAATGCGATACTCCACTCGATAGTTACAATACCAAAATCCCCACCAATCTAAAGCATCTGAATCTGCGTAACCCCCATCTAAATCAAAATCCAATATTATATCTGTTTGCCACTTAGCGGCAAAAGTCATTGGTTCGTAAACTGCAACTCCTGCCAAATCCCATATTGACCCTGCGTTAAAATCAGGCGGAAACCAGATATCCCTTCTAGCAAAAATCTGATGAGGTCTTTCTGACGCTACATCCCACCAAGCAATAATACCACCCAATCTAGGACTCTGGAATATAAACCATTCTAAAGTATCTATAACATGCCACATATGATCTCCATGCGGGACTTTGACGCTAATATGACCGTCTGAGCTAAGAATCCAATTCGGGCCAAGCATGCGCTGGTAATGCCAGTAATGTGATATCCAATACTCAAAGATATATGGGTGTTGATCAATGACCGTTCTCTCTATAGCCTCACAGCAATAACGTTCATCAAAAATACGAAATGTGATTATATGGTAGTCGGGAACGTTACCCGTGGCAGTGTGGCATTTTATTACTTCAGGGCAGCAATTGAACTGCACGAATGTACCATTTCCAAGCTGTCCGCGCGAATTATTGCCCCAAGCCCATAAACAATCATCTATTGCGATTGCTAATGTGTGCATTAATCCCGTTGAAACCTCAGCAATATTATCCATTATTTTAAAAGGGTTGAGATTTAAATTAGCGCCATGCCAGCCGCCCCAACCCGTAGGAGTTATACCATCTCCAAGTTGACCCTCCGAGTTACTGCCCCAACTCCACAGGCTGCCATCATCTCTGATTGCCATTGTATGGGCAATATTGGCTACACCTCGACCATTGCTAGCCGATACCGTAACCACATTATCCATTATCCATACCGGTTCGTGCCTATCAGTAGTTGTACCATCGCCAAGTTGCCCAAAGCGATTAGTACCCCAACCCCACAGGCTGCCATCTGCTGTAATAGCCATTGTATAGCCACTTCCAGCTGAAACCGATACCACATTGTCCTTTATCAATATGGGACTGTAGCGATCCATAGATGTGCTGTCACCAAGCTGACCACTACAATTACGGCCCCAACTCCATAGATTGCCATCTGTTGTAATGGCCATTGTGTGATTGCCTCCAGCTGAAACCGCCACCACGTTCTCCATTACACTCGCCTGAAAGGCGGGACCACTTACACTTTTTCCAGTTCCAAGCTGGCCAAACTGATCGGAGCCCCAAGGCTAAGTACCTTTATCCGTCAAGGATAACCACGCTAATTTCAAGGCTTTTGGTGATAGTACCACAACAAAGATAAAAGATAAACCCGCTCCAGACGGGAATTTTTGTTTAGAAACAAAAGCACAACAAAGAAAATCAGAAATTGACATTACAAAAAAATGTAATATAATTTAATAAAGTAAATAAGAATTGGGAGTGTAGCATATGAAGCATGAAAACGATTTAAATAGCAATGGATTTAACGATACAGAGAGAGCAGAGCATTTGAGCCAAATAGCATTTGATATATATTATAGCAATAGAAAAAACTCGAAACTTCTTTCTGAAAATTACGAGTTGATAAAAAATATTTCATCACAGTTATTAACTAAACAGGACTTGGTTTGTTTACATCATAATTTTATGGAGAATGTTGAACATAAATTTATAATTACTAAGCAAAAAAATGTGATTCGCATGTACTATGGTTTTTTATCAATATTAGATGATACACTAACACCGCATATGGACTATCGAATATTTATAGATGATGAACGAGAAATAGCAAGGGTAAAAAGTGTAAATGGTGAAACTCTTGGAGAGGGTAACATGCAAGGGGGCGATGTGTATTGTGCTTTTAGCATAAAAGATATTGATGATAAAGACCATTTTGATGAAATTTATTATGAGTCAAAATATAGGCGTGAAGGATTTTTTTTGATTGATAAAGAAAATGATGAGTATGTTATAGCGGAAGCAGATATAAATGAAAATTTAAGGTATGACTTGAAAGAATGGCTTAAAAAAATAGAGGGGTACAGCAATGATGGTTTTTTTGAAGAAGCAGTAATAATAAAAACTAAGAACAAAGGAATTATTGCGTACTTAATAAAATCGTTAACTAAGATACATGCACTTTGCCAGTGCAAAAAGTGCGAAAAACTAGCAATTGTGCAAAATGATGAGGTTGATGATTACGAATGTGACCATGAAGATAAGTATATATATTATGCATAAAGAAACAACCCCGCCCAACGGGCGGGAATTTTTTTGGATTTCATGCTTCATTGGATAACTTTTACAATAGTATAGGCTAGTGGCTTATGCCACTACCTCCGCATCATAATCATACAATCCGTTCATAATTTGGACGCTCACATCCTCGCCGTAAATATCCCACAATGCGTCAAACGTCCAAACTCCCGCCTTATATAATTCTGCGTCAATGATTGTGCAATGTACTTTTCTTCCTGTTTCCCTGTCCGTTACAATAATTGGTGTAAACATTTTTCTCTCCTTTTTGTGCTTAGGGGAAACGGTCTAAGCCGTTCCCCTTGCGTTTTTGTTTATGCTGTTGCGTAGATTTTTGCTGTGCCGTTGCTGTTCATTTCTCCGCTTGTTCCGTACATATCGCGTATTTCGTCCATGCTGTAGTCTTTGCGGCTTCGGGGTCTATAATCTTCGGGGGCAAGATACCAACATACTTTTTTAGAGTGCCACTTAAACCGCAATTCCTTTAATTTTTCCTTGTGGGGCTTGGTTTCGCCCGATACCCACACGAAACATCCGATTACTTCAATTATGATGTTATCCATTCGCATTAGTTCTGTGATTAGGTCTTTGAATTGGTCGGCTGTTTCGGCTGTTTCTTTGGTATAGGTTTCGCCGTCCTTGTTTTGGTGAATGTCTTTCAGTTTCGGGAAAAGTGCGTCATACTCGTTGTTGATGGCTTTCATGGCTTCTGTATTCCCGCCGCAATCGGGGTGGTGAATTTGAGCCAATGCCCGATATTGCTTTTTTAGTTCTTCCAGTGTTCGCGGATTGTTAAAGTATTTCATAATTAGCACCTCACATTGATTATTTGATTTCGTTTATGTGTATATTATAACCGCAAACGAAACAAAAGTCAACACATTTTCGCAACTATATTTCGTATTTGATTATTTTATTTTGTTTTTATTGACTTTTCGCGTGAGGTGCTATATAATTTCTTTGAGGTGATAAAAATGTCAGTAGCAAATAAAGTAAAGTATGTAATGGGTGAAAAAGGAAAAAAACGTGATGATGTTGCGGTTGCCTTGAAAATTTCTAATCAAGCCGTAAGTAATAAGTTTAACCGTGATAGCTTTTCTGCCGAAGATTTAATAAAAATTGCAGATTGCTTGGGCGTATCTCTTGCACTGGTTGACAATGGCAAAGTTTTAGAATTTGATATGAACGATATTACAAAAGAATCCGAATAAGCAAAAAACCGCCAACACGCAAAATAGCGGTTGAACGGTTTTAACCTCTGCCGATAGATTAGATTCTTCTGTTCTCCTTAACTTATAAATTGCGACGCTGTAATTTCGGGATTGTGCGGGGTACAATCGGAAAGGTGACGGGGGAAGATTTCATATCCCTGCCGATGAGTTGTCATCCCCCGTCTCCTTGTAGATTGAACACCCCGCGCAAAGGATATGTCAAGGGCGCGAAGCGTCTCAAAAAAAATATTTTAAGTGGTTTTCTTAAAAAATTTATTTTGAGATTTACCCTTGATATATCCGCTCCCGAAATGGGGCAATGCCGACCAAGTAATTTAATCTTTTCTGTCTACTTAATTTCTTGCTCGATATCCTCAAATAGAGCATCATTAAAAAACTCTCTGATTGTGATATCAAGTCCATCACATATTTTTGCTATTGTTGAAATTGTGGGGTTGTTACTGCCTGTGTTAATGATGTTGCTAAATGTAGATTGTGTCATGCCACACATAATGCTTAATTTATTTACCGATATATTGTGTAACTCACATAAATCCAATATCCTTTCTCGTACCGCATTTCTAGCAGTCATATTATTACAACACCTTTCCAATGGTCTTGTAATAATTGTAAAAACCTAACTGTAAAAAGTTTAACTGTGTACAGTTAAATTGAGTTATGCTATAATAAATATTTGTAGAGCATAAAAAATTTATCAAGGAGCGTTCCCGCAATGAAGAAGAAAATTATGTTTGTATTTACCGCAGTTTTACTATTTTTGCTTGCTTTGACAGGTTGCAATGCAGATGATAACCCTTCTCAGAATAGTACAGTACCAGCGGCACAAAATCAGCCAGCTACAGACTCACAAGCAGACCCCACACCACCAATAGGCAACACCCCTCCTGCCAACCTTGCCGCCGAACCCGAAGATATGTTTACACACATTTTCGACACAGAATTAAATGGCTTGCGCATAACCCGATACCACGGAGAACTGACGCAAGTATTGTTGCCCGACGAAATAATGGGCTTCCCCATTGTTGCAATAGATAGTGGCTCTTTTGATGTTCGCTATGTTACAGATGTGTTTTTTCCTGATACAGTGCAATATTTTGGTTGGGGCGGCAGAGTAAGCATAGCAGCAGATGAGGAACGACCAACGTCTTGGGTGATACCACATGGCGTTACACATCTTTATCAAGTATATGCTATCCGTGGTGGAAGCAGAATTTCTGTCGGCTCTGATGTAAGACATGTGGATATGCCACCTACCGTAAAGTATATAGGCGATGGTGTTTTTCAAAATTTCCGCTCTTTAACCTCCCTCACAATACCCTATGGCGTAACCACAATAGGAAGTATTGCATTTCAAGATATGCCAGCACTGTTAAGTATAGATTTTCCAGCCAGCATTATTTCAATATCCATAAATAGTGGCATACAAGATACATCTTGGTGGGCAACACAACCAGATGGTGTTGTATATGTAGGTAGTGTAGCCTATCGTTGGAAAGGTGAAATACCACCTAATACAACGGTTGTAATACGTGATGGCACGGTGACTTTGGGCAATCGTCTTTTTACTCCCGTGATTGGTGGTGGACCTGCTATAGGGTCGCCCGCGCCCGGTGAGCCTGTCTCACCGCCTGCTACTGACACACAGCCGACCACGCCAACGAACTTAATTAGTGTAACATTGCCGGATAGTTTAATTAATATTGGGGTCAGTGCCTTTAGTGGAACAACATTGGAAAATATAACATTGCCGAATAGTGTGGAGCGCATTGATGGAGGTGCGTTTGGAGATACGCTAATATCATCTATAACATTACCTCTGAACATTGTTTACACACCAAATAATCATATGTGGGGCAGTAATATAAATACATTATACATTCAAGCTGGTGTAGATAGTGTATACTTAGGGTTTGGCGTATCTCAACAACTCTTCCATCGTTCATCTGGTGAGTATTGGGGAAATATAGCCTTAGTATGGCTAGACTAATTTTAATTTGCGAAAAGATTAACTTTGCGAAACAAATAAAAACGTGGAGGTATAGAAATGCAAAAGTATATTAATCAATTGAAAAAACAAGTGTTATTCGTCTTAATAGCGGTGATGGCTATGTCAGTCTTTGTGCCAGCCCATGTGTTGGTCTATGGACAAACGCAGAATCGCCACCCATTCGCCATAAAGTTACAAAACATCATTGACGATATGATAAGTGGATTTTATTATTTAGATGGCGTTGCTCTCATTAACCTTGATGAACGTGGGGAACAACAAGGAGTTGTATTCATAGTACGCACAAGACCGCTTGATATGGGTGATGGGTTCTATCTCGAAGAGATGTTCAGATACTTGCTATGGATGTCAAATGATGAAATGCAAATAGACAGAGCTGAATACGCCATCTCAGAGCATAGTATTGTGACCTATGGATTAACAGAAAATGGAATGCTGATGTCACAAGAAGTATTTGGGTGGGGTGGAGATGTAGACCGTACTATAAGAACCCTTTATAGTATCAGAGACGGAAATCTGGGAACTCAAAGTGTACTCATAGATAATTTAGAACAGGGTAATTATTTTTCTGTAGATTGGGAAGCAGTAACAGAAACAATTACAAATAACTATAGTAGATTTTACGACGTTATCGCATGGGATACTAGATATGGGCAGTTGCTTCAAGAGTGGGGAAATGCTTCTCCACTACCAGACCAAGCCGCCCAAATCTTAGCTATGCAAGCTCCAGCCACTATGCCAACCCAACCTACCACCACCGCACCAACACAAAACGACGCAATCACCGTAACCATTAATGACACTCCAGTCATTTTTGCAGACCAACCGCCTGTAATAGTAAATGGTCGTACCCTCGTTCCTGTTCGCGGCGTTTTTGAAGCATTAGGCTTTGACGTAACATGGAACGAACAAACACGGCAAGCTACTTTATCAAGGGCTGATGCCACAATCGTTATTACAATTAACAGCGCAACCTTTACAACAAACGGTATAAGCCATATACTAGACGTACCCGCGCAAGTTATAGGCGGTAGAACCATGTTGCCGATACGCGCCGTACTCGAAAGCATGGGCTATGACTTGGGCTGGGAAGAAGCTACACGCACGGTGCTTATTGTAACTAACTATCAATAAAACATACCTCTTTACAATTACAATACCAACATTAACAATAATGCTGTTATTGTAGAAGAGTTTAGTAATAGTCTTGAAAGCGGGGCGCGTTATGGGGAAAACTTTATATCGAGAGATTTATGCAAACATAGAAACTATACTCAATCAAAAAGGAATGACAAAAACAGAATTTGCACAAAGAGCTTCCAAGCATTGCAAGACAGACCAGCGCACTATCTACAATCGCTTTTATGGAAAGAGTGCGCCGCAAATCGAATTTGTTAAGCTGGCGGCAAAAACACTTGAAGTTAGCGCAGATTATATTTTAGGATTGACAAACGAGCCTGAAATTAAAAAGAACTCCGTAGTAAATACGCACTACGATGAAGTGTCTAAACGTCTTGTTATTTTTCTGGATAATGGCGTAGACATAAACGATATATCAATAAGCCGCTTAGATGGTTTATCCATGAACAATAAGGACACAAGATTTATGAAATTCGTTGAATTACATTCATCACGTTCTGGAAATGAAAATAATGTTATGATAAAATTTACTTGCAGTAAAGAAATAAAAATTTCAAGCCCCTACGCATGGGATAATAATGCAAGGCAACAATATCGTTACAAAACAATTGAAAATTCCTATGTGGTAGTCGGCGGCAATATTTTTCAAGATGATTTCGACAGCCCCCTTGATACAAGATTTTGTGGCAATGACGATATAATTTCCATGTATGACTATATAGAAAACTTTTCGGAATTTGATTATGAGCAAATGAAAAAACGCGCCACACGGTTTACATGGCTTTACAACAAGCAAAGCAGACATTATGGCGTAATCGGTGAATTAAGCAGTAGAGCGTTTATTTTGCTTTGGTATGCAATGGGTTACTATTCAAAACAACTAAGCGGTTTATAAAAACAAATAAACAGCAAATCATTATAAAATCGTTCATGTGAAAAGCATGGGCGATTTTTTTATTTTATACATAACTTGTTATGCAAAAACCATGTGTTTTTTGGTATTAGATGTACTATCTAACATGATATGCTCCTTTTGTAAGAACGGACACGACATTGAATTTGTATACATGAACAGTTGTGTAATTTACATGAATGATTGGTAAATACAGAGATTGTCCGTTTTGCTAAACTGTATTTAACACCAAGCACCACGGACGGCAAGCGGTAAATTTTCGCTTGATTTATCACAAGCCAAAGCGAGCGTAGGCGCGGGTGTAATCTGAATACAAAACTGGTGAACCGCTACCAAAAACGCGGAACTGCCAACTAGGCGGCATAAGGAGAGTAGAGATGTATAAGCAGAATTTTCTCGTTATAGGTTGCTGGTTTGATAAGGAAACCAAAAAACCAAAAGCAAACCTAGTGCCTATTAATGAAGGTACCAGTAAGACAACCCAGTTGCCATATTCAATTGGTGACCCTGATAAGATGATATATTCGGCAGAGCTAGATGAGTACCGCCCTGCGGGAAGCATCATTGGTAGCGTATTGTCGTTTACTGGTAAGCCTTCCAATCCACCAGCATCACCTGCACCACTTCCCCCACCTAAGTCAACTAAGGCTTAGAACTGAACTGTCAGCGGAGCAAGGGGTGGCTGCCCCACCCCTGCTACTCCCACTCACATATAAAAGGAGAAAACAGCATGAACAGAAAAGAATTATTACGTATATGTGTCGATTTGGAAATCGAAGTACCAAAAGGAACAAAAACGGATGCGTTGTATAGACTCATCAGTGAATATTATTCCAAAACAGCCGCAGTTCACACAGATGAATGTGTTAGTTTTGAGATAACCGATTTGCCGACTAAAAGATATATGGTTCATTTTCAACTAACTGGATGTATTGACATTATTGCCGAGGATGAAGAAGCGGCTTCTAGGTGGACTAAGGAAACACTGGGTTTACACATTGACCCGTTTATGCCTTATTACCTTGCAGATATGCCAGAGGTTGAAATTTGGAGAGTCGAAGAAAACAACTAAGTAACTTTATCCGCGTAGGTGGGGTGTCGTTATGTTCACCTCACCTACACGGATAAATATAAGGAAGGAGATTTTAGTAATGGACAAGATTATTGAATTGATTACTAAAGCATGGGATGAGTGCGGGGGTAACAGGCGTAAGCAAGGCGTACTTATTTTCCTTGCAATACTGGCAATAGCCGCCATTATAACAGCTATTTATTTTTATTGGTGGTTGATTTCACTCGTTTTAGCAGGATTTGGGTATTTAGCGATTGACGCAAGCGAACGAAAAAAGGCACAAGCACTCCAAAAACAGCAAAGAACCCATATGCTTCAATTTAGTGTTATATATATTTTGCGTCATGCGCTCGCTGGCTTGGAAAGTCTTTTCGGTATTCCAGCCATTGGAAATAAAGGGTTTAATGGAATTATCCCACGGCACTTTAAGAGTGGAGTATTATTTTTTGATGTGTTCTATTTAAGACTGCCGAACCTTTCAGACTTGACATTAGAAGAATGTAAGCAGTTGATGGAAATACTCAACAGCACAATACAAAGTATTATCGGTGGTTTGCCATTTGAAAATGTTATGCCTGTAGATGTGTGTGTTGTTGTTGTGCAGACCAAGGACGGAAAACTTGCAATAAAGGTTATTCCTTTGGTGGATGCTGATTCCAGAGCAGAAGCAGAGAAATGCCGCCGTTGGATTGCTAAAAAAGTGATAATTGGCAGAACCGAAGAAAGCACAGTCAAAGTAAGCAATGATACGGAGTTGACAGATGACGAATTATAAACCAATGCTTACGCTAGGCTATAACCTTGATGCATGGAACACTTACAGGGCTAAAATCCCTGTAAGTGTTGACATCTCACCTTCAACTAATAGCCATATCATTATAAACGGTATGTCGGGTTCAGGGAAATCATATACAGAATTGGGTTACATCTCTAAGCTATTTTTGGCACAGCCAGAGGGCGAGGTATATTTTGCAGATTATAAGGGCGAGGACGCATTTTCTTTTTTGCGGCAATGCCCACGCTATTGGTCGTTCAAAAATACCCTTGAAGCCCTAGACATTGTGTATTCTCGGCTTAATGCCCGTCTGTCTGGTGAGGACGAAACCCGAAACCAAATAACTTTAGTGTGGGACGAGTATATGGCTAATGTTCTAGCATTGCAAGGTGAGGATAAAGATAAAAAGACCAATGAACGACTAGCTCCTTCTGTAATGAATAAGGTTAGCGAGATTTTGCTAATGGGGCGGTCAATGGGTGTAAGGCTTGTAACTTCCATGCAAAGACCTGATGCAATCGCCTTTTCTGCTGGTTCACGCCTAAATTATGGTGTAGTGGTCGTTCTCGGTGCGTATATACGTTCGATTTTTGAAATGTTAATGCCAGACCACATGGAGCAGATAAAAGGTCGGCAGTTTGGCAGAGGTGAGGGTGTAGTTTTATTGCAAGGTTCGGAACTGCATTTTATCAAAATTCCGGCGGTGCGTGATTATGAGCGCATGAAAAATCTTTGTATACAGGCGTTATCGTAAGGCATGTCTTATTTGTTATTGGTTTTGTTACGGTGCTTGGTGATAACTTGCCCCTATCTTACGCCAAGCAAAGCAGTATGGGGCGTAAGATGGCGGCGGCGTAGCGGGCGAAGCAGGAGCGAAGCCGCCGCCGTCCACAGCCCCGCCGCGCTTGCGCGGCGTAGATTCATGGGGCAAGTGTTACCCCATGAATCGCATTTATATACAATCCATTATGTCATAGTGTTTACGATTGCGATTATAAGTATATCGCATCACTCGCACTAATCGCAATTAACAAAAAAATAAGAGGTGATTTTTTGATGGAACAAAAGCCATTAGAGGTAGTCATTCCGACAAAGGAAGCACTACCAGCAAAAAATGAAGAAACAACACCAAAGAAAAAAGTCATTGACCCACAGGGCAAAAAGTTTCAAATAACTATAAACAACCCTTTAGAAAAGGGATTTGACCATGACAGGATAAAACTGGAATTACAAAGCCTAAAATCTCTTATTTATTTCTGTATGGTTGACGAAAGGGGAGTTTCAGAATCAACCCCACACACTCATGTATTCGCGGCTTTTACTTCAAATGTAAGATTCAGCACCATTAAAAATCTCTTTCCACCAGCACATATAGAACGTGTAAATGGCTCATGTGCCGATAATCGCACATATTTACTCAAAGAGGGTAAGTGGGCGGGTACTGATAAAGCAGATACTACAATAGAGGGAACATTTGAAGAATTTGGCGAAATGCCAAGCGAAAAAATCAGCATGGGCGGTATATCCATTGAAGCAATGATAATTGAGCGTATTTTAGAAGGTGCTACAAATGTGGAAATCCTAATAATGTTTCCTCATTATTTGCGGGGTATGCGTGATGTTGAGCATATTAGGCAGATGTTAATAACAGAAGAAAACCGCAATAAATGGCGTGACCTTGAAACTGTGTATATTTGGGGTGCTACTGGTGCAGGAAAAACCCGCTATGTAATGGACAGCTACGGCTATTCTAACGTCTTTATAGTGGATAATTACAAGCAAAGTCACACCCTATATGATGGCTACGCTTCTGAGCCAGTAATTTGTTATGATGAATACAATTCAAGCATCCGCATCCAAGACATGAACCGTTACTTGGACGGCTACCCCATAATAAATTTACCAGCCCGCTATTCAAATAAAGTTGCTTGCTATCACCGTGCTTTTATCATTAGCAATCTGGATTTGTGTGAGCAATACAGGCACGAGCAACAGACCCAGCCCGAAGTATGGGCGGCATTTCTACGGCGTATACACAAAGTTATTCATTTTATGCCTGATGGTACACGGCGGGAGTATAGCACAAAGGATTATTTGACCGCCAATAAAAGTTATGACAACGCATGGGTGGAACTTCCCGCCGATATGCCCACGCCTTTTGATATTGCTGAACAGTTGTCATTGACGGAAAAAGTATAGGAAGGGGCTTTATTATGGAGCAGTTTAATTTTACGGAAGCTGAATTGAAGGGTGCAGAACTTGACCAAATAGATAATTTTATTCTTGCTGGTCTAAAGCCCGAAGCAATACAGGAAAAATACCCACATTATGGCATGAACGAAATCAACAAAATGTACGAGCATGTGGCAAAGCATTGTTGGTATGAAGAATGGCGCATATTCATCATACCATTAGCACTAAAAAGATGGATATACAACGAAAGCGGCGAATGTATAAGTGAACTGTTAAAAAAGAGTTTTTCTGAATTTTATCTAACGAAAAAACTCAAATCTAGTCAACAAGGAAGAAACAATTGAGGGGAGTTTAATTAATATGAATGAATTTATAGAGTATGAAATTATTGGCGAGATATCACGCGACAGCCAATGCGTAATATATGAAGGTACTGACGCTGTTCGCAAAGCTACAGGAGGCATTGAAGGTGATATCTTTATGGTTGGTGGTAGTAAGCATATGCTATTCATTTTTAATGCAATACATGGATATGTACCATTTACAATACGCGAGATATCTCCTTTTATCGAAGATGGCAAGCGAAAGCTATTATACAATATACGTATTGATAAAAGCTGGGTAAACGAGAACCCAAACTGGACAAGCCGTATACTGGAAAATAAATATCGCCACGTTTATTTCAGTGATATTTTTATTAATGAAGTATCAGAAAGAGAGGGGCTTTGCAATGAGACTAACTATTAATTATGTGGATGGAAGCAGTCCATTTACCATAAATGCGTTAATTCATACGATACATCAACATATCGCTTTACAAGTTGAAACTAGCCCGAAAGCCATAAAAAGCATATAAATTATTATGCTCGACAATGCTACTAAGAAATGATAAAAACCGCTAAATTGCTTGAAAATAGCCACGTTTTATAGTATAATTCTCTATAAAGCGTGGTTATCATTCTAAGCGGAAAGGGGCTATTATGAATTTTGCTTATGATAACCAAATGTTTCAAGCCGTCCCCTTTGGCGGTTTTCGTTTAGGCGGATATGTCCGTTTATCCCGTGAAGATAAAGACAAGACAGGCAGGGTAAGCGAAAGCATAGAAAACCAAAAGGAATTGATATTGCAGTATGCAGAGCAGAACGGTCTAACCCTTGTGGATTTTTACGAAGATGACGACTTTACAGGTCAGGACTATCAACGCGAGGGGTTTGAGCGGTTATTAAAAGATATGGAAGCTGGGCGCGTGAACATGGTCATAACCAAAGATTTATCAAGGTTAGGGCGTGACATGGGCGAAACTAGCGACTATCTGCACAAGTATTTTCCGTTGAACAAAATTCGCTATATCTCGATTTTAGACAACATAGATACTTTTGCAGGTAATAGGGATAGTATGCAGGTCTATTTTAAGCTGATGATGAATGATATGTATTCAAAAGACATTAGCGACAAAATACTTGCTACATTCCGCGCAAAGCGTAATGCAGGTGTTTACATCGGTGGATTCCCCCCATATGGTTATAAAATGGAAGTAAAGGGCAGTTTTGTAATTGATGAATCCGCCGCAGCAGTTGTACGCAGAATATTTGCCGCATATGTTGAGGGTTGTACCTATGTAAGTATAGCCGACACCCTAAACAATGAGGGTATACTACCCCCTGTGTTGTACAAGCAACAAACAAGCAATTTCGGCGGTCACAGAAAAACCATAACGGGCAAGTGGAATACGCAAGGTATCAGACGGATTCTAACCGACAAAACCTATATTGGGTGCATGGTTCAAAACAAGTACAAAAAAATCAATTATAAGCTGGACAAGTACGAAGTGTTAAACAAAGACCAGTGGATAATTGTACCCGATATGCACGAGCCGATTATCACAAATGATATGTTTGAAATGGCACAGAGCCTTGTAGGGCGTAACAATGTGAAGCATACCAAAAACCCAAAGGCTGGAAATGCTGTACCATATCAACATGTATTGTCGGGTTTACTGTATTGCGGGGAATGTGGCAATAAAATGACATTTGACCGCAACAAAAATACAACCGCTTTCAATGTCGTTTGTTATGGGTATAGGAAAAAAACTTGTACAACTGGCAGATACTTTATAGCCGAAACGGAACTAGAGGAATTTGTCTTGAACGAATTAAAAAGCCTTTTCAAGAATCGCATAAATAAGCGTGAACTTATGGAAAGTGCCAAAGGCGGTAAAATCAAGGTGGAATTTGATGGACTTGTTAAACAGGAAGCCGCATTGAACAAAGACCTTGATGCAATGCAAAACGCCTTACGTTCGTTGTACCGTGACAAGTTAGCAGGTAAAGTTTCCGAAAGGGATTATGATTTTCTGTATGAAGATTTTAACAAAAATCGTGAAGCCCTCGAGGGCAATCTTGAATCCCTGCAACAACGTAAAGCGCAACTGTTGAAATACCAAGATGATAGCAAAGAAATTTTGAAGGCTATTGATGAATTTATAGCCAACGAAATTTTAAGCAAAACCACGATATACAAACTAATTAGCCGAATAGAAACATTTTCGGACAAAAGTATTCAGCTATACGCAAATTTCAGTTGCGCGTAATATCCGTATGTAAAGCCTTGATATATCCTATAAAATTAAATGCTTAGTTATACGGATAAAAGTACATAGGCACACGCCCATAACGTTCCGTCGGAGGTTATCGCCTGCGAATGCGTTTCT
>Ga0131853_10002137_pt1 | contig 35497 bp, 29 predicted proteins | sample TergutLab28metaG_FD_92764 | JGI IMG/M metagenome (GOLD analysis project Ga0131853, IMG submission 92764) | Labiotermes labralis P1 segment gut microbial communities from Petit-Saut dam, French Guiana - Lab288 P1 (version 2) (version 2) | ecosystem: Host-associated > Arthropoda: Insects >... | reverse complement strand
AGTAGACATATACATTAAATTCAATGAAACAACACACACATATGAACAACTTAAGCGGAAAGATGGTTCGAGTTATTTTAAAATCACTTCGGACGTTGTAGCAATATATGTTAACCCTGGAGATAGTTCCGATAAAAGTTCGTCACGATTTGAGTGCGAACATGTTGACGACATTGTTACACTTAAAAAGTATAGAATGAATGGTGGACCTGACATTTCCAAAGATATGATGCAAATAAAAACCGGCAACGGAAGATGTGTTAAAGAATTTTTCTTTGAAAAGGATTTAGTGTTCAATAAACAAAGAGAATGTGAAGTGTCGTACACAATAATATGGGAACAATCCGTAAAAGACCGCCGTTCTGCTATTTCCCCTTCTAAATCTATCAAAAACATGGTACATTCTCACAAATTTCATGGGAAAGGATTCAACCCTAATATAACTCTTTTCTCTCCTTCTCTTGATCAAAGTGAACCTGACAGATGTCCTGATTCAGAATCCGTCACTTATCATGTCACGAGCAGAGAGGGACAAGCTGTGTTTTCTTCAGGTTGCTGCTGCTATCTAGTTGATTTCTAAAATTTTGTCACTATCTAGTTGACTATGCATATAATATAATGTTATACTAGTTTGAGTTGCTTTAAAAAAAGGGGAACAAATTCATGAGAGAAAGAGGTGTATCACGCCAAGTGTAAACTCCACAAGATAAAAAAGTCTCCTTTATGGGGATTTTTTGTTGTCTTTTTACTTTGACAAAACTTCTATTTTCATTGATACTAAATCTTATGGCATATGAAAAAATTTTAAGCACCGAGTTTAATATTTCCGAACACTTTTGTCGGAATATTATCCAATTAATTGATGAGGGAAATACTATACCCTTCATCGCGCGTTATCGTAAGGAGATGACGGGCGAATGTGACGACCAAGTTTTGCGTGAATTCGCGGACAGGTTGGAATATTTGCGTAAATTGGACGACCGTAAAGATGTTGTTTCAAATTCGATTACAGAACAGGGTTTCATGACACCCGAAATTGAATCGGCATTAAAAGAAGCAAAGACCTTGACGGAAGTTGAGGACATTTACCGTCCTTATAAACCAAAACGTAAGACACGTGCTACCGTTGCGATTGCCAAGGGATTGCAACCACTTGCCGATTTGATTTTGGAGCAACGTGGGGATACTGTTGACATTATGAAGGTCGCGGAAGAATATATCTCCGAAGAAAGAGGGGTTGCTTCTGCACAAGAAGCAATTGACGGTGCAAAAGACATCATCGCCGAAAAAATTTCGGACACCGCAGAACTTCGTTCAATTATGCGTACTCAATTATGGGAATACGGTGTTGTTTCCACCACCCTTGTGCGAAATGACAAGACCAAGGACAAGGTTGAGACGTACCAAATGTATGACAATTTCAACGAGGCGGTGTCGAAGATTGTCAGTCACCGTATTCTTGCCATCAACCGTGCAGAGAAAGAAGGTTGTTTGAAATGCACGATTGAAATTGATGAGAACATTCCTTTGGAAGATATTTTTGGTTATTATATAAAGGACTTTGTGCGTGGTGATACCCCACCAACCGTCGAAGATGTTGGTAAGTTCGCACCGACGAGTTATCTTGTTAAAGAAGCGGGTGAAGATGCATATAAACGTCTCATTAAACCGTCCGTTGAGAACGAGGTTCGCGGTGAATTGTTTGAAATGGCAAGCGAACAGGCAATTAAGATGTTTGATTTGAATTTGCGTCCATTGTTATTGCAACCGCCGGTTAAGGGCAAGACTGTCTTGGGTCTCGACCCCGGGTATCGTACCGGGTGCAAAATTGCGGTATGTGATGGTAACGGCAATGTGTTGGACAGGTCTATCGCGTATTTCACACAACCGCATAACAAAGTTGAGGAATCAAAAAAGACTATCGGCGGTTTGATTGCGAAACATGGTGTGCAAATTATCGCCATCGGTAACGGAACGGCAAGTAAAGAATCAGAAATTTTCATCGCGGATTTATTGAAAGAATTAAACGCGAGCGCAAAAGAAAAAATCCAATATATGGTTGTCAACGAGGCAGGGGCTTCGGTTTATTCGGCATCGAAATTGGCGGCAGAAGAATTCCCCGATTTCGATGTCGCCCATCGCAGTGCGGCGAGCATTGCGCGCAGATTACAAGATCCGCTGGCAGAGCTTATCAAGATTGACCCGAAATCCATTGGGGTTGGGCAATATCAACATGACATGCCACAAGCGCGGTTGACGCATGTACTAGACGGTGTGGTTGAAGATTGTGTGAACAGCGTCGGGGTTGATTTGAATACGGCTAGTTCCGCCCTACTTTCCTTTGTTGCGGGGTTGAATGCCGGGATTGCCAAAAACATTGTTGCCTATCGTGCGAAATTGGGTGGATTTGGGTCGCGTGAACAATTATTGAAAGTTCCTAAATTGGGCGCCAAAGCATATGAACAATGTGCGGGGTTCTTGCGGATTACCGATGGTGAAAACATTTTGGACAATACCGCCGTCCACCCCGAAAGTTATGACGCGGCTACCAAGTTGTTGCAATTATTTGGGCTTGCGTTGAATGTGGGGGCTGTGCAAAGTTTACAAAGTTTGGCGAGCAAGGTCGAACGATACAACGGCGGTGCCGACAAGGTCGCCAAGGAAATCGGTGTTGGTGTTCCGACTTTGGAAGACATTGTTTCCGAATTAATGGCACCCGGCCGTGACATTCGTGACGATTTGCCATCGCCAATGTTGCGTAGTGACGTGATGGACATGAACGATTTGAAAGAAGGCATGGAAATCACGGGTACCGTAAGGAATGTAATCGATTTCGGTGCGTTCATTGATATCGGTGTCCACCAAGACGGATTGGTTCACATCAGCCAAATTTGCGACAGATTCATAAAACACCCATCCGAAGAATTGTCGGTTGGGCAGGTAGTACAAGTCAAGGTTTTGGGTGTGGATAAAGAAAGAAAAAGAATAAGTTTGACGATGAAGTTTTAAAAGATGGCGCTTGCCATCTTTTTTTTTCTTAGTTTGAAAATTCGATTAATTCGCAATTTTTCATTTCTGGACAATCCAAATACAAACCACTTTTCGGCATGCCATGAAAATATGTGTATACCAATCTAGCAATTCCACCGTGTGCTACTACTAAGATGTTTTTGTCTTTGAATTTTGTTCGCATTTCGTCTAGGAAACTTTTAATACGATTCTCCCCTGACTCAAAAGTTTCTACTGTAGAAAAATCATAGTTTTCACGTTTTCCGTAAAAATCGCGTCTGAAATTTTCATTCCATTCAAACCCTTCGTAATCTCCACTATACCATTCCATGATACGGCTATCTGTTATTATTGGTACTCTTCGTTCGATTGGGTGAGTTGACAAAACTAACTCTGCCGTTTGTTTTGCACGAATTAGTGGGCTACAAAAAACTAAATCAAATTTTACGTCTTTGGTTTTGTAACCTAAATCAATTGCTTGTTTAACACCCGTTGCAGTTAATGTTGAATCTACAAAACCGTTCCAATGTCCAGATTTGTTCATTGTTGTTTGTCCGTGTCTTACATAATAAATCATGTTTATATTTTATCGTTAAACTCGTATAATGACAAACTTAATTTTTTTCTGTCTAGAGAGTCGTCCACCCGCTCATTAGGTCTGCGGTCTGAGCAAGACTCGCCCGTCTGGGTCGAGAGTTTTTCTTTGTGTTCTCGTCGACACTCAGACCGCAGACCTAATGAGCGGGTGGACTTGGTTGGTGCGTGTAGTTGTGAAAATTTTAGTTACTTTTCGCACGAATGAAAGCCCCGCCAATTAAATTTTGAGGTCTGAGTGTCGACGAGAACACCAAGACCTACTCTCGACCTAGACGGGCGAGTCTTGCTCAGACCTCAAAATTTAATTGGCGGGGCGACTTACCTTGCGGAAAAAATCGCAAAAACTTATCTTTACTCAATTTCTATTTTCTGCTATTATAGTTAGTTATTAGGAGAATAATTAACTTATGAAAAACGAGAAAATTCGGAATATTGCTATTATTGCGCACGTTGACCATGGGAAGACGTCTTTGGTGAATGAATTGTTGAAACAAGGTGGTGTTTTTCGCGCCAATCAAGACGTGTCCGACCGCGTGATGGATTCCAACGCGATTGAACGTGAACGTGGAATTACCATTTTTTCGAAAAACGCGTCGTGTATGTACGGTGATGTAAAAATCAACATTGTGGACACGCCGGGTCACGCCGATTTTGGTGGCGAGGTCGAACGTGTTTTAAAAATGGTTGACGGTGTGTTGTTGGTCGTGGATTCTTTTGAAGGTCCCATGCCACAAACACGTTTTGTGTTGCAAAAATCCTTGGAATTGGGTCACCGTGTTATCGTTGTCGTAAACAAGATAGACAGAAAAGACGCACGTATAGATGAGGTCAAGGACGAGGTTTTGGAGTTGTTTTTGGAACTCGACGCCACCCCAGAACAGTTAGACAGCCCGTTTGTGTACGCAAGCGCACGTGAGGGCATTTCGACATTAGACATGGCGCAAGAACCAAAGGATTTCGTGCCATTATTCGAAAAGATTGTTGAATATATCCCCGGCCCCGAAGTCAACGATGCACCCTTTTCAATGTTGGTTTCGGCAACCGAGCAAAACGATTTTTTAGGCAAATTGGCGATTGGGAAAATCGTACAGGGAGAAGTCGCGGTCGGTTCACAATTAAAGGCAATTAATTTCCACGATGAAACAAAAAATTCGGCATTTCGTGTTACCAATTTGTTTTTGTTTGATGGATTGTCAAAGGTCGCAGTGACTTCTGCATCGGCGGGCGATATTGTGAACATTGCGGGTGGTATTGATGTTGGGATTGGTGATACTATTTGCGACAAGTCGATTATTACCGCACTACCCTTTGTGAATATTTCTGCGCCTTCTATTGAAATGACATTCAGTATCAACAATGGACCTTTTGCTGGTAAAGAAGGAAAATTTTGTACTTCCCGTCATTTAAAAGACAGATTGGAAAAGGCGGCGATTAAGGATTTGTCTTTGAAAGTGTTACCGACGGACAGCGCGGATTCGTTCCGTGTATTAGGTCGTGGAGAGATGCACATTTCTATTCTGGTCGAAAATATGCGACGTGATGGATATGAATTCATGGTAAGTGTTCCTAAGGTATTGTATAAGACAATTGACGGTAAAGAACACGAACCAGTCGACCGCGTATTTATTGACGTGCCAACGGAAAACGTCGGTTCAATTATGTCCGAAATGGGTGAACGTAAGGGTGAATTGGTTACAATGAAAACGGGTGAAGTTCGTAGTAAGTTAGAATTTTTGGTGCCGTCACGTGGATTGCTTGGATACAAAACGCAATTCATGACGGACACGCGTGGTAAGGGAATTATAAATACATTGTTCGAAAGATACGAACCTTATAAGGGATTTATCCGCAAGCGTGGCTTCGGTGCATTGATTGCATTTGAACAGGGCGAGACCACACCATACGGATTGTTCGGCGCACAAGAACGCGGAACATTAATAATTTTACCAGGAACCCAAGTTTACGCGGGAATGGTGGTCGGAACAAACCCAGCAGGAACCGACATGGAAGTAAATGTTTGCAGAAAGAAACAATTGACAAACATCCGTTCATCTGGTGCCGACGATTCATTAAAATTGGTTCCAGTCAAGCCGATGTCATTGGAAGAATGTATTGAATTTTTGAATGACGATGAATTATTGGAAGTCACACCAAAAAACCTACGAATAAGAAAAACAATACTCGACCATTCGAAACGTAAGCGTGAGAAGAAGTAAACTCATCAATCTGCCAACACAAAAAGTCCCTCATGGGATTTTGTATTCTTGATAACCTACTTCTTTTAAAGAATATTTGATCTTGGAGGCACCGGTACTCCCTCTGGTCGTGCCTACTTTTTTAAAAAAGAGTATTTAAATTTGGAGGCACCGGTCAGAATCGAACTGACGCATACCGGTTTTGCAGACCAGCGCTTTACCACTTAGCAACGGTGCCGAAATGAAATGTAGACAACGTTGCATGAATAATGACTAAACATTAATGTGGCAAGGTTTTGGAAAGTATTTTCCAATCCAAGTTAACTAGACCTTACCACTTAGCAACGGTGCCGTATTCATTAATATACTCGAAAAGTGTTGCTTGTGTCAATCAAAAGTGCGTTTTATCATGTAAAGAATTTGACAAATTTGCATTTGTCTGGTAAGATATTTGTATGAACTCAAAAGAACTTAGAAAATATTCACTTATTATTCAAATCGGAAATACAGACCCATCCAGCCCACAAGTTCTGCCATTATTTGAAGAATTGGCGGCGAATGATTTTGAAACAGCATTTGAAATGTGGGAATATTACCTATCCTTGTATGCAAATAAATTGTCTAACGAACAAATATCTATGAACTTGGAGCGTGAAGTTTTCAACATCATGAAATCACGATCAGATTCAAAAATGCGTCAATTATTAGGTGAGAGCGCTCCACTTTTGAAATTGATTTACAATACGAGCATGACCGCCGCCTCTGCCGGCAATTTGACCTTTGTTTCATCACTTATTGTCGCATCTAAAGTCGACGAAGCGGGTGAGATTTTAAAGCTTATAGTTACAAACAAGAACAAAGACTTTGGCGAAAGTATGAAAGTCATCCTCGACGATGTATTTGAAACACAAACAAAAAAGACAGGGTCACATGTACCATCGCTCAATCGTAAACAACAAATGTTCTTGCTTGAATATGCATTGAAGGTCAAAGGCCCCAACAAGAATGTATTAGCGCAAAGAATTAAAGAGGTTAGTTAATATACCTGAATATGGGTATCTCATACACCATCTCCTTTTAAACATCTTTAGGGTTGTCAATTGGATACCTAATGTCACAACGCGTTCGGATTTTCTGCAGTGATTTCGGTTGATACCTCTTCAGTTTGTGCTTTTTCATCTTTCTTCTTTTTACGATTTTCTATGAATAATCTGATGTAGAAAATAATAATCGAAGTGATGACCGCTACTGCTTTGACAAGATTGGTAGGGTTCAGAAAGAAGAAAATACTATTTACTATCATTGCAAGCCTGTAAACCAATTGACTTGATCGCATAATATGGATGCCTTTTGCCCATTTACCGAAGTTAGCGAATAAAACAACCGCTAAAATAACCCATTCAAACCATAATCTTGAAAACCACCAAGCCCAAAATACAACAGCAACAGAAACAAGACAAAACAACACGAATCCAAGTACAGATTTCCAAGTTTTAACCTCCCCTTTGCTTGTCTTGGCGAAAAATAGATTTTTAAAGATACTAATTACCTTTAACCCAGCAAGAGACCAATTCATCAAAAATATATAGTTCAAAGATTTAAATACATTACCAACAGCAGATAGTTTCAGCGTCTTTGCCTTTTCTTTGTATTGAAATTTTATGAATGCGATGATTATATTTATCGCCCCAAAAACTTGGGATAGTATAAACATCCAAAGTACTACCGGAAGTTCAAACATGGTTTATTTCCCCCTTACTTTGTTCATTTTTCTTTCAATTTTTTCATCATCATACTCAAGTTTGGTTTTAAGGGAATCCACAAGTTTACCTAAATACATATCGAGATTTTTTTGTTCATCGTCATTCAGACAAGAAAAAAGATCACATTCTTCTGTTTGGGTTTCTTGTCCTACTCCCCTCCCTTTGTCTGTTAATTTTATGACTTGCGCACGTTTATCATTCTCATCAACATCACGGGTTACATAACCCTTCGTTTCTAATTTTGACAACATCTCACTCATTGATGACGGTGCAAGGTCAAGAGCATATGCGAGATCCCTAAGATTAATTCCGTCATATTCTTTCAATGATGCAAGAATACGTCCCTGTCCATGTGTGGGATCAAATTCACCCTTTATTTCCTTCTTACGTTTCTTTTGTATCATGTATTGCACAAGCGCCATTTTGTCTTGTAAGTTTTTTTCCAGCATTATATCTCCCTTTGTTTTGTTCGGTACAGTACTATTATAATTCGCTACCGAACGTTTTGTCAATGGTTTTTTCGTCAATTAAAAAACCGAACCCAATAGAGTTCGGCTTATTTCAATTAAGATAATTTCGGAGGTTATTATGTGTATTTGCAGTCTTTTTTGATTCTTTATTTGATTTCGTAATCAAAATTTTCTCAGTTCGCCAAAAAGTATTTTAAGTATATCAACATTTACACTATTACCAAATTGCTTATATGCCTGCAAGTCATTTGCATCACAAATGAAATCTTCTGGGAAACTTTGCAACCTTGCACACTCCCTTGGAGTTAATCGTCTCTTGTATTTGCCAATGATTGGAATTTGAACAATAGCAACAAGCGCTGGAAACAAGTCAGGAGTTTTAACTCTTATTCCTGAAGGTCTGAATTGAATTACCCCCTCCCATATCGATTCAATTCTCGTGCCTGCTTGCCATTCGAATTTTCTGTGCGTTAGTCTAAAGTCTTTTAGGTAATTATGCTTTTTCTCCCAGGCATCAATAAACTCTTTGTTCTCTTGGTAGAGTCTGTTGTTTTTAGTAATAAATTCTTTCTTCCATGCAGGCAAAGTGTCACATGGTTCTTTTTTGAAATAATCATACCAAACTGGGAAACCGATAACTTTTAAGTTGATGCCTTGATAAAATTCATCCCAGGCGTTAAGAACTTTTTCTTCATATTCGTTGATATAATACTTCTTGTCTACTGACTCTTTAATTACGTTGAAAATGCTATTGCTCTCTTTATCCTGCAATTTAGGTAGTGCTATTTCTAACGGTAACTTTACATTTACCGGGTCATAAACCCCCATAATATATACCCGCTCCCTAAACTGCGGTATGCCAAATTGATGTGGGCTAAGAATTATAGACTTCTCTGTTGTTCTATAACCTAAATCTTGCAAGCACGATTGGATTATTTTCCATGTGTTTCCATCGTCGTGAGAGAAAAGGTTTCGAACATTCTCAAGGATGATATATTTGGTTCTATGATGCTGTAATATCCTGCATATATCAAAAAATAACGTCCCCCTAGTGTCGTTAATACCTGCCTGCTTGCCCGCTTTTGAAAAAGCTTGGCATGGAAAGCCCGCACACAATACTTGATGCTCCGGGATATCTTTTTCACAAACCTGGGTGATATCGTTTTTGCAATTCTGTCCATAATTTTTCTTATACAAATTGTCGCAATTGTCATCTATATCTGCGGCAAAAACACACTCTCCTCCAAAAGACCTTAGTGCTTGGTGAAAGCCCCCAATCCCACAAAATAAATCAACAAACTTAAATGATTTATCCACCATTCACCTCCACCAACTGACTATGTCTATAAACCACAAAGTTGTCTATGTTCTTTTTGTTTATCAGAAACTTGACTCTCCTTGCGTTGCCATCTGGTTGTCTACCTTGATTGAAATCACTCAATACATTTCTGAAATTGATCCTATTCAATTCTATGATCATCATACTCACAAACTGCACTTGGTTTTTCATTCTCGATGCATAACTAAGTTCGTCAAACTCTTTTCGTTTATCCCATTCACCGTTATCTCTTAGAAAATGCGACCTAAATTTTGTTGCTTCGAAGTTTTTATCCTTATCTTTAATTGTGTTGTGTTCATATATTACATACCAAAATCTATCGTATTTGTTTATGCAATCCATAAATGCTTCCTGATCATTTCCAGGCGAAACATCGTATCCGGTATCACTTGCTTTTAAGTCGCCATAAAATTTATTCTCAGCAAAATACAAATCGAAGTCCAAGTCATCACTTTTCTTTTGGGAACTGCCAACATATCGGACTATATTTTCTAGTTTGTTCGACTTTATGAAATTGTCTACTTTGAATTCCAAAAACCATCCTGGCCATTCGGTTTGTTTCCATTGTGACCATTTATTGTTATACATCTCTGTTATTGCATTTTGTGCAGTGATCCAACTACTGAACTTAAGTGATCTATTAAATGCCTCAAAAACTTTAAACAATTCATCTTTGGTTTCAAGTTCATTATTAAGGTAAGATTTGAGTTTGTTTAATCGGATTGAACTAATCCTATTCCCGAAATTGTCAATTTTTTCAAAAACACCATTTCGCATTGCCTGGAACAAATCATTGATATAAATGTGTGCCGCAGAATTATTCATCTTCTTTTGTAAATAGGTTTCTTTGATAAAGTCGGCGAAGACTATGTTGCCCTCATAGTGGTAAACCCCCATAAATCGAACATTATACCGGTGATTATCTTGAACTTCTAAGTAAACATTCTTGAATGATTGTTGCAACTGTATTCTTTTTTTGAAAATTGGGTGTTGCCCATTTCCCCCCAAATATGTGATTGCTGCAAATAGCAATATATCCTTAACTCCGTCATTACGCGTATAGACAAGAACCTTTCTTCCTGCGAACATCTCTATTCTACAACGATCTTTTCCTAGGCAAGCAACAAAAGTATCCAACATTCTTGTCGGGGCCAAAGGTTGATCAAGTGCTATATCTAAACTTAAACCACTTCTTATCTGCTCGCTTCTTAGGTTCATGATTTATAGAGTATCATATATAAAAGCAAAAAGTTACTAAATTTGCAAATGTTTTCACTCATAAAATGCTGGTACATCTTTTCTCTGAAATAAAAACAAGTTCAGAGAAATTTTCTTAATTTGCATATAAATTAGAAAAGTCTTAGCTAACTAAGACCCTTTTCATATGTGTGGTGCGACCTAGAGGACTTGAACCTCCACGGATTACTCCATACGATCCTTAGTCGTAAGCGTCTGCCAGTTCCGCCAAGGTCGCCCGATTAAACAAGTTTACATCGTTTTTATGGTGATGTCAATGTAAACCTTATATTTTGGAATAGCACAAATGACCCCAGCCATTCTTGATTTTTTTTTTGGGGGGGGTATTAACAGGGGTTCTTCATGACCATCTTAACTGCGTCTGCGTACGCGCAATATTATAACGGCAAAAATTCCTAACATTAACAATAAGGCACCGGCAACTGCTGTAATTATTAACCATGGAAAACCATTGCCGTTATTTGTTTCTTGTAAAGTTGCAAGTCTTGCAATTTGGTAATCTAACTCAATTTGATTTACAATATATGTTGCCCCATTATAATCGTTATTTTGTCTGAATGTGTTTATTGCATTAATCGCCGCCTGCAATTCAGATGCAGTTGTATAATTAGAAAGATTTGCAATCATTTGATTTATTTGCGAGACAATTTCGTTTGCTGGATTTGTTATTACATTATTAGTTACATTTACAGTGAAATCGCCTGCAAAATGTATTCCGTAATATACGCGAACGGTAACGGCACCAACTGCCCACGTACTTGTAGTAACGGTTAACCCTGTTGTAATGGTTCTTGTATTCCCATCTGAATATGTCAATTCAACTTCTAATCCACTTACCGAAAATGTTTCATCTAACAACCAATCTTGTTTGGTTGCATTGTTTTCTAAAGTTGCACCTGTGATCGTTGGGGTTGCGACGGTAATGTTAAACGCTCCTGCCGTATGTGTTCCATAGCGTATGGTTACGGTCACAGTGCCAACCACCCATGTGGTTGTTTCTACCGTAAAACCCGTTGTAATTGTTCGCGTAGAACCGTCGGAATAAGTTATTTCGATTTCAATTCCACTTACCGCGAATGTTTCATGCATGTACCAATTCGGTTTTGTAGTATTTGTCTCAAGTGTTGCTCCTGTGATTACAATTGCCTCAAAATTTGCTGTTGCCGTTATATTGTTGGTTCCCACGGTTAGTGTAATTGTTGCTGATGTTAAATCTGTTATCGTTGTACCTGTGATTGTCCAATTAACGAACTTGAATCCTGTGTTTGGTTTTGCCGTTAATGTACGTTGTGTGCCTGGCGCTATGCTTGCAAGTGTTTCGTTATCTTGGACAACAACTTCTCCTGCGTTTTGACCTGTTGGATTTGTTGCAATCGATATTGTATATACTTCGTTAGAGATAACCTGGATATCTATATTATGTGCAATTCGTGACAAATTCAATGTAATTGAATTACCAGTTAAAGCATTTACAGACCATATCTCAGAGTTCCCGAATCTTGTATCATTATAATTGGCATGTGACCTTTCGTAACCAGTTAAATTTGTCAAAGATACCCCATCAATTCTAATATCAATTATTCCACCCAAACTTTCAAAAGTTATCGACATGTCGGATACCCAATCCACTTGACCAGTTGCAATCGATGAAGTTCCATGTGTATGAGATATTGTAACCATCGGTCTTACATCAAGATCCCACACCACAGGATGATTTGCCGCGTTCCAATTGGCATGCCACCCAACAGGAATATCCCCCTCCGCACGGTCGGTAAAAAAGGTCGCCGCGGTTCCATTGTTCAAAAAGGCATTTGATGCAATGGTTGTAACTGTTGATGGAATTATAATGGTTTCAAGAAGGTTTTCGTTAAATGCACCAAGGTTAATTTGCCCAACGCCATGTTCAATTCGAACAGACGTCAATTCGTTATTTCTAAAAGCTTCTTGGCCAATTATTAATAATGTTCCTGGAATCGTTATTGAAGTAAGTAGATTGTCACGAAATGAATGAGATCCAAGACTCTCAAGCTCGGACGGCAAGACTACTGTTGTTAGGTAATTCCCTTGAAAAGCACCAGTGTTAATTGCGATTACACTTTCTGGAATTATCACATTTGTCAATTTGTTATTTTGAAATGTGCGGGCCCGTATGTTTATTACCCCATATGGAATTACAAAGTTTGTTAAATAATTATCTGCAAAAGCAGACTCTCCAATTTCAGTAACATTTTCCCCAAATGAAACATTCGTTAAACGATTATTTCTAAGCGAATGGTGTCTTATATTCGTTACACCTTCTGGAATTGTGATTTCGGTTAACATATTATCACGGAAAGAACGTTGTCCCAAGAATACTAATCCATCTGGTAACGTTACGGAAATTATATTCCCTTGGTTTCCAAATGCCTCTATATCTTCGGCGTTGAATGCGTCATCTGCAATGTTTCTAACGGTCAATCCATTGATTTCATTCGGTATTATTATGTTTAAATATACGTCCTGCATATCACGAATTGTCGGGACAAGTCCGGTGATTGCAATTCCCCCGCTTGCTGGTGCGGTCGTAAAATCAGATTCATTTTCGACTACATATATAATTGGGTTTTCAAATGGTTGAATTCCACCATTTTTGGCATTTACATATGTCGATTGTATTTCGCCATTAAGCAAAGCAATTCCACCAAAACATAGGGCAAAAACAGCCACCACCATGCAAGCAAATAGAGAGAACTTTTTCATATGAATACTCCTTAGTTATTAGTATCTGCTAAACTGTACCATTTCTTACGTTTTTTGTCATATGTTTTCAGAGCGTGCGGCTACAGCGACCGCTAGCGATTAGCACTCCTCGCAAACACCTCGGTAGCATCCCAGTGTCGTCAACCATCATTACAGGGTTGTTGAGACAGTAAGCATATAAATTTAGTCACGCATGACGTCAAGCGCTTCAATCGCATCCATATTAAGGAATCTACCAACTTGAGAATCATAGTAACGGGATTTGAGATAGTAGAGACCAGTTTCAACATCATAGTAATACCCACGATAACGTATTGGGTTAATCTCGGCAAGTTCACCAGACGATTCAAGAATATTCCCCCATGCGTCGTACTTGTACTCGGCAGCTGTTTCGCCTGATTTTGATGGTGACTCGTCAAACGGGCAACAAACTAAAAAGCCACCAGTTAGGTGGCTTTCTCAGTTTGTTTTGGTGCTACATCTCGCAATTATTTTCAAGAGTATATTTTTTATATATCTCAAACACGTTTACTAAATTCAAGAAATATTTTTTGGCATCTATATCTAACCTCTCTACTTCAACTACTTTTCTAAATTCCTCAAACTCCTCTAATGAGCCATGTTCATAACCAACAAGTCTGCCTTTTAGTAAATCGTCAGCAACAAACATAGCGAATGTTTCTACTGTAAGCAGGTGGTCGCCATAATCAAGTTTAAGATTCTCATCGTAATCTTTGAATACCCAAGGAATTCTGCTATCATTTAGAGTTCTTACGATAGTTTTTTCTTCATTTGTTAATTTAAACTTTTTCATACCATTTCTCAAATCTTTACATCTCATTGTAGATTTTTGCACTTGCATTAATGACAGCATTCTCGTTCTTATCAAAATATAGCTGAGGGATTTTTATAAATGTACCATCATTATCGTTTATTGCACCACTAATACCTAAATCATTACCCTTAAATCCTAGTGTAATATCATTTTTCTCAATTAGATTAATAATATCCAACATGTACTTACCTTCAACTTCAAAAGTCAATTCTCCATTAGATCTTTCTAGGATAGTCTGCTTGAGTTTTTTACATTCAATCTCTCTTAGCAGATCTTGTTGTAAACTACCTTCACCGAAGCAACTTGCTGTAATAATTGATTGATGAGGGATAATAACCTCAATAGTTTTCGTGATTGAACTTAGATTTTTGTTCATATCCCCAAGCCACGTTAGTGTCACATAATTACTATCCCTCTTGACAATCAATTTAGACATTTACCTTAATCTCCTACCTAATGTTCCCGACATAAAACTATTAACTATATGCCCCAATGGGATGTGAATTTGGCTAAACCTACTTCCAAAGAAACCTATATGAGCATGAAGTTGTCGCCCAATTTCTACATCAATTCGTGTAGTCTTACCAAACTTTATAAGTGTACCACCAACATTTGGGTTTTGCAAGCTATTCGGTGATAATGCACGAATTCCACCTTTCTTCCCTTTTTTTAGTAAGAAACCACCTTTGCGCCCCGTTTTTACTCCCTTTCGTGCCAGGAACTGCAATCCTTTACTTGCCCCGAAGGAACCCGCAGAAAATACTCCGCCAGTCAGCGCGCCTGCTATCCCTCCAACTAGTGCATCCCGACCAACTTCACTCCAGTTAATATTATTAAAGCCATTTGATACGCCTTGGGATGCAATACTAATTGCTGCTCCCATAACTGCTCCACCTATTGCCCCCACAACTGCGCCGCCGATGATTGTACCGACTAAACCACCACCTAATACACCAGCAATAGGTGCAGCGAGACCTGCCGTCACAACTGTTAGTGCTACCGCAGCGACAATTACAACTGCTGCTACCAACCATCTCCACCAACGTCTGCCATCATGATCGACATTCATAACTGGGTTATTGTTGCAATAGCTGTAAAGATTTAGCCCATTTATAAAGGCCTTAGATTCATCAAGTATATTGATTTCATCCATATTCAAGAATCTACCAACTTGCGAATCATAGTAACGGGATTTCAAGTAATAAAGCCCTGTCTCAATATCGTAGTAATACCCACGATAACGAATTGGGTTAGTCTCGGCAAGTTCACCAGACGATTCGAGAATATTCCCCCATGCATCGTACTTGTATTCGGCGACTGTTTCGCCGGATTGGGATATGACTTTTGTTACATCGCCTTGCAGGTTTTTAACATAGTAATAGTGTTTGTCTTTGTTTAGAGTGAATCCAACCATGCCATCAACGCCGTAAATATAGTCGAGTGTGTCGGTTTTTGTGTGGATAACAGTGTGTCCGTTTTCTTCGCTATTGGTTGTTGTGGTTCGGGTTTCGGAGAGTAGTTTATCGCCTAGCCATTGGTAGTAACTTTCGTATCTAGTGTCTTCGCCGTTAATCTTTTTCTGATGGTCTTTGTAGGTTCTTAATCCAGCTACATTGTATTTGAACTCGACATCATCGTATTTAGTTAGACTTCTCAAGTGTGACCAGTTCAAGTTTTTACCACGGTATTCGATTGGATTGCCAAGTGCATCGTAATCAAAGCCGGTTTCGTTACCGAATTGAACCAACTGATCACCGTTGTAGCGGTACTCGACGTCGCCCTTGAATAAGATATTTCCGTTGGTGTCGTAACTGATTTCTGTGTCACCATCTTTTACAAGTCGGTTTAGTTCATCGTATTCGTAGGTTTGGACAACCTTGTTAAAGGAATCGTTTATATGAGTGATATTACCATTCTCATCGTACTTGTATCTTGTTCGTTCGACTTTATTGCCGATTTCCTGCGTGTGGATGTTGACAAGACTTGTGGCGTATTCATTGCTTTGAAGGTACCTAAATTCGGAGGATAGGATTTTTCTATGGGTTGGATCTAGTAATTGTTCGCCTGTGAATCTGCCTAGATTATCTGCTTCAACTTTCAAAGTTTCACTTGTAGGAAGAATGATGGATTTTAATTCTTGGTTCTCATAGTTAAACCGATAGGTTTTCTCACGATCATCGACCGTGTAGTCTGCCTGTGTAACTTGTCCATCAATATCAATCTCGTTTTTGATTTCCAAGAACTGAGCTGGAATACTTCCGAACCTTTCTGGGTCTTCTGTTTTATCGTCGTGGAAAAATCCGATTACTGCTTGTCTTGTTACATTTCCGTCATTATCATATTCGAATCTGATGGTCTCTTCTGTTTTGAAATCTATCGTTTGGGATAGTTTACCAGTTAAATTGCCTTCTTCATCTTTATCCTCGTAATAGTTTCTTAGAATTGTGCCTTCACTTTCATTAACGGGGGTATACCTTATAGCAAGTAATCTTCCAAATTTGTCACTGAAACTTCTGTATATTTCACCGTTTGCATAGGTTGCTTCAACGATGTCACATGAAACTACACCCATATTATTGTGCAAGTCGTGTGATTCAGTTGAATAAGCGTATGAAACATAGGGGACATCACTTTCGTTATGAGTGACAGATGATTTTCGCCCTCTCCCATCGTAGGCATATTCAAATTTGGTATCACCGCTTTCTAATTTTGTTAAATAGTCTGCTGTATATCCAAATGTTGTTCCATTTCTTTGGCCATCGGCTACACTTGCCATACTGCTGACATGGCTTGTTGAGAAATCAAGACCAAAAGTCGTTGCATTTCCACGTGGGTCGGTGGTGCGGGATACTTTGTTCGTACCTTTCAAATAATCAAATTTGGTTTTGTGTTCACCGCTTTCATCAAACGATGCGGTTACTTGGCCATTTTCTTCGACTTCGTATTTTTCAACAAATCTCTTGTCTGGACTTGACTTGTGATAGGTTGCCGAGTGTACTTCGAGACCTTGTTTGTTGTATCCAGTTTCTTCAACCATGCCGTCTGGTTCGGATATTGTGCGAATAACATCGCCTTGTTTGTTGTGGAAATATTGAATTGATTCGACTCTGTCGGCTTCTCCTGTTGTTCTAATAATTGATTCGCTTCTTATCAGTAAAGACTCTCTACCGTCCATAAAGTGTTTATATAAAAACCTTTCTTCTAAACTCTGACGGATTGCCTGGTTACTTGGATGCACGCGTTCACTATAACGTTTTCTTGTCGGGTTTCCATCTGCATTCAAATCGGCAACTTCCCATTCAAGATCATTTCTGAATACAGGTAGAGTATTTGGTGTTCTTGCCCAATTCAAATGTTGGGTTCTGATTGTAGTAATATTTGAAGTTTCGTTTACATCTTGGGTTATTAAAGCCTCATGATTAGCATCCTCGTGCATTGTTGTGAGGGTTTGACTATATTCGCCTTGGAAGTGTTCGTGGACTAAATCAAGATTGCTGTCAAAAAAGTACGTTGTACGCTCACCAGTCTTAATATCAGTTAACACTGTGGTTCTTGCACTTGCGTTATGATTAATGTCTGTCATCGTTTCAAGCGATAATGCTCCTGCTGACACACCAGCGGAATTAATTCTTGAAGAATTGCTCAATGCTGAAATTCTTGTGACTCTCCCAGACAACCAAGTTAAGCGCTTGCCTATTCCAGATGGAGATATTACATCCAACAGTTGATGGCTTGTGTTATAGGTGAAAGTAGAGTTAGTATCATCTGGGTATTCGATTCTAATAAGGCGACCATTTGCATCGTATCGGAAATAGGTTTTTCGGTCTTGGAAATCATTTATCCATTCTAAACGACCATTTACATATTCCAATGCTGTTTCTCTTTCTTCGGAATCAACTACACGTGAGATACGCCCATCTCGATAGATGATTGAGGTTTGATTGTCATAGTTGTCAAAGATTGTAACAAGTTGTCCAGCATCGTTAAACCCAAGGATTTTTTCACCAACAATATAGTCAACAGGCATTTGTCTTTTCAATATGCCATATTGGAATTGTCTTTGGGCAAGTCTTGCCTCTAAAATCGCCAAATCTTCTCGGCATCTTGTTTCAACTTGAGTGTGTCTCGTGTTTTCTACGTGTGTTGTTACCTCATCAATTTTTTGTCTGATCATTTCGATTTTCTCATTGAATTCAGTAGAAAAAATTGCTTGTGCATGCAATCTTCCTTGCATACGCTCGCCATTGGAATGATATGAACTAGATCTCTGGACTAATACATTAAACGCCTCCATGTTGAATCCATCAGAATCATTCAAAAAAGTAAATCCATTTCTATTCGTCAATTCATATCTATTTCTATCGTGGTAATTATCGGAGAATGGATCAAGAATTCTACCATCTGTTCGCCTAAGACGTCTCGTATTACGCATGCCTTTTTGCATGAGACGAGTAAACCGTTCTCTAATCAATCTTAAAAATTCTTGCCTTTCTTGAAGGGTGAAGTTCGTCACATTAGTATTAAAAACTTCAGCAGGTGTCATATTGGTTATAAATGCCGCAGGTGTCGCGTGGTGAGTCCTTCCCGGGAAAGCACTTCTCAACCTACCTAGAAGATTTGCATTGAGATTTGTATTTGCAAGTTGTTGAAATTGAAATCGCATATCTTCTATATTTCGTTCGATTCCTTTGATTTCTTCTCCAAGCCTTATCATTTCTTCGTGTCTAACTTCAATCTTTTGGCTTCCAACAAAACCTTTTGGTCGGATTTGTAGAGTCAAATTACTATCACTACACATTTCGGCGAATGCTTCTTGGTTATTTGAAACAAGTCTAAGCCACCCATCTTGTTCAATACGAAGATCACTTCTTTGAATACGTGCAGACGTATTCGGTCTGTTGAATGACTTGTTTCCATTTACTAGTCTTATAAAATATCTTTCTTCAAAATCATGCTCTTGCCCCGTTCCATCTGTAAAGATATATCTTGTATCATTTGGGTTGTTAGGCAAAACTTTTCGTAAACTTTGTTCTAGATTGAGTTTCCACCCCCTCCCAAACACTCCGTTAGTCGTAGGTGTTCTGCTTTGATAAACATGCATAATGTCTACAGGCAAAATACTAGATTCTGCATTCGTTGTTTCATGCATGAAAGTTAATGTGCCGTTGGAAAGGTCAATCAAACCCTCCCCTGCACGGGCGGCACTAAATTCATGAAATACTTTTCTTTTCATTGGTTCCTCCTAATTTATCCATTTTGGTTTTTTTGGAATTTCTTTTGTGTTGGTTACATTTAGCCATTCCAAATACCATTTTTTTAATTCTTTTTGCTGGTCTGCTGTAAGCCTTTCATGCCATAACCCACCACGGTTGATAACCGGAAAACATATTTCTTCACGTAATGAACGAAGATTTTCCGTTATTTCAATTTCCGAGATATCTTCAAATTGTTCCATTGAAAGCACATTATTCTTAACCCTCCATGCAAAATTATTTTTTGATTCAAACGTTTTTCTGAATTCTTCGTCCGAAACCTCTATAAAAGAATTTTCGTCGTCAACTTGAATGTCGTAGGGATAACGCTCGCAAACCCAACCTTCATAATTAAAAAATATTTTTTTCATTTTTATAACTCCTCTTAATGTCCAAGTGCGAACCAGCGACGACGATTCATCGCCGATGTCCCACTTTGTCTTTTCCACCTAAACCCGGTCCTCGTAACATTTTCGGGCGATATATCAGACCCCCACGCAGCATTATTATTCGCGTCTCGATAACCTGCAAAAAAGACAGCCAAGCAACTGTTTGGAAATGTGGTTGGGAAAGTATTATTTTGGTCGCTCGACCATCCCCAATGCAAGATTAATCCATTAAGAAGATTTATCCTCCCTCCGGCTTCATTACCTATCCTTTGTGTGATAATTGCCCCATTAGCTAACTTCGCCAAGGTTACGGCACCGTTTTGAATACGTGCTTCATTCACCGCATTATTCGCGAGTTTAGATTGTGTTATTGCTCCATCAACAACTTGATTAGTTGTGACTGCATTATTGGCAATCTTCAATTGTGTTACCGAACTATCGGCAATTTTGCTTTGGGTTATTGCAGCATCGACAATTTTATTTGTTGTCACCGATTTGTCTTTAATGTGTTTAACCCGAATTGCATTATCATCAATTTCGGTGTAAACAATTTTTCTACCATTTAATATCTTGTCACGACGTAGAGTAGGAATTTCGTTAATCATATCAATTTGATCTAATGAAAGTGCTACTTGGTTTAATAATATTGGGGCCGCATTGTTTCCCAAAAGAAGCCAAACTTTTCCATCTTCAGTTGCTACCAATTTCACCTGTAAACTGTTCCTATCTTTGTTAAGATCCATACTATTAGTTTTTTTAAACGAAAGCGATTCATCGTTCCGAGAGTTTTTTTGTTGCCACTCTGCGGCAGTTTTTAACTTTTGAGTATTTGACATCATGTCCTCCTTGTAAATTTGAACCATGGTTCTTCTTCTGTATATGAACTTGCAGGAGTGTTTGCCTTTGTTTAAACAAACAAAAAATCTACCTTTTTGGTAGATAACTATCATTGCAAATATCGACATAGTGGCAAAAACTAAGAATGCGGACAAAATAAAAGCAACCCGCCCAACCCCCACGGGTTCAAACGAGTTGCGGCTGGCGGAGGAGGAGGGATTCGAACCCCCGTGCCCTTGCAGGCTACCGGTTTTCAAGACCGGGCGAGTATGACCACTTTCGCTACTCCTCCGCGATTTTGTTAATTTCTTAACTTTGTTAGTATACATCATTTATTGATAAAGTTCAAGTAGAAAATGAGATTCATATTAATCACCTTTCATAATTTTGGCATTTTAATTTAACCCAGCTCCCGTTGCGGCTTCCTACGTATGGTGAATCAATTTGTTTTGCTATCAATCCTTCGTGATTGTCGAAACATACGGTTGCAAATGAATCACGTGCGTTGTCGGCATTTTTAATGAATTGGCTTTCCCTTATGTTATGTGGTGAATCTTTCATTAACTTGGATAATAATTTCTTTCGTTGCAACAATGGTTGTGGGCGTAGATCAATTCCATCCAACGACAATATGTCAAATGCAACGTAAACCAATCTTTCTGGTTGGGGTTGCGAAGAATAATTTTGCAACGCATTGAAATCGCTTTTTCCATTTTCATCTACTACAATTAATTCACCGTCCAATACGAATGCACGCTCCCCCTTCCATTTATATATCGAATCTGCAATTGGTTGGAATTTTTTTGTGTAATCCATTCCTCCGCGGGTTATTAACCTTACGTTGCCACATTCTACAAATACAACTACACGATATCCATCGTATTTTAATTCCCACAACCATTCTCCCTTTGGTATATAATCAATTAATTTCACGAGTTGCACATCGACACTTGTAAAAGGATTTTTGGTTGTTTTAGATTGTGGTTTCATTATGATGCCACCTTTTTACTTGGTGTGGATTTTTTAATAGGTTCGACCTTCTTTTTCGATGCCTCCCCTGATGTCGCGACCGTTGCCTTTAACGCATCCATGAGGTTAATAATCTTTGCCGTTTTTGTGACAGAGGCACGTTTAACCGATTGTCCATTTATTTTTGCCTCGATTGCTTTTGATAATCTTTCGCGATATTCGTCTTTATACTTCTTGGGGTCGAATGGTTTTGTCATGTTGTTTATAATTTGTTTTGCCAGCCTTAATTCGTCATTAGTGATTTTTTCTTCTATTGTGGTCGCGGGGCTTTTTTGAATTTCATCGTAGAAATGCATGGTGTATAGAATCATATTGCCGCCCATTGCACGGAGTGCTACAACTTGTTCCTTTTGTCCCAGTACCGTTTTTGCAATGCCAACTTTGTTTTCTGATGCGAGTGATTCTAAGATTAATTTAAATGCCTTCTCCGCACCCTTTGGGTTTACGTAATAACTTTTTTCAAAGTATATTGGATCGATTTCGTCTAAGTTTACAAATTGCGAAATTTCTATTGATTTGTCTTTCGCCGATTTAATTGCATCTATTTCTTTGTCGGTGATTGTTATGTATTTGCCCTTTTCATATTGGAAGCCCTTGACTATGTCATCGGTTGCAACATGTGGCGGACAATTTTCGCATGTCTTTTGATATCGGATACGCTCGCCCGTTTTTTTGTAGAGCATGTTAAAACCAATGTCCCGACTTTTGGTAGTGATATGTAAAGTGACCGGCACGTAGACCAGACCAAATGATATTGCAGATTTATAACTGAATGGCATGAGATAGTTTGGGCATTATTGATGTTTTTATTTTATCTATATATGATAAAATGCAGTATGAAAAACATTTTGTGTTTTGGCGATTCGAATACTTTTGGATACGACCCAAGTGACGAGACCAACAGGTTTGGAATCAACGAACGTTGGACGAAACTATTGCAACAAAAATTGGGTAGTAATTTTAATATTATTGAAGAAGGCCTGAATGGTCGCACCATATCAACTTTCGACCCACGTTCAAACAGACTGGGGAAAGATCATTTAATTCCCTGTATCAACAGCCACCTTCCGCTTGATTTGATTATCGTCATGTTGGGAACCAACGAATTAAAGTTTGGTACAACCGCAGAACAAATTGGCGGTATGTTAGAACGGGATATAATTGATGTGTTGTTGCAACACGAATATCGTTATGGCACCAAACCCAAAATCTTAATAATATGCCCCGCCGCCGTGCTTAGCGAGTTTACCAGTTGTAAATACAGTGCCGCAACAAACAAAATAAGTTTAGAACTTGACAAAGCCTTTGAAGAAATCGCACAACGCAAAAGGGTTCAATATTTATCCGCCGTTGATTTGAAAGTCGGCAAAGACGGTGTGCATTTGACATTGGAAAGTCATGCCGAATTGGCACAAAGATTATTTGCAAAAATTACTGATATTTTTAAATAGAAAATTCGGTTGCAGGCTTACTGTTCGGCCGGTTCTTCACTGTAATCACGACCGAAACAGAATTCACCGAAGTTTAATTTTTCCGGGATGTCTTGGGTGCGCATTTTTTCGTCGAATTTTTTTCTGTTAAATTTTAGATTGACCCGGTAAATGTCTAGGTTGGGTTCATCGCCTATTGCACGATTTACATCGAAGTAGGTGTAAAATGTTGTGTCACCCTTTACGCAGCCACTGGTTCCGTTGCATACGTAACTTTTGCCGTGTTCATCTATGATGATTTTTCTTGTGTGAATGTGACCGAAAAATACTATGTCCGCGTTTTTGTTGCCGAATAGTTTGTGAAGTTGGGCCTCTGTGAATTCTTCGTAATCGTCGCGTACAACGCCCTGTTCATTGAGGCTGTAATGTGTGAATAATACGTTAAAGCCCTTGAAGTTAATCTTTATTTCGTTTGGCATGCTTTTAATGAAACGTAAGTCTTCGTTGTCTAAACTATGAAAAACATATTCCATGTGTTTAATACCCGCATATGTCATGGTTGCAACCGATGAATCGTAACGCACCATTCTTTGTTCATGGTTTCCGGTAACACATTGAATAAGTTTGCTGTGCTTTGATAACAACTTCAAACATGCAGATGAATCTGGTCCGAACGTTATGGCATCACCTAAAAAATACGCTTGCTTGATTTTGCGGTTCTTTTTTATATGTTTGATGATTGCTTCTAATGCTTCTAAATTTCCGTGAATGTCACCGAATACTGCGATTGCCATGGTGGAACTCCTTTGTATAGATTATGTTTCTAGTATAAGCAAAATCGCAAGATAAGTCGAGAGAAATGAAAACAAAAAACCGCATTCTTGGTATGCGGTTTTTATTTTTGTTTTAGGAGTATTAATTACTCTGCAGCTTCTGCTTCTTCTTTGTCTTTTCCGAAGAAGTAACATCCCGCAAGTGCAGCAAGTGCAGCACCAGCAAGAGGAGCAACGATGAACACCCAAACTTGACGAAGACCGTCAACGCCGCCGAAGACCGCTGTTCCGATACTTCTTGCTGGGTTTACCGATGTTCCTGTGATGTTGAATCCAACGAAGTGTACAAGTGCAAGTGTCAAACCGATTACAAGCCCTGCAACCGCTTTGTTGTCTTTGCCTCTTGCAACAACCCCGATGATTGTTAATACAAACACGAATGTTAATACAGTTTCAACAAGAAGAGCTAGGATAATTGAACCAGCCTCTGTTGCGTTTCCTATGTTTTCGTAGGTGTTCACACCTGCTGTTAATGTTGTTGTATCACCCGCGAATAGGCTTACCGTTCCCCAAACGAACAATGCACCGACGATAGCCCCAACAATTTGTGCGACGACGTAGAATGCAAAGTCAACCAACCCAAGTTTTTTTCGCATCAACATTGCTAGTGACACCGCTGGGTTGACATGTGCGCCACTGATTGGTCCTATGATGTAGATGATTGCCATAAGCGACAAACCAAAGGCGAGCGAACCCACCAACACCCATGCAGGCATTGCAAATCCACCAGGTCCAGGTCCCAGTAAACCAGCCCAAACTACGGCACCTACAGACATAGCAACTAGGAAAGCGGTTCCAAGAAGTTCCGCTAAGTATTTTTTCATATTTTGCATATGAATCCTCCTTTCAGGCAATTATTGCCTTAATTCCTTATAGGATACGATTTAACTTATAAATGTCAAGCAAATTTATAATGTTTGCGATTTGACAATATTTTTTTTTGTGGTAGTCTAATATTATTCATGGGGAAAAAGCGATATCTTAACCAGGAGTTTTCTGTACAAACAGAAGGACGCCACATACAAGACACAACACGTAAGAGCCGTGTTGCGTCTAGATTGGCCACGTCCTTTTTTGTGTTTGCTATTCTTATTTCTATTAGTTTGATTTCTTTTACCGTTGTTTTTGTATATTCAGAAGTACGTGGGCCCAGCATGATGTCATATTTAAATGCATCTTTTGCAACCAATGGTGGTGTTAACACGGACCATGTATTAGTAAATCGTTTCAGAACGGCCGAACGTGGCGATATTATTATCGCACGGAAATACAGACTTGGTGGGCAACATTCTAACTCTAATGGTAATTTTGATTTTTTTATTAAGCGTCTTATCGCGGTTGGTGGGGATACCGTACACTTTGAACGTATTCCATTAGATACCAACCACCCCAATATAGGGCAAGTTTGGCCCGTCAATCAAGCACATCCACTTCGCCCCACTAACGGTATGTTACCGCAATATCGTTTTGAGATTCATTTAAATGGTGTGCCTTTACAAGAATATTATTTGGACGACCATTGGGGACAAAATATACCTTACCATCGGCTTTGGAATTATATAAATGTATCCAGAACCGCGGGTACTTGGCAAGCACGTTTCATCCAACCGGTCAGATATTATTATCCAGATGGCAGATTACGTCTTGAACGTAATGAAATTGTAATTCCCCAAGGATATATCTTTTATATGGGCGATAACAGGGGCGGTAACGGCACATTCGACGAAGTACGCAGATTCATGAGTTACGATTCAACATCATTCGGCCCGCAACCATCCGCAAACATAGTAGGTGTAGTAGTAGACGTAGGAAGGGATAATACACCCCTTCCACAATATATTTGGAATTGGATTGTACATTTTATAACCTTCAGATGGATTTAAAATTAGCCACGAATTATTTCGTTTATTTCATGTTGTTTTTGTGCGTAATATTCGCCCATATTTCTATTGAATTCTTGTGTATTTTGTGAACGGTTGTTATTGTAAATTCCCGCGGCTATTAATTCGGTGCCACCCACCTTTATAAACCATTTATATCCCGTTAGTTCGCTTGGTAAATATGCCGCATCGGTTGAATATACGCTGTCTATCAATCCGTCATGATATGCCTTGTGGAATTTGTCAACCCCACCGTTATTGAATATTCCAAATGTTGCTGCACAAATGATTCGGTCCGCACCTAAATCACGTAGTAATTCCGCACGGTTTATGTTTGTTCCACCAGACGCAATCATATCATCAACAATCAATGCATTTTTTCCATATACCATTTCCGTAATCTCGCGTTTTTGTTGTTCGTCTAACACTTTCTTTTCAATAGGGTTTCCACCATTTTCATCGATTATAGATGTATCACGTCCCTTTGGGATCACCACATAATCAAGCCCCAATATTTCGGCATATTGTTTTGCACGATGTTCTGCACCTTCATCGGGCGCGACTATTACCATTTTTTCTGGTACCACATTATGTGCACCTTCATTAATTATAAGTTGTTTTGAAATAGAATAAGTAGGTGTCAAATTATGGATGTTCAATGGACCATTTTGCAAATGCCTATGTTTTCGTAAATCACCTATTGCATGGTGGTCCGTAAACAATACGTTATCAACACCCCAATTTGCCCAATCACGCACAGTATCAACTGCACCTAAACTTTCGGCTATTTCGATATTTTCACTGTCTCTGTGTTGTCTACTGTATGGTCCTAATGGGGTGAATATGTTTATTCTGTTTAATTTAAATTCGCGGTCCAATTTGTTGGATGCATTTTCTTGTCCGTTTGTAATTGCTCCTAACGTGTTTCTTATGTCTGATACATGTTCATCTGGGCGGTTGCGGTCCCCCATCTTGTCTTTTCTGAAATTTCCGACGTCGTCCAGAATGTAAAAATCACTGCCCTCCAAATTTAGGAAGTCAGTGATTTGCACCTTGCCCTCACGGTTACCAAACCGTGGACATTTTATCTCTTTTAAATAATCCTTTTTCTCGCCGGTAAATTTTCTCAAGTGGTCGGCGACACGCCATTGTCTGTTATCTTGGTATCCAGACAAAACACCTATTACAATTTCCGATAGTTTATCCATACGTCTATCGTACTATATTATTGATATAAAGTCAAGACGTCATCTCAGCCGCGATTTCTTTTAATATTTTCATATATACTTCAAACCCGACTTGGTCGATATGTCCGCTTTGTTCTGCGCCTAGTAAATCACCCGCACCGCGTATTTGCAAATCACGCATGGCTATATTGTAGCCAGAACCAAGCCCAGCAAATTTTGAAATTGCATCCAAACGTTTGGTTGATATTTCGGATATTTCTTTATTTTTTTGGTAGGTAAAATATGCGTATGCCTGGACATTGCTTCGTCCGACCCTACCCCTTAATTGGTGCATTTGGGCTACACCTAATCTGTCGGCGTCTACCGCTATGAATGTATTTGCGGTTGCAATGTCTATCCCATTTTCAACAATTGTACTTGCAATTAACACGTCTATTTCTTTGTTGTATGTACGTATGATAGTATCTTCCATACGTGTCGGTGTCATTTGACCGTGGATTATTTCTATGATTAAATTTTGTCCCGCATTGTGTAAGATTCTTTTGATTCTGTTTGCGTAAACATCAATTCCTTTTACATTGTTGTATAGAATCAATACCTGCCCCCTGCGTCCTGTTTCACGTAGGATTGCATCTAAGACTAATTCATCGCTGTATTCGCTTACATATGTCATTATTGCCGAACGATTTATTGGTGGTGTTGTAATATTAGAAATGTCACGAAGACCCACCAGAGCCATGTTTAATGTACGTGGAATTGGTGTCGCGGAAAGGGTCAACACATCAATATTGGATTTAATAGTTTTTATTTTTTCCTTGTGCGACACACCAAATCGTTGTTCTTCGTCAAGTATTAATAACGAAAGATTTTTGTATCTAACATCACCGGACAATAACCTATGGGTGCCAATCACCATGTCAACGGCACCACTTTTGAGTCCGTCTAAAATCTCGCGTGTTTCCGATTCTGTTTTGAATCTGTTAAGAACTTCCACCCTTACACCGAATTTTCCTAGACGGTTTTTTGCCGTGTTGGCATGTTGGACACTTAGAATTGTTGTCGGACATAACATTGCTACTTGGTAACCGCTCATAATTGCTCTGAATGCCGCGTGTAATGCTACTTCCGTTTTGCCGTATCCAACATCACCACAAATAAGGCGATCCATTACTTTATCGCCTGTCATATCGTTTTTGATATCATCAATCGCCTTCAATTGATCGATAGTATATTGAAAATGAAATGCGTTAAAAAATTCTTCCATTGTTTGTTCATCACAATCGTATATATTAGGACGAACTTTTGCACGTTTAACATATAATTCACCGAGCTTGAATGAAAGTTCCTTTAATCTGCGCCGAACCCGTTGCTTCGCATCTGCGAAGTCTTTCCCCCCTATTCTGTTTAATCGTGATGGTTCCCCGTGATAATTCGATAAGATTCCGACTTGTTCTAATGGCACATATACAAATGCACCACCGTCGTATTGCAACACCATGTAATCCTTGTCTTCGGAACCCAATCGCAGATTTTTAATTCCCAAATATCTACCCAATCCGTGGAATTCGTGGACGACGACCTCCCCTATGTTGGGCATTACGAAATCGCCACTTACCTTGCGTGGGGTTTCGTTTTTGGTTGCCTTTGATGGCGTTGTAATTGAATACACCACCAAATTAGAACCGGCAATTTCAAAAGACACGCCAAGCGTTTGATATATGATATTGATTGCGTTTTGTTTGATGTCGGACAAGTTCGATACATGAAAATGTACGCCTTTGGACGACAAATAATTTTCAAGCGATTTTGAATTGCCAACAAAAACAATGACCGTTTTTTTGTGTGTTTCTACATTTCGTATAATGTCTGGGGTCAATACACCAAGCGCCGAAAAATAATTCGCGGTTAGCAAAGTCTTTATCGAAAAGATATTTTCTGTTTTAAATAATTTATCCTTCCCACCAAAACCGATACAGATTATATCTTCAAGTTCTTTAATTAAAGTCGATACGTTACTAAACATTGATTGATGTTCATCCAATAAAAGTCCACCATCTATTAATGAGGCAAGACGTGCATGATTTTGTTGTTCATGATTTTTCAGACTCTCTAAAATTTCTCGAGGTCTTTCAAAGACTACTATAGATGTGGTATTTCTTATTGAAGACAATATGCTAGCCTGCGAAAATAAGAAAGGTGTAAGCCATTTAACATCGCCTATGTTTCCGTTCTTATCCAACCGAACTTGCAAAGATTTAATTATGCTTTTCGTGTTTTCGTGCGCTGGTTTAATCGATTCTAATTTTTTGCGTACCAATTCTGGTGATATATTTGTAAAAGATGTAATTGGTTTTATTTGTATATCTTTTATACTTTCGATTGTTGAAAAATCATCTGAATCTATTTTTTTAACTGCCTCCACCGTGTCTCCGAAAAACATTATACGGATTGGGCTTCCTGCGTCTAACAACCATATGTCTACAACATCACCTTTTTGTGAAAAGTCCCCTTCACGGGTTACACGTCCTACCCTTACGTATCCGAAATCTTCAATAGTTGATACTGTCTTTCTTATATCCATTTTTTCGTTTATTTGGAAATTTAATTTCTCGCTTTCGATGGTTGGTACACATGCAAGGAGGGTTGATGAATTGAGGACAAGTATATCTGCCCGCCCGCCCTTAAACGCGTTGACCGCATCGTACAATTCATTGTTGGATTGCCTTGCATCGGTATATAACGGCATGTCCGGTTCAACATTACATGACACAACATTAAAGCCTAAATTTTTAAATATTGCAGTTGCCTCGTCCACACCCTCACCAGATGTTGTGACGTAAACGAAAGGTCTACCAATGTTTGATGCGATTAATGGAGATATAGCCAAATCATCGATTGATATATTTGTGTTCGCCGTGGCATTAGATAAAAAGTTGGTTGTTTCATCCAATTGGATATTGTTTATTAATTTAGTAAGTTGTTTTATAATCATCTCTCAAAGCCTTTTAAATTACGCCTCATTCTTTACATTAAACTTCGCTTGTAGTTTGTCCAATTTTTCACCGGCAATTATCATTTTAACACATTCCGTTACTTGTGTGCAAGATTGCCCTATTAACCCTTTATCTTCTGCACCGATTCTTGATAATACGTAATTTGATAGAGTGTGGACCTCCTTGGTTGGCTTTATTCCAATTTTAATCTTTGTATAATCTTTTGCACTTGTCAATTCATTAATACTTCTGATTCCGTTATGTCCACCGTTTCCGCCACCCAGACCTATTCTTATTTTACCTTTGTCAATATATAAATCATCTACAAGAACAACTATGTTCTCGGTTTTAACATTGTGTTTACGCATGATTGATAATACCGCTTCCCCGCTTCGGTTCATATAGGTATATGGTTTTAATAATAATATTTTGTCATTACCAACATTGCCTTGTGCCAATTTGTAATTAACCAATGGTTTTTTCTTCCATTCAAGATTAAGTTCTTCGCATAACATATCAATGGCAATAAAACCCATATTATGCCATGTGTTCGCATATGTTGCACCATGGTTGCCGAGACCAACAATTAAATAAGTTTTCATTGATTAGATTATATACTAATCTTCCAACCCTAGCAAATAATCGGAAGAGACACCGAAGAATTTTGCTAATTTATATATATTTTCCGCGAGCGGCATTCTCTTCGCATTTTCCCAATTTATTATTGTACTGTCGGAAACTCCTATAGGAAAGCCAACCTGAACGGCCGTTAGACTTTTTTCTAATCTAAGTTCTTTTATTCTTTTTCCAAATGCTATTAAATCCATTGCCTAATGTTACTGTCTGCAGTAAGTGGGAAAGTATTTACTGCCTACTTACACTTTCTATAGGCAGTGTAGCGACTTATGAATATTTTCCACTTTATCATTGACGGATATGACTCATGAAGTTTTGATATCTTCATTTCTACTTGAGAAAAAATGCCCTACTACCAAGGGCTTTCATTATCTGAAAAGTTTTATTAAATTAATTAAGGAAAATCCTACTAGTGCAACCTCTATGAAGATTCTTTATCTTGATATTGCAAAAGAACATTCTACTACACCAAAAAATATTGAAAGATGTTTAAGAACACTAATTGACCTTTGGTGGGAAATGGGTTGTCTGAAAGAATTTTTTCCGGAAAGACCATCTGCGAACCAACTCATAATTGCTTTAACGGAAAACGTTCCGGAACCCGGTCAACGGATGACATGTTCTCATTGCGAAAAAATTGCCGATACTTTGGGACAAGTTGCTTTATTAAATGTGGATGAATATGTGTCCGTATATGAAAAACTTTTTGAGATGAGTTAGAAACTACCTTTCATCATCCTCATCATCAATATCGTCGTCGCCTGGTTCAAAATCATCTAGTGGGTCGCTACCCTCTTCTTCCATATCTTCGTCCATTTCGTCTTCCATGTCGAGTGACAAAATTTCCATTTCTTCTTCATCATCTACTACTTCATCTTCTTCGTCTGTTGAATCTCTATCGATGACTGGGCCACCATATAGGGCATCTAACTCCTCTTCACTGAGATCGCTTTCACCCATGCATGTTCCACATACATTTTCATCTTCTGTGACATAGTTCACCTTACAAATTGGACAAAGACCAAGGTCATTATTACCCTCGGCAAAATTAGTCGAAAGACTTTGCATTTCTTGTTTGCAAACTTGACAATTTTTTTCACGCTTTTGGATAAAGTTCAAATCGCACCGCGGGCATTTGATATAGGTATTTTTCATGGATTCCTCCTTGCATAGATGTTGTTTACGTCATGCATATTAACCAAGAATGTTTTATATGTCAAGAGAATATTGGACAAAAGTCGTATAAAATTATACACTATATCTAATGCAAAAAAGTGATATTGAAATTGCACAAAGTGCTAAAATCCAACCCATCGAATTTGTGGCGGACAAAATTGGTATTGGTCATGATTGTCTTGAACATTATGGTAAGTATAAAGCAAAAATTAACACCGACAACTTTAATAAATTACCTTTGAAAAAGAATGGAAAGTTAATATTAGTTACCGCCATATCGCCTACACCGGCCGGTGAGGGCAAGACAACAACATCCGTTGGTTTAGGTGATGCATTGCGAACAATCGGCAAGAATACAATTATCTGTTTGAGGGAGCCATCATTGGGTCCAGTCTTCGGCATCAAAGGCGGTGCAGCAGGCGGTGGCCATGCCCAAGTTATTCCGATGGAAGATATCAATTTACATTTCACGGGCGATTTTCATGCAATAACCAGTGCAAATAATTTATTGGCGACAATGATTGATAACCACATCCACCAAGGAAACGAATTGGAAATTGACACCAATCATATTACATGGAAACGATGTCTTGATATGAACGATAGATCTTTGAGAAAGATTCAAATCGGACTTGGTGGCAAACACAATGGTATCCCACGCGACGATGGTTTTGATATCACGGTAGCAAGCGAGGTCATGGCAATATTATGTCTTGCAAATGATTTGCATAATTTAAAAGAAAGACTTGGTAACATTATATTGGATACAATATCCACAAGTTGCCCGTTTTTGCGAGAGATTTAAATGCACATGGTGCCATGACGGCATTATTAAAAGATGCTATCAAACCAAATCTTGTACAAACGTTGGAAGGCACACCCGCGATTTTACATGGTGGGCCATTCGCAAACATAGCACATGGATGTAATTCTGTAATCGCAACAAAAATTGCATTGAGGATGAGTGATTATGTAGTCACCGAAGCCGGTTTTGGGGCGGATCTTGGTGCGGAAAAATTTCTTAATATAAAATGTCGTAAAAGCGGATTGAATCCAAATGTCGTTGTTCTTGTAGCCACGATTAGGTCGCTTAAATATCAAGGTGATGGATGTTTGGTCGCGGGCTTACCCAATTTAACGCGCCATATCGAAAACATCACTAAAATCTACCGATTGCCTTGTATCGTTGCCATTAATAAATTTCCAACGGATTCTACCGATGAAATCAAGGTCGTATTCGATGAATGCAAGAAGTTGTCAGTACCAGTTGAATTATGCGATGTACACGCAAAGGGCGGACAAGGCGGTATTGAACTTGCAAATTCTGTTGTAAAATTATGCAATGATAAACCAGACGGGTTGTCACTCTTGTATAAAGATTCGGATACTATTATCCAAAAGATTGAATCCGTATCAAAAAAAGTTTATCGTGCCAATGGCGTAGAATTTACCGACGAAGCGGTTACGCAAATTGCAAAAATAGAAGAAATGGGTTATTCTAACTTACCCGTTTGCATTGCTAAAACACAATCTTCATTCACCGATAATGCTAAGGTTTTGGGTGCACCAACAAATTTTAATATTAAGGTAAAAAATGTAAGATTATGTGCAGGTGCAGGATTTATAGTTGTTCTTACGGGCAATATTATGACTATGCCCGGTTTACCAAAAATTCCATCTGCCAAAAAGATTGGAATTGACACGAAGGGTAACATAATAGGATTATTTTAAGGAGAAAATACATATGATTGGTGGACAATTTATTCATTCAATTAAAGATTTAATTGGCGAATCAAAAGAAAAAAAAAAGGTTGAACTTCCTAAAGAAGATGAACAACCACATATACCAACAAAACAAGAAGAAAAAAAACAAATTAACACTGTTCCCAAAATACGTGATTCATCCCCATCTATTTTGAATGACACTGTAGCCTTTGATTGCGTATTGGTAGAAGGTAAAAGAGACCAAGATATTGCCCTACCCCATACGGAAATGCAACAACAAAAAAAGGCGGAGGATTTGGGTGAGAGTCTATTGGTAAGACCCATTTTGAATACAACACAAACAACCATATCACATGCATCACAAACCCCTTCTTTTAAATCCCAATCACAAATCATTGATGGCAAGGCATTGTCTACAAAAATTCGTGAACAACTTGCAAAACAAGCGGAAAAGTTTGAAAAGAAAAACAAACGAAAGGTTGGGTTAGCCGTTGTCATCATTGGCGATGACCCGGCGTCACATGTATATGTAAAAAACAAAATAAAGGCATGCGAAGAAATAGGAATCAAATCCTACGTCGTAAAACGTGACATAAATACTACCCAGGATCAATTAGTTGAAATAATTCAAACATTAAACGAATCCGACGAAGTAGATGGCATTATCACACAATTACCCTTACCAAGACATTTAAACGAAGCCGAAATTCTTGAATTAATTGATTCCCGTAAAGATGTTGATGGTTTCCATGTCGAAAACGCAGGTAAATTATTTACAGGACAAGATTCATTGAGGCCATGTACGCCAGCAGGTATTATCGAACTTATTAAATCAACCAAGAAGCGGTTAGAGGGCAAACACGCGGTAATCATAGGTCGAAGCAATATAGTAGGTAAGCCAATAGCAATGATGTTATTAGAAGAAAATTGTACGGTCACAATTTGTCATTCGAGAACAAAAAATCTTGCCCGTCATACAAAACGTGCAGATATTTTGGTTGCGGCAATCGGCAAAAAAGAATTCGTTACAGGAGATATGATTAAAAACGGTGCCATTGTCATTGATGTTGGCATCAATCGTCATGAAGGTAAATTATATGGCGATGTAAATTTTGAACAGGCATCTAAAGTTGCATCACATATTACCCCGGTCCCAGGTGGCGTTGGACCAATGACAATAACAATGTTAATGGCAAATTCAATCAAGGCGGCAAGTAAATAGTTATTAAGCAATAAAAATACAAACCAAACAAAAAAACTCTGCACATATTTATGCAGAGTTTTTGTTTGATTATTGCAAGATAAAATCTTTATGCGCCCATCCAAAATGGTTATCCCAAAATACGTAGTACCAATCGTCTTGTTCTCCTAGCAATAAAATTCGGGTTCCATTTGGCATTCTTGTTATGATGTGTGCCGATGTGCTAGGCGAAGAACGCATGTTTAGGTTGCTACCCTGTTTTGTTCGTACGGTTGCTAGACATGCCATTGTTGGACGTTCACCGCATTTTTTACTTGGTCCCGGTGGTAGTGTACCAATCGGTGGTTGAGGTGTGACGGGTGGAATAGGATTTACCGGCGGCCATATTATTGTTGGTGGAATTGTTCCAATGGGCGGAACCGGGGTAATTGGTGGGGGCGGTGGAATTACAATTGGTGGTTTTGGCGGTGTCACCGTACCATCACCTATATTGCATGCACATATGAAACGTGCCGCAGCAAATCCGTCCCAGTAATTAAATCGAATTGGCACCCATTCATCCTGCATTGCACCCGTAATTATTACTTGCGCACGATTTGGAAGGGTGAATAATACATTTCCGTTTGGTGTGCTGCGAATATTTAATGATTCGCTTTGCGTGCAAACTTGCGCCCATTGTACGCCTTTAAACGTCCAATTATCAGCCGTTATTGGTGTCAAACCCT
>Ga0131853_10002136_pt1 | contig 35498 bp, 26 predicted proteins | sample TergutLab28metaG_FD_92764 | JGI IMG/M metagenome (GOLD analysis project Ga0131853, IMG submission 92764) | Labiotermes labralis P1 segment gut microbial communities from Petit-Saut dam, French Guiana - Lab288 P1 (version 2) (version 2) | ecosystem: Host-associated > Arthropoda: Insects >... | reverse complement strand
TAAAGAAAAAAAAAAAAATAAAAATAACATACAGATTATAATAACAAAAAAAAACAAACATACACAAAACAAATTGTTTGTTTTTTTTTTTTTGGGGGGGGGGGGGGGGGGGGGCCAAAAATGTTGCAGTGTGGGAAATGTAGTGTATACATATGAAAGCATGTGGCATGCACTTGTGAACGTTAACAATTGAGCCACTGGTTAGAGGCAAGTGACCACATGTCTTCTGAATCATGATTTCATTGTTTTATTGTGGTGTACAGAGTGAACAAATGGTACAGCAGAAACTACTGACACAGTATCTTAACAAACCCCAGAATAGTCTCTGAGGTTGCCTATGGTCCATTGCCATCAGTGAGGTTGGCATCTCCTTCCAGGTGTTTGTTTCTATACATGTTATAGTTGACACTGTTGAATTTTTGAATGCTTTTACCCCCAGTTCTTCATGGTGTTCTGCGTGGCAGTCCCATGCATTTCTACTACAAAGAACTGACTTCTGTCTCAGATGGAGACTGCCAACACAGTGTTTACATGTGAAATACATGTGCATTCTGTACATACACCTCATCTGAGAGTAACATTTACCAGCACATGGCACAGGCTACCAATCATGTATACAGTGACACCTCTATCAATCATTCCTGTATGTGCTGTTTTCCTGGAAGTAAAGTTCATTTCCTGTGGTCCAAACAAGTCACCCACATAAGAAATTCATAATTAACCCTCTAAACACCGAGTTAGCCCTTAGGCTTCCGAGTTAAATCCTATCTGTAAATCCCAGCTCTCCGAATTATTTTGTGGGGTATTTAAATTTTGCGCATGCTTTTCGAAAAACCTAAATATTTCGAGAACTAAACGGGATAAATTTGTGAAACTAAAAGCAGTTTGTGAGGAATAAATCATACATTGCTCAGAATGCCTTAAAAATGCTGTAATTTCCTTATTGCGTAATGTAGAAGATACGTTTCTAAAAAAACTTGTAAATATACATGTTCTTTTACTTACATTGTGGTCCAGACTTCAACTCTTTGCATGGAGGACGGACGAAAAGATGTGTTATAAGTTGTCTTTTGTGTGGTAATCGATAAAACAATTTTTGTCCACACAAAGTGCCACGTCACACTTAAGACACTTGAACTTCATGGATCGCGTCACACCCCTGGCGGAGCATACACGACACTGCAGCTGGGTCGGATTGCAGACAGGCCAGTGTTCATTGTAACGCGTGTCCAGTCTTACAATGTTGGTAGATGTTTGGGCTGGTCTTTCAACAGGCATGGATGGTCATGGCTCATGCCCAGCCTGTGCCAGCATCTCTCTGATAAGGGTGAGTTGAAAATCTCTGTGTGAGATTTTCTTCCCACCGCATGAAGATAAAAGGATGTAACTGTTGACAATGGTCAGATCCAACAAGTGGGAAAAGAGCTTTTTTGTCCACTTCCATGTTCGACGGCTGGCCGTGTAGCTGTTGGCCATCCTATCTGTATTGTCAACATACCCCATGTGACGGTTATAATCCGCCACAATTGCTGGCTTTATCGCATTCCTGTGTTCGTCGCAATAATTGCCTTCTCTGGGTGGATCGTGAATATTTGTCAGGAGGCGTACGTCTCTCTTGTCCTTTCACACTACAGCTGATAAGTCACCTCTGGTTCTTACACGAATATCTCCACATTTCAGTCTCATTGTCTTGGGCCTGAGGTCCTTGGGCATGTTCTTTCTATGTGGCCTAACTGTCCCACAATATAAAATTTTTTTCTGGGCCAAGTCGTCATACAGGTCAGGGGAGGAAAAGAAGCTGTCCATATACAGTTTATGCCCAAATCCTTCTACTCCCTTTGTCAGACTTGTCACTGTACTGTGTGTTGCTGTCAGATGTTGTTCCACCCTTTGTCTGTCTTTACCAAGGTAAACATTCATGTCATATGTATATCCTGTAGAGTCGCATAGTTTGAACATTTTGATGCCAAAATGTTTGCGTTTTTTCGGGATGTAGTGTTTGAATAATACCCTTCCCTTGAATTTCACAATGACTTCATCGATTGCCAAATATTCGGAAGGGTTGTAAAATTTTGAAAAGTTTGCCCTTATAATTTCAAATAAGTCTTGTAATTTCCACAGTCATCTGTTCTGTCAACTCCATTCTTATTGTCTGTGAAATGCAGAAAGCGTAGTATGTGATAGTACCTAGCACATGCCATCGTTTGTCTGTAGAATGGACAACAAAGCTGCTCCATTTTCGTCCAGTAGTCCTGAAGCCTGCCTTGAATTGTATGTCCCATCTGTAATGTCAGAGCCAAAAACACAAACATTTCCGCTTCTCTCAGCTCACGTTGGGGAGATGGTCTGTCGTCAGAATCTTGTAAGAACTGGTCATAATATCGATTTGTCTCCACAACCAGCAAACCGCATGCAGCCAGCTGGTAAACATCATTAGATTTTATGACCCAAACCTTTTCGTTCCGTTTATGAAATGCAAGACTAAACTAACTGTGCGATATATTTGAAGACTTATGACACTTATGCATTTATGGCTAATTAGGGTAAGGGTGAGACAGGAATGAAGTGTTTAAATTTTAGCAACACTGAGAAGGCATTGAGAACTCATTCAGTGTTGAAACGTGCCCAGAACATTTCGTTCCACTTACTAAATGCAAGACGAAACTAACTGTATGGTAATTTTTGAAGACTTTTGACACTTATGCATTCATGGCTAATTAGGGTCCAGACTATAGTTTTTTACACTCTAGCAAGCTAGAGAAAGGCTCCGAGAACTGATTCAGTGTTGAGACATTGCACAGAAAATAGAAAAATGGGCTGACAGGGATGCCAAAATATATATATTTCAACGTGATATATATATCAGGTTGGCATTTCTAGCATTACAAGAAGCGTGATATATATACAACGTTAGTAGCCTAAGGGTTAGATCCCAACTGTGAGTCCCAGCTTGCCGAATTATTCTGCGGGGTATTTAAATTTTGTGCATGCTTTTTAAAAAACCTGAATATTTCGAGAACTAAGCGGGATAAATTTGTGAAACAAAAAGCTTTTTCTGGGGAAGGAAACAGACATTGCTCAGACTGCCTTACAAATGCTGTAATTTCCTTATTGCATATTGGAGAAGATAAGTTTCTAAAAAAACGTGTAAATATCCATGTTCTTTTACTTACATTGTGGTCGAAGCTTCAACTGTTTGCACAGAAGACGGACAAAAAGATGTCTTATAACTTGATTTCTGTGTGGTAATCCGCAAAACAGTTTCGGTCCAAACAAAGTGCCATGTCACACTTGACACATTTGAACAACACCATTTGTGTCACACCCTTCGCTGAACACACGTGACATCGCTGTTTCATGGGATTGTGGCCAGGCCAGTGCTCATTGTGATGTGTGTCCTGTCTTCCGATGTTAGTATTTGATTCTGAGACAGCAAATGAGCCCATTTCACATGGGAAACCTTACATTGCATTGAGGAAAACTGTAGCACAACTACTGGGGTAGAACAGCAAAATCTCAACTGAGAGAATTCAGAACTTCTGCAAAGTACCTGGTGGAAATGTTTCCTTCCCCTATTTAAGAACCATTACTCCGATGCCTGTCAGTAAACCAGAAGGTTTTATGACCCAAACATTCGATTCCATTTACTAAATGCAAGACTAAACCAATAGTGCAGTACGTTTTCAAGACTTAACAACATGCATTCAGGGCTAATTAGGGTCTTGTTGGTAGCTGACTAAGTGTTTACAAATTTTACACTTCTTAGTATAGTATTGCTTTGTATCATTCTGTTTCCTTGTGAGTTTGGCAGAAGTTGATTATTTAGTGTTGTTCCTGTTGTTGTTAGTCATGCTGATAACAGTTGGTAAATTATTGAATCCACATTGTCTTAGAAACTTTACATATTACATAATAAAAAAGTGTGGATGACTGTGGCTGCTTTGCAGAGCTTTTAGGGGCACTGGATGACTCCATGGGTGTGCCAAGTAGGAACATTCCATTGTTTACAGACAGCTGTGGCACTTATCTGCAAGATTTGTCATTTAGTATATTATCCACCAGGAGGAGTGGTTATGTGTAGTAGATGAGAAGGATGCTAGATTTGGTTCTTACACATATCTTGATAATGAGTTTGCCACGCATGGCATTTCCAGCATAGGTGGACTGTGTGATGAACATGAGGGTGGCAGCAGCAGTAGGAAAGAGGAAGAGGGAGGTGAGCGTGACCGTCAACCACTGAGAGGGTTTGCCGAAGTCCATGCTATTAACGGAACTGTTAAAGCATTCTTTTATGTGCATAGCATTTGTGGGTGTAACAAACAGAACACTTTGAACTTTGTATTGGTGGTATCATTTGAAATGTAAGGTTTTGAAGTAAACAGTTACCAATTAGATTGTTTTGGAGTGATGGAAGGGGGGGGGGGTGGCATATTTGTGTGGGGATATTAATGTAACTTTCTGTAAACCTACTATTTTTTAGGCCTAAATGCAAAATTAAAATGTCCACTTTTTTTTTTTTAATGTTCCTGACACATTTACTGTTTTTCCCACATTTATTTTTTGTTGGCAACACTCCCTTCAGAAAAGTGGATTAAGGATTCCCTGTACTCCATTTCCTGCATTGCTTTATGTTTGGCCATCAAATGGTTTTCATGACTTACATAGTGACCCATGTATAAGAAGAATTTTCAAGTTCTCCATTTTTTATTTGGATTTATCTGGGTTTTGTACAGAAGAGGCACCTGGATGGGGCCTGTGGGGGGGGGGGGGGGTTTGTCTTGAAATCACACAGATATTGCTTTACAAAACAATAAACCTTGTTTATTAAATATAAAAGTGCTACATGTTTTGACCCATTCAGATGACCATCATGCTTATAAAAATAGGATATAAAAAGGTCAGTTGTCTTTCATCAGAACCATTGTTTATTGGAATGAGATCTCATTCTTACAATCACATTACAATTTATTAAGTACTATAGCTTAGTATAGCTTAACAGATGTATCAAAATTAGTAGTATAAGTTGTATTTATTTTTTTAATTGATATTGTATTTTTTGACTGTGAGGGGTTTGTTACACTTAAAGGTAATATAAAAAATTCTAAAATTGTAGAATTGTATTATATAACCCATTCTTCATTCAAAATGCTAATGTGTTGATTGTTAAACTAGAATCCTTTATCTTCATTTAGTTTATCTGTGAACTTGTTTTGTAATGTACTGGGAGAGGATATGTTGACCTTCTGGTGAACCTGTCATGGATATTTATATTTTATAGTGATATGATATAATGCATTTGATGCCAGAATTAAGTGTCCAGTGTACTGCATGAATGGCTGGTGAATTAAATGGCTGCCTGTTACTTTACATGGTCTTGGCCGACTACTTCAGGTAATATTTGTTTCTCAGCATTACATTGCGTGTTGTCTGAAGGGTTTCTGACTGTGAGTAGTGTAGTGTTATATTGCATAAAATTTTTGTATATAATTTCCACATTAGATTATCTTTCCTTGCCTTCATTTTTTGTTTTGTGTTAACTGTGATGTTGAATTGGATGTGTTACACTTTGTCAACATGAATCTGGTGATAGTCTTAAGTATTCGTGATCTTTTGTTAGGGTGTGTATTTCATGTAAGGGTTAATGAGAAAACTGATCTATGAATTAACACATCAGCATATTGCTTAAAGGAAGTGTTATATGTATAATTCTAAATTAAAACTTTTCTAAAGTCAACATGAAACAGAATACCATATTTTATGAAAATAATGAGTACAGTTTATACACAGAATTTTGATTGATTAAGCTACAGTAAGGTAATATACCTAATAAAATCAATGAATTGTAATGTGATTTTCAGGTTGTGGTCTTGTTCTGTGAATGATAATGACGTGATCAGATGGACACATGTAGCACCTTCATAAAAAAAATTAGGTTTATTGCTTGAGTAATAAAATAATTGTGTTGGGCTGTATTTGCTGTTGAATTGAAAAATTAGAAGCTAAGGTGGCTGCTACCAGGGTGCTGATAAGTCCTTAGCCTGAACAGGAAGGAAACAAGCTTGGAAACATGTCGGGGACATGCATGATTTCAACAACATTGAGACGTGAGCTGTCATCAAGTTTTTTTTCCCTGCAAGGCAAGGTGCCGAAGGAAATTCTCGCCATTCTGAGAGAAACATTAGCTTGTTTCCTTCCTGGTCGGGCTGAGGACTTATCAGCATCCTGTATTTAGGGGGACAATTTGACTTCACAGCCAGAAAAGTTCAATTAAATTCTGTTGGGTAAGACGGAGTATGCAGTTGACTGTTTTATCATTGTCCCTTATGATAATTTGGTCAAGAGATGGCAGTAAAGTTTCCAGTCAGTAGTGTTTTAATAATATGTGTAACTGATCTTTTATATTGGAGATTGACCACAGTTTCATATGCAGGCAGGAAATGCAGCTATGTGACAAAAAGTTCAAGTTGTGATACAAATTATTGCTGTATTACTAAAAGAAATATAAATTTGAAATTAAAATAAAGCATGAAATGGAGATTGAAGCAAAAGAATATCATAAAGCAAAAATTACTCTTTTGTATGGGACATAATACCAGTAACAGTCAGTGCGATGCACACTTCATGGCCACAGATTGCATACTACACAAACCCGCATGTCTTGCACTTCAATCCTGTGGCAGTTAAAACAGACACATCTTCTTTAGACTTCTTTGGGAGTCATTTCTTCCATTGCTTTAGTTCAGCAGAATGACTGGAACTTTTATCATCCCAGGTTTATGGCTGTCTTATGTTTAAAGGTTTGTTTTTACTGCCACTGCCTGGTTATTTAACAATATCAGTTTTCTTGCCTTTGTCACAGGAGTTGACAGAATGCTTTGAAAGGAGTCTGTTGTCAAGACCTGTGAATGTTCTGGTGTTGCTGGTGAATGCCTGCTGGTTGCATTTCTCTCTAGATTGGTATTGTGTTCTTGAAGAGAACATTTCAGTATTATCCTTTGGTTGGTTAGTCTGTGCCAGATGGACCAGGTACAGGAGAAACTCCCTGAGCCTTCTGTGACAGAACAGTGGAACCTGGCATCACCATGTTTATGACAGTGTTGGGGAGTGGTAAAAGGTACGGCAGCCCCTGTAAAGGCTCGGACAGGCCCTTAGGGCCCCAGGAGACCAAAGCTGCCGGAATTTCTAGACAATCAGTATATGAAGGTAGCAAGGTTTTCAGCCTTATGTGTCTAATGCTGCCCTCACCCCACAGGAGATACTCCTGGTACTCATTTGTGTTAAGAGGCTGAGTTGACCCCAGGACCAGTGTGTGGCTGGAAGGTCAATGAAAAATTCCAGTGACCTCACTGGGAATTGAAGTGGCAACTTTCTGGCTTTGTAGTGCAGTGCCTCAACTAACCGTGCCAACGTGTACCTTGTTGGGAGTGGAGCTTATCCATTTTGTGTTACAAGACTGAGAGTGTATATTTAATCAGAAATAATGGAGGAGTTTATGGAGATGCCTGTGGCAAATAATCCTGCTTTAATGTTAAATGGTGTGGTTACTTTTTCCCTTGCCTGAGTGAAAATGGTGCCGTATCTCTTTTATAAATGTGTGATCTTGTGTTGTGGTTGTAAAACAGCATAACCTGTTCATCCCAATAATATTGAAATGGTCCAGAGATACATCCATGGGTTGCAACTCATGTGTAGTTTGACTCAGAAGGCAGAACAGTGTAATGACATGGCATTCTTCAGCCCCTGCTGTGGAGTGAACCTGGTGTGATGTTGCCTCATCAGACTTTAACATGCAGGGACTTGTGACTTGAAAATAGGTGAAATGTGAAAGCCAATTAATGAGGACTTCTATTGTCACTCTATCATGAGTAATCATTTGAGCACTAGATCCAGGAGGTAAATGCATCACACTATTCTCCCTTCATTCTTTATTCTTTAAACAGTATCATTTGTGGTATTGTTTATCAACAGGTATATCACCTGTAAACAGTAGTTTCACATTTCCTATGTTCTGCAGCAGCCGGGTAAACATGTTTTCCACCTTGTTGTATAAGAGTAGGGGTTTGTTTGTGAAGGTATATAAAACACCCATATCCATTGATGTACATGCATTTCAGTTTCTTCATTATTGCCACATCTGCCACTGTTGCCTTAAGTAGGCATTAACGGTAAAGCAGTTTGTTTCTGGGCTCTTACAGGATTAATACTTCCAGCTTTTTAAGGCTTCAGTCATGGATTACATTACAAGTAGCCCACCAACCAAACATGATGAGCCATTTGCTTTTCATTTACAAATGAAAGGAGCATGGTTTTTAACACAGTTTGCAACAACAAACATTCTCAGTATCGTTGGAGTTGCAGGGTACTCAGTTTGAGCTAGCATAAATAATTATCTCAGACAACTGTTCCTACTGAGGCATACATATAACTCTCCTCCACAATTTACTTTTACTCGACTTTTGAGCTGGATGTACTTGAAGAGTTGCTGGACCCCTATATTGGGTGGTAGCAACACTGGTTGACACCTCATTTATTCTCACAGTCCTCATTGTTTTCTGTAAGTAGTCCTCCACCCACTAACCTCTGAAATCTTTTACTTTGTATTTGCTGATCTTCAAAATAAGCAAAGGGTTATTTCTTTCAAGTGAAAGAAAGAGAGAGGTGTGTATTATATAATTATGCTGTTAATTGCAAAGATTGTACATTGGTGGTAAGTGTATGAAACGTGAGTACAGAACATGACAGAATGATACTGACAGGTGAAAACTGAAGTGCTTAGAGAAAACACTGTGCCAGTGCCACTTTTTCCACCAGATATCCCACATGGACTGGCATAGGATCAAACTGCTTGGACCATTCTGTGGCCTGTTGTATCTTTCAAAACTCTCAAAAACTTTCAAGTTTAATGGTCACATGTGCATTGAGGTAATTATGGCTAAGGCAGCTATAATTATCATACAGTATGATTGTATTTGAACTGACTTTAAAGCGAACAAATGGTAATGTACATCACTTGCTCACATAGCAGCAGAAATGGATTTTGTTTTACAGTATGCAGGCAGTTTAGAGAATGAATGTTGATGTCAACATAATGAACTGAAACTTTTCATACTGGTGTCCCAGTTTCACACTTGTCAACTTTCTTTGTGGTGATGGTGTGGATTGGTGGGACACATTCAGCCAAAACTTATCACAAACATACAGACTGTGGTCTTCTGAAGGTATGGCATTTGCTGTCTCTTGTGACACTGTACCATCTCACATAGTCTTTTCAGCCATACCACCCACATTGGCTATGTGAACCCCAGGTTCCTGAGATAGAACACGCGTATGAATGAAGAATTGACAATGTGATGCTGGTTAGGTTGTCTTTGTCCCTGGTTTCTTTATGTGGTGATCATATATTTAGTAACTGTTACATAATTATTGGCCAAGCTTATGAAGAGACATGTTGACGTATCCTGGAAGCTATCCAAATATAAAATTTCACTGCATTTTCAAAGGAGCAGGAGAGATAATATTAGTGATTGAAAACGAAGTGTATACTCTTGTATGCAGACTTCCATTAGTGATACTGTTGGCTGTAGGCCATGGAATCCTTATTTGGGTATTTGGCTGATTTGGAATAAGTACTCTTTGTGCATAAATGAGAGTATTGCCAGTGATTTATAGGCTGCATTGGCATTGCTTCATTTCTGGATTTGTTCTGTTATTGTTGTGTGTTTCTGTAGACAGGAATATAATTGGTTACAATGGATTCTCTTATTTGAAATTCTTGCCAGTGTGGATAATCACCCTAATAGTGTGAAACTGGTGCAACTTGGTTTCTGAAGTTTTATAAATCATTCTTTATCACATGTTTGTCAGTAGTGTATAAAGGTTATGATTTTTACACTGTCACTAACTGCACTTGATATTAACCCTCTGTGAACAGATTTTATATCTAAAGTCAAACACCACCTATTAAATTTCAGTAAGCTGCCATTTATTGTATCTGAAGCTTCCTGCTAGTAGAATGGTACAAATGTAGTGAACTCAGAAAACAAAAGTAGCAGTGAAATTAAACTTATCTGACTTCTTGCCATCATAAGATGCTTGGTGGATATACAGGCATACCCCGCAGAACGCCTTCCTCGTTAACATTTTCCCGGTGGAACGCCTCTTGGTTTTTAATATCAAAACTTCATAGAACATACATGTCACTCAATACAAGGTTTTTTGGGCTGATGTTTGTATAGGAAAAATTTATATTAATGTACCAAAAGCCCAATACAACATATTTAACAAAACAATGTGCGTACACCCTGTACATGTTAATGCACACAAAGCAACTGTTTGTTAAAAACCATATTAATTTTTTGGTGATCAGGATGCAATGTTTTAAGCATTTTACATCCTAACTGATAGTTTTTCACTTATATACAGGCATTTTACTGTGTTTAGTTAATGTTGTAGGAAACTGATTTGGGATTTTGTGTTGAAGTAATGCATTATAATAATGGGATAGAGTTTTCTGGTTAGTGCTCTCGTGTGCAGAATGTCTGATTTTCAGAAATGGATTACTGGCGTTAAGCGGGAGATGGCTGAATTTGGATATTACTTGTTAGCATTCCATATATGCATTCCTTTTGTCAAATTGTGATGGCTTGGCTTTGTGTATGGAGTTTGATTCCTGAGAGAAGCAGCACATGCAGAGAGGATGTGAGGCATATTTAACCACTTGTCACAGGATAACATGTTTTTTTACCTAGAGATAAAGCTGCCAGGTATGAAACTGGACATTCACTTTGTGTGTCAAGGTATAAAACGCATGGAATATTACTTACTAAGAGTTCTGTTGACGTTAAAATTAATTAAATATTTTAGGCAAGATGGACAACATCAAACAACTCTGCATGCATTAACAAGTCAGTCTGGTTTCCAGCATGACTTCACGTGAGTTGATTGTTGTTAAGCATTCTCGTGAAACTTTATATATTGGAATTGTGCTAAATATGGATGATGCAAGGGAAAAGAAATTCACAAGTGATTTTTTTTTTTTGTTTTAAAATATAGTGGAAAATTAGAGGGTTTGCAAATTTAACACAAAATTGTATTGTATATTTGCAGACAGTGGTAAATCAAATGTTGAAGTTGCATAAAAGTTGGAGAGCCAGTCTCCAATGCTGTATAAATACTTACTATACATATATAGTTCACTTAATATTGTTATCCTTTGAATAAATGTCACTTGGGAAGTGTTTCCTAAGTTGTTACGGCATTTAGAGTTATTAATTTCACATCTTTATTTGATTAAAGCCTGTTCTATGAAAGTTGGTTCTTCCATTATGCAGTCACCATTTATGTCATCTCCAGGAATAAGAATTTGCAGTTTATGAAATATAGCTTATTATTACACACACTTATAGTATAGGCCAGACAGATATGTATGAAATTAATTCTTCAGTACTGTTCTTCATACATGGTATGACTTGGTGTTTAACCTTTAAAGGTAAAAGAGAAAACCCTGTCCCAGTAATTTGAATATCCTTTGACTACAGAGGGGAAAAAAGTATCCTGCAATGCCATGACGTTTGTAAACTTTTCTGTAGTTATAATGATGGGGCTCTTATTTACCATATTTGTCTTGTGTAGGTATAGAAGAGTGTCTGAAAATTAATTCTAGCTAAAAATGTCCACTTATGAGGGGTAATTTTTCTTACTAACATCTCTACAAATTATTTACAGACCTGTCCAAGCATCCATTCATATTTTCTTTTTCTTCAGAGTGGCAAAGCTAAGCAAATACATGTGTGAAGTCCCTTCTGACAAGTCTCTGTACCCCCATTATTTTGTCAAGAGAACTGTGGAAAAATATCAGTTCATTAATGAGAATGGTAACATTTACCCATGTCTGTATGCTCCACTTTTCCAGTTTAGTATAAGTTGGTCATCAGAAATGCAGTTTAGTTTGATATACCTCGAAACATAGGCTAGCACACAACCTCCACATTGCATTCTGGACACTTGAATTTCATTTTTGTTTCTTGATTTTAAGTGGAACATGTACAACATCCAATACCTTCCCTTCCAAAGGCCAATGTTTGTTGTATCTTGTGTCAAGTGTGTCAAGTGTTTGTAGTTGGCTGATGGATGGGGCTTATCCCTGTTATCTTGTAGTGTGAGTTCAAAGCACTTGTCCTGTCTGTTATATTAGGTCCCTCACCAATATAGTGTGAATGGTCGGTGTGGTAATTGTGAACCACAAGAGGTGATGAGACGATGAACTGTTGAGAATTGTCTATTCGAAAAGGTGAAAGCCTAGCATCGTTGTCCATTCTGAGAGCTGTCTGATAATGGAGAAATGGTTTGTCACGCGGTCAGGTTGTCCATTTACCCCGTATGTCCTTTATAGTCTCATACTATGTCCAGTTTTAGAGGTTTTCCCTGCTCATCGTAGAAATTACCGTCCTCTTGTAGAAAGAACATGTTTGTTAATATGTTTAAATTTAATTTTTCTCTCACCATGGCTGTTATTTTACCACACAGCCATCTCTTTGTTATCCTGCTTCAGGTTCATTTTCTGTTTAATACTCTTAGCCATCACTTTCCTGTTTGGTCTAATAGTCCTGCATCGGTTTATCGTCTTAGTACTTAAATCATCAAATAACTGGAGATGTGTTGGTCCATGTACAATTTTTCAGTCCTTACCGTAATTCTGGTTACAGTTGTGTCAGTAGCTGCAATCAAGGAAATTGCACATTTCCTCTCTTTGCATAAATACACAGTCATATTGTATACAGTCCTGTATCTTTTTTGATGTGTGACATCCCATTGTGTTTTTCAGTAACTCAGTACATAAAGTTGATAACATTCTAAGCAGAACTAAATTCTATTAAACAAAATGGAATTTAGTTGTGTTTAGACTGTTATCAACTTTATGTATTTAGGCCTATATCTCTTATAATCACAAAGCTTGTAATTTTTATGTTTCTATGGATTATAGTTTCTGAAAATGGCTTTGCCATTGAAGAGCACAATAGCTCTAGTATTTAGTTTATGAATTAATGAGCTTGTCTTTTCCACAGTCAGGGATATTTTTATATGTCTTATCAGGTTCTTTTTTTTTCATCACTAAAATGCAGAAACCTGAGTAAATGAAAGAATCTGTCTTGTCATAGTGTTTTGTAATGTTTCATAGTGCTGAAGATGAACATGCGTCTGTCATATTCTACTGTCAATTGTGTTACCTCACATTCAGTATGCCACCATTCTAATGTACTGGCAAGTAACACGCTTGAAGCAAGGCCAGGGGTGTTTGCATCTTGGGTAGTGTGACTGAACAGTGCCCTGCTATATATATTTTATCACTTTGACTGAACAAACTGAATTGTTAAGCAGAAAATGGGCATAAAACATGAAACCACAGTACTCGAAATTCGTGTACAAATTATTATGGCAGAAGGAAGTAAATTTGTCCTTGGTCCCATATTGCACTAACCATTTTGATGAAGGGTTTTGTGGATTTTCATCCTTTTAGTGAAGCAATATGAACTCAGTCTACACACTAAGACCATTTAATGCACAAATATGGAACATACTAATTTCGCTAATGCCCAACAGGCAAAAGCAGTTCATTGCTACAAGAATGCAACACATACATGCATTTGTTGGTCTTAATGTGTACATTGAATTGTCCGTTTAATGCATGGATGTGGGACATGAACTCATTCATGAGCACTCAAACCACTGTTTTGTAGAACAAACAGGTTAATGACCTATGCAGCACGATAGACTCACGTGCAGCTGGCACGTTTTTTGTAGCACGGTATGTGTGATTGACATAAGCAGATATATGGAGTGAATTATTCCATTACCTAAAACTGAAAACAAAAATAAAGAAATTTAAAGAGGATCCTAAACAAAGGTTCATAAAAATAAATGGATTGTTTTGAAGTTGTGTGAGTGGGTAGATGGATATGTTCATATGGATATATTTTTATTTGAAGTGTTCAGGTTGAATACTATCTGAAATACAAGGCATATAAGCAGGCACAGAAATGACCATTTAAAGCTCAATTAACCCCAACTGTCATGGATATTTTGGGGTTTAAATCTCTATATTTCAGAATTTCACCACATGCTGCCCGTTTCCATGTGTGGTATGGACCCATGCAGCTGCACATTCTCTTATCTTCTGTAAGTGTATTTTTAATGGTGATGGAAACCAGTGGAATATCTTTGTGAGGGAAGATCTCAGACTTCATGTGAGCCCATTTTCTTTTGTGTTTTATGTTGACATGGGCTAATTTACGGTGAAACCTGGTTAAGACATCCCTGATTAAAATTTTTACTCAAAAAGAAGTCCAAATAATTTAGTACCAAAATTTTTGCATGTGATTAACTCCATCAGTCACTGAGGTGTTAAATAATTCTTCATCGTTGCCTACATATCCTCTTGGTATTGGTCGATGCCCATGCCAGTACTTGTGGGTAATTTGAATGTATAAATAAAATTAATGTAAAAGCATTTATATGTATGTAACAAACTGGAACATAATATTTAAAATACTAAATTGTGTGGGAGGATCAGAAACTTCAGGAATTTGGGCATATTTTATGGTAGACACAACATGTATAAAACGAATTTTATGTTTTGTTGACCATGCATCCTTGTATAATCTTCCAAATATAGCCAACTTGGTGCACAATTCTTCTTAGTATGTTTATTTATTATCTCTACATGTTTCGGGCGACTATGTGCCCATCATCAGGAGAAATAACTGTATCTATGGGACACTTCGTATTTGTCACTCTGTGTGGATGACTGTCTGGTATGCAGGGTGGAATTCCACGCTGCATACCAGTCATCCACACAGGGTGACAAATATGGAGTTTCCCATAGATACAGTTATTTCTCCTGATGATGGGCACATAGTCGCCTGAAACATGTAGAGATAAGAAGTAAACATACTAAGAAGAATTGTGCACCAAGTTGGCTTTATTTACAAGATTTATAGAAGAACCAAGTCACATTCTAAATACTGCCATTCTGCACACACAAGCTTACTCGAGCAGTCCTTCCAATGCAGGAAGAATTTTGGAAGCCACTGTTCGGTATGGTTGTTAGACCAGCTATTGCATTCAGTTTTACATATACAGATGCAAAATGACAACCATTAAGTCCAGTTGTGAGTGTCAGGAAGGGCCAGAAGTTGAACAGTCTGCGATCTGGAGAATACAGTGACTGGGGAATGGTTAGAATTAGAATTTTGTTCAGTACCCAAAACTGCTGCATTGCTAGGGTCCTTTCTAGGGATGTGTGACACAGATTTCACATGTACATGTTGCTGTGAGATATCTTCTTTCAGAATGTTCCAAAGTAAACCATATGAGATGCCAGTTTTGTTGGCTATCAGTTTAGTTCCCTAACACCAGTCTGGTGTCATGTTTATTGAACTGTGGATATATTTTCATTATTCTTTGATGTTGCTGGCCTGCCTCTGTCTCCTTATTTTATAGTGATCCCTGACCATTTTTGAATCTGTTTTACCAGTCCTGATATACCAATTTTTTAAGAGCTGTCTCTCCATAAATGACATTGCATTGTGTGATGTGAGGTTTTCACAGCATTTCTGATAAGGATTGCAGGCTTGCATTTTTTAGAGTGAATTTGCCCCAGTCTTCCTGCTGCTCATACAATATATCTTACCAAGTGGATTCTGAAATTCTGAAGTTTTATGTTGAATTCATTAAAATGAACATTGAAATCGTCAAAGAACATTAAGGCTCTCAACCACTTATCATATAACTGAGAGTAGGTTTTGCTTTTTGACATCCATAAAATGTCTTTATCTCCAGAAAACATTCTGCACAACAGTGACATACATGAACATGGCAGAGCCACCTAGTAACATTCTAATCCATTCATAGTGCACAGTACTGCAGGTTTACTTCCTGCAGAAGCATCTTGAACTGTTGACTGTTAATTTATAGGGAAAGAGTGAAATTAATGATATTTACAGGGGTGCTGATAAGTCCTTAGTCCGACTAGGAAGGAAACAAGCTACATTCGCCGCATTTTATGGAACTTAGAGGTTCATTAACACTTTCTCAAGAGTCCACCACCTGTCTTTACCTTAGTCAAATCCATTTCTCTGCCCATCACACTTTTGACAGGTGCAGCTTGTTTCCTTCCTGGTTGGGCTAGGGACTTATCAGCACCCCGGTATTTGTTCCCATGTATTGCTATAGGATGCTGTGGAAAGGCACAGCTGTATGTCTGATAGCCTTGGAAAATAATGCAGCGAACCGTGCGTTGTGTCCACCTATATATGGTGCACCACCCATTAACATGAACACAACTTTACTCTTGTCAGTATCATTGAGAGAGTTCATTCACCTTCATCATTTCTTTCATTTTGTCACTGCCACATCCTGCAGTAACTACAGTTTTTGCCTCAGAAGAAAAGTGAGTTGTCACATCAAAGCAAGAGGAAAATCACATATGTCTGAATCTTTTTTTAAGGGGATTTGAGATATTACTGGCCATATTTTTTTCTCTCTACTCAACAGTATTTCTACTACAGGGCAGCTACTTCAACTGTTTGACAGTCTTACTTTTATTACCAGCATCTTAAAATAATGAATTTGCACAGGACAGCAAAATTTGTTTAATGTGTTCACCATGTGAGAATGGTTTTCCATTTGGACTGTTACTCTTAGTAGACTGACTACTTGCTGCCAGAATGCTGTTTTCAATTCTGTAAGTGCATGGAAAGATTTAAACTGAACATTAGTGAAGAATAAAAATCCAACTAGATGCCACTTATTACTTTATTGTGCTTATGTTTCACACCTAATTCACACCACAAATACCAAAATTTACACTAACGCTACTTCACACATCTTTACAGAACCAGACGGCCTATGTGGTAACCAATGCTATCATTGTGAGCTCCTGATGATGGGCATAAGGGTGCCCAAAACATGTTGAGCCTAACATAAGCACAATAAAGTAATAAGTGGCATCTAGTTGGATTTTTATTCTTCATTTATCAAGATGATGCACAGTCTAATACACATCAAATTTGAATACTAATGATATTTCTGTATATGAATAGGGGTTTAGTTCCATGTCTGTTTTGTTTGTTAGCTTCTTATGTCTTTCAGAATGCTGTTTGGCAGTATGGGTTCTACATAAACCAAATACTGAGCGGCAGAAACACAGTGCTTTACCATCATATTCATTTACACCATCCTTTACCATTCCTGAATTTCTCTTTCTATTTCAACTCAGATGAATGGTCTTTGATAATGCCCTTTTTTGCTTCAAAAAATAAAAGGGTTAATATTTTAACACATTGCGGACCAGAATATTTTTTTTTGCCAAAGCCTTATCTGTTCCCAGATTGTTTCTGCCCAGTGAAAACCAAAACACATGCACATGATAAAGGCAGTTTAACTTTTCTATTTTGCTGAAAGTTGAAATGGGCTACCATATGGAATGGTAGTACTTTTTGGTGTAGTAGCTGGTGCAACATTCTCCTGTAAGCAGTGCAACATTATGTGAACAGCAGACAGTTCTTGTTTACATCATCATCTTCACCTTGCAGTCTCTGCTGGGAAGTGGCCTATTCTCAGTAGCCACATTCTTTTGCTAAACTGTGCATCTTCCTGTTCCCAATCTTCTGCTGGATGCTGTGGTGGAGCACTGGGTACTAGTTGATTTTCATGTTCAAGGTACCATTACTGATTGTTGGTTGGTCAGGTGCCCAATATTTTGCCACTCTCAGCAAGAATTTATTGTACCCCTTTCTGCTTTTTGAGTTTGTCTTTCTACACTTTGAAGGCATTGAATAATGCACAATTGATGAGCCAAGGCCCTTCTTCAGTCACTTCACAGTATTCTGAGTATGGAAGAGTGTGACAGACACTGATCTACTCTACCCACACTTGCCTGTGTTTATTATATTATAGATTGCATTCATGCTTCATTAACTGATTCTCTCTCACCGTGTATGTGGCTTCTGATTTTAGTGTTATGGTGTCAGGCAAAGGTGATGTAATTCTTTGTTCCCTCCCCCCCCCTCCTTTATTTTCAGACATGCAACATGACATCTTCCTTGCAATAAAAACTTTTACCGCCTTTCTTATTTCTCTGAATGTCCTCTTTCACTGAAATAGGCAGACCCTTGTTAGTTACAATCATGCCACATACTCTTACTTTTATATTTAGCAGTGTGCCATAGACACTGTTACAGTAATTGTTCTGACAAACACGATGCCAAAAGTCTGGACAAGGTATGATATGATATGATATGATATGATGTATTTGTTCACTGCAATTGGGTTGACACCTGGTGGCAGTAGTACATTACACATTTACACACAAACAATGGTCAGAATAGTTTCCTCCAACTTCTTTCCTTCAGCCATACAAATTTCCATGTTTCTGACGTATCCTTGATGGCTGTCACATGTGGGATGATTTTTTTCATAAGAGTTATTTGTGTTCGATGAAATAAAAATTTAATTCACTTGTAGATTAGTATGCAGATTGCTGGTGCCAGTGGTTTGCCATTCCTTTCTAGTCTGTGTAAAGGTGTGTAATAAAAAGCTATAGGTCATATACTGTATCGAGAATTATTACACTAGAACTGTGAAGAATGTACAGTTACAAGATCTCTGGAAAGTTATGGTTCAGTTAATGGTGATGCTTCCAGGAACTCTGTGTTATGTACAGCACTGAACCCAACATATTAATCTTTGACCACAGGTGCATAAAGTATTAATTGTAGAGTGGCCCTTTTTGTAAATCTAGTAGTCACCCAGTTAGTCTATAAATCTTCTACATTTTTGCAGAACTGTGCGTAAGTTACTATATTTACAAAAGCCCACCACTGATCCCTGTCCTGAGACAGATAAATCTAGCCCACATCCTCCTACCCTGCATCTTTGATTCATTGTACAATAGAATTCCTTTAATCTGGTACACAGGGGACCTGGCAGGTACCAGATTATCTAATATCGTAGAGTATCAGACCTTAGAGAATGTGCATATATCAGTCATTTTCATTTCATCATAAAAAGACTTAGCTTTTCAATTTTCATAAGCCCAGTTATGAGTTTTCTTTCTGAGCGCATTGCTATAAACCACTTACATTTGTGATAATTTACAGTCCAATGTCACTTAAAAAGCCCCTTCATGTTTCCATTGATTCCGTTAATGATCATAATTGGTCCTTCTGTTCCTTTATATTATACAGTTGATCAAGTGTTGTGTCAGGCCGTAACCACCAGCTGTCACCACTTTCAAGCCTCCTAATTTTTTAAGTTTTGAAGAATCATTAATGTTACATTTTTCTTCTTGCTAGCAGTACCTTGTTTATTCATGTTGTGGTCTTTTGAAGCCATCATAATAGCTTGACATGCTCAGTAGTCCGGTCAATGCAACGTAAAGTCATGGGATCTACATGTACTGGATGTTATCAGTGGCGATACTTCTAGTCTTGGGTCTATTTTCCTCATGCTGAAGTGTCAGGATTTCTGGAGTGTCAGTAGCCAGATTACAGGAATACTGCTGTAATGTTGACCTCCATTTTGTATCTGAAACACCCACTGTATATTCATATTTAGCAAACCTAACATTCACTGATGTTATGTAATCAGATTTAGCGTAAGTCATCTCCGAGATTACACCTGTAGCACACGCGTTCATATAAAAACTAGTTTTGTCACATAAGTATAATGATACCAGCTTTTATTGTTCATTAGGACATTTTTCACCACTTAACCCAACATATTTTGTGTTTCCCATAAAACAATAAATTTGGCTTGCACATTTTATGTTACCTTTCTAACCACTAAGTTTTGTTTTACTTCATACGTAAGTATTTAAAATTTCTGTTGTGAGACAGAAATGTGCCTGTGGACGTTTAAATGCATAGCAAATCTAATAAAATTGTCAGATGTTCATGTTAGTCCTGATTTTGTGTAATGTTGTATTGATGCGGGCTGTGTTACCAACTTTGTGGAGGAACCTGTTGCCTCCAATCTTCAGGGTCAAAGAACAATCCCAGGGAAAGTAGATCTTAATACAAGGAAGTCAACTTGGAACTTAACTGTGGTTGTTCACTTCAGAATATTTTACCACTAATCAATAACCTGTCAAAGAAAATTAAGTGCATGTCTGCAGGCTTAGTTTACCATTTATTGTGGCAACAAATAAGATGGAATGATAAGACATACACTCTGTGTATCTAAAAATTGGAACAGGCTTTGGGTTACATGTTACATTTCTAACTGCATATACTTAGAGATTGTTCTGCACCCTTCAGGTTTGGTTTGGATTTTGTCTTCATCAGCACTTAACCTGTAATTAGCAGGAGTAGCAGGATTGGTCAATCCCTGGCAATTATCATTCTTTTCTGTTTCTGTAAATATCATACCAATCATCACATTGCAGACCACAGGCTGGCTGTCATCCTTTTAGAGTGCTTTCTTGATCTGTGTTTTGTATCTTTTGCTGCTAAGTTCAGTTGAAGTTCAGCCAGAAAATGATTTTCCTGTTTTGTTGACCGTGCATCCCTGTATAATCTTGTAAATAAAGCCAATTTGGTGCACAATTTATTCTTAGTATATTTATCAATCTCTTCTACATGTTTCGGGTGACTATGTGCCCATCATCAGGAGAAAAAACTGTTTATGAGACACTTGGTACTTGTTACTCTGTGCGGATGACCGTCTGGTATGCATACCAGACAGTCATCCACACAGAATAACAAGTACCAAGTATCGCATAAACACATTTTTTTTCTCCTGATGATGGGCCCATAGTCACCCGAAACATGTAGAAGAGATTGATAAATATGCTAAGAATGAATTGTGCACCAAGTTGGTTTTATTTACAAGATGATTTTTCTTTTGTCCATGTACTGTAATTTACTGCAGTTGCATAACTGGGTTATCACAAGATACATCCCCATATTCATTCTCACATATATCAAAACATACTCCATTTTTGCATCTAGTAAATATTTAGTGCATGCATTCTCAGTGTTCTTCAGAAAGATTGCCATAACCAAGCTTGAAAGAAGTAACAGTGGCCTCCCTTCTCTGAATTTCCTTCCTTCATTTGCTTTTGTTGTTGGTTAAATTATTTGATGTTTTACTTTTCTTTGCAGTTTTAACTCTTGTATGCTAGGAGTGAGAAGAGTGACTATGTGTACAGTCTTCCTTTCATTGTTTGTATCATGCTGTAGACTTCAGAAAGAATGTGTTGTTTTCAATTGGTAGCAGATATACTGATAGAGAACCATCTGTTGTGATATTATAGTGTGACTGCTATTTTCAGAAGTTGATGCTGGACCTTATATTTCTTGCTGTTGATCAGCTCCAGCTTGTGATGCACTATTACAGCAGCCTCCTTATTTTTCAAGTGATGTAAATATAGGACAAGCAACAACATTTTCTGAGTTCAAGTAAATGTGACTACTTTTAGACACTTCAGTTTGACTTCGAGGTGGTACAACTAGGCTGGGAAGGTTAATTCATTTCTACTTGGCATCTAGCACAATGAGTCGTGAAGCACATACATAACACAGAGTAGTGTTGGCTGTCTCTCCATGGGAGAGTGCACTGATCTCAGGTTTCTCTTTCTCACCCAGTACTTTTCCTCCTTGCTGTATAGAATCCTGATTTATCAAAAGTAAGTATTTGGGATCCATGAGTGTTATTTTCATCAGCTACCTTTTCCAACAAATAAATCATAAACCTTTTCCTTATTAAAATCTTCCACTAATACCAATATTTGTTTGGACTTTTGGTTGCCAGCTTCTTATTTGTTATATTCCTTAACTGTTGCTTGTTTTATTTTCTAATTCTATCCGCTGCATGTCTTTCCATTTCACAGCCTTGAGGTGGTTCCTTTGGAAGAGAGTTCTGCCCTGTGCCATTGTCTTACAGTCCAACTAGTGACTGAAAAGTTGTGGCCTAGAAAACCATTGATCCATTTGCATGATATGCCGTTGTTTTATTTGCTGGCATAACCTATAGACAGCATTGAATACAGCTCTGTTGTGTTTGTGTGTAGGCTTTGTGCCAGTACATACACACACACTTAATGTCATTTGCCCCCAAATCCAGTGTAGTAGTCCAAGTGCAGAGATTCATAGATATAATGCTGCAGGTGTTTAAAGTTGCTGAACACCCATGATAGGAGTTTATTCTTGATGATCGTGATGAAATTCAGAAGAAGCTGAGGAATCTGAGCCTGAGTCTTAAGGGGAAGACCATGGTGCTTTTACAGTTTCCTGAGGGGCTTGGACTCATTGATTCTGGCATCAAGGTGTTTGCGGGTATTGATTCAGACTAGCTCCAAGCAGCTACAGCTAGACAAGGAATTAAGAGGATGCTTGCTGTGTTCAAGTCATCTTCAGGGACTCCTACATATCCACCTGTATTCTTGGACACTGGAGTTGATGATCCAGATCACCTGCCCAGAGTTCAAGAGGAAGTGCCTCCTCCTTAAATTGTCATTTGCTTTACAGATTTCATATTTCTGTACATTTTTTGTAAGTGTAAATATAACTTTTTTTCCTGGCCAAAATAGTTTGTCTGGAACCACCCTCACCATTTTAATGTTGTGTTTTTGGGAAAATCTGTTACAACATAACTTTTGGGTATGAATGTGTGTGTGTGTGTATACACACACGTTAGGCCTGATTGGAAAGTATCCATTGTGAAAATAATATGTATAAACTCAGCTTGATGACTGTGTAATTCCCTTCAAAATGGGCCGCTTCTGCTGGGATGCACTTATTCCAGCAGCTCTTGCATTGCTAGAAGCACATCGTTTGCTTTGTTCTGGGGATCTCTAAAAGTTGCTGTGTCACATTAAGTTTCATCATTTTTGCATCTTCAAAGTGTTTATCCTTCCAAGTGTTAATATTGGGAAAGAGGAAAAGTCACATAGGGCCATGTCTGGAGAGTACGGGGATTGATGTGGCTGTGGAGTGTGGTGGTTGGCAAAAAATTGCTGCTCAGTTTGGGCTGAGTGTCTGGGTGTGCTGTGTGATGAATTTACCACATTTCAGACTACGATTTTCTTGGTTTTCTGTGGTGAACTGCATGATGGATACTTCTTAGTATTTCTAAATGAAGATGCTGGTTTACAGTTTGGCCTTGTGAAGCATATTCATGGTACACAGTACCTTCTTGGTCAATAAAAGTGATAAGCCCCACCTTTGTCTTGTATTGAACTTGGTGCACGTTCTTGGGTCACGATGACATAGATGTTTTCAATTGTGGTGATTGTTGTCTAGTTATGGAATCATAACCATACACCATTTTTCATTGTCAATTACATTGTTTTTAAAGAAATTTGTGCCTGCTTTGCACATTCCAGCAAATCAGGGGCTACAGACATGGTGTTTCTGCTCTGCTATCAAAAGGTGTGGGGCAAACTTTACTGACCCATAGCTTGTGTCCAGATCTTTGGTTGAAATTGCCTGGCTTGAGCCAAAAGAATTCATAGTTTCTCTTCGACTTCCCATATGGTTAGTGTTTATTCTGCTCTTGCCAAATCACATACTCATGCTATCACTTCATTTCTGCTGAATGGAGTACATCCAGAACACTTTAACACTTTTTGTGGATATGCACCCTTCCTTAAAGCAGCAGAACCAATCAAAAACTTGTTTAGGGCTAATGGCCTTTTCTAAAAAGGCTGTTTTAGTCATTTTGTTTTGGTTTCTATTTTCTTGAGTTTTGGGCACCATGTGATACATGAATGTTGCAATTAATAAACCATCCTTGTATTCTCCCTTTGGAAGTGAATGAGCAGTTTTTGTGATCTGCTCAAGATCAGGCCCTCAGGTAACAAGTACACAGAGGTAAGTTAATGTTAATCCATGGAAACATGGTGTTGCATTCGTACTGTGTTGCCATCTATTTATGGGCTGCAGTTAATGTGTTTTTAAATAGGGCTCCTGTGGGTAAGATGGAGGACTTACATATCAGACTTTGCATCCCATTTGGTAACACATTCCACTATTAGTCATTAAATCTGCAGACATCATACTTCTAGCCATTAACATAACTTAAGTTCTGTGTATTGTAGACAATTTGTGACATGTTTCTGCCCTCAATGTTGGTCATCTTCAGGTCACCAACTTCCTACGACAACACAGAGGAACTAAAATTGGAATATGAAATGCACATTTACGTGTTACATCACTTGAGGAATTGAGATCTCATTCTGTTTACACTGCAATATTATATACAGATTTTTTTTATTTATTAATAGTGTATCTTTATCATTTACTGCTAAAGGAATGATTTTGATGATTGTTTGTGTGTTGGACTTGTACAGTTATGTTTAATCCTGCAAGACAGTATAAACTATACTACACTCCATAACAAAAATTTCTGCGTGTAATCCGGTAAGTGGGTACTGTTCTGGAGAAACAGACTGCCTCCATCTTCAAACAGCCTGCTGAAGAGAGCGGGACTGGAACGTTGATGACCATCTACCATACCGCATTGTCTGTTAACACAGTCCACATCAACTTCACAGCACTAAAAGCCTGAAATTAAGAAAATAACAGTATAAATGATCAAAAGGTGGATGTTTCATGTTTGGAAGACTCAACTGCAAGGACTGCATTATGGTATTTTTCAACGTAGTGTTTAGTGCAACACTGCTTTCAACCGCTCGAGTGCTACAGTTCCCTCAAGTGAAACAGGAAAGCAAAATGAAGTGATTCCTCATCACAACCATTCTTACTAAAACAAATATCATGCTAACGTTTCAATGAGGCTAGCTGGGGTTAGGTGCAAAAGCAAACTGAAATACAAGATCCCCCCTAGGTGACAAATGAAGGCAGATAAAATAAATACAATCAAACCACAGTATGGCACCACTGTTTGTTCACTGCAGTCTGTAGTGATAAATTGAAGTACTGTAATTAATTTCTGCTCATGGACTTTCATCAGTGCAAAGTGAAGGTGGTGCTGTACTGGGGGTGCTCTGTTGGGTTTTGACTGTACACGCATTTGATTCAGTGCCATTGCACATGCTTATTTTGGTCCAATGGCTTAACTTTTTCAAACGTAGTGCAAAAATTAAAGACATGTGAATGTCACCAAAGAGGGAGAAGAAAGTATTTAGCTGTTCTGAAATGTAAAATGTTTGAATTTCTACATGGTTAGGTGTATATAGAGGCATTCCAACTGCCCAGGTTGTACGTAACATTCACCACACAAATGAAACAAATTTAGCAAGTACATTTACTTCAAACATGGCAATTTCTTTACAATGCACGCAGTGGTTATAAATTTATGTGCTGACAGTTTATGAAGAAATTAAAGTTCTGTGAAATGCTGTCAGAAAAAAACACATATGCATACATGTGTATGTGACATGCACATGCACAAACTGTTAACATTGTTAGAAGTTACAGATGAGTAGCTGGATTTATAGTTGATGCATGCAGCCAGCATATGCAATTACCATAAAGTAAGCACAAGTTTAATAGATATGTTTATATTAAATCACAAAATTTATGACCTGCATCTCTTTTTAAAGCATACCCAATAGTTCTGAACTTACAGGCTAACAAAAGATGTGAAGTGAAATGAGTATTAAAATTCTATGAGAAAGAAAACCACAGACACGCACACAAAGAACTATTGACACTTGTTAGAAATTCTACAAATGTAATGACTATGAATGGATCAAACACAACCTAATTTCTGGCAGCAGTATTCTATTCAGAGCACACACAATAGTTATACAGTTAAGGCCTAGCACTGTGCCATTGTTTAACATCAGTGCACAACACTTGAAAGATGAAATGCTAATGTAACCTTGGCATAGGTCATACCAGAAGACATGAGCATGTTAATTGTAATTGGTTTTAGCTCTAAGGTTATACAGAAATATGAGGCCTTTTTGGACATGTTCTTTAACTATGTAGACATTAGAGTCTGCAGCATAGGAACGTAACAAGCTGTGTTGGCGATTTCATCTCTTGGTAGCATACTGACCAATATGCAGTCCACAGCATTCCGTAATCCTGCCAGCCAGTGGTAGAGTCCCAGCAGTAATGTTCTACAACCTACAGGTTATCTACACAAATAATTGTAATCCTTAAATGTTACCAACAAAATGTCTTTAATAATTTAGAGACAGTTTTTGGTGAATATTATCTCCAGACACCTGTGTGATCAAACTGTAATTATTATTGAATGCAGTTTTGATGCATTTTACATAACATAAAGATTTTCTTACCTTGTGTCTACAAGCAGTTTGAATGTAACAGCAGAAGAACTAAGTGTGTATGTTAACACAACATGGCTGAAACATGTACAACATTAAAGTATGTTAGGTACCAGAGTTAATATAACTAGCCTATTATTGGTTGACCGAGCTGTTGCCATTTATAGTGAAGTATGTGCAGTAAGCAAACTACAGTGCATAAGCAGATGTCTCTGCTAGGTGCCAAGTTTCCTGAAGTGCCCACCCATATGCTGTCACATGATCAGACCATCCTCCCTGTTTGTGTTGCTGGAGTGGATCTTGTAATAAGTGGTTTCCCTGATCTGGTACTTGGTGTTAGATGTGGTGTTCGTGGTTGAATGTTTGCTCTGCCACAGCCAGCTTATTGGGTTCTCTGAGCAGGATGCACCACCATGGTATTCTCTTTTACCATGGTGCCAATAAACAAGCACGTCCATCCAGTGTAGACCAGAACTGACCCATCCAGTTTAGATAACCTGACATGTTGGCAGTGACTGAGTACAGATTCAATCAGCACATCCAACTTTAGGGCACCAAAATCCTTTCCACCAACCTGTTGTCCATGTTATGGCCCTTGTGGGTGGAAATTGACAGTAAGCTGTCTGTCATTGTAACATGAACAAGGAGGATTGGCTGATTGTGAGCAGGTCATGGCATCCCCACACTCACTCTGTAAAGGAGTGTAGGCAGCCTCTCCAAGAAGGTTAGTTCATTACAGCTCTTTTGATGGGGAATGTACATATTCTTTTCTTCCACTGGCACTTCTACATGTTCCTCACAGCAACTCCACCTTCCATGTAGCTCAACCATATGCCAATCCTGGCCATTATGCCAAGACCCTGTCTAATGCATATTACAACCACTCCCACTGGCTCACCATGCACACTCATCATTCATGATACATACTATCATTCTGCGTGGCTATTCATGTGTTGCTGTACCCTGAAGACAAATGCACTGTGATTGACTGAAATCTTGGAAGGTGCCCAGTGACACAGGATAACACTCCTGAAGACTTTGAACACTTGAGTGGCTTCCTTGTACACACATGTACAAACGTGCAACCTTGAAATGTACAGTTTGCTTCATTTATGGTGGGTTCTTCCTCAAGCATGTATACTTGAGATTTTGAGATCAAGACATAAAATTGAACAAGTTTTGAAAGAGAGAAGTCTTAGCAGTTCTGTGCTGTGGAGCCCTCTCTCTTGGTTTTTGATGTGTAACAAGGTCAAAGTCACAAGAAATCACTTGCAATATAGAAGAACTGATAAGGTGTGTGTATTTGGTTTGCATTATTGGTCTCTGTGCCTGTAATCCTCCACAGGAATTAGATTTAAGGTTTTTGTGTGCATCTATTCGTTCACACTTAAAGTATTTGTTCAGAATATATTATGCTATATTCTTCAACAGCTCATAAATCCTTGTCAGGAAAAATAATTTCATACAAAGAACAACACAATACTGTCTACATACTGTATTTATTGTGTACATATTAAAATTGGATTTTTAAAATGTAAGTATGGGTCTTTGTATCTTTTTATGCAGGTTTATGTATATTTGTTGAATTTTTGTTGTTGATAATTTGTTTTTGATCAAAAAACCTGTGGATGTTTATTATTCCTGTAATGTGTATGAAATAGTGACATTTTCCTGTATCAGTTATTAGTAATTATGGAAATGAATATGTTAATTATATTACAAGATAAAGATTTTGGATATGTATATATGAAGTTCTTAGTTTCTTCAGAATTCCTATTTTTGATAGTGTTCTGCTTTGTAAAAAATATGAATGAGAAGAAGAGAAGAATGAGAAGCTATGTAATATAAATTCTATAGCGCAGTAGTAGTAGTGGTGGCAGTGGCGGTGGTGGCAGTGACAGTTATGTTTAAATAATCTGAAACTGCCTCTGATGTGCCTGTTCAATAGGTGAAGGGTGAACTCCTGTAACAGGAACGTGTAGGACAGTGCACATTGGTGGGTTTATTTTCGTGGTGTCATATGTGTTTCAGGCAAAAATGTATCATCAAACATGGAATTAGGTGTACCTCAACATATTTCATGTATTTGTATTCCTGCTTTACTGGCTTTATACTACGACTGGTGTTCATATACATACCTTTCTTGCAGATGTGTAGTGTTTGTAGTATATCAGTAGTGTTACCAAAAGACTGCTTGCTGTTTGGAGTGTGTTGGGCAAACATGAATTGGAGCATTTAGATTAGTTGACTATGTCTTCTGGTCATCACTTTGATATCTTTATTTACAGTGTTTGTGTGTAAATTACAATTAGTTCTCCCCCATCCAAAACCTAAATTTCACTATTTATGTTCCCCAGGTGCTTCTACTTTCCTCTGAAGATCCTGAATTTCCTTCTGTCTCGCGGGTATTTTGGGAAAGTGACAAGTCTATTTCATTTTCATTCTTTCATGCCCATCCTCTTTCTGTGCTGTACACTCCTACCATCTTGATATGTTACAGACCTGTTTCAATGCTGTTGGATTTCTGAATGACGTACCTACATCACTGGTCATGTTGACTTTTTCTTTTGTATGTTTTGGGTCACTTACTGGTTTGGGCTGTCAGTTATTCTCTTCACAACTGATCCTCGTGGGTGCTCTAACTGTCTCTCATATCTGCATGCTATGGCTTTGGTTGGAGCATGTAGATTACCTGACACAGAAGAAGAGATAAGTGGCAGGAATGTGTATGAAAAGTTGTCAGGTCACCACTAATGAAGCCCTGCTGCAGGATTATGATGCTATAGAGGTTTGATTAAACTGGTACACAGCAGCAGTATGTGAGTTGGTTTGTTTGTCAGCAAGTCCCTTGAACTGCAGTCTGCTGAAGTCAATGAATACACATTGTGTCCATTTAAGTTTGCTATTAAAGGCTGACCATGTAAACCTTGCTACAACTCATGTTTCATTTCATTTCATTTATTGAGAATTTGAGTAATTTACTTTTGGTAATGCAACCATATGATATAGAATCCGTCATCAAGCATATCATTCCAATTAAAATAGAAATTGTTATAGGTGTGGTTTAACAATCAAATAAAACATCACCAACATAAAAGATAACAATTCATAAACCCACCACAATAAGATACTATATATAAATTTCAGACATTAGTAGAATATAGTACATAATTATTATTATAATTTAAATATTCAGTTAACCCTTATCGTGCTAAGGTGGAGAATAGGGTGAGCTCCTAATATGTCAGCAAATGGCAGATGGGATTTAACTCGGCATTTAAAAAGTTAAATTATAAAATGAATATAGTTGCAACTCATGTAATTTTAATTCTTGTAATAGCTCGTCACTTTTCACAATAATGTTCGGTTGACCAAAATAAATAATGTGTGATCCATGTAAAGTCCAATGTAATGCTTTCTAATGTAAATTAATGTCAGCCTTCCCACTGTAAATACAGACGTGTCTCATTCAGGGCTATAGAGTGCTATATTTCTTATCACTCTAAGCATTTGCAGTTTTTTGGATGTGAATTGGGGTTTTTATTGGCCCTTTGTAGCTTGCAGCAGAACCCCAAATCTGCATGGGGCTTTCACTGATGTTGAGTGACCCAATTTTCTCAACTATTTTCCGGAACCTACAAGACATTAAACTCAGTCACATAAACAGGATGTGGTGGGTTGCTCCCATTTAGATGTACAATGGCAACAATCCAGTGCGTAGATGTTTTGAGCATCTGTACTTCCTATACGGTTTTCAATTCATGATACAAAAAAACCTATGAAAAGTCCATTTAATTTAAGAGAGATGTGCTTTAATCCAGCACCATAATTGCAACCTCCTCCTGAGTAAGAATGGATTAAATGGCTGCAATGTCCAGTTCATGATCCCATTCTCAGAAGCTCTGTCTGAGGACTGAACTGCACACCTTGGCCAGTTACAGTGTGTCTATTCCAGAATGTGCTGATGTCTTTTAGAACACTGCATCTTATTTTATTTATTTCACTATTACTGTAAGGTCACTTTGTTTCTCTGTCTTATGTAGATGTTTCAGCGGTATTTGTTTTGTTTGTCTGTACATGTGAATGTGACCCATTATAATAATATCACTATTGACTTCCTTCTTGAAGGTTCTTGAAAAAGCATTACACAATAGAATAACTGAACATTTAAATACTCGTAACTTACTAGTCGGAAACCAGTTTGGCTTCAGAAAAGGCACCGCAACTGAAGGTGCCATTTTTAAATTAACAAATGAAATATTAAAAGCTTTAAACAAAAAAACATTGGCAGGTAGCATATTTTGTGATTTAGAGAAAGCTTTTGACTCAGTTAATCATGATATTTTACTGTCAAAGCTATCCTACTATGGAATAAGTGGCAAGGCTAAACCTTTACTTAAATCTTACCTTCAGAATAGATATCAAAGAGTTCTCATTACTAACTCACTTTTTAGCTGAAACACAGTTTCAAAATGGACCAAAATAAAATGTGGGTGCCACAGGGCTCAATTTTAGGCCTTTTGTTATTCCTGTTATACATTAACGACTTATCTAAGGCTGTTAAACATAAAGCTCTTCCTATCTTATTTGCCGGCGATATCAGTGTCTTAATAACAAGCCCCAACAGTACCCAGTTACAGAGCGATCTTAATATAGTTTTTGCACAACTAAATAAGTGGTTCAGAAATTGAATATGAAGATGAACAAATAAGTACAGCAAATGAAACACAATTTCTAGGGCTATATATTAATAATAATCTTTCCTGGAAAACACACATTGGAAGCATTAAGAATAAACTAAGCTCAGCTTGTTATGTTGTGAGGTTAGTTAAACCATATGTAACAGCATATACTTTGAAAGTGATTTGCTATTCCTACTTTCACTCTATAATGACCTATGGTTTAGTATTATGGGGGAACTCCCCAAACAGTATTAAGATTTTCAGGTTACAAAAGAAGATTATCAGAATCATGATGGGCTGCAGAAGTAGAGACTCATGCAAAAAATTGTTACCTAACTTGGAAATCTTACCCCTCCATTCTCAATATATTCTTTCCCTTCTAATGTTCATGATAAGAAAGAAGAGCCAATTCCAGGTAAATTCCGAGATACATCAAATTAACATTAGATAGCATACAAACTTACACCAACCCTCTGTAAATGCAACAAAACACCAGAAGGCAGTACACTGTATAGGTGTTAAGGTGTTTAACATGCTTCCCTTTTACATAAAAGCAGAGTCTGATAATCCAAAAAAATTTAAAGCATTATTACAAAAATACTTACGTGAAAATTCCTTTTATTCCCTGGATGAATATTGTGAACGCCAAGTTAAATTTTTACATATGGTCTGAATTGACACATGAGAGCTTTGGGACAAATGTTCCTTCTCTTTACTCACAAGTCTGTATTATAAATATGTCAGTATATATATCCAACCACTATCTTGTAACAAAGGAAAATTTCCAACTTAAAGAGTACCTCTAATTGCTTCTAACTTACCCCACTGTTTTTAACTTTATTTTGATTTTTACTTTCAATTTTAATTTTTATCCTTATTATACAGTATTTTATTACATTAAACAATCCGTATTGTCCTATCTTGTTATATTTATCATACTAAATAACCATGTGATTGTTGTACACACTTGTGTTGATGTCACCCCTTAATCCCAACAAATATGATGATTTCCATATCCATATGGATTATGTAATCCTGTACAGATTTATGGAAGGAAAATAAATGATATGATATGATAATGTTGTGCAGTTTGTACATTCTTTCTTCGTTGTTTTTGTGGGCTTTGAATAATAGTGATTGCTTTACAGTATTTATTATTATTTTTTTTCTCTCATTGTATTCCAGTTAATTTGGGTGTGTTGCTGACCTAATAATGGTTTCATAACTGAGTTTTAGTGCCCAACATTTTTCCAAATTTAGTAATTTTGTTTGGGATGTCTGCATCATGTGTAAAAGATACGGAATATCTAAGGTAACTGAATGAATTCACCATCTCCAATAATTTATTGTAAGGGCATATCTTACTTGGAACCCTTCCCTCTAAAAGAAAGTACTTTCGTTTTTCATTAGATATTTCCATGTCATAACTTTTAACAATTTAATTAAGGCTGTATAGTGATAATTGTAAACTGTCTTCAGAGTTGGCTAATAATACTTCATAATCCGTATATAACGCATATCTAAATTTTGTCTGTTATTAATTATGTGGTCAATCATTTATATTTGAGAGGATGGCATGATTTATTACATATAATAATAATATCTGTGGTGCTTGACCTTCTGAAGACAGGACATTTGAATTCATTGCCCACACAGAATATGGTTAGATGAATAAAATATGCCTAGTTAATCCTTACAGTGAAAGTTGAATATGTGCATATTATATGGAATTCTCTTAGGCCACTATCTGTGCTGTTACAGTTAAAAGCTATTGAAGATGGCATTGACAGGCCTAAATTAACTACAGATATGAAGGCCATTTAATGTGTCAGGCCCATTGTGTTCTAGAATGGAATATACAGGGGTGGGCACCAAAGTGACCCATGCACTTTGACTATATTCATTCTCTTGTGCAGCCCTTATGCTTGTCCAATCAGCAGCTCCACACTTGGGACAAAGTGTAGTACCCTGCTGATGTAGATGTCATCAAAGTCACCTGATTTCAGAAAATGCTGAACCAAGTGTCCAAATCTTAATATGGCCAATTCACAGTCACATAGAACATTCAAGGCCATTTCAGATATCTGTTTAAATGACAGTGCCCTTTTAGCAGCCCAGTCAGTACTTGTAGTTTGTTCCTGCTTAAGTTGAATGTTTTACCAATTTTTGTAGCTTAGGGTCTCTTAAGGTAGCCTTTAGCCTACCTTTGTCCATGAGTGGACTGCCAGTGCTGATGTTTCCCACTCATCCAGTCTGATTATTTCCTTGGCAACCTTTGTAGATATGCCAAAGGCAGGTTTAGGTCCAACAAGTTGATGAAAGGAGCCACGCCTTGCTAGTTGGTCAGCTATTTCATTTTCATCGATCCCCATATGTCCCAGCACCAGTGCCAGTTTTATTCTGTTATGTTCTGCTAATTTTGTCACAGATTGATGACATTCCCACACTAGTTTGGAATTTGTCAAAGGTCTTGATGGCTTCTTGACTGTCAGAAAGAATAATGTCCTACATGAGTAGCACTTCTCTGTGTTCTCCATTCCATGGGCATTAATGATATATATTTTGGCTTGGAATACAGTGGTGTGGAGCCCAAGACTGAAGTTGTGCTTTTGTTTTGAGCCCAATCTGTACACCACACCACCAGTGTCTTTATTGGTCTTGCACCCATCTGTGTACCAGTTCAGGGCCCCTTTGATATCTGGTGTGAATCCATACTGCCACCCATATCTGTCAGGGAAATGGACCATAAATGGCTTGTGGTATGCATATCTCATGTCATCCTGCCAGTCCCCATCTGTAGGATGGGTTAATCCTCCATGTCTGGAGACTTTTTAGCATGGCCAAAGTGTTTGTGGATTTTGGTTTCCACTGCTGGCTGCATATTAGTTTGTAGATCCCTTCCTGGGCCTGTGCCTCAGTCATCACATGAAGAGGAGGAAGTTCCAGGAGTGGCAGAACAGGGTTGTCATCTCTCCTGCCATTGTGTTGTAAGTGTTGAAAATATATTTCTGGTATAGTGGAAAAGAGAACACCCATTGCTAGACGTTTTTGTTGTGTAACTGGGGACTTACAAAAGGCTAGTGTATTTTCTCCTTCTTGTGTCAGGGCTAAGGTCCTTTTCTCTTTTCCAGCATCACTTGCTTTTTGAATTCCCTTTGAATTGTGTTGTTGGTTGTGCTGGAAATAATTTTGTTTCATAATGGTATTGAGACAGCAAAGATGAAATTTTTGAGGTCAGTTGCAGTTTATACATATATGATGATAAAATAAATGAAGAAAATGAGAGCATAACTGAATATATACACTGTAGGTCACATTGTTGTGAATTATAGAGGCAGCTGGATGGAACATTTGTTAAGAATGAACAGTACACACATTCCCAAAATATTATATGCATACATTCCATCTGGCAGAAGAAATAGGAGAGAGCAACATAATGAAGGCAGACAAGTGTTGTTACCCTGTTGCTGTGCTGTAGCTGCTGCTGCTGCTGATGATGATGATGATGCCAAATGCTATTGCACAGATGCAGTATTTTATTTATATATTTTAGTTATGTAGTGATAATGTTAGCTGAAACATTTTCAATTATATGACCATGCTTTTTTGAGGGTGCATTATTATATAAAAAAAGGTAAAGTGATCCTGTTACAGGCCCGGTGTGGCCCAGAGGGTGGGTAGAGGTATAGCTCTACTCTTCCATGACCGTGGCACTAGAAGGAGGTAAGTGGTCAGCAGCATGCCCCGGCCTCACTTTACCCCTGGGAAAGACCCAATACCCATTTTACGGGAGGCTGGGTTGACCCAGGGCTGGTCTGGACGGGCAGAAAGTCTCATCCCCACCGGGATTTGATCCTGGACCGTCCAACCCATAGCTCAGTCGCTATACCGACTGAGCTACCTGGCCCACACATTATTATATACATTTGTAATATTATAAGAACACATTCTTGTGTTTTGATCAGTTTCAGTATCTTTTAGGTCCTTAGTTAGGTCTCGTGTTTTTTATGTTGTAGGTTTTGGAAAATTCTCTTGGTTGTTTTTTAAACTGCTGGCTACATACTTTGAAGTTTTAAATGAGGGTGCATTGCACCAATTTACAGTAAATCTGGCTGCATTACTGAGTTTGTGAAGATTTTCTGTCTTGGTCAGATATATTTCAAAATTTTATTGATAAATGTTATTCCAGATAATTTGTTATGTTTACTTTGTATTATTCTTACTTATGTTATTTACAGATATCACAACATTGTTATGGAAAACAGCCATTTCTTAGAAATTAACGTTTATGTTTATTCAAAATTCTTAAATATATTTTAAGTAGTATAATTAAATAATATATTTGTTATAATTAGTAATAAAATAGCAACATGTTAGTATCTTTATATATGGTACAGGAATAATAAACATCCACAGGTTTAGAGCCATCCCAGATTATCAGTAATAAAAACTCACCAAATATACACAAACCTATACCGAGTGAAATGAAGACCCAAAGTTTAATTTAAACTACATATAATAATGCTTAAAAATCAATTTTAATATATATATATATATAT
>Ga0131853_10002135_pt1 | contig 35510 bp, 24 predicted proteins | sample TergutLab28metaG_FD_92764 | JGI IMG/M metagenome (GOLD analysis project Ga0131853, IMG submission 92764) | Labiotermes labralis P1 segment gut microbial communities from Petit-Saut dam, French Guiana - Lab288 P1 (version 2) (version 2) | ecosystem: Host-associated > Arthropoda: Insects >... | reverse complement strand
TAGATTTGAGACAAACATAGTGAGAAGTATAACATTGTACGCGGTATGGAGCCGAGGAGAGGTGGAGCAGCCGGGGGGTGGGGTGCATATATAAGGTGTATGGAAATTGTGGTGGTGTTTGGCATGATATAAAACTTGTTTGAATATGATTAAAGTATGCGAAAGAATGCATCTTTGTTTGTAAATATTTGTATTGCGGTTGTAATAATATCGCTTGGTGCTATTGTGGTGACCACAGATTTGAATAGTATATTTTTGACTGTGTCGGCTCCTATTTACAGTGGTAACCGAAGAAGTAGTAATTTATCGCTTATGATAAATGTAAGTGGGAATTCAGAGCATGTTGTGGAAATTAAGGAAATTCTTGTAAGATATAATGTTGATGTCACATTCTTTGTTACCGGTAATTTTGCATTGCAGAACATGGGGCTTGTGCGTGATATGGCAAAGCAGTTTGAGATTGGTAATCATGGTTTTTCGGGGACAGATATTCGAAATATGCGTGAGTCAGAACAAAAGGCCCAAATTTGGAATACACATGAGATGGTGCGAAGTGTGACCGCGACGAATAACAGTGATGGACTTGAGATGAGGTTGTTTTCACCACCATATGGGAGTTTTGGGAGAACGACTTTGAGGGTTGCACAGGCACTTGGGTATACAACGATAATGTGGTCAAGAGATGCGACCGATTCAAATTATATGAATGATGAACTTGTGTTTCAGCGTGCCACGGTTAATGTTATGAATGGAGATATTATTCTTTTGGATTTGAATGCACATACGATTAAGGCTTTGCCTAGGATTATTAGCTATTATTTGGAAAGAGGATTTGGGGTAGTTAGAATTTCTGATAATATTGGATAGGAAAGTTTTGTTATATTTGCTGAAATAATTATCAACTGACAAAGGGTTTGATGTTTTTGAAATCTTTACCAACCGCACCGATGACAACGTTGTTATAGTTTAGAAATTGATTTGCTGTGCGTTTGATGTCTTTTGGCGTTACAGAATTTATCTTTTTAAGATATTCTTCGGTTGTTTTAATTTTGTTGAATTCGGCAAGTGATGCAACGATGCGACTGTTTGTACTTGTTACGCTTTCTGATTGATACATTTCGCTTGCGGTTCTTGTGTTGCGTACCTTTTCGATTTCTTCTGCAGTTGCACCTTGCTGTTTAAATAATTCAAGTTCTGTTGCTATTGTGTCTAGAACTTTTTGAGTATTGTTAGGAGTGCAACTGAAGAAAACGTAAAAGTAGCCACCAAGGTCATAGAGTGAAACGCCTCCACTTATTGAATAAACAAGCCCTAGTTTTTCGCGAACGGATAGGAAAAGGCGGGATGACATACCACTTCCGAGAATTTCGTAGATGTATGACCATGTGTAACGATCTGTATGTACGTTATTTGGTATAGGGAAGAGAAGGCATACGTTATGTTGTTCAATGTCTTTTTTAAGTGTTGCAAATTTTTGTTCAGGACTATGCATAAGTGTTTCGTTTGTGTTTTTAACAATAGGTGTTGCGGTGTCTTTGAAATGTGGAAGAAAATATTTTGCGACAAGTATTTCCGCTTGTTCAAGAGTAATATCGCCAGCAAAGGAGACGATTGTTTTTGGTGCGATATAATGTTTCTTTATATAGGAATGGATGTCATGAGGTTTATACGAGCGAATTTGTTTTATAGTACCCGCAATATCGTGTCCCATATTTGTACCAGCAAAAAAAGTTTTACGAGCAAGGTCAAACATCGCACTTCGTGGATCATCATCTCGCATTGTGATTTCCTGCACGATTACTTCTGCCTCTTTATAGAAATCTTCGTCACTGAATTTTGTATTAAAGTACATATCAGAAAGGATATCAACGCATGTATCAACATTTGTGGCAAGACCACGAGTATAATAGCAAGTTGCGTCGTTACTTGTAAAGGCATTGACATCGACACCCAAACCATCAAGGGTGGATGATATATCTTCGGCAGATCTTGTATGCGTTCCTTTGAAGAGCATATGTTCGACAAAGTGGCTTAGACCATGTTCGCCGCCTGTACCATCTTTATTTGGGTCTTGTTCGTTGCGAGATCCTACGGTTATATAAACATTTGTTGATACCGATTTAAAGTTCGGCATGTTGCGGACAATCAATCGAAGTCCGCAAGGGTAAGTTTTTACAATATTTTCCATGAATTCATCATAGCATAAACAAATGAAAATTGAAAGACGAAAATTTTGTCGGAAAATAGCGGTTGACAAAATGTATAAACCAATGCAATAATTTATGTATGAAGAGAATTAAATTGCTTGGATTGTTGGTTTTGGTGGGTGTGATGGTTATGCCTTTGATGTTTTTGGTTGGATGTGGGCGAAGTGTGCATGAAATTGAATTTGAGATTCAAAGAGTGGATTTGCAAATTCCTAATAATCTATCAAGTTATGTGCAGGTGACAGGAGTACGATTTTTCAATGATGGTGTGACACGTGTTGAATCTTATATAGGATGGAGTATTTTGTTAGGTGTTTTAAATAGTGAGGTTTCTATTGATATAAATTATAGACAAGAGTTGCTTTACAAATATTCTGAAGAGTTTTTTAAAAACAATGCTTTGATTTTGGTGGGACTTGTGGCTGCGACAAGTGATGGTAAATTTCGAATTGACAATATATGGTCAAATGGAGTTATAGATTTTGCATCTAATGGTTGTTCAGGTGGATTTATGGGTTCGGAAAATTGGACATTTGCGATTTCTGTGGAAAGAGATTTTAATCCTCGCAGAATTCGTCTGAATACAAAAATATACGAATGTGGCGAAGGAGAGTTTTAAGAATGAAGAAATTTGGGTTAATTTTTTGTGTGATGTTTGTTGTTTGTACGATTGTGATTTTACCACTTTCTGTACAATTTAATAACGAAGATATTTATGTGCCTAATTCTCTTTTAGGCTTTTCAAATTTTGATGGAAGTTATGTTGCTCGAGATTTTATTGAACCTTTTTCTGTAAACTCTTGGGCGATTAATAATATAAATGCTTCTGCAGCTTGGGAAATTACAACAGGGTCTCCAGAAATCTCTGTTGCAGTTATTGATTCCGGTATTCAAGCAAATCATCCTAGTTTAACAAATGTGGTATGCAGAGTTTTAAGTAGAGATTTTGATATATCAAGAAGCAATCCATTTGTTGATAGTTATGGTCATGGTACGCGTGTTGCAGGTTTGATTTCTGCACAAAATAGAGGACGTAATACTGCTGTGGCTCAAAATATTAGGCTTGTATCACTGAGGGTCTCTTCTGGAAGTGGCGGTTCAATCAACTGGAATTGGGTGGCGGAAGCTATAAAATATGCAAGTAGTCATAATATACAGATTATTAATCTGAGTCTGGGCGCTGTTTCTGGTGCAATTCCTAGTCTTGCGTTTGCAAATATAAGAAATGCATTAGAATCCTTTGGTGGGCTAGTTGTTGTGGCGGCAGGCAATGACAGAAATAATAATGATATTCAACGTAATCGGATTTATCCAGCAGGATTCGCCTATAGGGGGTATCAGGGTTTTGATAATCTAATTTCTGTAGGTGCATCGATGAGTAATAATAGAAAGGTTTTTGTAAGTGGGAATCCTGTTAGAGGGTCGAATTATGGTGTAAACTCTGTATGTATTTTTGCTCCTGGTCATCAAATGATAACAACGGTTCCTAATGGTGGATATACTGCTGTAGTGAGCCATGGGCTTTGGGGGACCTCATTTGCAGCGCCACTTGTTTCGGGAACTGCGGCTTTGATGCTATCTGTTAATCCTTATATTGATATAGCCATGCTGAGAAGAATATTGTTAGGAAGTGTAACAAGTGACGGTGTTAATTCAGAAATTATTAATAACAGTATTTCAGGTGGGATATTAAATACATATAAGGCTGTAAGCATGGCAAGTACTTTTACTTTACAACCTACTGTAATTAATACTGTTATAGATTTATATAGAATTCGCAACAATCCATTTAATAATTTTATTTTGGGAAGAAATATTTATCTAGGATCACACCCAGTATGCATTGATAATATGAATTGGGGGAGTTGGCACCCAATCTCTACCTTCCACGGCACATTAGACGGAAACGGATACACAATAAGTGGAATTTACATAGGCCGAAACGGAACAAATATAGGAACACATGTGGCACTTGGAATGTTCGCAAATTTATATGGCACAGTGCGAAACTTAACAATTGTTAACAGCCATATCTATGTAGGATCTAACCATAATGGAAACGGTTGGATAGTTGCCGGACTTGTGACCGGATTCTTGCGTCAGGGCGGGATAATTGAAAATGTACAGATAGGATTATTAGGTTTGAATTCTGTATCTATTGAAATCAATCGCGATCGTTCAACGATTGGTATGATTGCAGGGGAGAGCCACGGGATAATAAGGAATTCAGTAGTGTCAAATTTTGACATAGGAGGAAATGGAGATATAGGTGGTATTGCCGGCACTATGCGTAATAATGGCATTTACAATAATCAAGTTTTTGGAGGAGATGACATTGAGAATCTTGCAATTACATGGTATTGGCGAGTAAGCACAAATAGGAGTATTGGGGGTATTGTTGGGTTTGCTTACGCAGGCATAGTACATTCAAACAGGGTGGAAAATTTGTTGTTTGATATGCTTAATACGCGTAATTATGCGCAAGTTAGGGCAATAGTTGGGAGAAATACCCCAGATAGTAGAGTTGCAAGTAATACATTTAGTAATGTCTTTGTGAGAGAGGGATCAAGTATTCGCTTGCTTTAATTATATATGATAAGGAAAACTAAAAACCGATAATGATATTTAGGAAAACTATTTGGCAATAATCATAGCGGGTGTTATGATAGCAATAGGAGTTCGTGAATTGGGTGTTTTAGAAAGGCCTATCGAAAGGGGTAGGGGCAGGCGTGAAAAAAAGTCCAGACCGATGAATGTTACGGTAGGGGCAATTTTCATGATTATTCCTTTTGTGCTTGTATTAATTATTGCACCATTTCCAAGGTCGCCTGTTACAGAATTTATATATGGAATTTTCGGTGTTTATTTCTTTGCGATTTGTCTTGTAACGTTTTTTGTGGGGCTTGCGATTTACAAGCAAAAGCGATATAAAGTAAGCAGGCGTTATATAATTGTTTCAAGCATTAAGCTTTTTGCTTTGTTCTCGGCGATACATGTTGCGTTTACCTCGACGGCTTTGAATAATTTGGCTTTTGGACGATATCTTACATATGGGTTTTCCAATATTACCCCAGGTGGCATTATTTTTGCATTGCCAAGTTTTATATTTCATACGGTTGCCGGTGGTCCGGTAGGAAGTTTAATTTTTCTGGGTGTGGTTTTCATTATTGCGGCGGCATTTATGGCTACTTTCATAGTGACGCAAGTTGGTGAGAATAAAGTTATTAAAAAACTTTCTACAAGCAATTTTGAGTTTCAAGATGAAGTTAAAACGACAAAAAAACTCTCACCAAGAGATGCAAAAGATCTTGATATTGTTTTGCAAGAGAATTATCAAAAAATCCTTAGGGATAGCAGCAGAAAAAAACATGATATTGCAAAGAGTGAACTTGGTTTGACCGCACCTTTGCAAAAGATTAATCAAGAAGATGCAATTTATGATGAGCCGATACCATTGTCTGGAATGGCACCTTCGTTGCCTGTGATGGATCAAATAAATGCGATGTCCACAGATGCCGCAACAAAATTGAAACAGGGCATGGCGGGGATTTCGCCTGATGTTGATACAAGGTTGCAAAAGCCTTTGTATAATTCGCTTGGGCCTGGATATGAACCAAAAGTTCCTGTTGTTGATATTTCATCTGCAACCGCTTTGCCTTCAAAAAGTTCATTCGGTAATGTTGTTGCACACTCGAATTCGCCTTCTTTTCAACAGGCACAGTCTGCATTATATCAACCGCAACCATCGCCATTTCAGCAACCAATTTCCCAACAATCAATTTCATATGAGCCTGTGACGTGGTCAAACCCTTCGCAAACACAACCTGCTCATTCTTCTGCAAATTCATGGTCGATACCAACACCTAGAGATATGTTCAAAAATATTGAAGATGATGATGAAGTAAATATGACCAGTGCAGGGATTACAATGGGAAATTGGGGTAATATGCGCCAATCAAGCCCGTCTGTGATTCCGCAACGTCAGTCTGTTTTTGGGTCTAAAGCCGCCGGTCCAAAACAAGCAGAAATTGATACGACAAGTGTTGCAAAATCTTTGAAACCGTACAAGCGTAAGAAATATATTAACCCAACAGTAGATTTAATAAGAACAGAGAGCAGTAATCTTATCGAGGCACATACAGAGGCGGCAACAAAACGGATGATGCTTGATGGAAAATTTAAAGAATTTAACATTAATGCAAAAGTTATGCATGTTACAGTTGCACCGGCGGTTACACGTTTTGAAGTGCAAATAGGGTCAGGTACGCGTGTTAATGATGTTCTTTCAAGAGAGAGTGATCTTTCATATGCACTTGGAAGTTCTAATTTACGTATTGAAAAAACTATTGAAGGTAAAAGTGCGATTGGTATCGAGGTTCCTAATAGATCGGTTGGTGTTGTGTCGATCAAGGATTTGCTTGCAAGTAAGGAATTTATGACGCATAAGAGTCCTTTGGCGGTTGTTGTTGGAAAAAATATTAATGATGAATGTGTTATTGGTGACATTGCGACAATGCCTCATTTGCTTGTCGCAGGATCAACAGGAAGTGGTAAATCGGTTATGTTAAATACAATTTTAACTTCACTTTTATTCAGAGCCCATCCAGATGATGTCAAATTATTACTTGTTGATATGAAGCGAGTGGAACTTAATATGTATAACGGTGTGCCACATATGCTTATACCACAGGCAATTAAAGAGGCGGGGCAAGCAATGAATGCCCTTAAGTGGATGCAGGAAGAGATGACAAAAAGGTATGACCTTATGGAAGCAAATGGGGTTAATAATATTAAACTTTATCATTCACTTGCAGGATATGCAAATGGAACACTTGAGCGAATGCCTTATATATTGATGGTGATTGACGAAGCGGCAGACCTTATGGCTCGTGGAAAGAAAGAGGTTGAAGAAGTTATTAAGAGTCTTGCAAGTTTGTCTCGTGCGGCGGGTATTCACATTATTATGGCAACACAGCGCCCTAGTGTTGATGTTATTACTGGGGTCATCAAGACAAATTTCCCTGTGCGAATTGCATTTAAAGTAGGGTCAAGACATGACAGTGCAACAATAATCAATGATGCAGGTGCGGAAAAACTTGTTGGGCGTGGGGACATGTTGTTTGCCCGTGAAGGTTTTGCTCAACGTGTGCAGGGTGCATATATTGAGAATGAAGAAACACATAAAGTCATGAACTTTATTCGCGAGCACAATCCACCAGAGTTTGATCCGGAAATTGAAGATCTTGTTCTTAATGGTCCACCTAATGAAAATAATGCGGCGGGTGGATTTGGAGACAATGAATTTGTACGTAAGAGTGGCGAACAAGATGCATATTTTATTCCTATTCTTAAATGGATTGTGCGTGAAGACAATATGCAAAGGACGGTTTCTATAAGTGGAATTCAAAGACAGTTTGGGCTTGGGTTTGGGCGTGCGGGAAAATTAATTGATGCGTTGGCGGCGGCACAATATGTTGGGTCTATGAATGGGTCAAAGGCGCGTGAGGTTTTGATTTCTCGTGAAGAGGTTGAAAGATTGTATGGAGAGTAAAAAACATTTGGGGTTTTGTAACAAGAGTGATATGATGGGTTATATTGGATAAACTATGAACGGGGTGGGGATAAAATGACAGGTATGCCGTATATTAAGGATTATACGCTTTTTGAAAAGGTCGAAGTACGCAAAGCGGCAGAGATTTTAGATGAATATAATGATTTTTTCATGTATAATCAAAGTCAGTATAACGATATAAGAAATATTGCGAGACCAACCGTAGATGATCAGGTTGATGGTGATGACGATGCACCTTTATGTGAAAAGACCGAGCAACAGATTAAAATTTCTGCCGAGTATAATGCAAAACAATCGGTTGATCATTTTAAAAAACTTTTTGGTTCAAAGGATTTTGCGGAGAGTTCTTTAATAGGTTGTGAAGTTGCCTGGGATGATCTTCAGCAAATTTTGATTGAAGAATTTAAAAAGAAAACCGCTGCACAGCATAGTGCAATGAATGAAATCGCACCAAGAATATTGACATTTATAAGTACACTTTTATTTGCCGAATATTTTGCAAGCAAACTTGGAAAATTGCACAAGTCTGGCGAAGATGAAAAGTGTCGATTATTTAATGAAAAACTTGATGGTGCAACCGAGATTATTAAGAGTTTTTTTAAGACCTTTATTATGGCATTGGCAAATAACCCAGATATTAGAGTGTCAGAGTTTTCAAAATCGAAAAATGCACTTGGCAAATTGAAAACAATTGACGCAATAATTGATTATATTGAGGCGAATTTTGTTGTGTAAATTTGAATTTGTTGCGTTAGGTTTTTTGGTGAATTTTAAGGAGATATAAAAATGAAGGTCTGTGTGTTTGGTGGGACGAACCCTGCGACGAATCCGAAATATTATGATGTTGCATGTGAAATTGGAAAGTTACTTGTAGAGGCGGGAGTTGAAAAAGTTTGGGGTGGAAATGCTCATGGTGTTTTGGCACAAATACATAGGCACTTTGTTGAAAACAAAGCACCGAATACTCTTGTGCTTCCAAGTGCGTATGAGGATGATCTTAAGACAATGAACACGGATAAAGTGGTGAAGACAGGAACAATTGCGGAGAGGACAAGGGGACTTGTTGCACCTGCCGATATAATTTTGGTTATGCCAGGTGGTATTGGGACGATTTATGAATTTTGGGCCGCGGTTGAGTACCGACGTGCGGAAGAATTCGATTATGAAATCATTCTGTTTAATTATGATAATTTTTTCCAACATCAATTAAAGCACTTTGATTTTATTAATGAGAATGGATTTACAAAGATTGGTAAGGGTGGGGCACCATACAAAATTGACCCAAGAGATTTATTTAAGGTTGTAAACACCGCACAAGAAGTAATTGCAGAAATTACCAAATGCAAAAACAAAGTTTAAATTATATTAAATATATGTAAATTTATTTAGTAAAACAGTTGACACTTTGATTTTAATGATGTATAGTATAACACTTGTGCCTATGGCGTGCTGGTCCACCCGTTCCCATCCCGAACACGGAAGTTAAGCAGCACAGCGTCGAAGATACTTGTTTGGAGACGAACTGGGAAACTAGAACGGTGCAAGTCCAAACCAAAACCCCATATCATTAGATATGGGGTTTTTCTTGCAGTCTAGGAATTATCGCTTCAATCATTTGTACTAGGATCTCGGCTCTAATGCACCGCTTGCGTGCTTTTGTTCCTAGGAATTCAATTCGTCTTTATAATTTGTTGTTTACAAAGTTTTTTTCATGTTGTATACTTTCATATCATCTCGGATAGTCAGTTCCTTATATGCGGAGATTACTTATATAAATATAAAAAAATTTCAATATATTTCCTTACAGCTTTTATAGCATCGTTTTAGCGTAAGGAATTTCAGAAGGAGAAAAAAAATGAGTTTATTTAAAAAAGTCTCAATGAAGACTTGTGTTTTGATGCTTTCAACCATACTTGTACTTGCGACCATTGTTACATCTGTTACCGTGTTTGCAAAATCAAGCAATAATAGAATACAGAATGTAATACTTATGATTCCTGATGGTATGAGTCTATCGGCAACAACGCTTGCCAGATTTATGCAACCAGATGATCCAAATGTAGATGAGGATAAGCAAACTTTTACAGGCAGGCGTAGACTTGCAATGGATGAACATGTACAAGGGCTTATGCGAACGGCATGGCATGCAGGGCCTATTACCGATTCGGCTCCTGCGGCTACGGCAATGGCAACAGGACACAAAACAAATAATTTGCGAATTGGTGTTGATTCTAATGACGATCCAAGAGCAACAGTTATGCAGGCGGCCAAGTCCATCGGCATGTCGACAGGACTTGTAATGACAAGTGAATTTATGCATGCCACACCTGCGGCATTTATGGCACATGATTCTGCAAGGTTTAATTATGAGTCACTTGCAAGACAAATTCTTGCAGGCAGGCCAAATGTTGTGTTGGGTTCGGGTTCAGCACAAGTTCGATCACATAACGTGTTTCAAACAGGATTGCCTGAAAGCGTTTACGTAAGTTCAAGACAAGCACGTGTTATTATTGCGGATGAGGATATTGCATTTGATGCAGAAGGTTATACAATTCTGGAAAACATCAGGCATGCACCAAGTTCACAATTTCCACTTGGACAACCTGTGCGATTAATGTCTCCTGCTCCTTATAATTTTACACTTGATTCACGCGGAGGCAGAATCACCACAAACAATACATGGATGCAAAATGTTTCAAGTGAAGGTTATCAAGTTGTTCGTACCAGAACACAGATGAATGCACTTCGTCGACCTACTTCTTCAAATGCCAATGATTTGCGTGTTTGGGGAGATTTTAACGGTGGCTTGACTATGCTTGGTGAAAATCACCGTTATATGTCTTATGATATTGATAGAAGACTTCGCCCTGACCTAGACGAGCCATCTTTGGCAGACATGACACGAACGGCAATTGATTTATTGCGTACCAATAGAAACGGATTCTTTCTTTTGGTGGAAGCAAGTAAAATTGATTGGGCCGCACACAGCCATGATACAGTTGCTATGATGGGAGATATTCTTGCCTTTGATGCGGCATTCCAAGTTGCACTTGACTTTGCAAAAAGTTGTGGTAATACAATACTTATATCTGCAACAGACCATGCGACAGGTGGACTTACAATTGGTTCAAGTGATTTGGGTTTTGGTGCCGGAATCGGTGGTGATGGTATGGGTCCATGGGATTTTGACGAAGCACCTTGGTCAAAATTTTATCCACTTCGTCATGCGGTTACAAGTACAGGAAGAAGTACAGAAGCGGCATTGCAACTTTTTGTGCATCCAAATCTTGAAGGAAGCCGACGTCGTGTGAACTTTAGTGGGTCAGGACATAATTGGAATGACTTTGCATCAAATCATGATGATGTTATGCGTGCATATGGAATTAACATTGATTTTTATGATAAGATGGCAGAGAAAACAAATCAAGATATTGCCGAGTATCTTGTTGAAAACAACATTATTGATACAGTGGGGCAGATTAGACATGTTCATTCACTTATCGAGGGTTTCAGGGATGCACATAGGCAACCGATACCTGTTCTTGATGCCCAAGGCCTTCGTGGAAACGGGATGATGAATTTATCTACGGCGGAACTTATGAATGCACAACGCAGGCTTGCTAATATTATGAACCAGATTGTATATATTTCTTGGTCAACAAATTGGCATGCAGGTGACGATGTTCCATTCTATATGTATGCACCAAGAGGTTTTTCTCACACCGAACTTCTTGGACGACGTGGCAACCATATTGATAACACAGACATTGCAATTATAATTGCAAATGCACTGCGAGTTTGTCTTCAAAATTTGACAGACAATTTATTTGTTCATGTTTATGATGGAAGTCTTGAAGAAAGTCACACATCAATTCGATCTGGTATAACGGTAACAATGGTAGAAAATTCTGGGATTTTTCAAAGCAATATTGGACGTGAAGGAGTACCTGATGCAAATAACAGTTCTGGTTGGGTTCATGTTACATTTGAACTTCGACGTGGTAATAATGTAATTAGGGTAACTTCAAATACAAATTACTTTGTATTGAATGACAAGCGAATACAATTATATCAAGGTGTTATTATCTATATATTTACAAGACCACAGTTTGAAAATTCGGCACCGTTTGGTGGTATTAATGAAGATACAGGAAAACTTTTTGTGCCAAAACAAGTAATCCGGGCTTTGGGTTAGGAAAAAAATATTTTAAGGAGAAAAATTGTTATGAAAAGAACAATAGATTTTTTAAAGAAAAACTTTATGAAGATTTTTCTTATGTCAATAACTTTGGCAGGAGTGTGTATGTTTGCAGTGTTACTTGCGAACTTTGATTCTGCGAACTATGGTGTTGATTCTAACCCTGCATTGGGCGTAGACGCAGGGCTTGACCGAAATAATGCCCTTGGATTCTTGTTTTTGTACATTGCTTCTTTGACATTTTTTGCTATGATGTCTGTTATGATTATCGTTTCTATGTTTCAAAAAACAAAGAAATATAATAAATGGGTGTGTTTTATGGCGGGTGCGTTGGGTTTGACTTTTATGTTGTGTTCGGCATTATTGCCATTGCAAAGTGATTCTTATGCAATCATGCGTGAAATCCGAAATGGCAATAGAGACACGATAATTCAACAATACGTTCATGTCCAGGCAATAGAAAATGCAATTCGCATTGAACCGGATAGTGCAGAAATATTTACTATGCTTCAAGGAATGCCTTTATCAGAGTGGCCACAATTTATTGAGATAGGGTTGCCCAATCTTTTGCAACTTCAAGGTGTACCAAATGACCAGATAGAGTCAATTACGGATGCAGTTGCAGAAGCGATGGATATGTTAAGAGAAGCCATTGAAGAAAATACGCCAATTGCTATTCGAGAGGCAAAAAGCCGAGCAGCATATGAATATTTGCAGAATACAATTATTCGCGTGACAAGTTTGTTGCTATATGGAAGTTTACCACTTGTCTATGGTTTGAAATTAACGTTGGCGAAAAAAGAAAGTAAAGCAAAGGAGGTTAATTAATGGGATTAAAAAATTGCTTTAAGAAATCAATTATTAAAAGTGTTATGAAAAAACGCAAGCAGAGTGAAATCTTTAATGAAGTAGAAAGTGAGTTGCATCAACTTGCGGCAAGTGCAGATGATACGGAAAACAACAGTTATTATTATGCCGCACATGATATGAATGGGAATGCATTTTTCTATAGACTTGGTCAACGTGGTGGAGATAATCCTGTTGCGGAAATTTGGTTTGGATTTGTTACGGCAAGTGGTGAGGCGTATATGAACAGTGAACAACTTTATCCATTATCAAAAAGCCCTGCCCAAACAAAATGTATAACCCCACTTCGTGAATGGGAATATTCGTTTAAGGGTAAAATGGTTCCTGTTAGAGCGGGCAAAAACTTGGTTGCCGAACCGATTGGCAAGGAAATCGAAGTTGAATTCAATGGAGTTTTTACTTCACCATATGGCTTGTTTGAATTTGCAAGAGATACACACATTGATGCTTATGCAACCGCAATTGCGGCAGAAAAGTGGGTTAAAGGATTTTCTGATGAACTTAAACAAAATCATCAAACACGCATTGAACAAGTTGGACACGCAAAAGCCACCTTTAAAATTATTGATGGTAAGACATTTGAAATTGATGCCCCTGGGTTGCGTGACCAGGCTTATGGTCGTCGTTTATGGAGTTACATGAATCATTATTCTTGGCTTGTCGGTAATTTGGAAGATGGCACGGCGTTTAATACGGTTATGGTGCTTTATCCTACTATCAATAAAAAAGGTCTTAAAACAGGATATATTTTGCGTGAAGGTGAATATGTAAGTTTACTTGATGTGAATTATCCAAAGCATTATACAACAAGCGGTATTGCACCAACAAAAGGAAAAGTTCCTGCAAAATTTTCCGATAAGTCTGTTGCAGAGATAGAGTTTGAAACCAAGATAATTTTTCCGTATGACTTTACCGATAAGAATGGAGGTTATGATGTTTATGAAGGTATAACCACATATACTTTCAATGGTATCAAGGGTGCAGGAATTGCCGAATTTTCCTATAACAAAGACAAACAAAGATACAAGCAAGCATTTACACATACAATGCATGGACGAATGAAATAAGAGGTTAGACGAATGAAAATTTTTAATTTAGGTGCAATTGATGAGGATTTTACCGAAGAAGTTGGTGGAAAAGCACGCGGTTTGGATAGGTTGATTCGGGATGGTTTTAAAGTTGCCCCAGGTTTTGTATTAATAGACACAGATACAAAAAAAGATTTAGAAACCGCGGCGGCATATTTTTTAAAATCAGGATTGGAAAAAGTTGCGGTGCGTTCTTCTGCGACGGCGGAAGATGGTGTTGACTTTTCTTTTGCAGGTCAATTTGAAACTTTTTTAAATGTAAAGGGTGCAGATTCTTTTAAAGAATCTGTCCAGAATTGTATTGATTCGTTATACAAGGGGCATGGCAAGGAGTATTCTGACAAGTTCGGCAAAAGTTCTGGTATAAAAATGAGTGTTATTGTGCAAGAAATGATTGATGCAGATTTTGCAGGTGTGTGTTTTACACAAGATCCAAACAATGTTGATAATATACTTGTAGAAGCGGTTGAAGGGCTTGGTGAAGCACTTGTATCAGGGTTAAAAGCGGCAACACAATATTCTATTCCAAGAAAAATTCTTGAAAAGAATGATTTAAAAGATTTTGAACATATATGTGAAAAAAATAAATTGCTTGAACCAAATATTTTACGTGAGATTTGTGTCGGTGCAATTAAAATGCAAGAAGACTTTGATATGCCAATAGATTCGGAATGGGCGGTGCAAGATGGTGTTTTGTATTGGCTGCAGGCTAGACCGATTACCGTATTGGAATATGCAGAGGAAGATGAGTTTGATCCAAAATTTGATTTAACCAAACACATGATAACACGATGTAATATAAGTGAAATGTTACCAGGTGCGATAACACCACTTACCTGGTCTATAAGTTTATTTGCGATTGATCATGGACTTCGGGAAATGTTGCGTGTTGCGGGGGCGATTAAAAAGATAGACGATATTCCACCTTATTCTTGTGCATTTTCCGTTAGTGGGCATCTTTTTATGAATTTAAGTACGCTTTACAGGCTTACTAACGCTGCATTTCTGGCAAAAAAGGGTGATGTTGATTTTTCGATATGTGGCAGACGTCTTGATGAAGATTGTTTAATCCCTGGAAAAAAACAATGGTTTGGCCGCAGGTTTATAAATACATTCAAGTATCTGAGGTTTATATTTTCAAGGAATAAAGCACGTAAAAGGCTTGTAAAAATTGCAAAAACTTTTGTGATTGCACAAAATGCAGATGCACTTGAACTTTATAATGCCATTGATAAGGCAAAAGATGTTGCAAACCGTGCTGCACTTTTACATTATATTACAAGTGCACATTCTGGTGCAATGTCCAGTGCCCTTATAAAAACTTTGCAAAAAAAAGTTTCTGACATTGAAGAGTGTAAAGTAATTCTTGCAAAGTTGCTTGAATGCATTGATGGAATAGAAAGTGTCGATATATTGGCATCGTTGCAACGAATTGCCAAAGCAATACTTGAAGAGAGACAGCAAGCAAAGGAATTTGGCACACAAGAACTTGTAGATTATCTTGAGGATGCAGGTGAACAAGTTCAAAAGGCATGTGAAGAATTTTTTAACCGTCACGGGCATCGTGCTATACGAGAGGCGGAACTTCGTAATAAAAGTTGGTCTGATGATAAGGATGCATTTATCAAGTATTTGAAAACAGTACTTTCAAGTGGTAAAATTGAAACAGAGCAAAAGCAATTATCGGATTTTAGGCAGATATTTAAAGAACTTGGGTTTAGAAGATCGAAAATAAGAATGCTTGTTTATTTTACTAGACAAGCACGTGAAGGAGTAAAAAATCGGGAATTCTCTAAGTCACAACTTATCAAAGTTCTGGACAGATTTAAAAAGGCTTATACTGAACTTGCACAAAAACTTGTACAGGATGGTAAATTGCCAGACGAAGATGCCGTTTTCTTCTTAACTCATCAGGAGATAGGTACTTTGGTTAAAGAGGCTAATTCGACACTTGTTAAAAAGGCACTTCAACGTCGTCGATTGCTTAAGTATCAATCTGAACTTAAATTTAATGAAATTTATACAGACAAGCCTGAACCATTGACCATGCCAACAATCGCTGAAGTTGGAAACGTTTTGCAGGGCACAGCGATAAGTCGAGGTATTGTGACAGGCCCTGCTCGTATTGTTCGAAATTTTGAGGAGGCATCCCAGTTACAAAAAGGCGAGATTATGGTGGCCGTTTTTACGGATATAGGTTGGTCACCCTTTTATTGCTTGATTGATGGTCTTGTTACCGAGATAGGAAGTGCGTTATCTCATGGTGCAGTGGTTGCACGTGAATATGCGGTGCCACTTGTTTCAAATATTATGGGGGCAACCACTTTAATTAAAACAGGAGATATTATTACGGTTAACGGTTCAAATGGAAGCGTTGTTTTGGTGGGTCATCAAAAAATGTAAAAATTATCCAGAGCATATAAATAAAAATTTGGTACTTGAATTAATTTGTGAAAAATGTTATTATTAAATGTCCTTAAAATATAATTTCATCTAAAAAAATTAGAGAGAGAGTGATGAAGATGTTAAAAGATTTTATGAGGATTTCATGGTCACAGTTGCGAGATGTGAAGGCAACTTGTATTGTGTGGTTAGCTGCTTTTGTTGTAACATTTGGGATGTATGTTCTTGGACGGATGGATATAGATCTTCCGTTTTCGATTTTCTCTGGATGGCGAATGCAGATTGAAGCAGTGCATCATGTTTTGAGAATGGGTGCAATTGCATTCGGTATGTTTGTTTTAGTGGCATTTGTTCGGACGTTTTTATTAATAAAACACCGAAAGAAAGTACTTGAAGAGCAAGAGAAGCAAGACAAACTTATAACTAACCCAAATCGTCCTAAAAAACCCCCAGTTTGATACGGGGTTTTTTGCTTTATCCAAGTATGAATTCGGTTGGCATTTCACCGTCTTCGTAATACCAATTTTCTGGTGTGACCCCTTCTGCTGTGATTTGGTCGGGTTGGAGTATAAGGTATTTACCAATTGCTGTTGCACATAATGTACCATCTTGAGTGAGAAGTTTGCCCTCACCTTCAAAAGAACGATGGCTTTGTTTGGTTATCTTTGTTTCGCAATATAAAATTTGTTCGAGTGGAACCGGTTTACGGAATTTAATATTTAAATCTATGGTTACACCCCAAAGTTGTTTATCAAGCCCGATGCAGGCAGATCTTCCAATTGCCTCGTCGAGAATTGTTGATGTTATTCCACCGTGGGTGCGGCCTGGGTAGGATTGATGAAAGTGATCTGCAGTGAAAACGGTGAGCAAAACATGTTCACCATCTTCTCGTTCGCATTCATAGAATTTCGCCTTAAGTCCAAATGGATTTTTTGCACCACAAACAAAACAATCTTTTGATAGATTTTGTTTTTTAATAACACGATATTTCATATGTTTAATTATAATTGATTTATATCAAATGTGCAAAGCAAAAAAACGTTTTTGGATTTGTAGGTTTATATTATATAATTTAGTACACACTAGAATCAGATACGTTGGGGGAGAGCAACACAAATGAAGAAAAAACTTCTTTGTACGATTGGAATAGTTCTTTGCTTTGCTTTTATAGTATTTTCTTTTGTGCCTATGACGCAAGGTGCAAGAGCGTTTGCCAGAACCGGATCGGGTGGTGATATTGTAAGATTTGACCCCACTTTTGAAAAATTGGTTTTTGATGATAATGACAGATTTGTTTATAACGCACCGCTTACAAATAATCCAGACCTTATTGGCGGTTCGGTTCCAATTGCCGAGGTTGCGATTGGTGTGGCACAACCACTTTTACGTATGCAGAGTCGGTTTTATGGTGCAATGACTTCTTATCTGGTGGATGTTTCTTATCAAGTTAGTGCGGATCCTTCTTTACCTAATTATGACCAAGAAAGACCAATAAGACGATTGTTTTCTGATGAACAGATGAGTAATATTATTAATGGTAATCGCGATGTTACAAATATAATCGTGCTTGATGATACACAGGAGATTAGTAACGCGAATCATGTCAATTTATTGTTGGTCGAGTTGCTTAATGTTGAAAATATTCAACAGGCTTGGTTTACGCATGAAAGACTTGTAAATAATGGTACGAGTTATGAATATGTAACGGATAGGTTTGAACTTGGTACGCTTGACACATCTGGGATACTTGATATGCGAGGTGATTTCTTTGATGTTACTTCGGTTATTCCAAGTGCATATGATGATGAACAAGCCAATGATTTTTTAAGAGATATAATGCTTAATACCAATCGTGTTGGACATATTGGAATGCGACATGTTAATTCAATGATTGGTGCGTTTTTTGAAGAAGGTTTATACAACTTTCATTTTCATACAGTTGTTCAAGGTGCGCTAAGGCCAGTAACGACGGTTATAGAATTTTCTTTTAAAATTGTGCATGCAAGTAATTATCAAGTGTTACCATCAATTAATACTGTGTCAGACGTTCCTTGTGCCGACTTGCCTGGTGCAACACAGGCGGCTTATTCTGCACCTGTGTTTAGGCGTGATGCAAGGCAATACTTTTTTAATTTTCAAGGTGAAGAATTTCCATATATTATTTTTAATAATACAAGGCACAGTGTAGACGTTACCATTGCGTCAATAGGACATTTAACAATGCCTGTGCCTGTGCGAATTGTTGATGGTGAATGGACAACTCTAATATTTAGAGAGGTTGGACAATATCATATCACCGCGACGATGGGCTTTGTATTTGCAGAGAATTTTATTCCAATGCCAAACTTCAGTATCTATACATACAATCTTACCGTATTTGGTTATAGGGCATATTTTGAAGAATTTACACAGGCACCAAATAATGCGTGGTCATCATCGCCAATTTGGCTTGGTGGCAGAGAGTGTCCGATTCATACTACAAGTGCAGATATTACTGGGATTGTTAATGAAAGTGTTTTGACAGATGTTAGACAAATTGTGAATGTCCTTAACCCAGTTATAACCAATTCGCCACCTGTCAGGCTTGTTGGTATGGGTGGTTTTGCAATTAATGGACTTGCCCACCGTTCTGTTGTACATTTTAATGATGGAAGAAATGGATGGGAATTTTTGCCATTTTCAAGTGGAATGCAATTTATGCAGGCAGGACAATATATTGTAGAATTGGAATACAATTTTGATGTTGCAAATCACGGACAACGTGCAGATACTTATCGACAGGTATTTTATTTTGAAATTGTTGATTTAATGGATGTAAGAATAAGGCATTATGCAAGAGAATGGAACAATGTTGCAGAGGTTTGGGAATATACAGATTATCAAGGGACGTATCATATAAACCAATTTATTGGGCGTTCTATACCAATATCTGGATCATTTGTTGTATATATTCATGGGATGCAACCCAGCAGGCGACCGTTGCCATTTTTTGTTGCACCAAGGATTGAATTAACAATCACCGATTTCGACGGCGAAATACTTGAACGATTTGATGCAAATCGACCTTTTAATCTTGAAGATTTATCTGCACTTCGTACAAATAATTTGCCTGGTGTAGAAAGTACTCTTGACAGGTATCTTGAGGGACACTGGAATTTCAGGGTGGTATATGGGGCACTTGGAAATTCGTCGGTATCGTTTTCTGTTACGGTAGATAATTCGATGGTGCAGGATTTTGAACTTGTTACCAATGGTTCAAGATTTAACCCTGCAATGGTGGGTGATAATGAAATTAGTAATTTTGCGGTTGTGGGTAGAGGAGATGCGGAAGTTTTTGATGTTGGACTTGAATGGGGATTAAAACCAAGTGGTTTAAGTTTTACAGATGTATGGGTTGACTTTTTCCCTTTTCAACATAGAGAAGATTTTATTCAATCGCAAGATGTGTCTGGTTTAAATGAGCTTCAATCATTTGTAAAAAGTTCCTATGGAATGACGGGGATAGATAACGATGGGTCATTTCTTAATGGGTGGCCCATGCGTATAGAGCATAGACATGATGATTTTGGAACACGAATTGGTTATAGACTTCTTAATCAAGATGGTTTGATATCGTCGACGGGACTTTATGTGATTCGCATAATGGACCAAGGCAAGAACGAGAGTGTGTTTGTGCTTTTAATTGATAATACACCACTTGCGTTTGCACAATACGAAATAGAATATGCACCCGACCAAATAAATATGGCAACCGATAATGTTTCCGTTGGCTGGGGGAGGAACAAGTTAATTTTGGCAGAAGGTCTTGAAGATATCCTTTCTTTTTACCTTGAATATGATGACACGATGACACTTTTTGAAAAGTTACGTGATTTTACTTCAAATTTTTTGCGTGTCGGAACAAATGAAGGATTTATGATTCCAATTAATCTTGTTGAACACACCGTTGATGTAGGTGATAACAGTTTTAATGATATATTTAGGCGCAGCAGAGGTGACAATGCGGTAAAGCATTTGACAAGAAATGATGAAGGATTTCATATTTTCAGAGCAAGTGATGTTCTTGGTAATAGTGTTGAATATTATATTTTTGTAAACCATGATAGAAGTCGAGGAATTGTGCTTGAGCATAATTCTGCTTTGATAACAGAGATTGGTGGTGGTTTATCACCAGATGCCCAGATTGTTCGACCTAATGGAATTACCAACAGAAATTTTGCATTCTTCTCCTTTTTACAAAGAGGGTTAAACAGTTTGGAACAACAATACTTTGTTGAACGCGTGGATATGAGTTTTTATCCAATGAACTTTCAGACTCATTTATACGAGGAAATTGATGGAGTGATTACACGAACAGGTATAAATCCAAATTATCCATTTGCATCAGAGAGGACATGGAACGAGACATTTAACGCTTTATCAGACCATGATATTTTTGGGGCGGGGCGTCCGACGCTTGATGGAATAAAATACTTGCGTATAAATCATAACCCTGTTACACAGGAAGGTATTTATGTAATTACAAGACAATTTGCGGATTTGTCACAAGATGATGCGACAAGACACTATTTTTTCATTGTAGACAGAAATCCTGTGATAGCAGATCCAGATGATTTTGGATTCAGAAGCGACATTAGATTGGAACTTGGGTCTGATGCAAGTGGGAATAGAAAAGTTGCAACAGTTGATGATTTTTATGTCGGTAATAACAGACATCTTGATCCGTCAAATCCAAATACTATTATCGAGACAAACTCGAATGCTGTTTTGCGTATGCCGGTTGATATGAGTGCAGGCTATGGAACGAAATACAGTCGTTTTATATATGAACAGATAGGTTCAAATTGGCAGCAGGTTCGAATAGGTGGCTATGTTATGCAAATTGGGCGTCATCATGGCATTACAAATACAACAGGTATCAATAGTGCAACAGGTACAACCGAGTTTCCAAGTATGCGATTAAATTTACAAGTGCAACATCGTGCGGCTGCCGAAGCCGAATTTATCACCACTGACATTAACGAAAATAATGTAGGTCCGCTTAATCCTATTAAAGAGGCAGGTATGTATCGTCTTGTTTTTACCGATGGAAGTGGCGGAATGAGGTGGCAACAGTTTGGTATGGGAGCAAGGGATATTGCGGCGACGAATAGAAGTGAAATCTTGCTTGATGTTGTTGGGCAAGGCTCGCTTGGGCATTTTACCGTTTACAGAGGCGGGGCGCAAAGTGGTGAAAGAGTTATGCGTAATTCTTTACGACTTGAGAATACGGACGAATTAACATTTACATATATAAGACAGGATGAGACAAGTTTCTTTTCCGATGTCACGGCGACACAGGTATTTAGGCATGGACAATTCGTCCCTGATGTTACAAGTGCATTTGTACTTCAACCTGATGGAAGTGGTGGGTTTTTTGGAAATCCTAATGTTGATGTGTCGCATACCGGACCTAGGGGAACAAGAGAAGTTCGAAGATATGTTTTATCTAATTTGTGGCAAGGTGGAAGTATAGGCGATGACTTTGATTTTGAAATTCGTTTGCACGCAATGGACAGGATAGGAAACCCAGATATATTCAGATTACATATCGATAATACCGCACCAAATTTGAACCTTGGCCGTTTACGGTTGCAAGATACATTATGGGCATCTGGGGATTTTAGAGATAGTGCGACATGGAGTGTTCTTGGGTTTAATGAAGGCAGATTTATTTACACAATGCCAAATGATTTTAGATTCAGAAACGGTGGTGGCAGTAATCCAGAGTGGCAAGTCCAAACAATTGCATTCAGTGAGGTTAATTCTTCACTTGTTTCCGTAATCGGTTCTGCGGGGCGAATAGAATTTGGGAACTTGAACGAGTCGGATATATTTGCAGATATAGTTGGTTTACAGTCTTTTCAAAATAGGTTCTTTAGAATAATCGAGATGGATGAGGCAGGTAATTCGACAGAGTATTTTGTACAATTACGTGGTGATGATTTTGTCGAGCGAATTGGTGTAAGTGGACTTGTACGAGAGAATAATTTGATTGCAGGGGGTAACCTTCAGACAAATAACGAAGAAGGTAATTATGGAAATTTCATTGTTGAAGGGCGGGTTTATGGAACAAGTATTTCTGTGAATAACATAACCGATATTGATACGAATAATCAATGGGCAACAAATTTTTGGGTTGCTAATCCTTTCTTTGAAATTTCTATTGAATTAGAAAACGGCGAAAATTTCTGGTTCAGACGTCTTGGACAGGTCGGTTCTTTAAGAGGTGCAAGAATCGCCCCTGGATCTGTTATCCAACATTATTACGAGTCATTTGCACCTGGTGTTGGCACAGAAACAGAATTAAGACCAGAACATCTTCAGAGGTTTTTGAACGAGTTGCTTGTAATCTCTAGAAATAACGTTGTTGCCATTGCCGTTAACAACGGTTTTGATGGACGTAATACAAATACCAGAGTTTTTCAAATTCAACATGCTACAATTATGCCTCGCCTTGTTACAACACAGGAAGGGGATAATGTCAGAGTAACAATTTCAAATTTTGATTCTTCGCATATGCCTTCTATGTTTAGAAACAATGCAAACGAATTATTTCGTATAACGGTTCAAGATATGCAGGATATCCAAAATGGAAATATGAGAATTTTTAATGGAATTCAAAATGTTGTTGTGCAAAATGGATCATTTCTTATTCAAGGTGGTGCAAGGCCGGCTTTTGAAGAGGAATTGCTTGTAACTCTTACAGATCCATTTGGAAGGACAGTCAGAACCGAATATAACGGTACTTTTGGTGATTATTTCAGATTTAATTTCAGAGGTGGTGTGCAAACAATCAATGGAGTGCATTTTACCGGAGATGGTCGTGGTGTTCAACTTGTGTATACATCGGAAGTTCATGAAGTTACAATTTTGCGTAATGGTTTGGCTGTACTTGATGAAGAGTGGTTTGGGTTTTGTGAGATTACTGGGCTTTCAGAATTAAGAATTTCTCCTCCACTTGATGGCGAAAGTGCAGAATGGCAGATTATTGTACGTACATTTGGAAGTAATGAAATTTTATTTTCACAGAATTTTTATTTTTATACAAACTTGCCTGAGATTCAATTTAACAACTTGAATGGACTTGCTGTGTGGGACAGCGAGGCATGGTTTGATGGAGAGATTAGAGAGGCAAGTGGTTCGATTGAGGTGTCATGGAATCGTTTTGTTTCAGAATTTGGTTTTGGTGCAACAATTTCATATACAAGGACATTTGCAAATCCAAGATTCAATCCTAACGAGGAACATCATCCGTTATTTAATCCTGTTACCATACAGGAAACAAGAACAATTCGTCGTAACCAAACAAGTTTTCGTTTAACACAGGTGGGCAGTTACGTTATCGAAGTGAGAAACGATGTTTGGGCAACAAGAACATACAGTTTTATAATTTTAGACGTAGACAATACAACATATAAAATGTTTTTCACCCCTTCTGGGGAAAATGCACAGAGGCGTGAACTTGAACAAAGTCCAAGATCCTTTGTGGTACCTGGAACTTTGACACGTCATGCTTTGACAACCGCCAATACTTCGGTTGCACTTGGCGAAATTGCTGGGCGCCAGATTCCTCATTATTTTGTGGTTGGAACAAATGCAACCGTTGAGAGGGTTAACCAAGCAACAATAATAGGAACCCAGTTACAATCAATAGGGGTTGGGCTTGAAATTATAACAAGTGTGAATTATCTTAGAGAAGTTGAAAACCAAACAAATTTGGGTGGTATCCATTTCAATGCACCTGTTGCATGGGTGGACCAAGGTGGTGTGCGGGTATTTATATATGCGCTTGAATCACAATTTGGGGCTGATCGTGCAAGAATTTTTGTGGCTGTATCGGCAATTATTGCCCAGCCAAATCCACTTGCCAATGCAGAAATTTCGGTTAATTGGACCGGAGGTGCAAATTTATTGAGGGAAGGGCGTGGAGTTGGTGGCACACCAAGGCCTCATTATATGCTTTTTGCCCCACAAGGTAATCAATTGGGATTGAATTTTGTATTAACAGCTGGATTAAGTACAAGTGGCCAACCGTACAATGGACATAGAAATAATATTTTCCGAGTTGACTTTGATCACAATGGAACGCATGCCGGTACGTTTTTTGCACGTGAAGAAGATGGTGTTTTGACAAGTGATACTGTGCAAATTTCTAGAGCAGATTATGGGATTTTCACATTCCGCATAAGTGATTGGGCAGGCAATGTACGTACTTTTACTTTTTCACAAGACGGTGTTGTTACCACTCTTGATTATTTTACAATCATTAATCTTATGCAACCACCTGTTCAGGTAAATGGCGAAAATGTTGTTGACGGTATGGTTTTTAATGGGGCGGTAGAACTTTCTGTGCTTGAAGATCAACTTCGATTTTCTGACTTTTTTGAATTTACCGATGGTGTTGGAAATGTGACAGGAATGTTTGTAAGAAGTATACAAGTATTTAGAAACGGAGTTAATATTGGTGAAGAACCAGGACTTGGTGCAACGGCGGGGCAAACATTTTACTTTTATTCAGAATTTGGTCTTGGAAGGCAATCATTTGGTCCATGGACCGAGCCTGGCTCTTATCAATTTATTATTGAATATGTATATACGCCAATTGCAACAAGTGTAAGGGGTATAATGACAACATTTAATCTTCAAATTATTGATCCTAATGTACCGCAAACAGGTTTTTCATTTGTTCTTGGACCTGAGATAGAGATCACAAGTATTCGTAATGTATTTGCAGGCATTGAGATAATAAATAGATTTGATCACATGCAACTTAGAAATCTTAGGCTTGATGAAACAACAGGCATTGGAGTTTTTAGGATTACAACAAGAATTAATAATGGTTTTGGAGAGCCTAGGTATCATTTGTTCTATGTTGCAATTAAAGAAATTCCAAGTATAAATGTAATAACTCTCAGGGGTGCAAATTGGGGTGGCAGTACACAGGGCAGGGTTGAAATTTTATATAATCCTCATCAAATAAGAACGCTTTTCCAATCAGATGCGATACTTCAAATTTATCGTAATGGAAGCACCCAAGGTATGCCAATAGTGATAGATCAAAACAGTTCAAGTAATATTTACGGCCCGTCATTTTCAGGCAATGGAAATTACCGTGTTGTTCTTACTCTTGCAAGTGGAGTTACAGTTTTTTCAGATAATTTCAGCATTACAAGTGGACTTAACGCTATGTCAATTATAATGATAATTGTTGGTGTTTCTGTTGTAATTGTCGCTATTGTATTATTCTTCTGGATGCGTAATCGTATGAAAGTTAAATAACACAAGCAGATAAACGGATTTAGTATTCAACAACCTTGAGACAAAGACCTTTGGCTGGTGCGGTTTTTCCTGCTTGACTTCGATCTTTTGAAAGTAAAATTCTTTGCATATCCTTAATTTCAATTACCTTATAACCTGTGTCAAGTAAAGTGCCAACAATTATACGAACCATATTACGCAAAAACCCTGTACCTTTAATAACAAAAGAAATTTCATCTTCTGATTGTAATATATCAAGTCCGAGTATATTTCGAACCTTATCTTCTTTGTCTGTATGGGTGCTTGAGAAACTTGAAAAATCGTGTTCGCCAATAAGAAATTGTGCAGCATCTTTCATACTCTTAATACAAGGCATTTTATAAAGTTGCCACATGAATCTGTTTCGCAGAGGGCTTTGTACGTGGCTTGTGTAACATTTATAGATGTATGTTTTTGAGGTAGCATGATATCTTGCATTGAAATCATCCTGAACAACTTCCAGAGATCGTATTGCTATGTCACTTGGTAAAAAAGAATTGATGCCAAGTTCAATTTTTCTCATAATATCATTATATTTTTGATCATTACTAATATCAAATTTTGGATTGAACTTTTCGTAATCTAATCTAAATGAACATGTTTGCCCTTTTGCGTGAACTCCGGCATCGGTTCTTCCACTTGTCACAAGAGTTATTTCACATTTAAAATATTTGGATAATGCATCTTCAATTGTTTGTTGGATACTTGGACCATTTTTTTGCCTTTGAAAACCACAATAGTTTGTTCCATCATATTCACATAAGAATTTTAATGTCATGATTTCCAAGTTTAACATAAAAATTAACAACAAACAACTTGACTTAATTAAACGTTAATGGTATTATGGTGGCAACCGCTTGGGTTGTGTCATTTTCAGTTGTGTCATTTTCAAGTGCAGTAAAAAACTGCCACACAATCTGGCGAGTCTGGAGGAGGAGGAAAAAAAATTATGTATGCAATTATTCAAACAGGTGGTAAACAATACCGTGTTGAACAAGGCATGAAGATTCGAGTTGAAAAACTTGATGGCAATGTAGGTGATTTGATTAAACTTGAAACGGTTCTTATGGTTAAGGATGGTTCTGCCGCGGTATCAGGGGTTGTGAGTGCAAAGATTTTAGAAACAGGACTTGGACCGAAACTTGAAATCTTTAAATACAAACCAAAAAAGAATTACCGTCGTCGTATTGGGCACAGACAACCATTTACTTTAATTGAAATTACATCAATTTCATAATTACAAAGAGAGATTTTTATGACCAAGATTAAGGTTTTTAGGAGTAATGATTTTTATACTGGGTTTACTACAAGTGGTCATTCGGGTTTTTCAAATCAAGGACAAGATATTGTTTGTGCGGCGATTTCAGCAATCACGCAAACAGCAATACTTGGTTTGCTTGAGGTTGCTAATATTGAACCAATAATTAAAAAAAAAGATGGTTTACTTGAGATAAGTATCCCGGTAGAGTATCAAAAAAAACTTGACATATTTGTTATTTTAAGTACAATGTTGTTAGGAATAAGGGATTTGCAAAAACAATTCCCAAAGCATATAAGTTTAGAGGAGGTGTTAATATGAATAAAGGTCATGGTTGCGGAGGATGTGGTGGTTGTGGAAAGCCAAAGCCACAAGAAATAAACGAAAGATGTACATGTGAATGTGGAAGATCAGGCTGTGGTTGTGGTTGCGGAAAACCATCAGGCAAACCAAAGCCATCGGTATTTTCAATTGATATTCAACTTTTTGCAACAAAAAAAGGTGGCGGAAGTTCAAAAAACGGACGTGACAGTAATGCAAAGCGATTGGGTGTTAAAATGAGTGATGGTCAAGAAATCAAAGCCGGAGCAATTATTATTCGTCAACGTGGAACAAAAGTACTTGCAGGTGATAATGTTGGTGTTGGTCGTGATCATACATTGTTTGCACTTAAGCCAGGTATTGTTTCGTTTGCAACAACATCAAATAACCGTAAAAAAGTTTCTGTAAAAGCAAGTTAATACATATCAAAACTTACTGTTGCATATGTATTGACATGAAAAGTGAAAAGAGTACGAAACTTAAGAGTGTTGTGCGTGGAACATTACATTCGGTTATTGCAACGCTTGTTTTGGTTGGGGTTTTTGCATTGATTGTGCGATTTGCCGGAGTTGGCGGCGGAGTTGTTACTGCGATTGCCCAGATTATCAAAGTCATAAGTATATTTTATGGGGTTAGAATAACATTAAAAAATATTCCAAAATTTGGGTATGTTTATGGTGCAATTGTTGGACTGTTGTATATGGTTCTTGCATTTTTTATCTTTTCAATTCTTGATAATGGGTTCAGTGTCACGGTGGGTTTGCTTAATGACTTGATATTTGCGGTGGCATTAGGTATAATAAGTGCAATAGTGTTAAGAGTAGGAAAGCGTGCAGATGTATGATATGATTTCTAAGTCGACTTAAATTTAGTAAAAATCTCTATTAGTTTCTTCTATTTGAAACAATAGGGATTTTTTTGTCACTCAGTTTTACTATTAACGGATACTCATATCCTGCATTGCCATCAATGTCTGTGTGTGTAAAATTTTTTGTTGGCTCTCCAATAACTTCGACCTTGAATTCTTTACCTGGCAGATGGACAATATGTTCGCAACATTCACTTCGTCGAAATAATGTGTTAAGTGCAATGTTCATCTTTCCGCAAATTCCACAGTTTGTGAAAATTGCAAGATTAAGACGTTCATCACAAGGCGAAGCTTTGCCTATTATATGTTTAATCGAGCCTGCATTTGTGGTGTTCAGAATTAAGAAAAGAAACGTATTATACGTGTATTCTTTACCATCTACGGTAAATTTGAGGATTTGAGGTTGCATTCTGAATGCTTCACCTGCGGCTTTTGTCATGTAGGCAAGTTTGCCAAAACGTTGTTTACTTTTTTTACTGTAATTGGTGACACCGTTTGTAAAGGCTCCACCACAGGCAACATTGATTGCATATGTGATTTCTGGTTGTGCTTGTAGTGAATTAGGATGTTCAACGGCAAGCGTATCTACATATGTAACCGCAGTATTATGGCAGATAATCTTGACGACACGGCCTATAGATTTATTGGTCTTCATATAGGTTGGGAAATCGTTTGCAGTGCCACGACCAAATGGATAGATTGGAACTATGAAATCGTTTTTAATCATTGCGTCAACACAAGGAGAGAGTGTCCCATCGCCTCCAATAACTATTGCAAGGGTATATTTATTTGCATTGCCAGAATTTTGTTTGCAAAAATCATAGAAAAATTCAAGTGATGTTGATGCAAGAACACAGCCGATTTTTATATTATTTTTGGTAAAATGTTTTACAAGGCGGTCTGCATATTTCGATCCTTTGCCTTTCCCAGAATTTGGATTGTGTATGATAAGGATATTATCGGTAAGTTTTGTATCTTTTGAAAATTCTTCCATAGCATAGTATATCACTTATCGGCATTGACTGGACCAAAAAGTTTTGGTATATTAGATAAATGGCTTTTTGTGGATTATCTAATGAATTGGCTTTGCGAAATTCTATTGCGGTTTCTGATGTTTTTATTAATGAATTTTTACCAAAGATGAATGGTGATTGTGTGCGTGTTTATTTATATGGATTGTTGCTGGCTTGTGGTGGGTCTGCTGTCATGGCTGGTCATGAAATAGGGGATAACAATTTAGAAAGTTTTTCAAAAAAGTTAAATATTGCACTCGATGATGTTATTTCCGCATTCACATATTTGGCAGACTTGGGTTTAGTACAGGTGCTTCGGGTTGAGCCTATGGAAGTAAAATATCTACCTGTGCGAACTGGACAAGGGTCGGTTAAATTATATGCAAAAGGCAAGTATGATGAATTTAATGCCCAGATGCAGGCAATTATAGAAGATCGAAGTATTACACCAAGTGAATTTCGTGATTATTATTCAATTATAGAGAGTATGGGGATTGAACAAGATGCCTTTGTAATGGTTGCAAAATATTGTGCAGATTTAAAAGGCAAGAATGTAGGAAGTGCATATATTCAAACCGTTGCAAAAAATTGGGCATATCTTGGTGCGAAAACAGGAAGTGATTTATATCCTATTATCCGTGATAAAGTAGAAACCGACAAAGCGGTTGCAGCAGTGTTATTGAAACTTGATCTTGTTCGCTTGCCTAGGCAGAGTGATTGTGATTTTTATATTATGTGGAAAAGGACTTGGGAATTTTCTGATAAAATGATTGATTATGCGATTACGCTTTCAAAGGATAAAGCAAGTCCAATTGTTTTTATGAACAAAGTTTTAGGCAAATGGTTTGAAAAGAAAATTGCGACAGTAAGTGCGGCACAAAAATTACAAGAAGAGAAACCTAAAGGGGCGGGTAAGAAATCGGAGAAAAAAATTGTGCGACACAGTTATCAAGACGATGAACTTGATAAAATTGCGGATGATGTAAATAAGGATGTTTTCTAGGTAACATAAAAGTAAGCCTATGCATATAGATGGAATTATTTGTTTTTATTTAAAAACCCGAATTACAAACTCAATTTGTATTTCGGGTTTTTCATGCTCTAGGAATTATCGCTTCAATCATTTGTACTAGGATCTCGGCTTTAATGCATCGCTTGCGTGCTTTTGTTCACTAAACTAGTTCAGTTGTGTGACTTTTTGACTTTTTTGCTTTTTTGCTTTTTTTTTGTTTGAAACTCCCATAAATTAGAAGTCCTGAAGCAAGTATTAATGGAATCCCGAATAGGACCATTTCTAAGTCAAAGCCCCTTGTTATTGTTGATACACTAAACATCAACAATGTAAGCACGATTGCAATAATCGACAAAAGCCTTACGTCTCTTTTTTTAATCATTCTAATCACTCTTTTCTATTAGATTAATGTTAAAACAATATATTATATAATATATTTATGATTATTGTCAATAGTTTTTGACAATATTATAAAATGAATTTAAAGTCAAGCCAGATATATTATTTAGATTTTAATCGAAGATCATCAGAGATAAAGTTAAACACGGCGGATGATTCCTTTGAAAGAATGCGACCGGCAATACGATCATCATAACGTTCAAAGAGTCCAGAAGGCGTTAAATTGGTGGTGATTATGAATGGACGAGAGTTTATAATGCGTTCATTTATAAGGATAAAAAGATTTTCTTCGGTTATATTTGGGATTATTGGTTCTGTTCCTAGATCATCAATAATAAGAAGTTCGGCGTCAAGCATTTGTCCAAATGCGTCGGAATCACGGTCAAATATATATGATTTAAAACGATTAACAAGATTAAATGCGGTAATGTAAAGAACGGCGACATCACGCTTGATTAAGGCATGGCCAAGTGCTTGGGCGGCGTAGGTTTTGCCTGTGCCTGTTCCACCGATAAAGATTATGTTTTGTTTTGCAGTGTTTGGAAATTTTTCATAATACTTTTGCAGTTGTGAATAGATTTTTCCAAGTTCAGGTGGGCAACTGGTGTCGGAAAGTAGGTTTGCATTTGCCTCAAAATCTGATGAGGGTAATCCACTTTGTTTAAGAATTTCTTGTTTAACAAGATATTGAATATCTTGTTCTGTTTGTGAATTTGCTTTTGGCAGGATTTTTGCAAGATAATCAGAATGTTTTTTTTCAAGTATGTCAAGTTTTTTTTGCAACGCATTAATTTTATCTTGTGGGTGATTTTCAAATTCGGCCTTTGCGATATCAAGGATATATGTACGTATTTGAGTGTCAAGTTTTTTAAATTCGGGACTTGTATCAAGTTCTTTGGCAATTAAAAGGGCATTATCGGATAATTGACGTTCATTTCTTGCATGTAATTCACTTAATATTTTTTGTGTGATTTGTGATTTGTTCATTGTTATATATTAGCATACTTTTTTGTGTGTAACAACAATGACTTGCAGAGTAGTTGGAGAACAAAAGTGTTTATGTTCTTGTTAATATCAAAGAACATATTTTCTCAGGTCTGTTTTTTTGATAAGGGTATTCATATTATCTTTTACAAATGCTTTGTCAATTTTAATTGTTTTATCTTCTGTGCCATCTGCGTTGAAAGAAATTTCTTCAAGAAGAATTTCCATAATATTATGGAGTCTGCGAGCACCAAGATTTTCATTGGTTTCGTTTTCACTCTCTGCAATTTCTGCAAGTAATTTCATTGCCTCTTTTTCAAAATCAAGTTTGACTTTGTCAACGGCAAGAAGGTTTGTATATTGTTTTGTAATAGCATTTTCGGGTTGGGTGAGAATTTTGTAAAAGTCATCTTTTGACAAGTTATCAAGTTCAACGCGGATAGGGAAACGACCTTGGAGTTCGGGGATAAGATCTTGAACCCTGGAGACATGAAAAGCCCCAGCGGCAATAAAGAGGATATAGTCGGTTTTGATTGCACCATGTTTTGTTTGAATTGTACATCCCTCGACAATCGGGAGAATATCACGTTGAACACCTTCACGAGAAACCTCTGGACCCGACCCACCGCCTTTTGATGCGATTTTGTCAATTTCGTCTATAAAGATTATTCCTTGTTGTTCCGCCCGTTCTATGCCTTGTTGATTTAGATCTTCCTTGTCAATAAGGCGGTCAACTTCTTCTGTAATCATTTGTTTACGTGCCGCTTCTACGGTCATGTGGCGTTTTTTTGTTTTCTTTGGCATGATGTCGTTAAAGATACTTCCTATATCAAAGTTCATGCCTTCCATAAGTGGCATTGCCATACCTTTGATTGCCTGTTCAACGTCAACTTCGATAAGCATTTGTTCAAGTTTTCCACTTGCAAGTTCGTCTTCGCTTTGTTTTCGTAAAATTTCAAGTGGAGTTTCTGTTGCAAGGCGTTTTTTTGTGGCAACGACCGCATCGAGGATACGTTTTGTTACTATGACTTCTGCTTTTTCTTGGACAACGGCATGCTGTTCATCGCGTACCATGCGAATAGAAACCTCGACAAGGTCGCGCACCATACTTTCAACATCACGGCCTACGTATCCGACCTCGGTGTATTTGGTTGCCTCGACTTTTACAAAAGGTGCACCGACGAGTTTCGCCAATCGACGGGCGATTTCGGTTTTACCAACACCTGTAGGACCTTTCATTATGATGTTTTTAGGTGTGATTTCGTCACGAACCGTTTGTGGTAATTGTGAACGGCGGTAACGATTACGAAGTGCGTTTGCAACCGCACGTTTTGCATTGGCTTGGCTTATGATGTATTTATCAAGTTCTTTTACGATTTGTTTGGGTGATAATGTTTCCATAACATTGATTATATCATAATAATTTCTTGTGTGGTATACTTTTAAATAAAACTAGGAGATATTTACATGACACCTATGATGGCACAGTTTATTGAGATTAAAAAAGGATATCAAGATTGCATAGTTTTTTGGAGGCTTGGTGATTTTTATGAGATGTTTTTTGAAGATGCAAAAATTGCAAGTAAAGAACTTGGCCTTGCGTTAACCGGTCGAGAATGCGGCATGCAAGAACGTGCACCTATGTGTGGTGTTCCTCACCATGCGGCAACAACATATATAAACCGTCTTGTTAACAGAGGACATTCGGTTGCGATTGTCGAACAACTTACTTTGCCTGTGAAAGGAAAAGTCGGCGTAGAGCGTGGTGTTGTAAAAGTAATTACGCCAGGAACCACAATGGAAGATGGGGTAATTGAGGCGAGTGTAAATAACTTTGTTGCATCAATATATATGGAGAAGTGCGGACTTTGTGGAAGTATAAGTTGGTGTGATATAAGTACAGGCCAGTTTCTTGCACAAGAAGTTAAAGATGGAGGATTCGAAGATGTTCTTGCAATGATAAATCCAAATGAAATTATATCAAATTTAGAGTATAAAAGACACAATAAAAATAAAAACCAGGCATTAGGTAAAAACATATCTGAAGAAGTAGATAAAGAATCTTTTACAAATACGATGCGAATAAATACACATTTTGATTATGCATTTAATCCAATGATGGCACATAAAACGATTCTTGATTACTTTAAGATCAAGGATTCAAAAGTTTTTGATTTTGGAATTGAAAGCCTTATTTGTCCATCAAGTGGGGCGTTACTTGAATATATTAATTTTACTCAGAAGAAAAATATGCCCAATATTTCAAAGATTTTTGTGGTTAGGAATGATGAGATTTTGGTACTTGATAAAGTCGCAAGAGAATGCTTGGAAATCACACATCAGTATCGAAATCCAAAGGAAAAAAAAGGTACGTTACTTTGGGTTCTTGACGAAACAAAAACAAGCATGGGTGCAAGAATGCTTTCAGAAATGGTTACACGACCACTTTGCAATATTGAAAAAATTAAGGAAAGGCATGATGCGGTAGAATTATTGTTTAACAATAAAAGCGTTTGTAAGGATATCAGAGAAATTCTTGGTAATGTTCAAGACTTGTCAAGACTTTGTGCAAGTGTTGCGAATAAGACAATAATGCCAACAAGAATGCTTGCATTGCGCGAATCTTTGTCTGTCATACAAGGATTGAAATTTGGGATTGGTATTTTTGGGGATGGGTTATTAAAAACTTGTCATGATAAATTATCACCTATGCCAGAGATAACAGGGTTACTTGTTCGTGCAATTGCTTGTAACCCACCAACAAAACTTGATGAAGGTGGATATATACGTGAAGGTTACAATGCAAGACTTGATGAATTACGTGAACTGTCAAAGCAAGGATTTTCATTTATTTCTAGGCTTGAAGAACAAGAGAGGGTAGAGACAGGTTTTAAGGAACTTAGAATTGGCTACAACCGTAATATTGGCTACTTTATTGAATTACCTAAACGTCTTAGTAATGCGGTGCCATTCAGATATGAAAGACGTGCAACAATGACGAATGCCGAGCGATACACAACACCTGAACTTAAAGAACTTGAAACAAGGGTTTTGTCCGCAAGTGAAAATGCATTAGAATTAGAATTGCAGATATTATCAGAGATAAGAGACGTTCTTTATGATAAAGTTGATGACATAATGCAAAATTCTGATCAAATTGCAATGATTGATGTTCTTGCTTCGTTTGCAACTGTGGCCGTTTCTTGTGGATGGATTCGACCTTGCATAAATTTGGATGGAAAATTAAATTTAAGAGATGCAAGACATCCGGTTGTAGAAAAAATTATAGGACTTAACAAATACATAGCAAATAATTGTGATTTGCAAAATTCCAATGCCAAGGTGGCAAGATTATTTCCATCAACTATGCTTATTACCGGACCTAATATGGCGGGTAAGAGTACCTATATGAGATCAATTGCACAATGTGTGTTGCTTGCACATATTGGTTCATTTGTGCCTTGTTCAAATGCGGATATCAGTTTAACCGACAGAATTTTCACACGTATAGGGGCAAGTGACAGTATGTTAACCGGACAATCAACTTTTATGGTGGAATGCAACGAGATTTGTGTACTGCTCAATAACGCGACAAAGAACAGTCTTTTGCTGCTGGATGAAGTGGGCCGGGGAACAGGCGCACAGGAAGGTCGTGCTCTTGCGTCGGCTATTATCACATATATAACCGAGAAGATAGGTGCGAAGACACTATTTGCTACGCACTTCCATGAACTCGCGACATTAGCAAATAATAAACCACGAATCAAAAACTATAGAGCACTGACATCAATTGTTGACGATCAAATTGTTTTCCTTCACAAAATTGAACCTGGTATTGAAGAATGCAGTTTCGGAATTGATGTTGCAAAATTGGCAGGGTTCCCTAAAGAAGTTTTGGATAATGCGAAGAAACTTTACGAAGCGGATAAATTAAATGAGCCAATACCGCAAAAAAAGATTACGCAACCAAAAGAACAAAGC
>Ga0131853_10002134_pt1 | contig 35519 bp, 34 predicted proteins | sample TergutLab28metaG_FD_92764 | JGI IMG/M metagenome (GOLD analysis project Ga0131853, IMG submission 92764) | Labiotermes labralis P1 segment gut microbial communities from Petit-Saut dam, French Guiana - Lab288 P1 (version 2) (version 2) | ecosystem: Host-associated > Arthropoda: Insects >... | reverse complement strand
GAACCACAGGGCAGCCGATTATATCATCTTTGATTTTAATTCCTACACAACCAGCATACAGCTGCGGGGGCAACTATTGGTGTCTCTGGCGGGCCTCACCTTCGTTTTCGCTATGATGCGCCTTGCATATCGCATCGCACGACAAAGCACAGACCTAGACCTGTCATTCCGGGCTCGACCCGTAATCCCCTCTGGGGTGGTTAAATGGATTTGGGCATCGGCCATTGGCGCGGGCTGCATCATTACCCTGCTGCTACTGCAACCCTATATGGATATGGATCTATGGCTTCCCGCCTTTATGCCCCAAGGCTTGCAGGGCTACGCCCAGCTGTTTTTTAATAGTGGGCTGGATATGCCGCAGCAGTATCTGCCGGTTAATATGGCTGCGTTGCAAGACCTTAATACCCGGGCTAATTGGGGGTTTGGGATTGGGTTGGTGGGGTTGGTGGGGGTTATCGTTACAAGGGGGCGGCGGAATGGATAAATCCATTCCCTACAATCAAAATTACGAATTTGGCTATTTCCTTTTTGCAAAATTAGTGGTATAATATATGCCACTACTTTTTATTGTTGACATATTTTGACAGGGAGGCATTTTCATGTCCACAAAAGTCGAACAAAATCACAACGAAATACATATTTTTGGCCACAAAAACCCAGATACAGACTCTATTTGCTCTGCCATTGCCTATGCCCATCTAAAGAGAGAGCTGGGCGAAAGCGGCGCGAAAGCCTATAGGTTAGGAGAAATTAACAAAGAAACCGATTTTGTGCTAAAGCATTTTGGTATAAAAAAACCGCCCATACTGCATGATGTGCGCCTAAAATTACGCGATCTGGAGCTTTATCAACCGGACACATTGACAGAGCACGAGCCGGTAAAAAAAGCCTGGGAAATGCTGACAAAATCCGATGGCAGCCGCATAGTTCCCATTGTGTCCGAAAGCAAGGCGGTTAAGGGTATTTTAGCCATGGGCGATGTAACCCGCATTTTCATGGAGGTTTCTGACGAAGATGTGGTAAAGCGGCACGAAATTCTATATAGCAACCTTGTAAGCTGCCTGGGCGGCGTGGAGGCCGGCGGCGAATACAAATACGAAAAACTGGATGGCTCGCTATATGTGGGCACAAATTTTGACGATAAAACCGTGATAACCGATAAAGATGTCGTTATTACCGGAAAAATAGACAATGCATGGCGGCTGGCATATGAATACGACTTTGGGTGCATTATATTAACAAATGGTGTTAAACCAAAGGGGTTGGACGGTGCGAAATGCGCTGTGGTTTGTGTGGACCATTCTATGTTTAAGGCTGTAAGCCTGGTTTCCCAGGCTATTTCTGTGGGCAGCCTGATGAATGTAGGCAATGTTGTTACATTCTCCGAAAACAACTATCTGGACGATGTTTCTGATGTTATGCGCGTGTCCAAGCACCGCAACTTTCCTGTTGTGGACAAAGAAGGCGCGCTTTATGGCATTGTGTCCCGCAGGCATCTAATGACCCATGGCGGCAAAAAAGTGATTTTGATAGATCACAACGAGCGCAGCCAATCCGTAGAAGGATTGGAGCAGGCCGAGATTGTAGAGATTATAGACCATCACCGGGTGGCGGATATTCAAACCGAATCGCCGCTGTATATCCGCAGCGAGCCCGTTGGCTGCACCGCCACCATCATCTGCAAAATGTATCGCGAAAACCGCGTGGCTGTGCCAAAGCATATAGCGGGTGCTATGCTTTCGGCTATATTGTCGGATACCCTGATGTTTTCTTCACCCACATGTACCCCGGCGGACAAGGCCGCGGCAGAAACCCTGGCAGACCTTGCAGAGGTAGACATTATGGAATACGGCCGGGCCATGTTTAAGGCAGGCACGGCGGTAGAGAAAACCAGCGTAGATTCACTGTTGGCGCAGGATCGCAAGCGTTTTACATTCGGAAAAACTACTGCATATATCTCGCAGATAAACACCCTGGACTTTGCAGGCATAGCCAGCCGCGTGGATGAAATTTTCCGCAAAATGCAAAAATACTACGAAACTGTACCTTGCGACCTGGTTATGCTGATGATTACAGACATTGTGGCGGGCGGCAGCGAAATTTTGGCCGTTGGCCGCGCAAAAGACCTGCTGGATAGCGCGTTTGGCATGAAAATGAACGAAGACCACATCTTCTTGCCGGGGGTGGTGTCCCGCAAGAAGCAGATTGTGCCGGTGCTTACACAGATTGCTACTACGGGGATTATATAGAACACATGCCAAAACAGAGGGCGCGCTTATGTACCACCGCAAGGGTGGCATATGTGCATAATTTATATTTGCGGAGGCTAGATGGTAATGATAAAAATTTTTAGCGGAATTAATATTTCGTCGAAAGACCCCAAGAGACTTGTCTTGTTTTACAAAGACATTCTCGGAATTCCTGTTATTACTAAAGGCATTACCGAATATGATGGTGTTGGGTTTGGTTTTGTTGAAAACGCACCCATTTTCAATATATGGGACGAAAATAAATGGGGCAATACCAGAAACAGTCGAGGCGAGGTATGTTTGGTTTTCGAGTGCGATGACCACGAAAAAACATATGATGAGCTAAAAGCCAAGGGTATTTATCTTGAACCACCTGTAAAAACGCCGTGGGGCAATGACAAAGAACTTTTTGTGAAAGATCCTGACGGCAATACGGTTTATATACTGTAGTCATTAATCATTATACCATCAACAAATTACTATTTACAAAGGAGAAGTGGTAACTATGAGGAGATTTTTAGCAGCTATGCTAACAATGGTGATTGCGCTGGGGATGGCTATGCCCGTTGCGCTACAGGCCGCCGAGGTTAATGTCACCATCAACGGCGAGGCCGTGGATTTTGAAGGACAGCCGCCCACAATCATTGATGGCCGCACCCTTGTACCTGTGCGCGGCGTGTTCGAAGCATTGGGTTTTGATGTGGACTGGGTGCAGGAGACACAGACCGTAGTGCTGACAAATGCACAGTATGAGGTAAATATCACCATCGACAGCCCTGTTTTCGTTATTAATGGCCGCGAGGTTGCGCTGGATGTGCCCGCGCAGATTATTGACGGTCGCACGCTGCTGCCCATACGCGCTGTGGTGGAAAGCATTGGCATGTCGGTGGGTTGGGAGCAGGATACACAGACCGTGACCATCCTTCGTGCCTACGCCGATGCTGTGACCGGCGGCACACCGGATCTTAGCGGCAGTTTTTCTATGGACTTTAACCCCGACGCTCTGGCGAACCAAATTGCTGCGCCGGTAAGCGGAGAACAAATCGCCGTAATCCATACCAATTTGGGCGAGATTCATCTGCGGCTTTTCCCGGAATATGCGCCACTAGCTGTGGAAAATTTTGTAACCCATGCGCAAAATGGTTTCTATGATGGCGTAATCTTCCATAGGGCTATTGAGAACTTTATGATACAAGGCGGCGACCCGCTAGGCACGGGCGCAGGTGGCGAGAGCATTTGGGGCATGCCTTTTGGCGACGAATTTACCCCTAATTTGCGCCATATTCGCGGCGCGCTTTCTATGGCTAATGCCGGGCCTACAACCAATGGCAGCCAGTTTTTTATAGTGCAAAACAGCAGTCTGGATGCATTTGCAGTCGTTGAGTTCGAATATGTGCTGGAAATGAGAAATGAGATTTTGGAAGGCGAAACTCAAACCTTGGGCGAGATGTATCCATCCGAATTTGATTTCCTGGAGCACTTCCTGGAGCATGGCGGCACGCCGCATTTGGACTTTGCCCATACGGTTTTTGGACAAGTGTTTTTAGGTGTGGATGTGGTGGATGCCATAGCGGCCGCGGCTTCAGATAGCAGGGATAGACCGCTGGAAGATATTGTTATAGAGAGAATCGAAATAATCAACTTTACAGAATAAGAGGGGATTCCAAGGATTGGGATTAATGCAATTTTTCACCAAGGAGGGATGGATATGAAGAGACTTACGACAAGAATCTTTGTCATTGCGATGATGCTGGGCTTGTTTGCCGTACCCGTGCTAAATGCCAACGATGTCAGCGTCTTTATTGATGGAGAGAGGATAGGGTTTGAAGACCAGCAACCCATTTTTATGGGCTCGGGGGCACGTACGCTTGTGCCTATTCGTGCGGTGTTTGAGGCCCTGGGTTTTCATGTAGACTGGAGCCCCGGCGGCAATGTTTTGCTAACCCGCGGCGATGATGAAATTGGCATCAAAGCGTCCACAAGTATTATTGAAGCAAGCAATTTGGCCAGCGTCAATGGCGAATATGTGCCGCTGGGTTTTCCTACGATGATTTTTGGCGATAGAACCCTTGTGCCTGTGCAGGGGCTGTTGGAGCGCATGGGGCACATTGTGGAATGGGATGAAGGCACGCGGACGATGAATATTAACAGCCTTATGGGCTATGCCTCCTGGGATTTCCATTCCGGTGCCTTCGCAAATCAAATTAGTCCGCCGGAGGCTGGCGAGGAGTTTGCGATAATCCACACCAGCATGGGCGAGATTCATATGCGGCTTTTCCCGGAGCTTGCACCCCTAGCGGTGGAAAATTTTGTAACTCTTGCCCAAGAAGGATATTATGACGGCTTGGTTTTCCATAGGATTATAGAGGGCTTTATGGCCCAGGGCGGCTGCCCCTATGGCACGGGCGCAGGCGGCGAGAGCATGTGGGGTATGCCTTTTGGCAACGAGACTTCGCCGAATTTGCGGCATATTCGTGGTGCCCTATCTATGGCAAATGCTGGAGGTAGATCCAATAACAGTCAATTCTTCATCGTGCAGGCAGATGACATGTACTATCGCTTTGTGCCCCAGTTGGAGGAATTTTTGGCCACCAGGGACGAACCCGGCACGGATGGCGGATACACGCGGATAGAGCAGTTTCCGGCTGAATTTGAATTTGTGCAGCACTATCTGGAATACGGCGGCTGGCCGCATCTGGACTTTGCGCATACTGTCTTTGGGCAGGTCTTTGATGGCATGGATGTGGTGGATGCCATAGCGGCGGTGCAGACGGATGAAGACGATAGGCCGCTGGTGGATGTGGTTATACAGAGAATTGAGATCGTGGAGTTTGAAGAAGTCGAGCAGGTAGAAAATTAACGGCCACGCAACTCGAAAACCGCAATCTCCGGCCTGTTCCAAAATCTGACAGGGAAATAGGTCGTAGTGATACCGCGAGAAACGTATAAAACAGCATCATAATGATAATAAAAACCCGCGCCATACCTGGGCCAAAAACCCTGGTTTGGCGCGTATATCGTTGGCAGAAAAGGCAGACGAATTTGGCCGCCATGGGTGTGGCCGGCCAGGGCAAGGTTTGCGCCGCTGTCCTTGAAGCGGTCAAAAAGCTGGGGCTGGTGCATTAGCACAAGCTGGAAATTGTTGCTGGGCACAGCAAAAAGCGCGTCAAAGTCAGCAAAACTGGTGCGGCGCATGGTTGTGTATTCTGCCGCACCAATTATTTCAATTACGCCGCCATTTATTTCCAATAAATGAATTTCATTGTGCAAAAATGTGATTCCGACTTCGTCCATAAAGCGTGCGACCTGGTGAAGAAACCGCGATTCATGGTTGCCTTCCACAAAAAATGTCGGCACCCGAGCGGCAAGGGCGGCAAGATGCTGGCGATGAGGCTCTAGCTCAAGGATTGGGCCGGCGTGACTGCCCAAAAGCCCCAGCATAATGTCGCCGGTGATAACGGCAATGTCAAAGTCCAAATCCACGATATGCCGCCAAATATCAAACTCCACCTGCTCTTGGCAGCTTGCGTGCAGATCGGAAATTTGCAGAATACGCAGACCCTCCAGATGCGAAGGGAGGTCGTCAAAATACACGGCATGGTTGTATATTTTTAGCCAGCGCATAGAGCCCCAATATATGGAAAATACAAAAACCAGTAAAAGGGCAAGCACAATTAACAGTTTTTTCAAGTTCTAAAGCAGCCCCCTCCAATGAATTCGCGCAACAGAGAGTTGTTTGGCACTTCTTTTTCCACAATGACCATAAAGCTGTCCAGGAATTTTAGCAGCCTGCGGGCTTCCATAAATTCAGGGGCATTGTTTTCTATGGCGAAGAGCTGGGGCATTACATATGGTTTTAATACACACAGTTCATAAATTAATGCCGAGTTAAAGATGACATCAGCCTCATCCTGAAACGGAAAGATGTTTTCGGATTCGCCGCGAACCACGGCGGGCCATAGCTCCAGCGTGCGCCGTGCATCAAAGCCGCGAAACTGGCTGTCTCGCACAATACGGCGTATCATGCGCGTGTCGGCAGCGGGTATGCGGTTGTGGTCGTCCATATTTAGCTGGGTTAGCGCGCTAATAAAGATTTTGAATTTTACGTCATTTGGCACTTTGCGGGTCAACTCTGGGTTAAGACCGTGTATGCCCTCGATAATAAGGACGGAATTGACGCATAGCTGCAAAAAATGACCTTTATATTCGCGCTTGCCGGTCAGGAAATTGTATTTTGGCAGATGCACGCGGCCGCCAGCCAGCAGTTCTTGTAAATCCTCGTTAAATTTGGGCACATCTATGGAATATAGCGATTCAAAATTAGGCACACCAAACTGGTCCAGCGGTGTTTTTTCGCGGTCCACATAATAGTCGTCCAAGGAGATTACATGGGGTTGCAGAGCGTTAACTCGCAGTTGCACAGAAAGACGCTGGGCAAAGGTGGTTTTGCCGGATGACGATGGACCGGCAATCAGCACGACATTTCGTCCCTTTTGATGTATATCGTCAGCCATTTTGGCCACGGATTTCTCGTGCAGAGCCTCTGTAACACGGATAATTTCGCCGGACTCACCCTGGCATATTTTGCCATTAAGCGCACCCACAGTATCAATTTGCAATATGCGCGCCCAGCTGTTGGATTCGCGGAAAATCTGGGTCAGTTTCGACACAGAAATTAATTCTGATAGTTCATTTGGATTTTTTTGATTTGGAAAGATAAGAATAAATCCATCATCCTGCATTATTAGGTCAAACTTAGTTAAAACACCAGCGCGGGTGGCCATTGGGCCATAGAAGTAGTCATAAAACCAGCCGAGACGGTAAAAATTAACAGACGATGCCGTGCGGTAGCCCAAAAGCTGGATTTTATCGTGCAGATGCATCTCTTTGGCTACACGAATCCCATCTTCCAACAGGAAGCTCTCTTTAACGATTTCCAAGTCGCTATTTATAATTTCATCCATTTTTCCCTTAATTTGAGATAACACTTCTGGTGTTAGTCGAAAGCCTTCTTCCATAATTTCGCAATAGTAATTTTTGTTGATGCTATGCTCCACAACTACGCGTATTTCCTTACCAAGCACCTCGCGGGCGGCTTTTATCATCACAAAAACCGCTGTGCGTTGATACACACGGTAGCCATTATCCGATGTCACATCCAGAAATTCAATCTCGCAATCCCGGTTGATTCGCCTATGTAGCTCCAGTATGTTGTGGCCGATTCTGGCGACCAAGAAGGGGTGCGCGCTGTCCACCAGCCCGGCAATTTCCGCAAGGCTTGTGCCGTTGTTAACCAGCAGTTTCTTTCCATTTGCAATTATGTTTAGCATTGCTATTCCTCCAAACACACAGTATTAAATGGTTGGCCATTTACCTTTGATACCACAAACTCCACGCCATCCAGCCGTTGACGCAGGTATTCGGCCAGTCTTTCTGCAAATACAACCTCGCTACCATAATGGGTCGCATCTACAAGGTTCAAGCCCATGTCCAGAGCAGCCTGAGCCGCATGAAGCTTGATATCCGAAGTGACAAATGTGTCGCAACCGGACGCAATTGCGCCTGCAAAGAAGCCCTCATTGGCCGCGCTGCCGCCAATTACACCAACTTTACTAACAGTAGCATTTCCATCGCCGCAGTATGTTGCAATCTGTAGACCCAAATGGTTTTTAACTGTTAGTGCAAAACCTGCCAGCGTCATTGGTGCAGGCAAAACCCCTGCACGGCCTACAAAAACCCCAGACTTGGTCTCGCATATTAACTCCTTGTTAAGAAGTCCAAAAATGTCAAAAAGTATGTCGTTAATGCCGCCGTCGGTCGCATCTAGGTTGGTATGCGCGGCATAGAGGCAGATATTGCCCTCTATTAGGTACATAAGGCGGCGGCCCAGAGCCGTTTCGTCCGTAATGCGATTGATAGGGCGCAAAATGGCGGGATGATGTGTAATCACGGCATCCGCACCCATTTCTACGGCTTCGTCCACAACAGCGTCCAGCAGGTCAAGCGCGATAAGCACCTTGGACACATATTTTTCGCGCCAACCTATCAAAAGTCCGACATTATCCCATTCTTCGGCAATGTGCAGGGGCGCAAGCTTTTCGATAGCTTCCATAATTTGATTCATTTTGACATCCATTCCAGGACCTCCTCATGCAACTGCAAGTATCTTTCGCGCTCTTTTCTTCCAATTTTTTTTATTTTACCGATTTCGATTTCAACATGCTTTTTCAACACATCATGACGCTTTTCTAGCAGGATTCTCCCGAAAAGCAAGCCTCTTTCGTCATATGGCGGCTCATATCCCGGCGATACATCCAAAATATTGTATATTTTACCCTTTTCTTCCAGCATATCTTCATCATCAATACGAAAGCCGCCTTGCTGCAAAAACAGCCGCAAGTCGGGCACATCGCGCTGGGGAGAAAGCACCAGCTGCTTGAGGTCTAGAGTAATTTCCATATTTTGACAAATGATATCCACAATGAGCCCACCACCCATGCCAGAGATGACACAAGCTGCATAAACAGCAGGATTTACGCCATCCAACCCATCGCAAAGGCGTGTCGCGATGTGGCCGGACAGGCCGGCATTGGTGATATTGCGCTCGGCAGTCATCAGAGGCCCGGGGTTGACATCTGTGGCCAGCACCCTGGTCGCAATGCCGCTCTGTATCAGGTATATCGGCAGATGGCCATGGTCTGTGCCGATATCAACCACGGTGGGGTATTTCACCATTTCGGCTATTTTTTGTAAGCGCATTGATATTTTCATATATGTAATTCCGCACAAAAACCATGCAACAAACAGTTAATGTCCATCACTCTAAATAGTCCTTTAGTTTTTTACTGCGCCCCGGATGCCGCAATTTCCGCAGAGCCTTGGCCTCTATTTGCCTTATGCGCTCGCGGGTTACGTTAAATTCGCGCCCCACCTCTTCCAGCGTGCGCGCCTTGCCATCACCCAGCCCAAAGCGCAGAATCAAGACCTTTTTCTCCCTATCGGTCAAGGTCTCCAGCACATTCATTAACTGTTCTTTTAACAGCGTAAAAGCCGCCGCCTCTGCAGGCGCAGGCACATCATCGTCAGCAATAAAGTCGCCAATATGGCTGTCCTCTTCCTCGCCGATGGGGGTCTCCAGCGACACGGGGTCTTGGGATAGCTTCATTATTTCGCGCACTTTGTCTACGGACATCTGCATTTCTTTTGCTATTTCGTCGGCACTAGGCTCTCTGCCATATTCTTGCAGCAGCTGCTTTGATACTCTCAGTAGCTTGTTTATAGTCTCAACCATATGCACGGGTATGCGTATAGTCCGCGCTTGGTCAGCGATTGCGCGGGTAATAGCCTGGCGAATCCACCAGGTGGCATAGGTCGAAAATTTAAACCCTTTTTTATAGTCAAATTTTTCCACAGCCTTGATAAGGCCCAGATTGCCCTCTTGAATCAAGTCCAAAAAGTGCATGCCTCTGCCTACATACCGCTTCGCAATGCTAACAACAAGCCGCAAATTGGCCTCTGCCAGCCGCTTTTTGGCATTCTCGTCGCCGGCCTCCATGCGCTGGGCCAGGTCGTTTTCCTCTTCCCAGGTCAGCAGTGGCACCTTGCCTATTTCCTTTAGATACATACGTACATGGTCGTCGATGTTAACATTGGCCTCGGCCACAGAAATTTCAATGTCCTTATCGATTTCCTTGTCAACACCCACAAGCTCCGCATCCGGGTCTAGGTCGGCCTCTAGGCTTAGTGCGAGGTCTAGGTCGGCATCTAGGTCGTCCACAATCTCGCTTTCTATTTCGCTCTCAATGACACTCTCAATCTCTATGTCCGCGTCTATGTCCGCATCGGCGTCGGGGTCTGTTTGCTCCAAATCCGAATAGATATCTATGCCATAAGCTTTTAGCTGCTTTGTGATGTTTTCAGCTTTTTCGGGCTCTATCGCCAATGCCGCCATGTGACCTAGCAGCTCGCTTTGGGCAAGCAAATTCTCCTTTTCGCGGGCAATTGATACTAATTGTTCAATTTTGTCTTTGAAATCCGTCTCTTCAATAGACTTCAAATTTCATCATCCTTTCCATATTGGGAAAAATCTTACATTTCTCCCAATACTTTTGTTATTTTAACCATACATATCATAAATATACTTGCAATAGGCTCTACAGGCTGATTATCTGGCCCTCGAGCTGCTTTAACTCTTCCCGGACGCTGCCAAATCTTTCTAGTTCACTATTAACATCAATTGCGGCAAGCGTTTTTTGCAGATACTCCCTCTTTACCAGCTTTATCTGCTGTGCCAGCGCGGCATATTGCGTTTCTATGCTGTCATATTCTGTAACCTGCGAAAAAATCACGCCGGCATCCTTCTGATCCTGTGGGCTCTCCATTGCTGTAATGACGCTTGCCGGAGAGGCTTCCATGCCGCGCAACCTTGCGGACACTATGGCCTCATAAAGCTTGACATACAGCGGGTCTGACATCTCTTGTGCCGCCAGATACGCTGTGATTTTGCCGCAAAGCCCCGGCTCTTGCGCCATGGAATATAAGATGTGGGAAGCGGCCTCTGCAAAGGCTTTGGTCTGCCCCCTTGGCTTGCTTCTTTGACTAGGCGAGGGAATGTTGATAATTTCGTTGTCCCTATCGCCAATATGCTCCCTCATGGCGGCTTGGTCAATCCCGTATTTTGCCGAAATATCACGCAAATACGAATCCTGCTCGATAGCGGTGTTTAGCCGTTTTAGGATGCCTGCAACCTCTTTTAAAAAGCCAATCTTCTGGGCGGTGCTGTCCAAATCATACTTTTTTCGCGCAGTCTCTATTTGAAAATCCACGAAATCCATGGCCATGCCTAACTGCTGATACAGGCTTTGCGCCCCGAAATTGATAATGTATTCGTCCGGGTCTTTCGCGCCCGGCAATGTGGCCACCCTGGCTGCAATTCCTGCGGAATACAGATGCTCTGTAGCTCGCAGAGCCGCCTTAATGCCTGCGGCGTCGCCATCAAACAGCACAATGGTGGTTTTGCAATAGCGGCTTAAAATGCGGGCGGCATTGGGCGTAAACGCCGTACCCAGCGCGGCTACGGTGTTTGTAAAACCTACCTGATATAGTGCAATAACATCCATATATCCCTCAACCAATATCATGGTGTCGGTTTTGGCTTGCCGCGCATAGTTTAGGCCATATAATGTTCGGGATTTGTCAAAAATTGGTGTTTCGGGTGAATTCATGTATTTTGGCTGTCCCTCGCCTAAAATACGGCCGCCAAAGCTAATTACCTTGCCGGACACATCGAAAATAGGGAACATAAGCCGGTTGCGAAAGCGATCATAATGCCTGCTGCTATCGCGGTTATCCTGCATTATCAGCCCGGCTTTAACCAAAAAGTCCGCACTATAGCCCTTTTGCACCAGCATATCGCCCAGCCCGCCGGATGCCGCAACCCCCAGCCCAAATTTGCGCCGCGCCGCGACAGTTATGTTCCGCTCGTCCAAATACGCCGTTGCCACGCGGCCCTGGGGCTCTTGCAAAAGGTCATAATAATACCGCGCCGCCAGCCTATATGCATCGTACATTTGGTTCTTTTCGGCAACATTGGCCGAGGCCGCGCTGCCAAGGGCAGGCAGGTTGTAGTTAATGCGCTCTGCCAGAAATTTTACCGCGTCCAAAAAACCAAAATTCTCAATCTTCATTACAAAAGAAAACACATTGCCTGATTCGCCGCAGCCAAAGCAATGAAACAGCTGTTTTTGCGCCGAAACAGAAAAAGACCCAGACCGCTCGTTATGAAAAGGGCAAAGCCCCATGTGGTTTGCACCCGCGGCCTTTAGCTGCACATATTGGGATATCACATCAATAATATCGTTGCCCTGGCGCAAATCCTCCAGGACATCCTGCGAATATCCGGCCATACGCGCTCCTCCTCAATCTAGTTTATTGCCCCATTAAGTTGTATACGCCGTTTTCGCCAAAATTCCTGCAAAAATTCTAGAAAAATTTTCAACATCTTAAAAAAGCCGCATAAAATGGATTGTAGGGAATGGATTTATAGTAATTTGACTATATCCATTTACGAAATATGGAGGGATACCGCAATGAATAATACCTTAAACGACCTAGGGTTGGAATATTTCGAGAACACAAGCGACTACAACGCGCTGTACACACGGCTTTACGACTATTACGGCATGGCAGAAATTCTAGAGCCGCAGACCGACTTTGATTTTCCGGAGCCAATAATCTTTGCAAGCTTTGTCACAGACCGTCATCCCGAGTATTCCGGGCATCCCGGGCTTGACCCGGGACCTCCCGTGAACAGGGAACACTTCTTCAAACACCTACTACACCACGAAACCCGAACCCTACTGCCCTTTGTCGAAGCCACCCTAGCCAACGAGCACGCAAACAGCCCCATCATTGCCGCCGCCGCAAATCTGGAAATAGATAGAGAAAGCCTGGCGCAGATTGTAGACAGAGCCTATAGACTTGCGGCATCGGCGGATGCTACGGCAAACCCAAGCACCAGGGCTTTGCTGAATATGCTGGTGTTAACAGAGCTCTTGATGTGGCGAAACTAAATATCCTGTTGACTTACCTTTTCGGCTTTTGTTATGATGTAGGCATAATAATCGGCTTTTGCCGAAAAAGGGAGGATAACAAATGAAAAGAGCAGCTTTAAAAGGCTATGTAGCCGGTATTTTGACCATGATTTTGCTTTCCGGCACGGTGCTTCTTGCAAACCAAGAAACCCGTCAACTTGTTTTTGGTGTCGGTGTATCTGTAGATGGCGCGACGGTGGACTTTGCGGAGGACATGCGCCCGTTTATAATGGATGGCCGCACTTTCTTGCCTGTGCGCGCTATTGCTGATATTGCGGGTTTTGACGTGGACTTTGACGGCGCGACAAACACCGTGCTTTTGACAACAGGCGGCACGGCGGTTGTTGTGCAGCCTACACCCACACCTGTGGCAACACCAACAGTAACGCCAATCCCGGCGTTTACACCCGCACCAACACCTACCCCGGCTGCAACCGCGCATACCTTGCTTGGTGATTGGTATTGGATGAATATTCTGTACTACGAATTTAATACCAACAACCGCGGCACAATGGCTGGCATAGATATACGCTGGACCACAAGCGGCGGAGTGCTTTCCGTTTGCAACACCCCGGATATATGCGGCACAAACTGCCCCGCGCCAATGCAATGGAACTACGTGTTCTCTGCCAATGGCAACCAGATGACTTTGACCAGCGTACTTATACCATCTGTGTATTTTGAGTATACCAGAGGGCAATAGTTTTTTTAACCACGAAATAAGCGAAGAGAGCGAAAAAGATATATCTTTACGCTCTTTTCGCGTTTCATACCAACTTGCAATCTTAACAATACTTAGCGCGCGAGTGCGTGCCGTAGCGTAAGCGCAATGTGCTCGCGCGGTTAGTGTTGTTTTGATTGCAAATTGGTTTCAGACCGCAAACAGCCCACGACCCCCACAAACTGTCACACCGGATTTCGCGCCAATCTAATTTGAAGGCAGTATTGCCAAAATGAACCTCTGTCTGTCATCCTGAACGAAGTGAAGGATTCTTCGCTACGCTCAGGATGACAAACCTACCACAAACCCCAATCCGGACTAGAGGAGGAAGGGCTTGCCATCATCCTGTAACACAGAAATGCACGGAAAAGGTGAGAGCCCTTCCGTGCATTTCTGTGTTTTCCGTGGTTAAATTACTTTGTTTCTACAACCGGATGCATCTCGATATATCCACGCCAGCCCATGGGTGCTAGCTGCATCTTTGGCGCCAGCTCTGGTGCGTATCGGAATCCATATACTTCGGGATTGAATTTTTTTATGCGGCCCATACATTGGCCTACGGCATCCATAAAATGCTCATCATCATATGGCTCGCCTTGGAAGACCAATAGCTTGCATGGTTCTAGGTCTATTACATCAAACCCATCGGGGATAACACCGCTGTAGTCAGATGCAACCTCAACGCCATGTGCGTAAATGCCTGTGCCCTTGGGTCGCATATTCTCCGGCAGCCACAAGCCCACGGGCTCATAAAGTGCTTCTTTTATGCCACACAAAATATCCCAAGGGGCGGAATTGTCGTTGTCGCCGCAGCCTACCTCCTCGCAATATGCAAAATACTCTTCTGCCTTTACGCCTCGCTTCAAAATAAGCTTGCGTGCAGGTCTTTCAATTATTTGTGTAAAAACTACTGCTGTTTTGTCCATTTCCGTTACCTCCATTTTTGATTTGGAGCGGTTAAGATAATGGCGCGGTATCAGCCAGCCATCGGGGGTTGGATAGTTTGCATATTTTTTTGGGGAAATACCAAAACCCTTAGCAAATGCCCTTGTAAAGCCCTCATGGCTATCAAAAACAAAATCCAAAGCCACATCTATCACTTTGCACTGTTCGTTGCGCAGCACATGGGCAGCAGCGGTCAGTCGCTGGTGGCGGATATATTCAAAAGGGGACAGGCCTGTTTCCTCTTTGAATAATCGCGTCATGTGGTATTGCGAATAACCAGCGACTTTAGCTAAGTCCCTTGCTGTGATTGGATTTTGGATGTGTAGAGCCACATATGCTTTTATCCTGGCAATGGCCGCCAGGGCTTCGTGCTTTTCGTCGCGCAATCATCTCACCTCCTCGAAATAATCATACCAAGTTTCCGGAGGATTTTCTTGACTTTAATTGCTACTGGCAGGGCTATGCTACACCCACTATAGTCACATCCAGCGCGCTCATATCGTCGGATAGGTTTATATATTCATAATATCCGGGGTCGTCCGGGTCGAAGGCGCGTACCAACGGACGCATCATAAAGCTGGGGTTGTTGCGCACAACCACGGCGTGTAGGCCATTGGATAGCTTGACGGTGAGGCCGGCAGGGAAGGGGGCTATGGTCTTTGTAAAAAGCTCCACCACATCGGGGTCAAACTGGCGGCCCGCGCTGGCCATTATGTATTCGTAGCCCTCGGTGGTAAGCTGTGCTTTTTTGTAGACGCGGGAAGAGCCCATGGCATCAAAAACATCCGACACAGAGATTATCTGCGAAAACAGCGGTATGGCCTTGCCCTTTAGGTTGTATGGATAGCCCGCGCCATCAAAACGCTCGTGGTGGTGCAGCACGGCACGGTTTATAACAGATGGCTGATGCAAAATTTCTTTTGTAAAGTCAAAACCCAGCTCTGGGTGCATTTTCATTACATTAAATTCGGTGGCTGTAAGCTTGCCGTTTTTGTTAAGGATGGCCTTGGGTATAAACATTTTGCCTATATCGTGAAAAAAGGCGGCTTTGCCCAGGTTTAGCACTTCTGTCCGCGTCATTTTCATTTTTTTGCCCAACATTATGGCCAATATGCCCACATCTACGCTATGCTGATAAGTGTATTCGTCAAAAGACTTCATTAGCGGCACATTTAGCACGGCGGGGTTGGTTTCGAAGATATGGTCTACAATGTCGTAAACAACATCGCTGACATTTTTATACATTTCTTGGTTCTTAACATACAGCACATTCGCGCCCTTGTCAAACATCTCTTTAACCACATTGATGGCGGTTTGACGCATTAGATCGCTAACCACCACTTCTTCCAGCTCTAGCCCCTCGGAAAATTCGTCAATAATATACAGCCCGGGATAGCCATGCTGTTTAAGCGCGTATATATGACGGTTGTTAAGGGTGTGCCCCTCGCTTAAAAGCAGCACGCCATATTCGCCGTATATAGGCCGCGCCACGGTCATGCCGGCCTTGCAGTCTTTCATTCTCACAAAACGCATTTATAATCAGCCTCGTTTGTTTATTTTGTTTAGATGAACTTTTTTCTCAATTAGGCATTATCCAATCTTCAAAATCTAAGCCAACGATGTTCTCAAAATCTTTTGTGTTGTTCGTGACCAATCTATAACCATTCACGATGCAAAAAGCGGCTATAAGGATATCGGCATCCTTGACTGTGTATCTTGACTGCATCAAGGAGGCGTATATTTGAGCAGCACGCTCCCAAATCTCAACATTCATTTCGTCGCCCAGATATTTTTGGCGCATTTCGTCATAAACTTTTTCTCTTTTTGGCGCAGATTGATAGAGAAACCCCCTGCGGATTTCATAATTCACAAAAGGTGGTATTACCAACTGCGCTCCCTGCTCCAGAGCCCTGTCCCTTGCCTGCCGTACTTCTGGCGTGCCGTAAAGTATATGGATTATGATATTTGTATCAAGCGCGTAAATCAAGCCTCATCTACTCCTTATCAGAAAATACAACAAGCTCGCGTCCGTAGTTTGCGCGTGGAAAATTCGGCATCGATTCGTCTACAGCGGCGTCAATTAAGCCATCAATTCTTGTCCAAAATTCTCTTTCATCATTGTAATTCGGCTGTTTTGCCATGTCCTCCAACGAAACGACAAGCTGCAAAAGCCTTTCCTCCGGGAAATGCTCAATAATCTCTATACAACGTTGCCTTGCGCTTGCAGCACTCATCAAATCACTCCCTTTTTTTCTTAAACACCTTCAACCTCTTATCTTGGGTCTCTACAGATGCCGCAAAATCTGCCTCCATGGTGGTTTTGATGGTTAAAGCCATCAATGGCCCGGCCAGTATGCCAATGGGCCCCATAGTGAAAATACCCACATATACGCTCATTAGCAGGATGATGGGATGTATGCCCACATGTTCACCAATAACATGGGATTCCAGCATTTGGCGGGTTAAAAAAACCACGCCATATATTACCATTAGTCCGATGCCGAAAGAAAAATTGCCCACAATGAAGTGGTACACGGCCCATGTTATCAAAATACCGCCCGCACCAAAGACGGGGATAAGATCGAAAATGCCTATGCCTATGCCTATTAGCAGAGCATATGGCGAGCCTATGATAATAAGGCCAAGGATACAAACCGAGGACACAAGCCCCATTACAATTAACTGCCCCTTCATGTAGCCCACCAAGGCTCGCAGCAGACCCTGTTTAACAAGCTGATAGCGCGCCACTAGTGCCTTTGGGAAGAGCCGCGAAATACTTTCGCTGATAAGCTCTTTGTCCTTAATGAAGAAAAAGGCAGATACAATGGCGATTACTGTGCGCAGGATGGCTATGGGTATGGCCGCAAAAAATCCCCCGCCTTCCATCATGCCTTGCAAAAGACCTGTAACAAGGGGAATCAATGTATTAAGGTCGATCTCGGTTAGCTCTATGCCCAACATGCCTTCGATACTTGCCGCAATATTATCGAAAATGGTTTGCACGGCGGCTATATATATGTCAATATCATCAACAAGGCTGGTAATTTCTGTTACAAGTAGTCCGATAAGGAAGTTGCCCAAAAAGAAAAGTGCTGTTAGCAACGCCAATATTAAAACCGCCGCGGCCAGCCCCCTGTGTATGCGCCATTTTGTATGCACTATACCTACAAGGGGCGAAAGAATAAGGCTGATGATATAGCCGGCCACAAAAGGCGTAATATACCCCGCCAAATAAATTACCAAAGCCAAAAAAGCCGCAATAGATAGCAGCAGAAACAATTTATCTATAAAGACTTTGTTTTTTAAATAAAATTCGTACATGCAGCCTCCGTTTACATTTGCATCTTGAATATTATATCATTTTATATTATGATTATCAAGATGGGAAAATTTTTTGAAACGGAGATATATTTATGGCATCAAGAAATGGCGCAAGAGACGAAACGAAGGGTGGTAGGCCGCCCGCCAGAAAAATAGACGCAAAGCAGCCGCAAAATGTTATTAGGCACGAGATTGTCGCCATTATTGTTATTGCTGCTGCCATTTTGGTGCTTATTAGCCTTTTTGTGCAGGATGCGGGGCTTATCGGCGGCTTGGTAAACTCGCTTTTGTTGGGACTTTTTGGCATTGGCGCGTTTTTGCTGCCTATTGCCGCGCTGTTTTATGGCGGCATACTGCTTGTAGGCAAGGGAAAAAATCTGCCAAAGGGAAAAATTGCCATGGGTTGCATGGTGTATCTGCTGTTTATTAGCATTGCGCATATGATAGGCTCTGCAAGGCCGGAGGACATGGGTATGTGGCAATATATAGGCCATATCTTCCTTGCAGGCTCGGCGGCAGGCGGCGGCCTCTTTGGGGCGGCTTTAAGCCGCATCTTTAGCGCGTTAATAACTGTGCCCGGTACATACATCCTCTTTATTACTGCCTCTGCTATCCTTATAATGCAAATCACGGGTCGCTCGCTTTATGCTTTAATAAAATGGGGCTTTTTCTCGGCCAAGGATGTGGCGGATAATGCCAAGGAGAAAAAGGTTGCCCGCAGGCATAAAGAGGAAGAAGCGGCTGCGCAAGAGGGTTATGACGAATACGAAGAATTTGAGGCTTACGAACGAGATGACGGACCGGAGTATGAATACGAATACACCGCAACACCCAGAGCCGCAAGGCCCCTTAATGTTTTGCTGGATGACCAGGGTTTTGCAGGGCAGCGCGATGGTGACGGCGCGATAGCTGTGCCTACAGAGGCAATACGATACAGAGGCGCGGAGCAAACGCTGGAACATAGGCCAAAGTCCCGCAGCAATATAATCATAACGCCCCTAGATCAGCAAGACGAGATCGGATATTTTGATGAAGAGCCCCAGGTGGAGCCAGAGCAAGCCGAATATGCAATAAATGTGCGCGGCATAATAGAAGGCTATCAGCCAGAAACAGCCATACTAGAAGACGAGGATGACGATAGTCCCGATGCCATCGTAGGGGCGACCTTTGGTCGCCCGAACCCCGAACCCGTAGCTATGACCGAAACCATTACTACAACCACAACCACTGACGAAATCATAATAGACCCAACCAAAGCCAAGGAATACGTATACCCACCCGTGGAGCTGCTGCGCGAAAATACATACCAGCCATCCCTATCCTCCCGCGCCCAAATTTTAGAAAACTCCAAGAAGTTGGAAGAAACCCTGCAATCCTTTGGGGTATCGGCAAGGGTGGTGGAGGTCTCCAAAGGGCCTACTGTAACACGATACGAGCTTTCCCCCGGCGCGGGTGTTAAGGTTAGCAAAATATCCGGTCTGGCAGACGATTTGGCCCTTAACCTGGCCGCATCCGGCATACGCATAGAAGCCCCGGTGCCCGGCAAAGCCGTGGTGGGCATAGAAATTCCAAATAAAGAAACCCAGGCGGTGTATCTGCGTGAGGTTATTGACGATGATGCTTTTTGGGGGTCTTCCAGCAAGCTGTCCTTTGCCATGGGCAAGGATATTGCAGGCAATATTGTTGTTTCTGATATCTCAAAGATGCCACATTTGCTTATAGCTGGTTCCACCGGTGCCGGCAAGTCGGTTTGTATAAACACATTGATAACCAGTATTATTTACAAAGCCAGCCCTGCCGAAGTTAAGCTGCTAATGATAGACCCCAAGGTGGTGGAGCTTTCGATATACAATGGCATACCGCATTTGTTGATACCTGTGGTGACAGACCCCAAAAAGGCCAGCGGTGCGCTGGCATGGGGTGTGCGGGAAATGGATGAACGCTATGAGAAGTTCGCGACAGCCAAAGTGCGTGACCTAGCAGGCTTTAATGCCTACCTAACAGCCGAAGGCGAACCCAATCTGCCCCAAGTGGTGATTATAATAGACGAGCTGGCAGACCTAATGATGACCTGCGGCAAAGAGGTGGAAGAATCCATATGTCGTCTGGCGCAAAAGGCTAGGGCGGCGGGCATACATCTGATAATAGCCACCCAAAGGCCATCTGTGGATGTAATTACGGGGTTGATAAAGGCTAATGTGCCAAGCCGCCTGGCCTTTGCCGTGTCCAGCGGTACGGACAGCCGTACCATACTAGATATGACGGGTGCGGAAAAGCTGCTGGGCAAAGGCGACATGCTGTTTTCGCCTGTGGGTCTTTCCAAACCGCGGCGCATACAGGGTAGTTTTATTTCGGACAAAGAAGTGGAAAGTATCGTAAACTTCATAAAGCAGGACGGCGTGGCAAATTATGACGAGGCAATGATAGAGAAGATTACGGCGATACCCGAAGGGACAGAGGCCGCGGGCGATTCTGACCCGCTGATAGAAGAGGCCATAGCCTTTATAGTAGAGCGGGAAAAGGCCAGCACATCCATGTTGCAACGCCGCTTTAGAATAGGCTACAACCGTGCGGCACGTATGATGGAAGAGCTGGTGGCGCGGGGGCTGGTAGGCCCGGAAGACGGCGCAAAGCCGCGCAAGGTGCTGATGACTAGCTATCAGCATAGGGAGTATTTGGAGCGGCGTAAGGAGTCATAGGCTTGTAGGGAATGGATTTATCCATTCCGTTAATCAGGCAGGAGGGCAATTATGAAAAAACTAAGAATCACCTTAATTTTCCTTGTAGTGTTGCTGTTGCCTATACTTGCAGCATGCAGCCTTAGAGACACGCCAATGGAAAATATATCTTACGAAGAACCCACAACCCAATGGCCATGGGGCGACGAAGTGCCGCTTATGTGGCGCGCCACGTCCCCTGCGGGGCAAACCATGTATTTGTTTGGCTCAATACATGTGGGTTATGATAGCATATATCCGCTGCCGGATTTTATTATGGATGCCTTCCATCGAAGCGACTATTTGGCGGTGGAATTTGATTTGACCGCCATACATCCGATAGAGACGACTGCTATTATGGGGGAGCTATTGACATATGCAGATGGCAGAACGGCTGTGGATGACATGGGCGAAGAGCTGCACCAAAGAGCAAGTTCCTTTATGGCCGAACATCGAATGACACCGCCCCATAATTTTAAACCCATTATATGGTATGTTTTGATAACCAATATTTTTGTGGATTTGGCCGGTCTTTCGGGGGATTATGGGTTGGACATGTTTTTCCTGCTGGAAGCCGCACAGCGCGACATGGGGATTTTGGAGGTAGAATCTGCCCGGTTGCAATTTGAAATGTTTGCCGGATTTTCTATGCCCCTGCAACTTTCTCTGTTGGAGGCTTCGCTGGCGAACGTGGAAGGGTCTGTAGAAGGAATGAAGGAGCTCTTTGATCTTTGGGGTCGGGGCGATGCCCAGGCAATAGAGGCATTGTTTCAGCGCGGATCCTACATAGAGCGGGATGAGCTTACAGAGGAGTATCTGGACGCATTGCTAACCCAAAGGGATATTGATATGACCGCGATGGCCAGAAGCTATATGACAGATGGCAAAAATGTGTTCTTTGTGGTGGGCCTTGGGCATTTGCTGGGCGAAGGCAGTGTTGTGGATTTGTTGCAGCGATATGGGTATGATGTTGTGATAGTACGATACTAAGGAGAAATGACATGACGAGATTAAGCGGCATTAAGGTCGCGTTAATATTGCTGGGCTGCGATAAAAACCGCGTGGACGCAGAGACCATGCTGGGACGCTTGGCCGGCGAGGATTGTGTGTTTACACCTGAATTAAGCGAGGCCGAGGCTATTATTGTAAACACCTGCGGCTTTTTACAGGAGGCTGTGGCAGAGGCGCGGCAGGAGATTGACCGGGCCTTAGAGCAAAAGTTAATAGGCCGTTGCCGCTGTGTTATTGTAACAGGCTGCGCCGCCGAGAGATATAGAGACGAATTTACCGAAAATGGCGAGATTGATGCGGTTTTGGGCGTGCAGGAGTATGGGCGTATTGCGGATGTTATGGCGGGGGTTTTTGGTGCCACCGAGAGACCGCAGGTCGCCACGACGAGCAGGGTGCTATCCACGCCGGGGCATTATGCGTATTTGAAGATTGCAGAGGGTTGCGACAAGACCTGCACATACTGTACTATTCCGGCTATTCGCGGGCCATATCGCAGTCGCGATATGCAGTCGCTGGTGGATGAAGCTGCACAACTGGCCGCACAGGGGGTTGTGGAGCTTGTGCTGGTGGCACAGGATACCACCCTTTATGGTATGGATATTTATGGCAGGCAGGTTTTGCATGAGCTGCTGCAAGAGCTGTCCAAAGTTGATGGGATCCGCTGGCTGCGGCTACTGTATTGCTATCCGGAACATATTTATGATGACTTCGTGGCCGAAATGTCGCGAAACCCCAAGGTGCTGCCATATGTGGACATGCCCATGCAGCATGCCGCAGACAGGATATTGCGGCTAATGGGGCGGCGCAGCACCCAGGCGGCCTTGCGGGAGACTGTAAACAAGCTGCGGGATGCCATACCGGATGTAACCTTGCGAACCACGCTGATAGTGGGCTTTCCCGGCGAAACCAAGGCGGATTTTGTGGAGATGATTGACTTTATAAAGGAAATGAAGTTCGATAGGCTGGGGGTTTTTGCGTATTCCCGGGAAGAGGGCACGCCGGCGGATAGGCTGGATGGGCATTTGGAAGAAAAAACCAAACAGGCTAGGGCCGATAGGTTGATGAAAACCCAGATGGAAGTGTCGCTTGGAAAGCTAAAGGAAAAAGTTGGAAAGGTGCTGGAGGTGCTGATAGAGGGCATGGAGGATGGCGTGTATTATGGCCGCGGCCACGCCGATGCGCCGGAGATTGATGGATTGATATATGTGCAGAGCAAAAAACCGCTGAAAATTGGCGATATTATAGATGTTAAGATAACTGGGTCAACAGAATACGATTTGATAGGAGAGCAGCTATGAACCTGCCAAACAAACTAACAATGGCGCGTGTATGTATGATACCCTTTATGCTGGCAGCCTTGCAGGCCGGGGTGATGGAGAGCGTCGCCTTGCCGCTGGAAACCGCGCGGCTTATCGCCATGGGCATATTTATTTTGGCGGCTATAACGGACTTTTTTGATGGCTACATAGCCCGCAAGCGCAATCTTTCCACGGATTTTGGGCGGTTTATGGACCCTTTGGCAGACAAAATCCTTGTAATGTCTGCCATGGTGTATATGGTGGTGCTGGGGGATATTAGCCCGCTGATCTTGATACTGATGGAATCACGCGAATTTGTGATTGCGGGTGTGCGCATGATAGCCGCGAACAAGAATATTGTGATATCGGCAGGTATTTTGGGCAAAATAAAGACCGTGGTGCAGATGATAATGATACCCACGGTGCTGGCCAATTTGCCACATCCATTCTTTGATATTATTGGCACAATATTGATTTATGCCGCTGTTGTGCTTACAATAATATCAGCTATTGACTATATTTGGAATAACAGGAAGGTGCTGCAAACATGAATCTAGAGATAATAGCCGTGGGCACAGAGCTTTTGCTGGGCGATATTGTGAACACAAACGCGGCCTGGCTGGCCAAAGAGCTGGCAAATATCGGCATTAATGTCTATCGCCACGAGGTGGTGGGCGACAATATGCAAAGGCTGCAAAATGCCTACAGCGAGGCCTTTTCGCGCAGTGATGCTGTGATTGTGACAGGTGGGCTTGGCCCAACGGCGGATGATATAACAAAAGAGGCCGCCGCCGCGTATTTTGGGCTGGAAATGGAATTGCACGAGGAATCCCTGGCCACCATCGAGGGGTTTTTTAACCGAATAGGCCATGTGATGACCCAGAACAACCGCAAACAGGCTGTTTTCCCTGTGGGTTCGCAGATTTTGGATAATCCCAATGGTACTGCGCCAGGTTGCATCATAGAGCAAAATGGTAAAATATGCATAATGCTACCCGGCCCACCGCGAGAGATGCACGGTATGTTTAACAACCACGTGCGCTCTTATTTGGCGGTGTTTTCGGATGGCATGTTGGTTTCGCGCACCCTGCGCCTTGTGGGCATTGGCGAATCTGCCATGGAGGACAAGATTGTTGACATCCTAAAAAACCAAACAAACCCCACCATCGCGCCATATGCCACCAGCCGCGCAGGCGAGGTGATTTTGCGCATATCTGCCAAAGCGGCGGATGAAGCCGCAGCGCGGGAGCTGATGAAGCCCGTGGCCGATGAGCTATACAGGCGGCTGGGCGGGTATATTTATGGTGAAGATGACGACACGCTGGCGGATATAGTGGTGCGCTGCATGGCCCAGCAAGGGCTGACGCTGGCCTGCGCAGAATCCATAACCGGTGGTGCTTTCGCGGCGGCTGTAATAGATGTGCCGGGGGCAAGCAAGGTGTTGCAGGAGTCGGTGGTTTGCTATTCTAATGAATCCAAGGTGGTGCGGCTGGGGGTTTCTCAACAATCCCTGGAAAAATATGGGGCTGTTAGCCCGCAGGTTGCAAAGGAAATGGCCGAAGGTGCTGCAAAATCAGCCAAAACCGACGTGGCCATTAGCTTTACGGGCATAGCCGGGCCGGATGGCGGCACGGATACAAAGCCCGTGGGGCTGTGCTTTGTGGGGCTTTATCACGATGGGGTCTGCGATGTTAAGGAACTGATGCTCTTTGGCGACCGCAAGCGGATACGCGATAGGGCCGTGGCCCATGGGTTGGATATGCTGCGGAAACTGGTAGGGGATACGCATGTGTAAAAAAATCATAATCATTGGCGGCTATTGCGCCACCGGCAAGACCACCTTTGCTGCGCGGCTTTCGCAAGAACTTGGCATAACATATTTTGCAAAGGATATGGTGAAGATTGCGCTAAACCGCAGTTTTTCTGTAAACGACCGCGCAGATAGCAAACGCCTTAGTGCCATCGCCTTTGATTCCATGGCTTTTGCGGTGGAGCGGCATATGGAGGTTGGCCAGCCGATTATCATAGAGGCCAATTTTGTGATGCGGGAGAACCACGGCGGCCTGCGGGAGGGCGATGCCCTGCGAGACCTGATTGACCGCTATGGCTATCAGTCTCTTACATATATTTTCGTGGGCGAAATGCCTGTGCTGTATGCGCGGTTTGCGGCGCGGGATGGGCTGCCCCAGCGCGGTGTGGCAAACAAAATGTGGGACGAATTTGGCTTTGATGACTATGTGGCGGCCAATTTGCATCTGGCGGAATTTAACATTGGTGGGGATATCGTGAAAATTGACGCGACAGATCTTGATGCGGTTGATTTTTGTGAGTATATATGGGTTGCAAAAACATTTATGGAGGGATAAAAATGAACGAAGACAGACAAAAGGCCTTGGACACCGCCTTGGCCAAGATAGAAAAGGATTTTGGCAAGGGCAGTGTGATGAAAATGGGCGAGGCCGTGAAAAATATGGGGATAGAGACCATACCTTCGGGCAGCTTGTCGTTGGACATTGCGTTGGGGCTTGGGGGTTTTCCCCGTGGGCGTATTATTGAGATTTATGGGCCGGAATCTTCCGGCAAAACCACGATTACGCTGCACCTGATAGCCGAGGCCCAGAAGATGGGCGGCATTGTGGCCTTTATTGATGCCGAGCATGCGCTGGACCCAGTGTATGCCCGCAATTTGGGTGTTAATATTGATGAGTTATATGTTGCCCAGCCGGATGACGGCGTGCAGGCCTTGGATATTGCAGAAGAGATGGTGCGCTCTGGTGCTATAGACGTGATTGTGGTAGACTCTGTGGCGGCCCTTGTGCCCCGGGCCGAGATAGAGGGGGATATGGGCGACAGCCATATGGGGCTGCATGCCAGGCTGATGAGCCAAGCCCTGCGCAAGCTTACGGCTATTTCCAACAAAAACAACTGTCTGATAGTGTTTACAAACCAGCTGCGCGAGAAGATAGGCGTTATGTTTGGCAACCCCGAAACCACTACCGGCGGCCGCGCGCTGAAGTTCTACAGCTCTGTGCGTCTGGATATCCGCAAGGGCGAGGCTATAAAACAGGGCGACAAGCAGATGGGCAACCGCACCAAGGTAAAGGTGGTTAAAAACAAGGTCGCGCCGCCTTTTAGAACATGCGAGTTTGATATTGTGTTTGGCGAAGGTATTTCCAAGGTGGGCGATATCCTTGATTTGGCAACGTCTATCGAAATTGTGAACAAATCCGGCTCTTGGTTTTCTTATGGCGAGGAACGGCTGGGCCAGGGGCGCGAAAAGGCCAAGGACACGCTGGCTTCGCGGCCAGAGCTGATGAATGAGATAGAAACAGCCGTACGCGAGCATTTTGGGTTAAAGGGACTGGATGGCGGGGTAGGTGTCCCGGAAGTTGCAGAAGAAGCTAAAAAACCGGCCAAAAAGTCCGCAAAGAAGGGCAAAGAAGAAGAGAGCATAGGCAAAATAGACCTTGACGATGCCGAGATAGACAGCATAATTCAAGAGCTGGGGCTGGGCAAAGAGGATGATGAGTAAGAGCGAATATGAGCGCGCCCGCGACTATGCCGTGCGGTATCTGGGCTATGCATCGCGCACGCGCAAGCAGCTGCGGGACAAGATGGTGGCGAAGGAATTTTCTGCCGAGGCAATAGAAGCCGTAGTGCAATTGCTGACAGAAAAAGGATATTTGAATGATGTGGCCTTCGCGCGAAATTACATAAACAGCAAGACGCGATATAATAATTATGGCAGACGGCGGATTGTGGTTGGGCTGATGCAAAAGGGCGTGGGCAAAGAGGATATACAGGCGGCCTATGGCGAAGATGACAATGCCGATGAAATAGAAGCTGCAAAAAGAGCCCTTGCCAAGCGCGTGGCAAAAAAAGGCAGCGATGATAGACAAAAGCTTATGGCTTTTTTGATGCGCCGTGGGTTTTCTTATGATGTGGTTAAAAAAGCTATGGAGGGTTTGGAGGAATAGCTATGCTGATACCAGCTTTGCATTTTTGCGGCGATTGTAATGAGGCAATTGCTCTATATGAGAAGGCGTTTAACACAAAGGCGGAGGTTATAATAACAAACAGCCAGTATTCGCCAGAGGAATACGCGGGGGATAACGAGATAGCCCATGCCGAAATGACTATTAGCGGGATGAAAGTCTTTTTGAATGATAGATTTGGTAATAAAAATAAGACCCTTGACTGTGCGGTTCACTTGATTGTGATGTTTAAGAGTGCAGATGAATTGAACGCTTGCTATGAGCATTTTAAGGAGGGAAGCACTATTGTTGACCCGTTTGAGGAATTGCCGTATAGCAAGCTTGCAGGGAATTTTATTGATAGGTTTGGGGTGCAATGGGGGTTTATGGTTGAGGCAGGGAATTAGTATGCGAGTGATAATAAGAATATTGCCGATGGTGCTGGCCATGCTGCTTTTCGCGCCCACGATGCTGGTAGCAAGCGAAATTGGCGTAACCATTAATGGTGCAGAGGTATCTTTTGAAGACCAATCGCCGATAATCATAGAAAACCGGGTGCTTGTGCCTGTTGCTGATGTTTTTCGGCAGATGGGTTTTTCTGTATATTGGGATGGAGACCTGCGCCAAACCGCCCTTGTTAGCGAGGATCACCACATTGTCATCGCCATTGGCAGCGATTTGTTTTTTGCCAATGGCGCGATATATACGTTGGATGTGCCCGCGCAAATCATCAATGGCCGAAACATGCTGCCCATACGCAGGGTGTTGGAGGCCGTGGGCAAGGATGTGGACTGGGATGATGGGGCACAGGCCGTTGTTATTTCATATGATGCACAGCAATGGAAGAGTATAGAAGTGCCCATATGGTATTATTATGCGCAATACAGAAACCCAAACCCACGGCCAGCTACAAGCAATGGCCATTTTGCCGCGACATATGAGAATTTTATAGACACAATGGCGCGGCCAAATACCACGGGCGGCTTTGCCCGGTTTTGGGGTGGCTATAATTGGGAAGCTGTGGATTGGCCGCCTGTCGACCCTTTGCTTAACCAGGGCGCACGGCAGGCGTTGCAGCAGGGTTTTGCCGGGGATGATGCGCGGCATACCTTTCCTTTTAGCCCGGCTTTTTTTGACAGCCATATATCCCAATTGGAGTTTCATTTTTGGATAGCGGGGGATGCCGATGCGGCCACGGGCCTGCGTCAGCGGCATCAGATAGGGGTTGGGCTGCATGAAGATGCCTGGTGGAGCGATAGTACCCACGCGCATATTGTGATGCACGAGATTGGCCATTCCCTAGGGCTTGGCGAACACTTGACTACACTTTTTGATGAGGTGCTGGCGGGATATGTACCAACCCCCGAGCAGGCTTCACGGCACGACTGGAGCTTGCTGCATACTACCGCAATGGACAGGGTGCTGATGGAGCTGGCAGGGCCGGTGGAATTTTGGGAGGCGGTTTTTTGGGAAGGAGGCCGCTATAACGTGCTGTGGGATGAGCATCTGGGAGATTTTATATCCTTTGGAGCTATGCAGTTTGCGCGCAGAGGCCACCAGGTGGCGTTGCGGTATGAGCATATGGGTCAAGACCTTATGGAGTTTATGGGGCTGGAGGATATAAACCATCTTGGGTATATATCTGTGGCCTTTGCAAATGCCTTTAACGCGGAGCTTTCGGCGCAGGAGCGGGAAAGATATGGCTGGATAGCGCATCAGGGTATACAAGGAATAGCCGATTGGGCATGGATGCAGGGTTTGCAGCCGTATCGCAGCCATAATGGGGCTATGTCGGTGCGGACTATGGTTGTGCCTATAGATTAGAAGAGGTAAAATGTATACATCGACTGTTAAACTAACATTCCACATACCCCACGCCGCCTCATTAAAGGACAAGCGGCAGGTTTGCCGCAGTTTGGTTGACAGGGCGCGGCATCGTTTTAATGCATCAATTGCAGAGGTCGCCACCCAGGATAATCACCGTGTGCTTACAATTGGTGTGGCTGTGGTTTCGGGAGAAAATGCACATGCCCAGCGGTCGCTGGATGAAATAGTCCGCTATGTGGAGGAAAATGCGGACGCAGAGCTGGTGGAGACCGAATTCAACGAAATGTAACGATGCGGCCATAGTTTGTTAACTTTTCTCATTTACAATCGTATTTATGAGAGGAGTTGAGAGATTATGAACAGCATCAGAAAGATTTGCATTTTTGCCATATTTTGTGTTATAATGGTGTCAAGTTTTACATTGGGGTGGCAGCTGGCCGCACCAAATAGGGACAATGTCTCGCGGCAAGAAGTGGAACAAATGATGAGCATGCTTGCGGCAGAAATTGGCAGGCAAAACGAGCAAGTGCAGGCTCTGGCCGCCAGCACAGCGGGCTACAATAATGCCGCCGATATGTTTGCCGCTATAGATGATTCTGTTGTTAGCATAAATGTGGTGCAGCAGCTGGGCTGGGTGCAGGACAGGCACAGCGCAGGCAGCGGCGTGATCTTTCATGAGACAACGGAGCGCGTGTATATTGCCACAAATTACCATGTTGTGCAAGGTGCAGATGTGGTGACAATATCTTTGGACGATATTCGCACCGCACCCGCAGGTTTTGTTGGTGGTGACGAGCGCAGCGACCTTGCGGTGATATCTGTGCTGCGCACAGACCTTGGCGCGGCGGGTATAGACAACTACCAAGTAGCGGTCTTTGGGGATTCGTGCGCCATGCAGATTGGCAATTTTGTGCTGGCCGTGGGCAATGCCTATGGCGAGGGCAAGTCGGCCACGCTGGGCATAGTGTCCGCGTTGGATAAAGAAATAACGCTAGATGTGGGCATTGTGTTAAATGTGATGCAAACCGACGCGGCCATAAATCCCGGTAATAGCGGCGGGCCATTGGTGAACACCCGTGGCGAGGTAATAGGCATAAACACCGCCAGATTCGGCTCTGCGCGTTCCGAGGGCATGGGTTATGCCATTCCTTCCAATGAGGCCGCAGAGATTTTGTTCCAGATTTTGGATGGCGGGAACATTATGCGCCCTGTGCTGGGCGTTACCTTTACCACAATAACCCCAGAATTGCAGGACTTGCATAATTTGCCGACTACAGGCGTATTTATCAATCAGACCGTGCGCGGCTATGCGGCGGCGCAGATGGGGCTTTTGCCCGGGGATATTATTACCTATTATAATGGCGTAAAGGTGGCGGATAGCGACCATGTGCGGGAGCTGATAGCGCAGACTGCTATTGGCGGGGAGATTGGGCTGACCGTGTATCGCGATGGGCAACAGGTAAGCCTGCGCGGTTCTATGACATCATACCATACCAGCACAACAGACTTTTAGAGGGAGTGAAGCATATGGATGAATTTGGAAGAAATCCCGATGAAATGGACGAATTTATAGACGACCCCTTTAAGGAGTGGGTTGAGCCGCAAAACGAAGCACATATCGAGCCGGTGGTTTACATCGAGCCGCCGCAACCCGTGAGCTATCGCAAATCCGGCCCAACGCCCATTGTGTCCACCCAGGGGGTTGTGACCCATGGCTCTTCGGCTACCACACCGGCCAATTATTTTCCCGATGCATCCCTATACGAAGAAAGCAAGGAAGATGCAGAGAAACGCCGCAAGGAAAACAGCCGCTTTTATCGCTTTATAGCTGTGGTGCTTATAATGGCCATGGTTGGCGCGCCCTTTTTGGGCATGGGCTTTGGCCTTGGCGTGCGCTTCTTTGACAGCTACTTCCTGCCTATACTAATGGATGATTCGGCAGAGCGCGAAAACTTCTCCTTTGACAATGTGTCTGCCCCTATAGTTACAGGGCAGCCCGGGTTGCGTACAAATTATGTAGAGCTGGTGCAAATGGTAGAGCCTAGCGTGGTGCTTATTTCTGCCAATATTCCGGCAAGCTCTCGCAATGCTTTTTTCAACTTTAGCGGGCCAACCCTGGCCGGCAGCGGCATTATTATGTACGAAACATCCACACGTTACTATATTGCCACCAATGCCCATGTTATCGCGGGTGCAGAGGTGGTGCGGGTGTCTATCGCGGGCAGCCCGAAAATACCGGCAATGCCGGTTGGGCGCGATGATGACGCAGACCTGGCCATAATAGCCGTAAACCGCGCCGATGCCTTACAGCAGGGGGTTAGCAGCGTTAGGATTGCCAGATTTGGCGATTCCTCCCTAATGCAGGTTGGCGAGGCCGTGGTGGCCATCGGCAATTCCATGGGCGAAGGCAACACAGTTACAAATGGCATTATAAGCGCGATAGACCGGGAAATCTTTGTGGCCGACAGACATCTGCCGGAGGTGCTGCAAACCAACGCGGCCATAAACCAAGGCAATAGCGGCGGCCCGCTGATAAACCTATATGGCGAGGTGATAGGCATAAACACCGCCAAGTTCTCCGAAAGGTTGGCAGAGGGCATGGGTTATGCCATCCCATCAAATGTGGCCATGCCTATTTTGGAGCGCATTATGCAGCAAGGGGATATCGCCAGCGGCCAAAGACCCATGATAGGTATTGGTTTTGGCGAACTGACCGAGGGCATTGCAGAATCGTTGCGGCAGACCTATATCATCATGGGTGCAGACGAGGACGACCTGATTATACCCGACCAGGGCCTGCTGATAACCCGCGTGTTTGCAAACAGCCCAGCCTATCGTGCCGGGCTAGAACACCATGATATTATAACGGCGGTAAACGGCACGCAAATGACCGCCGAAAATCAGATTATCGACATCTTCTCCGGTTTGCAGGTGGGGGATACGGTGACATTGGATATAATCCGCGAAGGTGTGGAGGCCCTTACGGTGGAAGTGGTGCTGGGGCCGTATATATCGACGTTTTAGGGGATATGTAAATACCGACCTAATCTAGGTCGGTACAGACTGTAGACAAACCCAGAAATCGGGCGACCGGGACGGTCGCCCCTGCGAACCAATCTCGTAATTACATCGCTCGTAGGGGACAGCGTCCTCGCTGTCCCGCCTATCCTCATGCTTTGTCGTCAGTCTATACAGACCTAATCTAGGTCGGTCTTTTGCTTTCCATGGCTTTTTGGGATAGCTCTTCTATTGTCATATCTTCGTATAAGCTCTCTTGCCATTCGGTGTAATCGAAAGGCTCTTTGTTCATAAGGGCTATAAATCGCTTGGTTTTCACGTGGCCTAAATGGTCTATCAAATGCTTCATGATGGAGTGTTTAAGTGCTGTGTCTGTCATGCTACCCCTCTATTTTCAATTGGCCCTGGTCGTCATAAGGCCTATTAAAGCAACAGTTGTCCAAATATATCCTCGCAATCAATTTAATCACCTGAAATAATTACACAACAGGAATACTATAATTTCAATATGGAGTTTCAATTAAAAACACCCTGAAAAGCCTCCGCCAGCCTAAAGCGCGGCCGCACGATTATTTCTTGAGTTGTGGCCGGGGGGCTGTCTATCACCTCTGCCTGGGTTATTTCCATCAAACACATAGCAGGGAACATCACACACCACCAATTGCTGCCATTGCCTGCACCAATGGTGATTTGCAGGGATTCGTAGCGTCCCTGCGGGAAGATAATGCCCGCGTAGGACATGGCCGGGAAGGCTTGATTTTGCGCCAGTTGCACCGTTACTTCGTGGTTGACGTCGCCGTATGCCTGCACTATTCTGGCTGCCGCGGCCTCGATGTATGGCAGGTTTTCGGCTACAATCTCCCGCGCCTCGTCCAGGCTGGCGGCCCTGTTGCCTACATCATACATATACGCCCAGATGCCATCGCGCACGGCCAGCTTTAGGGCCTGCTCCTGGGCTGTGTCGTCATGGGCCAAAATATGCAGCCGCAGCACCTGGTTAACATGCCGCGCCTCGCCATCCTGACTGCCGGCAACAGCCGTGGCATGCAAGAATATCCAGGCCAAGCCAAAAACAAATGCCCACAGCATCACAATCCTATTTTCGTAAAGCCAATCTCGTATAAACTCCATAACAATAATCCCCTTTAGTTTTTATAGAGGGATTATCACCATTAATCGCTGGGTTTATTCAAAGCTGATAACGGATAACTGATTACTTTACCGGCCCGGCATTGCGAATCACCACATCCACATTCAGTACAAATACCATATCCTCAAAAGCCGTCTGCCAATCACCTTCGGCTTGGTGCAGGTATTTTGCATGCAGTCGCCAGTTCTTCTTGTGTAGTCGGTCTTTTAAGCCAAAGCCATCCACGCCCAAGTCCTGCTGGAAAACACATAAGATATCTTCCATTTCTTCGCGGATTTTGTCCGCAAAGTCGCCTTGCAGCTGCTGCATTGTTTCTGTGTTGTATAGATAGTCCTCCATAAACCGCGCGCCCTCTATGCTGCCTTCGGCACGTAGCTCTATCGTGCAATGCAGCTGCCCATCAATTTCATCAAAATCAATTTTGGCCTTGCTTTTATGCACCAGCAGGGTTATGTGGCCATCATCCACATCCACGGCCACCTGTGCGCCTGCGGCATTTTCCATAATCCACAAGAAGCCTGCCATGTCCTCATCTGGAATATGGCCTGCCAGCTCAAAATCCCGCAACACAGCTACGCCGGAAATGGCGACCTCGGGCTCATCCTCCGACCCATCCTCTTCTAACGTGACCATAGGAATAACCGCACTTCCTGTATCGCGCAAACCCTCTATCAGCCCCTCCAAATCCAGCTTAACCACAGCTGCAGCTGCATTTGCATTATTGCTATTGTAAAACCCAGAGAGGTATACGCCCAGAAGGCTTTGTTCGCGTGGCTTGGCGGCCAGTATGTCCTTGGCATCTTCATCCGTTGCCATCACAATGCATTTTATGTTTATCTCATTTTTGCGCGAAAGGGTGTCTATTACCTCGCGCAGCAGGGCCTCATCTTGAATAATGCTTTCGCCCAGCACAATGGCCTTTGTGTGGCCATAATATACCGTGTCGCTTATTTTTGCGTTGACCTGTCCCATTGCGCGGGCAAGGCTTTCGCCGCAGGCCACGCGCAGTATGGATACGTCTGTATCGCCGCCGCCGCCTTCCATGGCCGCCACATCGGCTATGGACATGGAGACCTCGAAGTGGTCTTTGTCATTTTCTGTGGCATCGATGCCTATGGCTACAACAAATGCCCGCCCCTCCAGCTCTGTCCTGTCCCAGTTAAATGACAACAGAACAAATAGGGTGACGCCTATTATTATGAATTTTGAAAAAAAGTCAAAGTTTTTCAATGCGCATCCCCCTTATTTTTGCAATTATCAGCAACAGCAGCGGTATACCAACCATGGTGGCCAGCCCGAATGTGGAGTTTGACAGCCCATGCCAGTCATAGGCTGTTACCAGATTCTCCGGCAAGTGGGCTAAAATTGCGATGATAGGCACTAGGGCCAGTATATAGACAGAATGTTGACCTTTGCCAACCACATCTTTTAGCAGTAGCGATGAAAAAAACAGCGCGGCATTGATGGTGGCGTAGGCCGAAATTATCCAGAAAGTCATGATTAGCGCACCCTGGCGGTCTATTATAGAACCCGGCAGACTTATGGTGTCCATCATTTTCAGCACCGGCCACATTTGGTGTACAATGCCCTCCGGGCCAAAACGTGCGATGGTGACGGCTGTTACTATGGCCATAAAGAGGCCGATGGTGATTGTTGCTTGCCCCACGGATTTTGTGAGATGCTTTGGGCGCGAAAGGTATGGCGATACCAGCAGCAGAACCTCTATGCCGGAAAAGGCGAAGAAAGCGGAAAAACTGCCAGAGATGATGTTTCCTAATGGATTGACCATGACAGGCGCAAGGTTTGTAAAGTCGATATCCCTGCCGGATATGCCAAAAACGAAGATGAGCGGCAAAAGCACCACCAAAATCAGCACCTCTGCCATGCGTGCGCGGGTTTCTATGCCCTTGGCCGCGCCATAGGCTGCCAGCATTAGCATAGAGACGAAAATTACGGCAAAGGGTGTGGATGGCAGCATGGTTTGGCGGGTTATTTCTGCAAAGATTCGCAGGTTAAAAGCCGCCAGAAGCACCAGGCGGGTGCAAAAAATAAGCGAAACGATGATACCCAGGGGTTTGCTGATGACAGAGCAGGCGAAGTCGTGAAATGACTGACCCTTGGCCATCTTGGCGATGTGACAAACTATTGCTACAATGGGTATCACAACCACACCTGCCAAAAGCACCGATATCCAGCCATCCTGCCCGGCATTTTCTGCCACACGGCGGGGTAGGGCGGTAACGCCAAAGCCGAAAATCTCTAGGAATAGCAGGGCCTGTAACTGGCGTAGGGATATTTTGTTGTTAAGGGCGAAGCCGCCTTTTTTGCTGATTTCTGTGTTTGTCATAGACCCTCCGATGGGAAATTTATCTTGACTTGGCTGGGGTGCTGTGTTACAATGGATTATATTATTTTGGAGGTGTGGGGCTATGGAACAAGAACTGTTAAAGCTGATTTTGGAGAAAATAGAAAGGCTGGAGCGGGATGTCTCCGAGATAAAAGCCCAACAAGCCAAGGATTCTGTTATTATACAAAGTGTCCCAGAGATAAAAGCTCAACAAGCCAAGGATTCCCTAATTTTGCAAAAAGCTGTCCAAGATATCGTAGATGTTAAAGCCCAACAAGCCAAGGATTCTCATATATTGCAAAATGCTGTACAAGATATCGTAGATGTAAAAGCTCAACAAGCCAAGGAT